>TARA_R110002074_G_scaffold170005_4_pt1 | contig 183168 bp, 184 predicted proteins | sample TARA_R110002074 | Tara Oceans TARA_R110002074 (sample SAMEA4397215) | marine metagenome | biome: Polar Biome; feature: [MIX] marine epipelagic wind mixed layer (ENVO:01000061); material: water (ENVO:00002006), including particulate matter (ENVO:01000060) such as... | depth...
CTTTTTATCCTTCGCGGGTTTTTTAACCTTCGTGATAAGCAGTGATGCTGCTTTCTCTTTAGCTTTAGGCACGAGTGTTGTCAGGGCTTTCTCTTTGCTAACTGGCGTTATTAAATCATTTGCATTTTTGATAGCTTGTATCGCTCTTGTTTCGCTAAAACCGGGTAGCGCAGCCAACTTTTCAACTGAGGTATTAGCCAAATCGTTAGCCGTTTTGAACCCACTTTTAGCCAGTATTGCTGAGGTTACCTTACCGATACCCTTTACATCGAGAATGGATTGAGCCATATAATTTCTCCTTAAATTAATAATTAAACCTTAATACTTAAGCGCTGTCTATTGCTGTAGTAGAGCGCAAACATAGACTTAAAAAATATTTGCACATCACCCAATAATTTTAAAAAATATAACAGCTGCCTTGCAATTTTCACCTGATATGGATAATATCACTTTATTGACGTCATCACATCAATACGTCAATAAATTTTCTAATATTAATTAAGGAGCAGATAATGGCTAATAAAAAATCTATCAAAAAAGAAATCAAGTCCCGACAGTCAAAAATTAGTAAGCAGCAGTCTAAGATAAAAAAACTTAAGAAATCTTTGTAAGGTATCGCGTTTAAGCGAACAGGCACCTATAACGAAAGAAGTAGGTGCCTTTAGCGATTAGCCCCTCTTTCAAGACAACTCATTATTGTTGAAACAGCGCTTAACTTTAACAGCTACAATATCTAAAATAGATATCACGCGCGCAACTCATTTATTAAACAGAATAACCCGCAAATGAAAGAGCTAAAACTAGACAAAAAAAGAATTAAAAGTTCTTTGACTAACGCAAAAAAAACAGCTGACAAAGACATAAGCAAGGCGGATAGTAAAATAAAAAAAAGCACGTCTCTTCGTTTAGAAAAAAAAACGCTTAAAGCATTAAAAATAATTGCTATAGAAAAAGAAACTAGCCTACAGAGTTTAATAGAAGCAATGATTGAAACCTATTTAGAAGAGCACAAATCAACGCTAAAATAATAATTTACCCTTCAAATTACAGCGTGGCGATTATGATGATCACCGTACCGCTGCCTAAGCTGCCTAATTAGAATAAACCAATAATTCCACTCCTAATTTAGTCATCAGCTCCGACTCTTTTTCTAAATCCGCAACATTTAGCTCTTGCTCAAGAAAAAACTGTTTATCTATTGTTAACTCCAGGTTATCACTTTTTGCTTTCAGCTTTACTAAATCCAACAGTAAAGGCTGACGACTACTATTCAGTATCACTGCTAGCCGCAATAATCTAATCAGGCGGACTAACGTTTTATTATTAATAATACGTAACGAAGGTAAATTCTCTGGTTTGAATTTTTTTCGAAAGTGGTTCACTAAAACGCTGAGTAGTTCCTGCTCATCCTTGTTATAGCCTGAAAGGTCACTGTTCGCTAAAATGTAGCAGGAGTGCCGTTGAAAATCACTAGTACTAATCTGAAGCCCAACTTCGTGAAGGTGGGCCGCTTCTAGAAGTAAGTTTCTATGCTTCGGCGCAGTAATTGCCCACTCCTGCGCAACCTGTTGAAAAAGCAAATCGCACGTTTCAGCAACGTGTAGCGCGTGTTTACGATCAACTTGATAACAGGTTTGCACTTCCTGGCGCGTTATCAACCGGGTATTATTTTGGTCACTTTGCTGGTTCATTTCGTGCAAAATACCTTCACGCAGAGCAAAGTCGCAATAAGTTAGTAATTTAATATTCAGGCTTTCCATGATGGCAATCATAATAGCCAAGCCGCCAGGTAAAATTTTAGCTCGCTTTTCATCAATCCCAACCCAGGAAAGTTTAGACATACCGCCCTTCTGGCACAGTAAATCTCTCAACGCGAGTAGATCCGTGAGTAATAAGCCCTCTTTATTATCACTAACAAGCCCAACTGCCTTGATAAGTGCTTTGGCTGTTCCAGAAGTTGCTATCGCCTGACTCAACTCAAATTTCTTAAAGCGATAGGAGCATAATTCTAATTTTTGAAGAGCAGCGATATGTGCTTTTTTGAACATATCCTGACTTATTTCTTTACTGAAAAAGCGTTCGCTATAGCCGATACAACCAAGGCTACGACTTTCTCTAAGCTTTGGGATATTACCATCACCCACCGCAATCTCTGTACTACCACCCCCTATATCAACAACCAGAGTAGTACCATTCAGCGACTCACTACGAACAACCCCTTGAAAAATTAACCGCGCCTCTTCTCGGCCAGAAATTATTTCAATGGGGAAACCAAGAGCGCGCTCGGCCAGTAATAAAAAAGCATTACGATTTTTTGCTTCCCTGATAGTGTGAGTTCCCACAACACGAACACGCGCAGGTGCTATTTCTTTTAGCATGTCGCCCACTTTTTCGAGGTAATCAACAGCCCGTAGAATCGACTCATTGTTTAACTGTTGGTTTTCATCTAAACCCGCCCTCAATTTAATTCGTTCTTTAACTCGCTGAACGGGGTGAATTACACTGCCTTCCATACGGGCGACAATCAAATGAAAACTGTTAGAGCCAAGGTCTAAAGCAGCAAATAGGTCATCTTTCTTTTTTAAGTTTGAAGTGTTCATCATTTTTTACTTTCGATTGCTTTGAGATAGTCGTATATCGCCACCTGTGAGTGTATCCTGCGACGATTACCGCGTGATTTGTAAGCATTCAACTGTTTTCTATCCAGTACTCTGGATTTTTTCCTATCCGACCACTGTAACTCAAATATATCTATAATTCTTTTCTTGATATCAACATCATAAATAGGGCAACCCACCTCTACACGTCCCTCAATATTACGCGTCATCCAGTCTGCTGAACTGATATAAACTTTTTTATCACCAGCATTATGAAAAATAGCGACCCTGGCGTGTTCCAAATACCGGTCTACAATTGAAATCACTTCGATATTCTCGCTCATACCCGGTATGCCCGCCACAAGCGAACACATACCCCTTACAATCATACGAGTTTTTACACCTGCACAGCTGGCTTCATAAAGTTTATTGATGACTAACCTGTCATCGATATTATTAACTTTTACTAAAATTTCTGCCTTTTTTCCTTTTTTGGCCGCTTTAATTTCATTATCAATACAGTCAGTTATCCATTGTCGCGTACCAATAGGCGATACGACCAGATGCTTAAAATCGAAGCGTTTATAACTATGTTGAATAAAGTCGAAAACATAGGACACTTCCTGAGTGATCGCTTTATCGCACGTGAAAAGGCTATAGTCGGTGTAAATTTCAGCGGTTTTCTCATGAAAATTTCCAGTACCTATGTGTGCGTAACGTACCCGTTTATTCTTCTCATTACGGGTTATCAAACATAATTTACTGTGACACTTAAGCGATGAAATTCCAAATTCCACCTTAACGCCTGCTTCAGTTAGAACTTTAGACCATTCAATATTGGCGTGTTCATCAAACCTGGCGTTTAACTCGATAACGGCCGTGACCTTTTTGCCATTTTCTACTGCATTAACCAGCGACCCCACAATTCGACTTTTTCTTGCCACTCGATAAACGCTAATCTTAATGTCTTCGACCAAAGGATCAAAGGCCGCCTGGCGCAAAAGTTCCGTAAAATAATCAAACTTATGGTAAGGATAATATAGCAGTATATCTTTCGCCCTAATCGCTTCGAAAACACTACTGTAATTCGAGAAATCTTTACAACTTAAAACTGCTAATTTTGAGTTTTCAAGGTACTTTCGACCTATATTCGGGAAGTCAATGAAATCCCTGAAATTGTGATAACGCCCACCAGGCACAACCGAATCGTGTTTTGAAATGCCCATTTTAGATTTAAGCATCTGTATCATCTCAGCGGGCATCTCACGTTCATAGACAAACCGAACAGGTTCAGACTTCAATCGCTGCTTAAGCCCTAACGACATCCTTTCAACCAGCGATTGATCTATATCATCCGTTAAGCCAAATTCCGCGTCGCGCGTCATTTTCATAGCATAAGCTCGACAAAGCTTGTAACTAAAAAAGGAAGAAAATATGTCGTCAAGACAGTAACGAATAATATTATCCAGAAGAATAATATTCTTATGACGCTTTCCTTTTTCATGCGGCAGTTGAATAAATCTTGGCGCATTGTCCGTTGGAATTGCCAAAATAGCATACTTGATATTCGCACCATCACTCATTTCACAAACGAGGTAGGTTAGGTCGTCTTTTAGTACGGCAGCTAAATTTGTTTCAGTATTAACGATGATAGGGGCGATATGCCGAAGCAACTTATCCCGAAAGTATGTGCGTAGCCAAGCTTCTTGCTTCTCTGGCACTTGATGCTCATTAATTAGAAAAATTTGGTGCCTTGCAAGCCCAATAATGACATCTAAATAAATGCTTTCAAACTCTTCTTGTAAGCTCAAAACTTTCGTTTGAATATTAACCAACAAACGTTTTACTGGAGTTTCATCGCCAATAACTTTGTCAATAAGCACCCTTCGTTTAACATCCGCAACGCGAACGCGAAAAAACTCATCTAAGTTATTAGAGAAGATCCCTAAAAATCGAACTCGCTCTATAATAGGAACTGACTTATCAGCTGCTTCTTGAAGAACACGCTGATTAAAGGACAGCCAACTCAGTTCTTTTTCAATATATCGTTTTGGTCTTTCTGTTGCCATTTATTATTTCCAATATTCCCAAGCTTTAATGATAGCGAGACATTATGCATGATAAAAATGACAGGAGAATGACAATAGGTACAAGCTAATATCAATTGTTTTTATAGTTGCGTTTACTGGTGACACTGGCCATATTTGAAATGCGATTAGCACTTAATAAAATAGAGGTATTATTTAAAATAATGCTAATTTTTCTCCAGATAATTTAGCACCACTGACTGCAGCCAGAATTCAATTTCTCCTGTTTTCGTTTTGCTTAAAAACCCGACGTGGCCACCTTTCGGCGTGATTAATAGATCAGTTGTTTCAGATAGCTGGTTTTTATCAGGTAACACCGAGGGCGTCATTAATGGATCGTCTAAGGCGTGAATCAACAGGGTGTTGGTTTGAATCGCTTTTAAATAATTTATCGCGCTACTTTGCTGGTAATAATCGAGCACATCGGCAAAGCCGTGTAATGGAGCTACCACGTGGTTATCAAATTGCCAAAAACATTTGATCCAGTTTAAATCGCCCAAAGAATTAAGCTTTTCCAGTTCGATATTTAATTTATTGTCTTTGAAGAATTTTCGTTTATTGTCCAGTTTCTTTTTCATATGACCGATTAAATGGCTGCGGTACATTTTAGCCAGGCCAATATCCACTTTATCCGCACAATTGGCGAGTTTATAGGGTACAGAAATGGCCACTGCACCAGTAATATGTATTTCCCCAGCTCGCTCAGACAGCCATTTGAGCATGATATTGCCACCCAATGAAAAACCGACCGTAAAGACAGGCGTGCCTGGGTTTCTGTCACGTATTTGTTGATACAGCTGGTGGATATCTTGCGTAAAACCGGCGTGGTAGCTTTCCGCTTTTAAGTTCGGCTCGCCACTACAGGCGCGAAAGTTCATCGCGACTGTAGTATAACCTTCGCGTGCCAACGCGTCTTGCAGACCCAAAATATAATGCGAGCTAGAGCAACCCGTGAGGCCGTGCAATAAAATGACGATGCCCTTTTCACCCTGACCGTACCAATCTACGTCAAAAAAGTCATTATCGGGCGTTGTAAAAAGCTCCCTAACGCGGTTTAAATTAGCTGCTTTTCTAAATATAAAAGGCCATATTGTTTGCACATGTGCATTCGATAATCCGCGTGCAGGAATAAACGTTTCTGCCATCGCTAAGCTTTACTAATAGCGGGCTTAGGCGTAAATACAGCTTTTAAAATTCGCCACCTAAATGCTAATAGAACACTCAGTATTAACGCGTAAATAAGTGGCTCCTGGTAATCCAGCTTGGTCAGCCAGAAAAAGTGAATAACGCCGAATACGGCTATCAGGTAAACGATTCTATGCAACACAGTCCATCGACGGCCTAAGCGGCGCATCATTCCTGCGGTTGATGTGATCGCTAACGGAATCAGTAAGCTATACGCCGTTAGACCCAGGATAATATACGGGCTTTCGGGAATATCCTGCAGCATATTATCTAAGCTTAATGACTGGTCTAACACCAACCAGACCATCATGTGCGTGCTGGCGTAAAAAAAAGTAAACAACCCGAACATTCGCCTAAATCGAATGGGAATAGGCGTTTTTAGAAGTCGCTGTAGTGGACTCATCGTTAAGGTGATCAGTAAGAATCGAAGCGTCCAGTCGCCCGTTCTAAAGTGTAATGTCTGGATAGGGTCTGCCCCCAATAAATTATTAACTGCATCCCAGCTAATGGCCATAAACGGCAGCAGGCAAAGGATAAAGACGGCCGTTTTAATGACCCCCCATTGAATGCGTGAGAGCTTTTTTCTTACCACAGTAAATTGTATCCCTTAAAAAAATCTTCTTAGATTCATTCCTTTGTATAACTCTGCGACCTGTTCTCCATAGCCGTTAAACATTTCTGTGTCTCGTTTAGGAGTAAACAGGGGAGCGCCGATGACTCTTTCTCTGCTTTGGCTCCACCTGGGGTGCGACACGCTTGGGTTGACGTTAGCGTAGAAGCCATACTCGTGCCGCGCCGACTCGTTCCATGACGTTTTTGGCATCTGTTCTGTTAATCTAATTTTTACGATCGACTTGATACTTTTAAAGCCGTATTTCCAGGGCACAATCAACCGTAAAGGCGCACCGTTTTGATTCGGCATTTCTTCACCATACAGACCCGTCGCCATTAGGGTGAGTGGATTCATCGCTTCGTCTATACGCAAGCCTTCGGTATACGGCCACTTCAGGGTACGCCGTTTCTGACCCGGCATTTGTTCTGGGTCGTACAAGGTCGTAAATTCAACGTACTTTGCTTTTGAAGTAGGTTCCATCTGTTTGATTAAATCGGCCAGTGAAAAACCAATCCACGGTACCACCATCGACCACGCTTCCACGCAACGTAAGCGATAAATTCGTTCTTCTAGTTGTTGGCGCTTCAGTATATCTTCCAGGTCATACACTCCAGGTTTACCCACCTCACCTTCTATCGTTACACTCCACGGTTTAGTTTTCAGCAGATGAGCGTTGACGGCGGGATCACCTTTTGAAGTACCAAACTCATAAAAATTATTATAAGTCGTCACGTATTCGTAAGGCGTAGGGCTTTCATTTAGCGATAAGGGGCTTTTTTTATAGTTCGCAATTTTATTGCCGGCCCATAGGGTACTCGGGGCTAAGCCGCCAGCCAACATAAGCGTAGAGCTTTTTGATAGAAATTGACGGCGGGAAGTCGATATCAGTGCCCGGCTGTCGTTAAAAGCACCTTGCGGGGTGACGTCATTATCAACGAGCGAAGACGGTTTTTTAATTAGCATATGAATTCCTTTTTAAACATTCTATGCCTTCTAGACCTGCTGTTGAAGACTTTACTTTCAGCCATAAAAAAACGGGGCTTTCGCCCCGTTTTCTAACAGCTGTTTAAAACCTAACTATCACTGCTTTTAACCTCGATACGTTTCGGTTTAGCCAATGGTTTTTTGGGTACGACTAATTCAAGCACGCCCTTATCGTAATTAGCACTGATATTGTCGGCATCGGTCGTATCCGGCAAAACAAAGCGGCGATAGAAGCTACCACTAATTCGTTCTACCCGCTTATAACCGTCTTTCTCTTCTTTCGATTCCTGAGTGCGTTCGCCTCGAACGGATAACACGCCTTCTTTCATACTGACGTCTATATCCTTAGGATCAACTCCAGGAATATCCGCCTTGACCACAAAACGGTTTTCTTCTTCCTTAATATCTACCGCCGGTGTCCACGTAGCGATAGATGAAGCGCTGTCCTCATTAGCGTCTAAAAGCTGACGATTAATATCATTACTAAACTGCTGTAATATTTGCCAGGGTTCATATCTTACTAAAGCCATATTATTTCTCCTATACGGTTGTTGACAGTAGAGAAATGTGGATTTAGAGAATTATTTTCAAGGGTTAATTGATCTTTTTTTCGTGATTTTTGATAAAAAAAGCAGCTGTTGCCGTTACAAAACATAGCGCACCAAAGACGATAAAGTTTACGTTCAAACCAAATGAAGCAGTGACTAACGCACCGGCTAGCAATGGACCGAAAATTGAGCCCGAGCGGCCAATACCATTGGCCCAACCGACGCCCGTTGAACGAATATGCGTGGGGTACATATAGCTAGAGAGTGCATTTAGGCTAATTTGCCCGCCGACGATAAAGAACCCCGCGAAGAAAGACAAGATCATCACCAGATTAAGCGATGAACCCAGCTGCCCTACCGCGATCATGCTGATGGCACCTAATACAAAACAATTGGTAAGGACTATTTTCGAGCCAAAAGATCGAATCAGTTTAGAAAACACAAACGGCGCTAATGCCCCGCCCACATTTAACACCACCACCGTTCGGGAAGCCTCACTGAGTTGATAACCCGCTTGCACCAACAGGGTTGGAATCCAGCTATATAAAAAGTAAACCACCATCAGATTAAAGAAGAACACCGTCCAAATTAACACAGTGTCTTTTGCGCGGCCTTCCATAAACAGAGCCTTGACTGGGAAATGCTTTTTTTCTTCGATATGGTGAGCAAAAATAGCGTTGTCAGATATGGTTTCTTTTGCTTCAATTTTTCTCGCGATAACGCGCAATACTTCATCATTATCATCATCATGCTCCACTAAAAACCGTGGTGATTCTGGCAACCAGAACAACAAGATGGGTACCAATAGCAACGGCATAATGCCACCCACATAAAATAGCGATGACCAACCAAATACAGGGATAATTTCCGACGCCAGCAAACCACCGGTTATGCCGCCAATGGGCATACCTAAAAAGATAACGGCGACGGCGACATTTCTATGTCGATTAGAAACGTACTCGGTCATCAAGGCGGTTGCATTCGGCATCGCACCACCCAGGCCAAGGCCAGTTAGAAAACGCAGTAGCACCAGCTCGTCATAGCTTTCAATAAAGCCCGTTAGTAAGGTACACAGGCCGAATACGAAGACACTCGCAATAACCGCGTAACGCCGTCCGTATTTATCGCCTACCGGTCCTAAGATTAATGCGCCCACCATCATGCCGACCAAACCAGCTGAGAAAACATAGCCCAGTTCACTCCTTGGAATATCCAGCGCAGCGCTTAAGGCAGGAGCCGCAAAGGCGATAGCCAGCACGTCAAAACCATCAAACACGATGACTAATGCGCAAAAAAACATCACTATTTTTTGGAATCTACCGAGTGGATTATTTTCTATGATATCGCCCATTTCTAGTGTTTTTTCGGTCATTACTCTTCTCCTGTTAACTTTTTAGCGTTCTTTAATGACGCTTTTACAATACTTAAAACGACGTCCATCTCTGCATCATTGCGCGGCGCGTAAACCATCACGATGGTATCTGGAATCGAATGCATGCCCGCCAACGGGTGTTTTTCGCCCCACTGTTTATTGAGCACCTCGTCAAAATCGCGCTGCGACAGGGCCATATGCAAGCTTCCGTCGTAGGCGGGGTGAATGTGTGCAAATTCACGGCCTATCATAAAACCATTTTTGCAATTACAGGCGATACCTTCATTCAACCATAAGGCTTCCGAACCGGGCACCGAAATAATGCTCGGCCGTCTGCTGGTGTCATTAAAATGAAATAATTTGGCCTTAAAAGACTCGTAGGTCTCGCTATCTGGGTTTTGGTTTAGTTGTTCGTGTGGATTAGTATTGGTGGTTTCAGGGCGTTTGCCCTCTCTTATAGGTATGCTTAGCATAAGTCTGACTTTATAATTATCGTTTGAAAGAAAATTTAACACACTTTGCCCCATGAGTCGCTATCGTCCACCCGCTCCGCCAAAATCTCCTTACATCACCGCGCAAGGTTTTGCCATTTTGCAACAAGAAGAGTTGGATCTTTGGACTAAACGTAGGCAGGTTGTGATTGCGCTATCGGCGGCCGCAGCCGAAGGCGACCGCTCGGAAAATGCCGAATATATCTATCGTAAAAAAGAACTACGCGAAATTGACTGGCGAATTCGCTACCTGCAAAAACGCCTACCTACGCTTAATGTCGTGCAACAGGCGCCGAGTAATCTCGAACAGGTATTCTTTTCTGCCATCATTACTCTGGAAGATGATGAGGGGCGTGAAATGACTTACCGCATCGTTGGGCCTGATGAAATTGATCACCAGCCGCACTACATCAGCATGGACTCGCCGGTGGCTAAAGCCCTGTTCAAAAAACAGCTGGATGATGAGGTCGAGGTGATGACGCCGGCGGGGAAAATTACTTACTGTATTTGCGATATTCGTTATGAGTTTGCCCAATAGTTTATGCCGGTGCGGCACGGGCAAAACCTATGCGCAGTGCTGCGAGCCGTATTTACGCCGAAAAAGTCATCCGCAAACGGCCGAACAACTTATGCGTTCGCGCTTCAGCGCATTTTGTATGAATAATTTCCAATACCTGAACGATTCGCACCATCCAGCTAAACGCAGCGCGTTAAGCCCTGTACAACTCAAACAAAAATCGTCACAGACAAACTGGATAAGTTTACGAATTATTGACACAGAAAATGGCCAACCAGAGCAGGATATCGGACTAGTTGAATTTGCCGCCTGCTTTGAAGAAGAAGGTCGCTATTATGAATTACGCGAAAAGTCGAACTTTCTTAAAGGGGATGGCCGCTGGTTTTATCTTGATGGCGATACACAGGTCAACGCCATTGCTTTAAAATTTAGCCGAAACGAATCTTGCTGGTGCCAGACTGGAAAAAAATACAAACATTGCCACGGCGCGTAATATAAACTCATCACCAGGGTTAAAGTAAAAAATACCAGATTTAAAAAGCACCGGATTTAATAACCACCAGATTTAACAATATGAGGACGTCGTATGGATAGTCAAGATTTCGGCCTTTGGGCCATGTTCGCCTTTTGGACCAGCGCTATCGGCGGTATTTATCTCGCGATTAAATGGGCGAAGAGAAAAAGCAAGAAAAGTCCCGCACCACCTGAAGTGATACTCGCTTCGCTGAAAAAACGCCTGGATGACGGTGAAATAAGCGAAGAAGAATACCAGCGTCGCTTAAACCAGCTTTAATTCAAAATATCGAGGTCTAGCCAACCCATTTACGTGCGTTTCTAAACATTCTTAGCCACGCGCCATCTTCACTCCAGTCTGCTGGATACCAGCTATTTTGCACGCTTCTAAAGCAACGTTCTGGGTGCGGCATCATAATCGTAAAACGACCATCATCCGTCGTTAAACCAGTGATACCCTGCGCCGAGCCATTCGGGTTAAATGGGAATTGTTCGGTCACTTCGCCTTCATGATCGATGTACCTCACGGCAACCTGACCCGTGATTTGATCATTAGAGTATTCGGCGCGACCTTCGCCATGCGCGATGGCAACGGGTAATTGCGAACCTTCCATACCAGCCAACAAAATAGACGGCGACGATTGAATTTCTACCATCGCCACACGGGCTTCAAATTGCTCGGATTCATTTCGAACAAAATGTGGCCATGTTTGTGCGCCGGGGATTAACTCACGCAAATTCGATAACATTTGGCAACCGTTACACACACCAAGACCAAAGGTATCTGGACGATTAAAGAAATCACTAAATGTTTTTCTGGCCTTATCATTAAACAAAATAGACTTCGCCCAACCTTCACCCGCGCCTAAAACATCGCCGTACGAAAAGCCTCCACAGGCGGCCAAACCAGAAAATTCGGATAGATCCTTTTGCCCTGAGATTAATTCACTCATATGCAGATCAACGGCTTCAAAGCCTGCTTTTGCAAAAGCTGCCGCCATTTCTACGTGACCGTTAACGCCCTGTTCACGCAAAATAGCCACCTTAGGTTTTACCGTTAAGCCTGCAAACGCTGACGCGATATTTTCTTTTGGATCAAAACTCAGTTGTGCAAACAAACCCGTATCGTCATTATTCCTAATACGATCAAATTCCTGTTTTGCGCAATCTGGGTTATCACGTAGCGCTTGAATTTTGTAGGAGGTTTCTGACCAGGCTTGCTGTAAATCCGCGCGTGATTCATCCAGTACCAGCTGCCCCTGATGTTGCACGACGATTCGCTGGCTTTGATTAACCGAGGCAATAATCGTAATGCATTGCGCCAGGCCTTGCGCGCTTAACTGTTCCATCACGGCCGTTTCATCGGCTTTGCTCACTTGAATAACCGCACCGAGTTCTTCATTGAACAAGCTACTTAACACATCACCCTGAATATCCAGGCTTACACCACAACGACCGGCAAAAGCCATTTCTGTAACGCAGGCCCATAGACCACCATCAGAACGGTCGTGATACGCCAACAACTGGCCTTTTTCGTTGAGTTGCTGCACTGAAGTAAAGAAGGTTTTGAATAAGGCTGCATCGTCTAAATCGGGGGCTTGCTCACCCATCATTTGCCGTGTTTGCGCGAGTACAGAACCCGCCATACGGTTTTTACCGATACCCAGGTCAATAAGAATTAAGCTCGATTCAATTTCAGTTTTTAACTGCGGCGTGAGGGTTTTACGAATATCCTTAACCGGAGAAAAGGCGGTAATAATCAGCGATAAAGGCGAACTCACCGTTTTTTCACTGCCCTGCTCTTTCCACGCGGTTTTCATCGACATAGAGTCTTTACCGACGGGAATAGCCAAACCTAAAGCAGGACAAATATCCATGCCGACCGTTTGCACGGTATCAAATAGCGCGGCGTCTTCACCCTGCTCACCACACGCTGCCATCCAGTTTGCCGACAGGCAGACTTCATCCAAATCTTTGATATTGCTCGCGGCCAGATTGGTTAAGGCTTCACCGACGGCCATACGGCCAGATATCGGGCCATCTATTAGCGCTAGCGGCGTACGTTCGCCCAATGCCATCGCTTCACCGCTGTAATGGTTAAAACCACTGGCAGTAACGGCGACATCGGCCACGGGGATTTGCCACGGACCGACCATTTGGTCACGCGCCACTAAACCCGTTACAGAACGATCGCCGATATGAATTAAGAACGATTTATCGGCCACCGCCGGAAAGCGCAATACATCGTAAGCGGCTTGTTTTAAGTCAATAGCGTCTGCGCTGTAGCCGGGCACGTTAATCGTCTCGTGCTTAACGCTGCGTTCCATTTTCGGTGCCTTGCCAAACAATAAGGACATCGGTATATCAATCGGTTGATTGTCGAACAAGCGATCATTTAGCACCAACTGCTCTTCAGCCGTTGCATAGCCTATATGCGCGTATAAGCAGCGTTCACGCTCACATAATGCTTTAAATTCGTCTAAACGGTCGGCTTTTAGCGCGATAACATAGCGTTCCTGCGATTCGTTACACCAAATTTGCATCGGCGACAAACTGCTATCGGCGCATAAAATATCGCGTAATTCAAAGCGCCCACCGAGGTCGCAATCATGAATAATTTCAGGGACTGCATTGGATAAACCGCCCGCACCCACGTCATGAATAGAAATAACCGGGGTGTTCTCGCCCATTGCATTACAGGCTTCGATAACTTCTTGGCAACGACGTTGCATTTCAGGGTTTTCACGCTGCACTGAGGCAAAATCCAGTTCTTCAGAGCCTTCACTTGAAGTTTGCGAGGAAGCCGCGCCACCGCCCAGCCCAATCAACATTGAGGGGCCACCCAACACAATAATCGGCGAATCGGGTTCAATTTTATGTTTAAGCGCGAGCATTGGGCGCACCGAGCCTACACCGCCCGCTAGCATGATCGGCTTATGATAGCCGCGCGCCCTTGATTCGCCGCTATTTGGTACGCGTTGCTCGAAGGTGCGGAAATAACCAGTTAAATTAGGCCGTCCAAATTCATTATTAAAGGCCGCGCCACCGAGTGGGCCTTCGAGCATAATATCCAGCGCTGAGGCAATTCGATCTGGCTTGCCGATGCTGTCTTCCCAAGGTTGGGCGAAGCCAGGAATATTCAGATGCGATACGGTAAAACCGGTTAAACCCGCTTTGGTACGTGAACCGCGACCAGTTGCGCCTTCATCACGAATTTCACCACCGGAACCCGTTGCTGCGCCCGGGTACGGGGAAATGGCCGTTGGGTGATTATGCGTTTCCACCTTCATTAAATACGGCACGTGTTCTTCCACAAATTGGTAAGCACGGCTTTGCGGGTCACGAATTAGCACGTCGGCATCGCTACCTGAAGCCACCGCAGCATTATCGCTGTATTTTGAAATAATGCCTTTAGGGCTATGCTTGGCGGTGTTTTTTATCATGCCAAACAGCGTTTCATCTTTCTGTTCGCCATCTATTTGCCAATCGGCATTAAATATTTTGTGTCGACAATGTTCTGAGTTTGCTTGCGCGAACATCATTAGCTCAATATCGTTCGGATTTCGGCCCAGCACCCGAAAATTTTCGACCAAATAATCAATTTCATCGTCAGACAAGGCCAAACCCATGGTTTGATTCGCTTCAACCAGCGCCTGTTTACCGCCAGTACTTATATTCACAGATTGTAAAACCGCTGGCTCGGCGTGCACGAACATATCGCCTGGCGCTTGCCCTAGCAGTACCACGCGTTCTGTCATTCGGTCGTGCAGCTGTTCGGCGACACGACTTAATTGCTGTTCGCTTAACTCGCCCTGCACGTAATAAGCGATGCCGCGTTCGAGCCGGTTAATTTTTGTCAGGCCGCAGTGCTGCGCAATATCGGTCGCCTTGCTAGACCACGGCGATATCGAACTCGCTCTCGGTATCACCAATAAACGCGTTCCCGTATGGGCTATCCGCTGGCTTTTTGGTCCGTAGCTAAGCACCTGCTTTAGCGTATCCAGTTCCTTATCTGACAATTCTTCGATGATATCCGCAAAGTGGATATATTCAGCATTGATATCACTGACGGTTGCGACTATTTGCGTGACTTTATTGAGTAAGCGTTGTTTACGAAACACGGATAATGCCGTGTTGCCAATGAGTTCAAGCATGTAGAGTCTCTTTACTGTTAATGTTTGCTGTTAATCCACACCACGCCAGGCCTTCGTCCTGATCGATAACTTTTAGCCACGCCCGGTCGCATTCCATGGCCTGACTAACACAGTCTAAAACGTGTTCGTGGGAGTTATTTCTTTCGCTGACATGGGCCAGCACCAGGTGTTGTAACTCGTCTGTTTCGAGCTTTAGCAATAATTCAATCGCTTGCTGGTTATCCAGGTGTCCCCAATCCCCTGACACGCGACGCTTTAATGACTCGGGGTATGCGCCGTTAAGAAGCATATCTCGATCGTAATTACACTCCAGCAATAACGCGTGACAACCGTTTAACGCATCGACCATATGCTGGGTGATTGAACCGGCATCGGTCATGATGCCAAACTTTAATTCGTTTGCTTCAAATACAAACTGGGTTGGCTCTCTAGCGTCGTGTGGCACAGGAATCGGCGCAACCTCTATGTTACCCAGTTTAAAATTTTGATGGCTGTTAAAACGCTGTAACTCTTCAATGTTTTCAATCATCGCAGCGGTTCCATGACTGGCCCAAACAGGAATTTTATAGCGCTTAGCATATCTAGCGACACCGCCTATATGATCGGCGTGCTCGTGAGTCACCAGAATAGCGCTGATATCATCACCGCTAACGCCCAACCTCTGTAGACGCTTATCGGTTTCTTTTATCGAAAAACCATTATCAATCATCAACAGGGTGTCACCTTGTTGCACGAGGGTAGAATTTCCCCGGCTGCCGCTGCCCAGGGAAGCGAATCTCACGGTTGTAATTTACCTAGCAAGTCCGCGAAAAGTCCTTTTGAGACTTCATCGTCGATACGGTTTCTTTCATCATCCATAACCCTGACCGCTATGCCACTTTCAATGCGTTCTACGCCGACAATATAAATCTGCGTTGCCGATTTTTTCCAAAAAGACAGTGTTGACAACATACTGGTTTCTTTTTTTCCTACTGCGATATTTAAATAAATCAGGCCGCTCTCGCGATTTTTATCTTCAATGTCGTAAGCTAGCTCTTCAATGGCTTTCACCGTTTTACGCCAAGCATTACCCAAGCCATCATGAATTAACAAGTGACTATTAACGCCACTGTTTATGCGTTCGATATCAGGCGTTGCATCTGCTAATGGCGTGGTTGATACAACGGCATTTTTATCCGCCACGGAGACAGTCCCTTTGGCCGCGCCATCGTATTCATCTTTAATTTTTACCGTTAAAAACTCTGGTGGAACTTCAAGTGGTGGTAATTCGTGCGCCCTCTTATAGGCATCTTTTTCATCAGAGAAAACATCTCCCACCTTGGGAAGACTGCCACAAGCGATAAGTCCTGATGTCAATACTACCAAGCCTAAGCCTTTAATCATTACTGCTTTTAATCTCATTACAATATACCTTTTTAATTTAACTCGGCGGCTACCATTGCGTTACGCACGATAGATTCACATTCTGCTGTCAACCAGGTCATTGGCAAGCGTATTCCCTTCTCAATTAAACCCAGCTCACAGACGGCCCATTTCACAGGAATGGGGCTGGATTGAACAAATAAATCACGGTGTAAGGGCTGCAATTTTGCATCAATTGCCCGGGCGCCATCGGCGTCCCCCGCGAGTGCTTTTTCACACATCTGGCGAAGTTTTTTTGGCGCAACATTGGCGGTAACTGAAATAGAACCTTTCGCACCCATTAAAATCAGCTCACAAGAGGTTGCATCATCACCAGAGTAAACGGCAAAATTATCGTCACTCAGGTCGATTAATGCCTGACCAACGGCCAAATCACCCGTCGCATCCTTAACACCAATAATGTTTGGTACGTCTTTTAACTGGGCCACCGTTTCTGGCAACATATTGCAGGCCGTTCGACCCGGCACGTTGTATAAAATTTGTGGAATATCTACCGCCGCCGCAATCGCCTTATAGTGCAGCACCAGGCCTTCCTGAGTGGGTTTGTTATAATACGGCGTAACTAATAAACACGCATCGGCCCCAGCCTCCGCGGCACAACGCGTTAAATCAATAGCCTCTGAGGTTGAATTAGCACCCGTACCCGCAATCACCGGAATTCGGCCCGCGACCATCTCGACCACCTGGCGAATAACACCACAGTGTTCGTGTTCGTTTAAGGTCGCCGATTCACCCGTCGTGCCTACCGCTACGATCGCGTCAGTTCCCTGCTCGATATGAAACTCGACTAGCTTGCGTAAATTTACTTCGTCTAACGAGCCATCTTCATGCATGGGGGTGACGAGTGCAACGATACTGCCTTGAAACATAGTTGAATCCAATTTAAACAAAATAAAACGGTTATTGAGTCGTATTTAATCGCATAACCAAACTGCACTTATTATACATACATCAAGGCTACAACTAAAAAGCAGTCTGTTAAAATAACAAAAAAATTACTCACCAAAGAAGGGCATAACTTAATGAACACCGTACAATTGAACCAGGCTGTTGCTGACTTTAGCTGTCAAACAACGGCTGAAAAAGCGCTCGGGCTTTCTAGTCTAAAAGGAAAAAATATCGTTATCTATTTCTACCCAAAAGACAATACGCCGGGCTGCACCCAGGAAGGACAGGATTTTCGCGATAATTTTGAGGCTTTTCAGGCGGCCAATACGGTTATTTTTGGCGTATCTCGCGACTCGATTCGAACGCACCAAAACTTCAAAAAGAAATACAGTTTCCCCTTCGAGCTGATCAGCGATGCAGATGAATCCTTGTGTGAATTGTTTGACGTCATTAAGCTAAAAAAGCTGTACGGCAAAGAATATATGGGTATTGAACGCAGCACCTTCTTAATTAACAAAGAAGGTGTGCTGGTCCAAGAATGGCGGAAAGTTAAGGTTAAGCACCACGTCGCTGAGGTGTTAGACGCTGCGAGTGCCTTATAAGACCTTAGAACCTAAATAGCGGCACTACTTTTTTCGCATTGTTCATAGCTTGAACGAATGCCGTCGCTTTTTGCGCCGTTGCCTGATCGAGCTGGTCGCCCAATAAGTAGACGTACTGGTCCGACACCAGAACTTTTATGCTGTCTGCTCTATCAATAATAGCGGCGTGTAACAGTTTATTAGTAATCGTGGCCCTCAGTACGTCATCGTCACTTCGCGCGATTTCGCTTATCGGTGTTGATACGCGTACCTCGTTATAAAAACGATTAACAGTCGTGCACTCTTCAGCCGTTTTCAGGTTAAAACGACGTCTATCATTGGCCGCCATTTTTGATGCTTTCTCACCGCAAACCTGTGCATTAGACGGCTCGACGTGATTAACGTCCCCTTGCGTCCATTTCAGATGGGCCGCATCTAGCACTACGCGCAGAACCTTATCTTTTAATTCTTGTGAGTTGGCCTGCCCGGCGATGAGTACAGAGTTACGGTTTCGCGACACCAAAATATGGCTGTTTTTTCTCAGCGTTTCGTCTAATAAAATGGCACTGCCCACCTCAAATTCAAATTCTGCATCCTTGATCTGCCCCTCTACCCCACTGACATTGTCTCCGAATATCCGATCGCTAATATCTGAAAACTCAAATGCACCAGCCGTAGACGCGGCAAAAAATAAAGAACAAAGAATGAATTTCATCGACCTCATGTGTTTTCCTTTTAATTGAATTTGATTTTTGATTTAACTGGCTATTGCCTGACGATCTTTAGGCCAGGCGACCATCACGGCCTGAACTAATGTGGCTAATGGTATCGCAAAAAAGACCCCCCAGAACCCCCATATTCCTCCGAAAAACAAAATCGCCACGATAATAGCGACCGGATGAAGGTTGACGACTTCTGCAAATAATAAGGGCACTAGTACGTAACCATCCAGCGCCTGAATTACTAAGAACACGCTCATTAGGTAGATAAACTCATTCCCCCAGTTCCACTGTACGTAAGCCACTAACAAAACCGGAATAGTCACGACGGTTGCGCCAACATAAGGCACCAGCACCGACAAACCCACTAGAAAACTAAGTAATACTGCGTACTTTAAGCCTAATAGACTGAAGGCGATATAACACGCCGCCCAAACGATCAGAATTTCCCAGGCTTTACCCCTTACGTAATTGGCAATTTGCTGATTAACGGTCGTCCAGACCTCCTTAGTCAACCGCCTATTCGTTGGCAAGTAACTCGAAAACCAACTAATAATTTCATCTTTATCCATTAAAAGAAAGAACACCATCATCGGTACCAGCAACAAATAAATAATCAAGGCAACCACGTTTAATACTGATGAGGCAGAGAATGACAATAGTTCCTGACCATATTTTACCGCCTCAGTACTTGCCTGACTAAACAATAGTTTTACTTGCTCTTCAGAAATAAAATGAGGATATTTTTGTGGTAACGCCATAAATAGCTCCACCCCATGGTTCAACATAGTCGGTAATTGTTGAGCCAGTTGAACGGTCTGTATTGAGAGCAAGGGAATCAGGCCAAATACCATATACGACAGTAGCGCCATAAAGAAGCCAAATGACACGATCACCGCGACCTTTCTAACCAGGCCTAGCGCTTCGAAGCGGACGACGATCCCCTCCAGTAAATAGGCAATAACAAGGCTGGCCAGTACCGGTGAAAGCATCTCGCCCACCCACAAAATAACCAGCAATCCAACGAGCAAGGTACCCACCAAAGCCAGGGCTTCTGGGTTGGACAATAATCGATTAAACCACTGTTTTATCTGTTCCATTTGCATGCTTTAATTAATTAACGATAAAAAAGATCAGCCACTTATTCAACACGATGCCAGGGTAGTCCTGTGCATAAGCCGACAGCCAGGCCGTGATTACAGCCGTTACGGCAAAAGCCGTCAAACCCATACTGACACGCTTAATAAAACCTAATATGGCCGAAGTTTGCTGCCGTCCAGCCAAAGCCGAACCGCGCATATCATAACCCGATTTTAGCGGTCTAATCGCTAACAAAAAACCCATTAACATTGCCAGACCGACCGACACCACGCCGGCAAAAGTCGACGCACACCAGGGGCACTGATTCTGCACATCAGGATTATAAATATTACAATGACTTTCAAGCCCAGCCCAGGGCCAGGTACAGCCACAATCAAATAACCAGCCACAAAATGGCGTTATTAAAATGAGCGCAACTAAAACGACAAAAAAACCCGATTGATACCGAGTTCTTATTAAGTCATGCATTTATAAACTTACCATTAATACGTTAAAGGTTAATACTACGCTATATTGCCGTACTTTCAAGCCTGAAAGGTTTCGCTATAATGCAAAATATAATCGCACCTTAGGCTTAATTTCATTAAACTGAACGTCATGTCATCTTCTACTAAAAAAGTTATTTATGCCGCGCTAGTGGGCAACGGCCTGATCTCAATCACTAAATTTATTGCCGCCTTCTATTCTGGTAGCTCGGCGATGTTATCTGAAGGCATTCATTCGCTAGTTGATACCGGCAATCAGCTACTGTTGCTGCACGGTTTAAAACGCGCTCAACAACCCGCCGACAAGCAGTTCCCGTTTGGTCACGGCAAAGAGATCTATTTCTGGAGCTTTGTAGTCGCTATTCTTATATTTGCCGTCGGTGCCGGCATTTCTATCTACGAAGGCATTCACCATATATTAGCCCCCAGCAAAATGGGCGACCCAACGCTCAGCTTCATAGTCCTCGGTTTGGCCCTGGTGTTTGAAGGCGCTGCCTGGGGTTTCGCCTTACGTGAATTTACCCGTAGCAAAGGCAAATGGGGCTACCTTGAGGCCGTCAAGCGAGGCAAAGACCCCTCACTTTTTGTGGTTCTTTTTGAGGACTCTGCCGCCATGCTAGGCTTACTCGTTGCCTTTGCTGGTATTGCGCTTTCACACTATACCGGCGACCCGCTGTACGATGGCATCGCATCAGTCTTTATTGGTCTAATATTGGGCGGCACAGCCATTTGGCTGGCTTACGAAACAAAAAGCTTATTAATTGGTGAAAGCGCCAACCCAGAACTAGTCAAAGGCATTCACAATATAACTGATAAATTTAGCAGCGTTGATGCGGTGAATGAATTACTTACTATGCACATGGGACCAGACTATATTCTAGTCACCATGAACGTGGACTTTAAAGATAACCTTAGTATTATCGAACTAGAACAAACGATTGCTGATATCGACTTACAAATAAAACAGGCCTTCCCAAGAGTAAAACGTATATTTATCGAGGCCGGCGCCTGGAGTGCATTAATGGCACCGCATCGAATTAACTGAGGTGTCTCTAGCGACCTTTTCAGCATCAGTGAAGATAGCCGAAGTCTGGTTAAGTAAAACCGACCCCTCGCTCGGCCAGCTCATTAAAAATGGTTCAGCTTTGGACTACAGCCCTTTTAATAAACAACCCTTCGAAGCGCTCGTGCACGCGGTGATTGCGCAACAACTGTCCGTCAAGTCCGCCGCCGCTATTCGACAAAGAGTAGAGGCGTTATTACCGCCTAATGACGTGACGCCTGAAGCTTTCAGTCTAATAAAGCCTGAGCAACTTAAGCAGGCGGGGCTGTCTCGGGCCAAAACCAATGCGCTCCATGTGCTGATTGACTTTACCTTAAGCGAGAAAAACATTTTTAACAATTTACACCATTACCCAGATCAGGATGTTAAACAACGCCTATGCCGGCTAAAGGGTATTGGCCCATGGACCGCCGATATTTTCTTGATGTTTGGTCTAAAACGATTAGATATTTTTGCTTCCGGCGATTTGGGCTTAAGAAAAGCTATTCAACTGTTCAACGAACTAGATGCTCTGCCCTCGCCAGCCGAGTGCGACGCTATCGCGGAAAAATGGCAACCGTATAGAACCATCGCTTCCTGGCACTTATGGCGAACCATCGACTAAGCAGCGTTATTACCGCTTTATAATATTCGACTGTAATAACAAGCCACCCACGATAAGCGCCGTTCCTAAGCCCAGAGTTAGCGTAAAGTCTTCGCCTAGCCAAATCGAAGAGAAGAAAATACCCGCAATAGGCACCATTAGAAAACCCAAAGACACGGTGACAGCCGGTAATAACTGGGTGACGCGAAGAGAGGCCCATTGCGCCAAAGCCGTTGCCATAATGCCGTTATATAACAGGATAACAACTAATTCAGAACTCCATATCGGCGGGCGCGTTTCCGAAAACCAGGCTATCGGCACAACAATGGTCAATGCGATGAGGATCTGCCAGGGCGCCAACTCGAGAACGCTCCCTTTCCACTGGTGCTTTCTAATGTGTAAAATTGACAAGGCCCAAATCAGGGCCCCCACTAATAAAATCACGTTACCCCTAACGACCGACGCGTCATTCCAATCAAAACCCAAGGGATTAAACAGCACGATTAAGCCACAAAGACCGATGCTTACACCTATTAGTTTAAAGCTCGAAACGTTCTCTTTCAGAAGAAAGTGCGCCCCTGGCGTCACCCATAAGGGTGTTGTATAGGCCAGTAAAGCAGCCCGTCCGGCGTTAACTTCGGTTAAACCCAGGGTAATCAGCGTCAAAAACGCTGCAAACTGCATGACCCCTACTCCAAAAACGATCGGGATATCTTCTTTATGAGGCAGCTTAAAACGCCGCAAAAAAAGAAGTAATATTGAAATCGCTAGCAGAGCAATGAACAGTCTCGCCGCGATAAACCAGAGTGGGTCGATGTAGCGCAGACCGATTTTCATAATCGGCCAATTTGAGCCCCAAATAACGATCACTAATACAAGCAAAAACCATGCGGGGGATAGATTTTTTTTCACGAACTTTTTTCTCTGGATAAAATTTCAATATATCACCTTGCCAGCTCATCTATAATCTAATTGAGTGACTCACTTGCCTTTACAGCTAAAACGTTACTTCTTTCTCTGAATTGTGACTATAAAATAATTTCGTCTATGCTAATGCAAATTAATTTAAATAATTTTTTTAGTTGTTATGAAACAATTTGGGCATGAAATTTTATGTGGCTGGCCATGATCGTGGGGCGCGGGTTTGCCATCGTATGGCCTTATATAAGGCAAAAGCCGGCGATCGCAATCGGGTGTACCTTGCGTAAATAAACCCTTAAAAGCGTGGATAAAGGATTAAAAAGCGTTTAGCTAACGACCTACAAGATGGTTTTAAGCCTCAGTTATCAGTGCGAGAGGGCTACACGCCCTGCATCTCTATACGATGAGGGCAATATAGAACTAATGCTATCAAGTTGTTAGCGCAGTCATTCAACAAAATAATCTCTTAAGTGTATCCCCAATTATTTGCGTTACAATATAACCGCTATATTAAACAATCCCTTTTGACCTTTAAAAAATAAGCATAAATTTGTCTCTGCATAAAAAACCGACCATCTATTCTCTAAGCGAACTTGGCTTATCCGTTAACGAGCTGGAAAAGTACGCCGTTTCCATTACTGACCGCCTTGCTAAGGCTGGCTTTCAGGCTTATTTGGTCGGCGGTTGTGTGAGAGATTTATTATTGGGTATGCACCCAAAAGATTTTGACGTTGCCACCAATGCAGAACCCGAACAGATCCAGGCCCTATTCAAAAACTGCCGCTTGATTGGACGCAGGTTCCGTCTCGCGCATATCCATTTTGGTCGTCATATTATAGAAGTAGCGACCTTTCGCGGACCTCACGTCAAACAAAACAAGGACACTAGTCATGCGCACGAAGGCGGTCGTCTCTTACGCGACAATGTTTACGGCACGCTGGAAGAAGATGCCTGGCGCCGTGACTTCACCGTAAACGCCCTGTACTTAGATGCACAAAATTCCACCGTTATCGATTACGTCGGCGGCATACAGGATCATCGGGCAAAGGTACTCAGGCTGATGGGCGACCCGGTTACACGCTTCAAAGAAGACCCGGTACGGCTAATTCGTGCGGTTCGATTTAAGGCGAAACTTGGATTCCAACTGGAGGCCAAAACTGAAGCCCCTATGAAGAAACTGTCGCCTCTTTTAAAAGATATACCGTCTGCGCGGCTATATGACGAAATCCTAAAACTGTTTTTAAATATTCACGCCAATCAGGTATTTGAAAACCTGCAACAGTACGGCTTATTTAAAGCGCTTTTCCCACAAACAGAACTATGCCTGCAAAACGCCAACAGCGATGAACCCTTAGCGCTGATCAAGCGGGCAATGGACAATACCGAAAGTCGCTTAAAGAACCATCAACGGATTACCCCTTACTTCTTATTAGCTACCTTATTATGGGAGCCGGTTCGCCGTTTAAGTGAAAAATACAGGGCTTCTTTGAATAGCGATACACAAGCTATACACGCCGCCGCTAACGAAGTCGTTGCGCATCAAATTGGCCTGATCGCTATTCCAAAGCGCATCACTGCGCCGATGCGCGAAGTATGGGCCTTACAGCCTCGCTTTCATAAACAGGTAGGGGTTCGTTGTTTGCGCTTTTTAGAACACCCGCGTTTCCGCGCAGCGTATGATTTTATGCTCCTGCGTTCCCAACACGGTGAAGTAGATCCAGCTATCGCTGACTGGTGGACACATATTCAAACTCTGGATCCCACTGAGCAAAAACTCATGACGCGACCTAATCAATTCAAACAGAAAAAAAAGTCCCGCAGCAAAACTTCTGATGCTAAGTCGCACACTGAGTAACATGTCCAAGACCGTTTTCATTGGTTTGGGCAGTAACTTAAATCAACCTGTGCAACAAATATTACAGGCTATCAAACGTATCAAGGCATTGAGTGATGTTTCACTAGAGGATGTTTCAAGCCTGTATGAAACGCCACCTATGGGACCGCAAGGCCAACCCCATTACATTAATGCGGTGGCGAAAATAACCACCACACTCGAGCCATTAGCGCTTTTAGATGCGCTGCAAACGATTGAAACAATACAGGGTAGAACAAGAGAGTCTGGAAGATGGGGCGCGAGAACCCTCGATCTAGATATCTTATTATATGCAGACAAATGTTCTATCGACCCGAAACTGACGCTACCCCACCCGGGTTTACACTTGCGAAGCTTTGTCCTCTACCCCTTGCTCGAAATAGACCCTCAACTCGACATTCCAAACCTGGGCTCGGTTCAGCAGCTCATTGAGCGACTCAATGAATCAAGCCCTTGTATAATCAGCGCCGAAACTCTCGAAAAACAGCCATCTGTTTGCTAAAGTGTCTCGGCTCTATTCGACGAATATTACCTACAGTTAAAAATCGCCTTGGAAAATACCATATTAGAAACCAGCAAACCACCCAAGTTCATCGCCGTTGAAGGGCCTATTGGGGTAGGTAAAAGTAGTTTGGCAAAACGACTCGCTAAGAGCTTTAATTACGATCTCGCACAGGAAAAGGCCGATGAAAATCCATTTTTGGAGCATTTCTATACCAATACACACCAGTCGGCCCTGCCCGTTCAGTTGCACTTCCTTACGGAACGCGTTAAACAATGGAATAAGTTAAGCCAGAATGATCTTTTTTCGACCGGTATCGTGTCTGATTTTATGCTCGAAAAAGACCCCATTTTTGCTAAACTGACGCTGACCGACGAAGAATATAAGCTATACGAGCAGATGTACCGCTCGCTGTCTGTGCAAGCGACAAAAGCTGATTTGGTAGTTTATTTACAGGCACCCGTCGAGGTGTTAATGAACCGTATTAGAAAACGCGGTATAAAACACGAAAAGAATATCAGTGGTAAATACCTGCAAAAACTATCGGACGCCTACACTGATTTTTTCCACTACTACGATACCAGTCCATTGTTAATAGTTAATGCAAGCGATATTAATCCCGTCGATAATGACAGAGATTATGAACAACTGTTAAAACATATTTGTTCAATCCGTTCGGGGCGGCACTTTTTAAATCCGCTACCCCTTTTATAATCGATTTTGAGGTCGTTATGAGCCAACAGTCCAGCACTAAACAGATAAGCAATATCGAACTTATGGCAATGAAAGCACGCCACGAAAAGATCGCTAGCCTTACCGCCTATGATGCCAGTTTTGCACATATTTTAGACGCTGCTGGCGTTGATATGGTACTCGTCGGCGATTCGCTCGGCATGGTCGTACAGGGGCAGGCGAGCACCGTTCCTGTCACCATAGATGAGATGGCGTATCATTCAAAATTAGTATCTCGCGGGCTTAAACGCGCTCTATTAGTCACTGATATGCCTTTTATGAGCTACTCAAACACCCGCGATGCCGTTAAAAATGCAGGCAAACTAATGCAACTAGGCCGCGCGCAAATGGTAAAACTCGAGGGCGGAGAAAGAATTCTGGACAGCGTCAAGCACATCGTCGAGCAAGGTATACCGGTATGCGGCCACCTGGGGTTACTCCCACAGTCGGTAAACCAATTGGGTGGCTACCGCGTTCAGGGCAAAGATGAGGCGCAGGCCAATATCATTTTAAACGACGCAAAATGTCTCGAACAGGCTGGTGCCAGTGCCATTGTGCTTGAATGTATTCCGGCAGCCTTAGCCCAAAAAATAACCGCCTCGGTCAATATTCCTATCATCGGTATCGGCGCGGGTGTTGATTGTGATGGTCAGGTTCTGGTCAGCTACGACATGCTAGATATTACCGTGGGCAAACGGCCCAAATTCAGCAAAAACTTTATGCTGGAAGCCGGTAATATTTCTGCTGCTGTCTGCGCTTACGTTGACGCCGTTAAAAACAAAAGTTTCCCATCTGCCGAACATTCTTTTTAGTGATGATTGTTGTACATACGATTAAAGAACTTCAGGATCATCTAAATGAACACAGAAAATCAGCGCGCTCTATCTGCCTGGTTCCCACCATGGGCAACTTGCATGCAGGGCACCTTCAATTAGTAAGCAGCGCCCAGCAACACGCTGATGTTGTGGTGGTGAGCCTGTTCGTCAATCCAACACAGTTCTCAGCTAACGAAGACCTCGGTAACTATCCACGCACACTGCAGGATGATATCGATAAACTTAGCTCGTTAAACACCGATATTCTTTTTGCCCCCAGTATTGCAGAAATTTATCCGTTAGGCGGCGATAACACGACTCACGTTCATGTACCCGGACTAACCGATATACTCTGTGGCGCTACTCGAAACGGGCATTTTGACGGCGTGACCACCATCGTTTGCAAGTTGTTTAATATGACGCGCGCTGATGTCGCCATCTTTGGTGAGAAAGACTTCCAGCAACTCGCCGTTATTCGGCGCATGGTGAGGGATTTAAACATTCCGATCAATATTATCGGCGAAGCTATCGTTAGAGAAGCGGATGGTTTGGCGATGAGCTCAAGGAATGGTTATTTGTCTAAGCTAGAGCGAAAAACTGCGCCAGTGCTATATAAAACCTTACTGAGCGTTAAGCAAGACGTTCTAAACGGGCAGAATGATTTTGAGACCATCGAAGCCCATGCCAAATCTGAATTAGCCCAACAAGGCTTTAAACCCGATTATTTACACGTTTTTCAACGTGATCAACTAAGACCAGCGGTTTTAGGCGATAAAGAATTAGTGATATTGGTCGCCGCTTTTCTTGGCAATACGAGACTGATTGATAACCTTAACGTTAACATCGCATAAACAACAAATTTTATGAACAAAAATCTCTTAGCACTTCTTTTAATACTCTGCGTTAACCTTTCATTTGCTGACCAGGTCACAGATCAGACTGGCTCAGAAGCAGACTCTGCTCAGGCAGATGAAAACATAGGGCTTAACTCCCCTAAAGAAACCTTTGCCACTTTCTTGCATAGCATGAATGACATTAAACGAGGCAAACCAGAACGCATTAAGAATGCTATAAAAACACTGGATTTATCCGCTATTAACTCCCTTATTCGCGAAGAAAAAGGACGTGATCTAGCGTGGAGTCTACTGGAGGTCATTGATAAAACTAAAATTGTAGAACTGGATACTATCCCTGCTAATAAAGAGGGTAAACCCTATGTCTTCTCTCGTTATGAAAGTGGTAAAGTCAGCATCCATCGATTAAATGACGGTCGGTGGTTATTTAGCCAGGATACGCTGTCGTCACTGCCGGGTATCAGGGAAGAACTATCATCACAAAAAAGCCTCAAAATAAACGATCAAAAATCTATTTACTTACCCTGGTATATTCAATTACGCCAACAATTACCTGAGTCTCTAAAAACTCGTTCATTCTTACTTGAAAACTGGCAATGGCTAGGCATTTTACTCACCATTGCGTTGGGTGTTATTGCCGACAAAGTGACGTCGTTCGCACTACAACTATCAATTAAAAAATTCCGTCTAAAAACCCAAAACGTTGTACTTAAAGACACGCCTGACGATTTACTACGACCACTGGGTATGCTGGTGATGGCTAGTATTTGGTGGGGCGGGCTTAACTTATTAGGTCTTCCCAGCGAGGCCATGATCATTTTACTGGTGGCTGTCAAAATTCTAGCCGGCTTCGCTGGTGTTTGGGGTGCGTACCGACTCGTCGATCTGGTAACGCTTTATTTACGCCATCACGCCGACCAAACTGACAATAAAGTGGATGACGTCCTGGTGCCTTTAATTAGTAAAACACTGAAGGTTTTTGTCACCGTCGTTGGTATTACCTTTGTCGCTGCTAATTTAAATCTAAACGTTTCAAGCCTGCTCGCCGGACTTGGACTGGGCGGGCTTGCGTTTGCCCTAGCTGCTAAAGACGTCGTACAAAATTTATTCGGCTCCATCACCGTTATTATGGACCAGACTTTCCATACCGGTGACTGGATTGTGGTGAATGATGTGGAAGGCAGCATTGAAGAAGTAGGCTTAAGAAGTACAAAAGTTCGCACCTTCTATGACTCCTTAATCACCCTTCCTAATGCCGTTTTCATCACAGCAAAGGTCGATAATATGGGACAACGCCGCTACAGGCGTCTTAGATGCCTACTTTCGATCACTTACGACACGCCACCCGATAAAATTGAAGCTTTTTGCGAAGGAATTAGAGAGCTCATTCGACTACACCCATATATGAGAAAGGATTATTACCACGTTTACCTTAGCGAGCTAGGAGCCTCATCGCTAGATATTTTAGTCTACGTGTTTTGGGAAACGCCCGACTGGAGTACTGAGCTTCGTGAGCGGCAACGGTTTTTACTGGATATTTTACGCCTAGCTAAAGCACAGCAGGTCGATATAGCTTTCCCAACACAAACCTTACATATCTTGAACTCAGACGATAAGCAACGAAGCCACGAAAAACCAGGCGATGAGCCTTCTGTAGAAAAGCAATTTCAACAGTCAAGAGAGTCGGCGAGAGATATCGTGTCTCATTCGACAGGAATTGACAATAAACCTTCTCCGGTTAAGTTTTAAAAATATTATTGCGTTTGCACATAAATGTTGATGGAAATCCACATTTCAGGCATAATTCCCAGCCGTTTTGTTAAACTCTAAGTAAGTATATGCGTTCAACCATGTTACAAACAAAATTGCATAGAGCCACTGTGACTCATAGCGAGCTTCATTACGAAGGTTCGTGTGCAATTGATGGAAGCCTTCTCGATCTTTCAGGTATTCGTGAATACCAGCAAATTGAAATTTACAATGTCAATAATGGCGAACGTTTTACTACGTATGCGATCCGAGCTGAAAACGATAGTGGTGTTATTTCGGTCAATGGAGCCGCCGCACGACGCGCCGCAGAAGGTGATATTTTAATTATTTGCGCTTATTCTGAGTACAACGAGATGGAGCTACTCACGTTCAAACCGCGTTTGATTTACCTCGACGAAAACAACGGCGTTAAAGAAACAAAAAACGCTATTCCTGTTCAAGCAGCTTAAAAAACGATGCTTTTTTTAAAAAACCTGATGAGTGATCTTCAGGTTTTTTTATACCCGAACAATATCGACCGACGTATTAGAGTTCCATTTTTAAGTTCATATCGACTTTTTAGCCGCCAGCTTCTGCTCGCTCTAATGTTCTCAACAACATGTTCTTATGCCGAAGAAACGACTCTGGTTAACGTTAAGCACACCGATAAAACATACCGCACCGAGCTATCAACGACGATTCACGCCTCACCTGATAATTTATTTAAGCTATTAACCGCTTACTCATCTCTCGATACGCTTAGCCAGACGATCCACAAAAGCCAACTCTTACCCAATGGTCATTTATTTCTTGAACTTAGGATGTGCTTCACTATTATTTGTTTTGCAAAGCAACAAACGCTTGAAGTTACGGTTGCCAGGCATTCCGTCACCGCTAGAATTATTCGCGAACAGAGTGACTTCGAATCTGGCTGGATAAAGTGGCAACTTTCTCCAACTAAAGATGAAGGCAGTAGCCTCTTTTATTTCTCAGCTGAGATGGTCCCTGATTTCTGGATACCACCACTTATTGGTCCTCTTTTAATCCAGCATAAACTTAAAAAAGAGGCGCATTATAGTATTCGCCAGTTGGAAAATTTAGCCCTATCAGCAAAAACCAAATAATAAAAAGGACGCCTCCAGCATCAATTTTATTAACAATCGTAGCGCTTAACGCTCAACCGGGTACCCAAGCTTATTCCACGCCAACATGCCGCCTTTCAAATTTTTAACGTTCGTAAAACCCAGGCCCTTCAATATAGCTGCTGCCGTTGTACTTCTAATACCCGAGCGGCAAACTAGAATGATTTCCTTATCTCTGATGAGTTCTAAGGAATCAAGTGTGGCTGGAATTTGCGCCATTGGTATGAGCCTACTACCTTTGATATGCCCCAGCTCGCCGTTATATTCGGACTGCTCTCGTACATCAATAATAACTGACTCACTACCACTATCTACTTTATCTTTAACCACATCAGTATCCATTTGAAGCACTTTATTGAGCTCTGCCAACAGGGGGAATTTAAGTCTGTCATCATCTACTTCACTTTGATTGATTTGCAGCACTTCCTGAATTCTTTCCGGTAAGGGTAAATTCAGGTTATTCATAATGTCGATATATTCTTCGCGAGTTTTTCCTGCTACCCGAGGGTTACTCGCCTTTTCCGTAGCCACGGTTGATTCTGTATTACCGCGATAATCGTGCCCAGGAAAAAGAAGCGTGCTATCGGGTAGAGTAAAGATTTTAGATGTTATTGAGTCATACTGATCTCCTGCATCGCCACCAGCAAAATCAGCGCGACCGGTTCCCTGAATCAGGATCACATCGCCAGTTAGAACGCGGTCCTCGTTAACGTAAAAACTAACACTATCGGGGGTATGGCCAGGAGTGTGCATTACTTTGATGCTAATACTGCCGACGCTTAACTCATCGCCATCATTTAAATGACCATCAACATTTGGTTGTGGTGATAGTTCGTGCATCAATACGTCTGCATCGGTCAACCGCCTCATTGCAGTACAGGCAGAACGGTGGTCTGCGTGTGTATGCGTATCGGCTACGAATTTTAATGTCAGATTGTGATAGGCCAAAACAGCGAGGTAACGATCGATATTGCTTTCTATAGGGTCGATAATAGCCGCAACTCCCGCTTCAAGATCGGCAATCAGGTACGATTTACATTGAATATGATTAAGTTCTCGAAAAAACATTGTCTTATCTCCTTATATCTTTAAATTATTAGCTTATTCTAACTTCTTTTTATAAAGTAGTCCTGATTTAGATCAAATTCGGCTTACCCAGCCAATTTCAGCAGCTGTTACTTCCTATCTCACAGTTTCTGAGTGACTCTGGCATCACCGAATCATTCTCGCTTAATGGAATTTTCCCGGCCATTATTTCAGCCCTAGACTGTCCATATAATACGTCAGAGTTAGCGAAACCTTCTGGGTAAATGGGTTGCCCGGCCTTTAAATTATACTTATCCGACGCGCCCACCGTGTGTAACAACTCATGGGCAAGGACTATATTATTCTGTTCCTGATAGTGTTTTACCGCATAAGCGTTGACCACGCCAATTAAGCCTTTTTGCAAACCTAATGAATGCGACATCGGCTCATGATCATCCACTTGCTGGTAACGGACAAATATATTAATTGTGCTGTTATCGCTGTCGATCGCATTTTGATATGACCATAACCTCAAGCGTAAACTCCAAAAGATAATCTTAAGCGTATTTCCATCAGTTGGAGGCTCCGGCGGTTGGGCGTGAATTGGTTCACTGAGTTGAACCTTAATCGGATCAAACTCATATTCGCTATAGTCAGACCATTGTTTATTAAAAAACAGTCCTACACCCTTAAAGTTATTTTTTGTTAATGCTGCAATGTAGCGACTAGTTGACTGTTGGCCATCGGCATTGATGGGATAGATTAAAACACTCAACGGGTCGACCCAGGCGGTACTCTCAAGTCTCTGTAATTTAGTATAAAAAGCAGCCACAACGAAAATAACTAATAAAAATATAACACTAATTATTTTCATAACATTCCTTGACAGAAAACAACTACATTTACGTTTAAATAATAAATCTCTATAATCAAACTTCATTCACTATGGAGAGTTCGAATGAATCTTATGCTTATTGTTGTCCTGGTGGCAACCGTGCTGTTGTTTATCTATTTTAAAAAATCTTTTAAGAACAACACTACAAAGTCTACAAAAACCAAATCGCCTGACCAGAGAACAAGACTTCAATCGCTCATTAACTCTGGAGAATACTTTGGTTTAACTATTGATTATGCTAATGAAGCACAATGTTGCCCCAGGGTTTTACATCTTAAAAATGAAGTATTTTCTTTTAATAACGTCCCCATTCTCCCATTAGATGGATGTACTAAAAGTACCTGTCGTTGTAAATATATTGGATTAAAGAACAAAAGAAATTTTCATAGACGAGAAAATATTCAACGACGTGAAGAAGTAAGGTTTGAAGAAAGTCCAGATCGTCGGTCTCACAATGAGCAACGAGCAAATGTGTGGTTCCAACACGAAAAATAACAGCGCTTTATATCTATAAAGAAAACTAATGGATTGATATGGTATTTGTCTGACAGGGTTATCTATATTGCTGCAACATGAAAAACAAACCATACATTTGTAATTTTTGAAGGAGGTGATTTTAGAATTAGTTTAATCGGCAAAGTCTCAGCCCAGTAAAATAAACTGGTTTATAATGTTCCTTACTAACCACCTATCCAGACCAGTGATATGACTTTTAAAACCGCAGATTTGTGCGACAAATTTTCCGATACCCTACAAATCGTTACGCCAATGTTCCAATCATTTGGTGGCAATAAACGCTTCAGCGGTAAGATTCAAACGGTAAAAATTTTTGAAGATAACGTATTAGTACGCGAAATATTGTCTGAAAAAGTTAACGATACCATTTTGGTCATCGATGGTGGTGGCTCGTTGCGCTGCGCCCTGCTAGGCGATATGCTCGCTGAAATGGGTTGCAAGAATGGTTGGCAAGGAGTTGTTGTTTACGGCTGCATCAGGGATTCTGCCGATATAAATAATATGCCAATTGGCGTACGCGCATTACAAACTAATCCATTAAAGAGCATTAAAAAAGGCTGGGGCGATAAAAACATTGCCGTTACGTTTGCCGGCGCGACGTTCACCCCTGGGGACTATTTATATGCCGATGAAGACGGCATCATCATATCTAAGCAAACAATAAGCTAACAACGATGGGACATAGACTTTCTAAAATATACACACGAACTGGCGACTCTGGCACGACAGGCCTAGGCGACGGCAGCCGCGTTGATAAGGATTCTTTGCGCGTTGAAGCCTATGGCACCGTAGACGAAGTAAATAGCCAAATTGGACTGGTGATTGCCTTTGGTATCGACGAACTCATTGCCAATCAATTACTTGATATACAACATGATTTATTTGATTTGGGCAGCGAACTTTGCGTCCCTGGTTATAGCGCCATTGATGATGCGAATATCGTGTCTTTAGAAAAGATATTAGATTCACACAACGCGGGCCTACCCGCCTTAAAGGAATTCATCTTGCCCGGCGGCAACCTTCCCGCGGCCGCTTGCCACGTTGCAAGAACCGTCTGTCGCCGTTGCGAACGCTTAGTAGTTAGCCTTGCCCGAGAAGAAAACATTAACCCGCCGGTGATCAAATACCTTAACCGTTTATCTGATTTGCTTTTTGTCTTATGCCGAGTATTAGCCCGACAGGACGGACAGAGTGAAATTCTTTGGGATAAAAATAGGCGTCAAATACAACAAAGTAATAATTAAATGAATATTTTATTAGCTAACCCACGCGGATTTTGTGCCGGGGTCGATCGCGCTATCGACATTGTAGATCGCGCTCTTGAGTTACTCGGCGCGCCTATTTATGTTCGCCACGAAGTCGTACACAACCGTTTCGTTGTAGAAAACTTAAAGAAAAGAGGCGCTATTTTTGTCGAAGAACTAGATGAAGTCCCCGATGATTCAACCGTTATATTTAGCGCACACGGCGTATCAAAAGCCGTTGAAGACGAAGCCAAACGCCGCAAGCTTAATGTATTTGATGCCACCTGCCCACTGGTCACTAAAGTTCATATGGAGGTCATCAGTAACGCGAAAAAAGGTCGCTGCGTTATTCTAATCGGCCATAAAGGCCACCCAGAAGTAGAAGGCACGATGGGACGTTATGAGCAACAACATGCTGGTGTAAATATTATTCTAGTTGAATCACCGGAAGACGTTCCAGCATTAGAAATACCCCATAATACAGGCCTTTCATACGTCACCCAGACCACCTTATCTATGGACGATACTGAATCAATAATAGACGCACTGCGCGAAAAATTTCCGCATATTGACGGCCCCAAAAAAAGCGATATTTGTTACGCCACGCAAAATAGACAGGACGCCGTTAAAGAACTTGCTCATAAATCTGATCTGGTACTAGTAGTTGGGTCTCCAAATAGTTCTAATTCCAACAGACTACGTGAAATTGCAGAAAAACTGGGCAAACCAGCCTACCTGATAGACGGCGCTGAAGATATCGATAAAAACTGGTTAGAGGGCTTGCAAAATATTGGCGTTACCGCGGGGGCTTCTGCCCCAGAAGACCTCGTACAAAGCGTGATTTCCCAGCTAAAAGAATGGGGTGGTATAACGGTAACGGAAAATCACGGTATTCAAGAAAAGGTCACGTTTTCACTGCCTAAAGAACTTAAGTACTGAAATTAGTAGCGACATAAAAATACTCAGTTATTTCAAATATAAAAAAAGCGGGCTTTAGGCCCGCTTTTTTTACTAGCTAAGAACTTACATTCTTTCCCAAATAGTTGCGATACCTTGACCACCACCAATACACAAGGTTGCTAGAGCATATTTACCCTGCACGCGTTCTAATTCGTGAAGCGCCTTAACAACGATAATGTTTGCTGATGCACCAATAGGATGACCCAAAGAAATACCACTACCATTAACATTCACTTTATCCATTGGAAGTTTCAGTTCACGACACACGCTCAAAGCCTGAGCTGCGAACGCTTCATTGACTTCAAATACATCAATATCTTCAATCGTTAAGCCGGTATCGGCGAGTATTTTATTTACCGCCGGCACCGGGCCAATGCCCATAATGGAGGGGTCAACGCCCGCGTGCGAGTAGGCTACTAAACGCGCCATTGGCTTTAAACCCTTGGCTTCTGCCGCGCTTTTTTCCATCAACACCATCGCAGAAGATGCATCGTTAATACCCGATGCGTTGCCCGCCGTAATAGAACCATCTTTTTTGAATGCTGGACGCATAGCGCCTAGCTGCTCCATTGAAATATCAGGGCGAACGTGCTCATCTTTATCAAATACAGTAACGCCTTTACGTGTTTTGATTTCAACTGGAACGATTTGCGAATCAAAACGGCCTTCCGTTTGTGCCCGTGCTGCATTTTGGTGACTGGTTACCGCAAGGGCATCCTGATCTTTACGCGTTACATTGTACTTATCGGCCAGGTTTTCTGCCGTCATACCCATATGGCCTGTGCCAAAAGGGTCCGTCAATCCTGCTAACAGCATGTCGACCATTTCGCCATCACCCATTTTGTAGCCCCATCGAGCACCAGGTATCGCGTAGAATGAATTACTCATGGACTCAACGCCAGCAGCAATGGCGATATCGTGATCGCCTAACATAATACCCTGCGCGGCATTAACGATAGCCTGCATACCACTACCGCATAAACGATTAACGGTTATGCACGACGTTTCACAGGGGATGCCTGCATCAATTTGTGCGACGCGGGCGGTGTACGCCGATCTTTTTTCTGCTGGAATCACTGTGCCCATCACGACCATACCTACATCAGCCGGCTCTATACCAGCCCTGGCTACGCTTTCTTTAAGCGTAATCGCGGCCAACGCACTCGGTTCTATTGATTTCAAGCTGCCGCCAAAATCACCAATTGCCGTTCTAACGGCGCTTAATACTACAACTTCTCTTATTTCATTCATGTTTATCTCTACCATTTGGGTTATGCTTAGATTTTCAAATTAATTATAGCTGCGTTGCAGCAATAAATCACCCTAAGAATGATGCAGACACGTTACCTGACTAGTTGCTCCATCGGAGGATTACATAAGCTCGCCTATACCGAATGGGGAGACAAGGATAATCCAAACGTTATTGTCTGTGCTCATGGCTTAAGTCGCAACAGGCATGACTTTGACGTGTTGGCCGACCGCTTGTCGTCTAAACACCGGCTCATCTGTTTTGATTTTCCTGGCAGAGGTGAAAGCGATTGGCTAATCGACAAAAACGCTTATGACTTCGCTCAATACATCGTCGATGCCCTAATCGTTATTGCTCACACAAACGAAAACAAAGTTGACTGGCTGGGAACTTCCATGGGTGGGATAGTCGGCATGCTTCTCGCATCAATGGATAAATCCCCGATCAAACGGTTAATCCTCAATGATGTCGGGCCTTTTATTCCTAAGGCCGCCTTAATACGTATCGCGCAATACCTTGGAAAACAGCCTAACTTTGACACCGTCGAGGCACTTGAAGCATACATAAGAACGGTGCATGCTGGCTTCGGCAACCTATCAGACAAACAATGGCAACATCTCGCCTTATACGGCCAGCGCACATTGGAAAACGGGCAATTAACGTTGAATTACGACCCTGATATTTCATTGATTTATAGTAGCAAACCGCTTCAGGACGTTAATTTATGGTCTATCTGGGCCGCGATTAAACAGCCTACCCTATTAATCCACGGTGAAGAGTCTGACTTGTTAGACGGAGTGACCGCAGAAAAAATGAGCCAAACTGGCCCGCTTGCGGAGCTCATTAGTATTGCAAAAACTGGGCACGCGCCAGCACTAATGAATAACGCTGACATCAGCTCTATTCAACAATGGTTAAGTAAAACGAATTAAGCAACAGGCCCAAATCGCCTCGTTACGAATACTTAATACGCCGTTTTTTTAGCCTTAAGCCATTTAAAAAAATAACTTCGAGTCGGCTCTATACCCGATTGTAAATAGCCCAGGGTATGAACATTGCTTATGTTCGCTTCAAAGAAGACTTTGTCATCTGGTTTTATACAAAACAATATTTCATCTTCTGTCATCAACTCGAGATCATCAGACGGCAACACTTTGATCACCTTCCCGCGCCTATGAACTAATGGCACCGCCCTGAGAAATCGTTTTCGGTCAGACGGCTCACGGTATATATCCCCTAAACTGACCGTCGTCTGTTGAAATAAGTGATGATAAATAGCCGGCGTCATTTTCTGACTAATCGTATAGGTTTTAATTAAAGGGAATTCGCCGCCCACGTCGGTGGCGAGCCTGCTCGTAATATCTGCTAACTTCGATGGATCATTTTCGTAAAGGAGTCGTAAATGGCTGAAAAACGCCTTCAACAAAGGCGCGGTCAACATAAACATTACCATCCGAGCAATCACCAAGCTGGGTTGCATAATATAATCAACGTTTGCTTTTTTAAATAACACTTCATTGGTATGTTTATTCTGCCGGACGATTGAAAATAACGAAGGGCTTACCCGGTTTGCCTGGTGAATCATGTTCAAATTGAAAGTGTCGTTATCCGTCCCGGCGATAATGCCGACACTCTCTTTGAGCCCGGCTTTTTCTAGATTTTCAAGATTCGCCCTGCCTAATACAGCGTGTTCGGCAATACCTTCAATATTTTCCAGCAATGGTTCCACCACCGTAATATCAATCTCTTTTTCAGACAGTTTTTGATAAATAATGCGCCCCATCCTGCCGTGTCCACATAGAATCCATTTACCGCCTTTTAATGGACAAATATTTCGCTCAAGCGCAGCCCCCGTCGCACCTGACATCCATTCATTCAATATTTGAATCGTCGGGTTGTATATCATCATGCTTAAGTAGCTGGCGAATACGCGGAATGGATCGACCACGTGAATATCGCCACCTATCGCTAAAATTTCACTTTCATTTTCAACCGAGGTAGAGCGACAAATAATTTTTATATCGGGTCTTAATATTCGGGCCGACACCGCGACTTTTAAGTTCGATTCCTCATCATTCGACAGGATAATGACACCAATACACTTATTTCTTTCTATTCCAGCATATAACAAGTAACGCGGTATCGAAGCGTCGGCGCACAGGCCCCACACCTTTGTTTTGTAATCACGCACATCTAGTGCCTGTATTCTTTGCTGGTTTTCGTCAATCACCACCGCAGAAAGGCCTGCATTGGTCATTCCTCGCAACAACAGGCTACCCGTATCACCAAACCCACAAACCAGATAATAATCTGTTGATTTCCTTTTAACCGCCCGAGCGAAAGTTTCTTCGGCAAAGGCAGACTGTAAATGCGGGTTGTTAATCAGTGAGATTATTTTTCCGACCGCGTATATCCATGTCACCACACTGATATATAAACAGACAATAGCCCACACTCTTTGTGCATTGCTAAACGTGAAAGGCAGTTCGCCAAAGCCCGTTGTTGTCGCGGTATAGGCTAAAAAATAAAACGCATGAAAGAATGACATGTATCTCGTTTGACCATCGGCGTCCGGCAAGCCGGGCATTAACACCATACCCAACATGGCAACGGCGTACACACACACTAATGCGATGATAGGCGCGCGCATATGGCGCAAAATGATAAAAGATACCCTATCCAGCCTTGAATCGGACACGCTTAGACCTCTAGCGTCGAGACATAAGTGTTTCAGAAACCAGCATCACCACTGAAATAATGTTGGCAATCAGAGCACCGGCTGAAAGCGACACTATCACCGATGTACTATCCGGGTTTAACCCCGTTTCTGAAATTTGAGTGACATAACTCCAAACAATCGCCGCCGCGATTAACTGTAAATTCGCCACCAGACTGGTCGATAATAATACGGCTCCCACCTGAGTTCGGTCACCCAGTTTAAGGCCCATTGCTATCAGGTTAACGAAGATAGTGGCAAATAGTTCATAAATATTGTGGTGCAAAAAATTATCCATTTCCCCCATCACAAAACCAAAATTTAGTGTTAAGGCTAAAACAATAAAAAAACTAAAAACTACTTTTTCGGCATTCATGTTATCCCTCAATTTTTTATTTTAATATGGCAAGTTTACCCCTTAGACCCTTGGAAACAAAACCCAGCAATTACTAAATTCAAATGTTTTTTGCAAACCGTCGTCTTGTCTCTTGTAAATAAGGAGAGCGCTTATCAAGCTCTGCTATTCTTTTTTCGCATTGCGCCGTGACCTCTAGCCGTTGAATAGCCGTCAGTGAGACCCATGACGTGATTTCCCCTAATAAACGACCACAACCCAAACACACGTCGTCTTCATTCAGCGTACACATCCTTATACATGGGGATTTCATATCATTAACCAGCTAGTAAGTTAAAAAAAACCACCGCCAAGGCAGTGGTTTTTTTATGTATGGGTAACAGCGCTTCATTAACGGCCAAACCGTTATCAAAGCAAACTAATCTGCTTTTGCAAAAACAAAAGAGCCTGGTGCCGGTTCAAGTTCTGCATAGTCTTTATTGCCTAATTCTTTAGGCGCATCGATCAACTCACCGCCCTGATTTTTCAACCAGACGTCCCAATGTGGCCACCAGCTGCCCGGTTCTTCAGTAGCCGTTTCCAGCCAATGGTCAGCGCCCTTGCCTAGTTCACCTTGTTTCCAGAAATGCCGCTTATTTTTGTTCGCAGGGTTAACAACGCCGGCGACGTGACCACTCGCGGTAAGCACAAATTCAATCGGCCCCTTAACCAGTTCGGTTCCAATAAACGTGGTTTTCCAGGGCGCGATATGATCTTCAATCGCAGACAGGAAGTAAGTGGGACAATCGATCTTGCCTAAATCAATTTTCACACCACACAGCTCAACACCGCCTGGTTTTGCCAGGTTGTTCTCCAAATACATATTGCGCAGATACCAGGTATACATAGCAGCCGTCATATTCGTTGAATCACTGTTCCAATAAAGAATATCAAAAGGTGGTGGCGTTTTACCTTTTAAATAATTATTAACCACATAGCTCCAGATAAGGTCATTCGCGCGTAGCATCGAAAACGTACTGGCCATTTGCTTGCCCGGCATAATTCCACCTTCCGCCAGCTTATGTTCATATTGCTTCACTTGCGACTCGTCGATGAAAACCCCTAACTCGCCAGGGTCTGAAAAGTCCAGTAGCGTGGTGATGAAAGTTACGCTGGCAATGGGTTTTTTACGTTTTGTTGCCAATACGGCCATCGTTGTGGCTAACATGGTGCCACCAATACACCAGGCGACTGCATTGATTTTCTTCGCGCCAGAAATCGCTTTAACCGCATCTATTGCGGGCATTGTTCCCTCTGAAAGATATTCATCCCAGGTTACGTCACCTAATGTCTCGTCGGGGTTTCTCCAGGAAATAATGTACACGTCATTGCCTTGTTCTAAGCAATAACGGATGTAAGAGTTATCCTTTGACAGGTCAAGAATGTAGTATTTATTGATGCATGGAGGAATAATTAAAACTGGACGTTCATTCACTTTTTCGCACATCGGCTTAAAATGAACCAGCTGAATCAGTTTGTTTTCAAACACCACCGAACCCGGCGTCGTTGCTATATTTTCACCCAACACAAACGCCGATTCGTCGGTCATGCTGATACGGCCTTTCTCCATATCCTGCATCAAATTTTCAAGCCCGGCCATCAGGTTTTGGCCTTTAGTCTCGATCGTTTCTTTTAAAACTTCCGGGTTTGTTAGAGCGAAATTTGAAGGTGAGATCGCATCTATAAACTGGCGCGTGTAAAAATCACATTTCTTTTTAGTCGCATCATCCAGAGTAGAATCTTCGACCATACCCGTCAACCATCGACTGGATAACAGGTAAGATTGCTTTAGGTAATTATGCACCGGGCTTTCTTCCCATTCATCGCCAGAAAAGCGTCTGTCGCCGCGCTCGGCATGAACAGATGAATTTTTATCTGGATTAAACATATTAAGCCAAAGATTAAACTGGTCCTGATAAAAACCAGAAACGGTTTTAACCCACTCTTCGGGGCTTTCCATCGCACGCGTCATAATGGTAGACCACGAATTAGCGAACTGAGACATCATTTCCTGAGATTCATTCTTCGAAAAATCTTTGAACATGCCGTGGCCTTTTTGTGACATTTTTTCAAATAAATCCTGCGGTGTTTTATCCGTCATTTCTTTACCTCGGTAAATTAATATTATATTGCAATGCCGCATTATAGGCATGATTTACAAATTTCACCAAATTTATGCGTTTACGGGCTATTCAAAAAAGACTATTGATCGTAATTTTTTTCGGCCAACAACACACCGGTATCAGACCATGATTTAAAAATTCCAATGCGTTCACCTTGATGCAAACGGCCTTCTTCTCTCTTTTCGCCATTCGGCCAGTACGTCGTAAATAAACCGTGATAATTACCCTGTACAACGACAGCCTGTAACGCAACCTGCCCCGTTAAATACCATGAGACGTGCTGCCCGTCCATTGCGTCACGAACGAAATCCGTTTCGGAAATTTTAACCCCAGATGGGTGCCATATCGTCCTTTTACCGTGCATTTGTCCGCCGACGTACTCACATTCTTCAACAAGTTGACCCTGTTCGTTTTTTTTAACTTTAAGCGTAGCATCTTGATCCATAGTCCCTCCCGGTTAACCATTAGGTACAAAAAAACGCGCAGAGTATGCGCGTTTTCTGTACAACCAGGCTTTGCAGCCCATTTTTACTTTTTTAACGTCTTTAAGCCGCTTTGCTCAGCAAAGTAAGCCGCTAAATTGATGATATCTTCATCACTCAACGAAGCGACATTGGCCTGCATAATAGGGTTTTTCCGTGCGCCTGATTTATAGTCGTTTAACGCCTTCACCATGTAATCTGCGTGTTGTCCGGCAATTGTAGGAAACATTGGGCTGGCGCTAACGCCATCGACACCATGACAAGCAGCACAAGCGGTTGATTTTTCTTTACCTGCTTCTATATCAGCTGCTGCAAAAACGCTAACTGAAGCGACGATAAAACTGATTGTAAAAATTAACTTAATTAACTGTTTCATTTTTTTCCTTAATTGATCGGGTGTTATAACAATTATTTGCCGTCTTGTTCAAAGTACGCTGCGATATCTTGCATGTCTTGCTCGGACAGGTTCGCCACATTACCGTGCATGGTTGAATGCTTACGCAAACCGTCTTTATAGCCTTTCATAGCCGCTACCAGATAGTCAGCGTGTTGGCCGCCTAATTTTGGCACGTGATACGTTGGATAAACATTATTATAGTTGGAGATACCGTGACAACCCAGACAAGTTTGTCCTTTAACGATACCGGCTTCGATATCACCAGCCGCGTGAACTGTTACAGAAAACACTAGCCCAAAACCCAATAAACTTGCTAATAATCGCTTCATTACTTAATTCTCTCTTGGTTTTAACTAAAAAATATTTTGAGGCGCAATTCTACTGAAAACAACGTCTTTGTGCCAGTATAAACCCTTGATTCAGCCTTTAAATTATTAAAACCTGTTAAAATTCAGTTTTTCAATTACAACTACTGTCATGTCTAAGATCATCATATACACCACCGCATACTGTCCTTTTTGTGTTCAGGCACTACGTTTACTCGATGGGAAAAACATCTCCTATACCGAAGTGTCTGTCGATAATGAGCCCGAAAAAAGAGCTGAAATGATGCGTAAGAGTCAGCGCAGAACCTTACCGCAGGTCTTCAATGGCGACGCGCATATCGGCGATTGTACAGAGCTTTATGCTTTCGAAAGCGAGGGCAAGCTCGACGACTTACTCGCCTAGCGACGTGGCCAGCGAAAAACAAACCCTACAAAAGCAGCGTTTAGATAAGTGGTTATGGGCGGCCCGTTTTTATAAAACGCGCCGGCTGGCAACTGATGCCATTGCTGGTGGAAAAGTACACGTCAATGGTCAGCGCGTAAAATCAGGCAAAGAAGTTCAGCCAAATAACAGCCTGCAAATTAACAAAAATGGCTATCAATGGGATTTAACCGTCGTCGGCTTAAACGCGCAGCGCCGACCCGCCAGTGAAGCCACTCAACTTTACCTGGAAGACGAACAAAGTCTTAAACGCAGGCAGGCTTTAGTTGCTCTCAACAAAGATATCTACGCATCTGCTCCGCAATCAGAACGACCGAATAAAAAACAAAGGCGACAAATCCACCGCTTTAAACAGGTCGATTAGCGGTTATTAAATACACGAAGGCGGTATAGGCAAGCCCGCGTACTTATTGGCGTATTTAAGCGGCCCATTTGGAAACAGTTTATAAAGATAAATAGACGCGCCTTTTTCAGGCCCTAAGGTTTTTTTTACCGCCTGGCCAAAAAGGCGGGCATTAGGCTGATGATTAAATTGATCGTAATACCACTGCATAAACAAAATAATTTCCCAGTGCGCGCGATTCAACTTAACGCCATCTTTTTCTGCCAACGCTTCAGCGACACGTTCGTTCCACTGCAAGCGGTTTGTCATAAACCCAAATTCATCCAGTTCTATAACGTCTAACACCGTCATTAAAAATAGGATCTAATCGGTTTATTGCTTTCAACCAGCCCCACAAAACCGGCGTAATCAACGTAGTGAACAAAATCAAAACACTGGCTAGGATCTAGCCCTCTAGCTTGCATATCAGGCGTTAGGGTATACACGTCCACACCATCGGCTACTTCTTGCAAGACCGAAGTTTCTGGACTTGAAATACCTGCATATACCGCGTTTTCTATTAATAGAATTACATCTCCATCACGCGCTCTTTCAACGCAGCTTTGTAGCGCGCCGCTATCGGTACAGTTTTTGTTGACGATATATAACATTAGAAACTAAACACCTGATCCGCCGTCGCTATTTGATGCTTAATTTCATTACGAGAAATAATTTTCACCGGTATCACTAGTTGTTCTGCCACCATCGCTCGCGCGTCCATCGACTCTTTTTCAACTGAAATATCATTTATATCGTAAACGGATAAAGCCTTAAGAACCGGCGACACATCTTTTAAACCAATCATTTCAGGCCGTTGCTGTTTCATTAAGGCATACACGCCATCACCTTCAAATAGCAATACAACGCGCTGGTCAAATGCTGCAGCCATAAGGACTATATCCAGAAACTCCTGTGCACAAACATTACCGTGTAACGGTTTGTCGATAATAAAAAAAAGGCTCTTCACACTAAGCACCAAAGGTAATATGACGATCTGCTTCAATAACTGCTTCCATTAACAAACCCAGTCCCGCTATGCGAAACCCATCTGCCACGGCATTATCATAGCCCCCCACTTTTTTTGCCACCGAGTGTTCAAGCATGCCCCTGCGTTGAGCCGATGAAACACAAACCACCAAATCAACGCCTTGTTCGGAGTGCAACTTAGACCACCTTTTCACGATATCTCTTTCATCACCCGGTGGCCTTGAATCACGAAGCGCGTTATAAATACCGTCGTGATAAAAAAAAACGCGGTAAACTTCATGTCCAGCCAGAATCGCCGCCTGAATAAAGTGCCAGGCACTGTCAGCGGCTTGATGCTGGTAAGGACTGGCATTAATTTGAATAGAGATTTTCATTTAACTTGCTTTTAAACTCAATTAGACTGGAACTCCAAACCGAAAATGATTACATCAATATAATACCATGCGTAGTTTTCCTGCCGCACTGCTAGCCTGTACATTGACCTTTATTTTTATCGGTAACGCACTTCTTTGGCCAAAGAATAGCTTCGCCAATAACCGGATTAAGCTGCCTGATATTGGCAATACATCCAATATTATTATTTCAGGCGAATTAGAAAAAAAATTAGGTGAAGCCTTCCTCAGAAGTATCCGACGCAGCGTTCCCTTGAGTGGCGACCAGGAAGTCAATGATTACGCTCAGGAGCTTGGGGGCAAGGTAGCCAAATTTAGTGAGCAGCCGGAGCGCGAGTTTAATTTCTTTGTCGTTCAGGACGATCGCATCAATGCTTTTGCTGGCCCCAATGGCAATATCGGAATCAACACCGGACTTATATTAACGACCGAGTCCGAAAGTGAACTAGCTTCTGTTTTTGCCCACGAAATTGGCCACGTCACCCAGCAACATTTACAGCGCGCCATTGAAACCGCGAGTCAAATGTCATTACCTAGCGCAGCAGCAACATTAGCCGCCGTTATTTTGGGTATTGCGGTTCCGGGCGTCGGGCCAGCCGCGATTTTAGCCGTACAGGCTGGGCAGGTACAACAACAAATAAACTTTACCCGAAGCCACGAGGCTGAAGCTGACCGTGTAGGCGTGCAAAACCTGGCCGACGCAGGGTTTGACCCGCGAAGCATGCCCATTTTCTTTGGCCGATTACAAGACGCCACGCGTTATTACGGGCAAAAAATTCCCGAAATTCTACGCACCCACCCAATGCCTGTTTCGCGCATATCCGACACATCAGCAAGAGCAGCTAAATACCCATACAGGCAAGTTGAGGACTCTCAAGATTTTCGCCTAATTAGAATGAAGCTTCGCGTCCAGCAACATCAAATACCGACCAGGGAAGTGATTGAGGGACTCGAAAATGAAACTCAACAGGGCACGCAAGATCAAAAAGACGCAGCAACGTATGGGTTAGCTTTAGCGCTAATGAAAGACAGGCAGTTTGATAAGGCACGAAAACTACTTGAGCCATTGAACAAGCGCAACCCCCAGCAACTGCATTACTTAACAGCGAGGGCTCTCAACGAGTATTACGATGAAAAACAACCCGCCTCTTTAGCCTTATTCCATCAAGCCAGGCAACTGTTTCCAAAAAGTCGCTCTGTTAATTTACTCTACGCAAAAGTTCTTTTGCACAATGGAAAACCAGAGGAAGCTTTACCTTTTCTGAACCAGGATTTAAAGCTTTACAGCCCAACTCCTGGTGTATTTGATCTCCTTTCTATCGCTTACGGCCAAATTAATAATCCCGTTAGAGGGTTTCAATACAGAGCCGAATATTTTTATTCGCTCGGGCATACTAAAGATGCCATTATTCAGCTGGAACAAGCTTTGCGTGCAGCCAATAATAACTTTTACCTGAGCAGCCAAATTGAAAATCGCATGGGTCAGATGACGGCCGAACTGGATGCCCCACCCTTGTTCTAAAGATCCCAAATACAGCATGATGAACTTTGAAAAACCTCCCAGTCTGTTTAGGCGACTTGCCGTTATTACCTACGACTTATTATTACTGATCGCGGTATTATTTTTTGCCACACTCATATTACTACCCTTCCAGGAAGGCAACTCTTTCCAGCCAAACTCCTGGTTGTATCCATTGTATTTATTAGCCATTAGCTTCTTTTTTTACGCCTGGTTTTGGACAACCGGGGGACAAACGCTCGGCTTAATGGCATGGAAACTCCGTGTTGCCAATGTAGATGGTAGCGATATTGGATGGAAAAAATCGTTGATACGTTTTAGCTGCGCCATTTTTTCATGGGCACTTTTCGGATTGGGTTTTTTTTGGATCTTCTTCAATAAAGAACGATTAAGCTGGCACGATATCGCCTCGAAAAGCCGCCTAGTCTGGAAACAATCTAAATGAACTAGTCCATCCGACGAATTTTAAAAATAGACAGCCCGAGCACCAAAAGAAACGGTAATGATGCTGCAACAACGGGGTTTAGACCATAAACGACACCCACGTTACCAAATAACCTGTCCAGCAAATTAAATCCTATGCCGATTAACGCGCCTATAAGAATACGCGTGCCCGTACTGCCAGCGCGCTGGACGCCAAGTACCATCGGTATGGCTATCAATAGCATTACTAAAATCACGAATGGGCGTACTAGCTTACTGGTTATAGCCACTATAAAACGCGCAGCATCCTGTTCATTTTTTTGCAAAAACTGAATGTAGTTCGCTAAACCCAATATTGATAAGCGCTCTGGTTTCACGACAATAATATCCAATAAACCCGGATCCAATAATGAATCCAGTAGTGCGGATTCCGAACTAGATACCTCGACGCGATTGGCCGAAATAGTCGTTTGTTGCATACCTTTTAGCTGCCACTTATTGTTCACAAAACTGGCGCTCGCCGCGTGCGTCGCGTACTTCAACTCATTGTTCTTCGACATTTCATAAATACTGACGTCTTTCAGTTCTGAAGAATTTAAGATTTCTCGAATGTTTAAATACGTATCGCCATCGCGCGTCCAAAAACCATATTTTGTCTTAAGCGCTACCTGCTCATTTTTTGCCGAAAACTTTAGCATTTGCGCCGCCTGTTCCGTACTCGGCGCAATAAATTCACTCACAAATAAAGAGACGAACATCAGTAAAACGCCTACACGAAGGGTTGCTGCAATAATCTGCCAGCGGCTGATACCGGCCGCTCTCATTGCGGTCAATTCATAATTATTTGCCATCCCGCCTAAGGTGATCAACGCCCCCAGTAACGCTGCAGACGGGATTAGTTCATAGAGGTTTCGCGGCGTCGTTAACGCGAGGTATTTAAAAATCTCAAGTAATCCATATTGCCCCGTACCCATATCATCCATCTCATCGGCGAAGGTGATAATCAACACCAGAGACAATAAAAACATCAACGCAACTGCCGTGCTTTTTAGCATTTCTACAGCGATATATTTATTGATAACTTTCATTTTTTCGAGAACCACTTATTTCTAAGGTAATTAAAGCCGAGCATTTTCATCGCCATCACAGCAGCCAACCCTATCATTACGAGATGAACCCACCAGACCCCAAGCCAGGCAGGCACTTCAGCTTTCAAAATCCACGAATAGGAAAGATTCGTAAAGTTTTCAAAAACGATATAAATCAGTAACGCCGTTAACAAATTGCCATACATGCCTGCCCGCGGTGATACACGGCTGATGGGGACCGCCAATAAAGCAAGGGTAATAATGGCCAACGGGAGTGACCACCGGCGTTGTAGCTCACTCATTGCCCTTGGAGAATCCATCTGCATTAACACAGTGGTAGCCAGCTCTTTTACGCCAAAAACAGTTTTAATGTCGGATTTTTCGGCCACCACCACACCGTATTCCTTAAACTTTGTCACCTTATAATCGGCTTGACCTGGAACACCTTCATAGCGATTACCGTCTTTTAGAATAAGAAAACGATCACCCGTTTCCGGATCCACCTTTATTTCGCCACTTTTAGACGAGGTAATACCTAATTTTCCGTGTTGACGATTTTGGATAAATACGTTCCGCATCTTCTCGTCATCGGTTATTTTTTCGACATAAAAAACCAGATCTCCGCGGCCATATTCATTAAACCGGCCATCGGTAATACCTCGAATATCAAGTTTGGACTGGTCTTTCGTTTTAATCCGTTCAATCTCTTGCATCAACGACGGTGTGACCACTAGCGACAGGTACAGCGTTAGCAAAAATAACGGAAACACAAAAATAAAAATTGAACGGTAAATCTGTTTAAGCCCAACGCCTGCTGAAAACAATGCTGTCATTTCCTGGTCACGGTACATCCTGCCCAGCACCATCATAATTGACAATAACAGGGCCGCTGGAATGATTTTAATGATTAACAGCAACATGTTAAACGTAATGAGCGACAACACGGCGTCGGTTGATAATTCGCCAGCTGTCACTTGAGACAATAATCGGACCAATCGCTGGCTTAATAGAATGATAGACAGCACCGTCATCACACCAAACATCATTTTACTCAGCTGGATAATGAATAATCGGTCGATAATTTTTAATTTAAACGCAGACATCAAAGGTTAAATTCGCTTATAGTTAGAGGCTCAATATGGGGGTCAACAATTGTTGTATCCTAACGGAAAAAGTAAACAAAAACATTAATCAATGAGGCTACTGTATGCAATTCGTTTCTAAATCTGGGGCCATCGCCACCATCAGTTCTCCTTGTCTTATCCTGCCAGTCTATAGCAAAGGTAAACAAGCTGAGCTAACCGAGGCGTTTGACCAGGCTCACCACAAACAAATTGCTCGTGTTTTAAAACAAGGCGATGCATCTGGAAAAGCGGGTAATACCCTGTTATTGCAGATGCCGGCGGACAGCAAGGTAAAACGAGTTCTGTTGGTTGGCCTGGGGGAGCATGGCAAAACAACAACTGAAGATTTCAATAATGCCGTCAGCGCGAGCTTCAACGTCCTTAAAAACTTACCCATCAAGTCCGTATGCTGCGCTTTATTAAGCGCCGATGTAACGGCTAAAGACGGCAGCTGGAAAGTTCGTCAACTGGTTTTAAAGGCGAGGGAAGCGCTATATCAATACACCGAAACCTTAACCACTTCGGCACCAGAAACGAGCCAGCTTGAGACCTGTCAATTATTTACTTGCAATGATATGAATGCCGCCGCTATTGATAAAGCAGCAACGACGGCGTCCAGTATTGCTAACGGCATAGACAGTGCAAAAAAACTGTCCAATTTACCCGGTAATATATGCACACCCAGTTATTTAGCCGACACCGCGAAAGCGCTCGGCAAACTGCACAAATCTCTAAAAGTAACCGTACTAGATGAGGCGCAAATGGAAAAGCTGGGTATGGGCTCATTACTGTCTGTATCTCGCGGTTCGCGCCAACCCGCCAAGCTCATCAGCATGGAACATAAAGGCGGGCCAGCCAAACAAAAACCAATCGTGCTAGTTGGTAAAGGTCTAACCTTTGACGCCGGCGGCATTTCTATCAAATCTTCTTCTGGAATGGACGAGATGAAATACGATATGTGCGGTGGTGCGAGTGTTTTCGGCGTAATGCAAATGTGTGCAGAGCTAAACTTGCCGATCAACGTCGTCGGCGTTGTTCCTTCGTCCGAAAACTTGCCAGATGGCGATGCTAACAAACCCGGCGACATTGTAACCAGCATGGCTGGACTGACCATCGAAATCTTAAACACCGATGCAGAAGGTCGTTTGATCTTATGTGACGCGTTGACCTACAGCGCTAAATTCAAACCCGAGCTGGTGATTGATATCGCTACACTGACGGGCGCTTGCGTCGTTGCTTTAGGAAATCACGCAACGGGGTTGCTCGGCAATGACGATGAATTAGCTAATGAGCTTCTCGAGGCCGGCAAAGAATCTGGTGATAAAGCCTGGCAACTACCACTATGGGACGAATATAAACCGCAGCTAAAAAGTAATTTTGCCGACCTCGCCAATATTGGTGGCCCTGCTGGCGGTACCATTACCGCAGCGTGTTTCTTGTCGCGCTTCACGGAAGATTATAAATGGGCGCACCTGGATATTGCCGGTACCGCCTGGAAATCGGGGGCTGAAAAAGGGGCTACTGGCCGTCCCGTTCATATGTTGAGCCAATTTATTTTGGATCGTTGTTAGTATTAACGAGACTGCACTGTGACCCGAATTGATTTTTATCTGCTTCCCGATGCGGACATTGAACAACAGCACCTCTACGCCTGCCGTTTAACTCAAAAAGCCGTAAAACAGGGCCATCGTGTTTATATTCATACCGAATCGAGCGCGCAATCAGAAAAACTGGATGATTTACTCTGGTCGTTTTCAGCGACCAGTTTTGTGCCGCATACCATCAAAGCCGACGAGTGCGATAGCCACCCCGTGTATATCAACCATAGCGGCGACCCACTTGATATCCACGGTGTATTGATCAACTTAAGCCAACGGACGCCGGATTGTTTTGGACGCTTTGAACGACTGGCCGAACTCGTCAATCAAGATGAGACTATCAAGCAAGCCGGTCGCGAACGATTTAAGTTTTACAAAAGCCGTGGCTATCCTTTAAATACGCATAAGTTATAAAAAAACTTTCCAACTATTCCGATAGCCTTTGTGACAACGCTATAATAGCGGCTTTTAAATAGACGCAATGCATCATGATGGATAAAACATACGCCCCCCACGACATAGAATCACGTTGGTATAGCCAGTGGGAAGAGCAAGGCTACTTTCAACCTAAGGGTGGCGACTCCGCGTATTGCATCATGATCCCACCACCGAACGTGACCGGTAGTTTGCACATGGGTCACGCCTTCCAGGACACCATCATGGACGCCTTAACGCGTTACCATCGCATGCAGGGCAATAACACGCTCTGGCAAGCCGGTAGTGATCACGCTGGCATCGCCACACAAATGGTCGTGGAGCGCCAGCTGAATGCAGAAGGTAAAACACGCCATGACTTAGGCCGCGAAAAATTCGTTGAACGTATTTGGGATTGGAAAGAGCACTCCGGCAATACCATTTCAAAACAACTTCGCCGCATGGGTTCATCGCTGGATTGGTCGCGCGAACGCTTTACCATGGACGAAGGTTTGTCGAAGGCCGTTAATGAAGTCTTTGTCAAATTGCACGAGGAAGGCCTTATTTACCGTGGCAAACGCCTGGTCAACTGGGATCCAGCGCTTCACACGGCGGTGTCTGACTTAGAAGTGATTTCTCAGGAAGAACAGGGCTTTATGTGGCATATGCGCTACCCGCTTGCAGATGGTAGCGGTGAACTGATTGTCGCCACCACACGGCCAGAAACCATGCTGGGTGACGCCTGCGTTGCGGTACATCCAGACGATGAACGCTACCACCAGCTGATCGGCAAAAGCATCAAGCTACCCTTATGTGATCGTGAAATACCGATTATTGCTGATAACTATGTCGACCCCGAGTTTGGTACCGGTTGCGTTAAAATCACCCCGGCTCACGACTTTAACGATTACGACGTCGGTCAACGCCATGGCATGCCGTTAATCAATATTTTCACCATTGATGCCCGCATTAACGACGAGGCACCCACCAAGTACCGGGGGTTGGATCGGGTTGAGGCGCGTAAGCAAATTGTTAACGATTTAGACGCTCTCGGCCTGCTCGTTAAAGTAGACGATCACCACTTAATGATTCCTCGTGGCGACCGCTCTGGCGTCATTATCGAACCCTTACTCACCGACCAATGGTTTGTTAAGGCAAAACCTCTCGCAGAACCCGCCATCGAGGCGGTCAAAAGCGGCAAGATCAAATTCGTGCCGGAGAACTGGGACAAGACTTACTATAACTGGATGAATGATATTCAGGACTGGTGTATTTCTCGCCAAATATGGTGGGGACATAGAATTCCAGCCTGGTACGACGAAAGCGGTAATATTTATGTCGGCCGCGATGAAGCCGAAGTTCGTAAAAAACACCAACTAGCCGATGACCTTGTCCTTAATCAAGATGAAGACGTGCTCGACACCTGGTTCTCGTCCGCGCTTTGGCCATTCTCAACGCTGGGCTGGCCAGATAAAACACCCGAACTCGACACCTTCTACCCAACCAGCGTGCTGGTCACCGGTTTTGACATCATCTTCTTTTGGGTCGCCCGCATGATTATGATGGGCTTGAAATTCATGGATGACGTACCGTTCAAAGAAATTTACATTCACGGACTGGTGCGTGACGCCGAAGGACAAAAAATGTCCAAATCCAAGGGCAACGTGCTGGACCCTATTGATCTGATAGATGGCATCACCTTAGATGCATTAGTGGAAAAGCGTGTAAAAGGGCTTATGCAGCCAAAAATGGCCGCTAAAATCGAGAAAGACACGCGCAAGCACTTTCCTGATGGCATTGCATCTTTTGGAACCGATGCGTTACGTTTTACTTTCGCTTCGCTGGCGTCAACCGGTCGCGATATTCGCTTCGATTTGAACAGAATCGAAGGTAATCGAAACTTCTGTAACAAACTCTGGAACGCCACTCGCTATGTATTAATGAACACCGAAGGCGAAGATACAGGACTTGGCGACGAACCGTGCGATTACAGTCTGCCAGATAACTGGATAATATCTCGTTTGCAAAAAACCGAAGCCAGCGTTATCGCGTCTATTGAAAAATACCGCTTCGATTTAGCCGCTCAATCGCTGTATGAATTTCTCTGGAACGAGTATTGCGACTGGTATTTAGAATTATCCAAACCCATTTTATTAGATGAGCAAAGTTCTGCCGAACAAAAACGAGGTACGCGCAAAACGCTTATTCGAGTACTTGAAACTGTTCTGCGTTTATTACACCCTCTTATGCCGTTTATTACCGAAGAAATCTGGCAACAAGTCGCGCCTTTAGCCGGCAAAACTGGCGACACCATCATGCTACAAGCCTTCCCCAAACCTGACGAAAGTAAAATCTCGGCTGTCGCAGAAGAAGACATGAGCTGGGTGATGGATTTTGTTATGGGCGTACGGAAAATTCGCGGTGAAATGAATATTGCACCCAGTAAACTACTACCCGTTCTGTTAAACAATGCGTCAGCTAATGACCTACAAAGGCTCGATAGCAACCGCCTTTTATTAGAAAAACTCGCGCGACTCGAATCAATAAGCATCGTTAGCGCAGAAGAAACCGCTCCGCAATCGGCGATGAGCCTGGTAGGCGAAATGCAGGTGCTTATTCCAATGGCGGGTTTAATTGACAAACAGGCCGAGCTCGAGCGACTCAATAAAGAGATCGACAAATTAGAAAAAGAAGTATCGAGAATTGCTGGCAAATTATCTAACGCCTCTTTCGTTGATAAAGCGCCCGAAGCCATCGTCGCAAAAGAAAAACAGAAACAACTCGATCTATCATCTAAATTGAGTAATTTAATCGAACAAAAAGAAAAAATAGCCTCGTTATAAAGCGTATCCGTCATTAATTATTCGTACATCGTCGTCTAAGCCAAAAAGGGCTTAGACGCTGGTTTTTAGTCAGCCTGGCAACACCAGTTTGACCACAGTGACGATCAGCATAATAAACAAAAAAGCCATGATAAACCCAGTCACGATAAAAACCTTTGGGTTGCCATGCTGAAAATCTCGCCGGCGACGAGATTCTTTCGAAATCCCCAAAAACGATAACATCGTACTGCCTACCATTTGCCAAAAAGAAGGGGCTACATCACCACCTTCTGAATTATTATGCTGCATTTATTACTCCTGATTCAAAGGCTTATGTATTTTATCATCCCCATTCGTTTTTATAGCTGTAAATCTGTGAATTTACACTATTATTATGATAATAAAATGAATTTTTGGAAATGTTATGGATTTTAAATTAAATGATTTAGCTGTACTTATTGTTGAGCCATCTGGTACCCAACAACGCATTATTGAACGAGAACTCAATAGCTTAGGCATCACTATAGTTGACTGCGTCACCACCGCGAAAGAGGCTTTGGCGTACATTAAAAGCGGCGCACCCGACGTTGTACTTAGTGCCTATTATCTTAGCGATATGACGGGCAGTGAGCTATTACATATTTTGAGAGAAGACAATACCAATCATGAAATTTGCTTTGTCCTCGTTTCCAGCGTCACCGACATCAGGCAGCTTGACGCCGTTCGACAGGCTGGCGTGGTGGCCATCCTGCCAAAACCATTTGTCGCACAAAACTTAAAACTGGCTCTTAAAACAACGCTTAGCCATCTTAACCCTGAAGAACTTTCGTTAGAGGACACTGGAATTGATGATTTGAAAGTCCTGCTCGTTGACGACAGCAAGCTGGCGAGAAAACATATCAGAAGAACGCTGACGGCTATGGGGCTTGAAAATATAACTGAAGCCGAGAATGGGCGCGAAGCCGTTAGTATCTTAGATCACACGCTATTCGACTTGATAGTAACCGACTACAACATGCCAGAAATGGATGGCCGTGAATTATCAGCTTACATCAGAGAGCAAAGCAATCAGTCGTCTGTACCTATAATTATGGTAACCAGTGAACACGATAGTAGCCGCCTGGCCGCAGTTCAACAAGCAGGCGTTTCCGCCATTTGTGATAAGCCCTTTGAACCGGAAAATGTGAGACAATTAATCAAACAATTAATTGACTAAACTTACAACCCAACTATGGCAAAACGTAAACCTTCACTGAGTATCGTTATGCCTTGCTTGAATGAAGCAGAAAACCTGGAAGAGTTATTACCCGCGATAAAAACCCTTCAGCCAGACGCCGAAATCCTGGTGATCAACGATGGCTCAACAGATTCATCCGCAGATATTTGTTTCAAACATAAGGTTAAAGTCATCTCGCACCCACATTCATTGGGCAATGGCGCATCCATTAAAACTGGCGCAAGAAACGCCAGTGGTGAAATTATTGTATTCATGGATTCCGACGGACAACACGACCCAGACGATATCCAACGCCTACTCGATATGCTTGACGAAGGTTACGATATGGTCGTCGGTGCCCGCCAATCTAACACCCACGCTTCACACTTACGATTGCTCGGTAATAGCTTTTTTAATAAACTCGCTTCTTTGATGACGGGACATAAAATAGAAGACCTCACGTCCGGGTTTCGAGCGGTTCGTGCAAAACATTTTAAAAAATTCCTATACCTACTTCCTAATGGCTTCTCGTACCCAACTACCTCAACCATGGCCTTCTTTCGCTCTGCCTTACCCGTTACCTACATTCCGATAAAAGCTGGCAAGCGCGAAGGTCAAAGTAAAATAAAACTCTCTAAAGACGGCCTTCGCTTCTTCGTAATTATTTTAAAAATTGGTGCACTGTTTTCACCCATGCGCTTATTCTTACCCACCAGCGTTATCTTTTTCCTGTTGGGCTTCATTAATCACGTGCATTCTTACTTCACTTCAAACAGCTTCAGTAAAGGCAGCTTATTGATGTATGTTTCCGCCATATTTATATTTTTGATGGGCATTCTTTCTGAGCAGATTTCGTCATTGCACTACAGAAACACCGATAAAGAATAATACCCACGCTACCGTAATTTATTGGCATACCATGAGGCAAACCCCTTCATTAAAAGTACTTCTATTAACCTCAAGCTACCCAAGAAACGAAACGGACAATAGTTCTATCTTCCTTCGTTACTTAGCGCAGAATCTAGCTAAAAATAATGTCGAGACTCACGTTCTAGCCCCCGATGATGTGCTTGTACAAGGCGCCAAGATTGATAATGGTGTACAGTCCCATTGGTTTCAATACCTGCCGAGAAGATGGCAGAAACTCGCTTATGGCTCAGGAATATTACCCAATTTAAAAAAGAATAAGTTTTTATATCTTCAGGTTCCTTTTTTCTTAGTAGCCATGCTCGTTTCTTTGTTTTTACTTTGTAGAAAAATAAAACCCGACGTCATCAACGCGCATTGGATTATCCCTCAAGGGCTTATTGCCATTCTCGTTGGCAAACTACTCAATATACCCGTAGTAACTACCGCACATGGCGGAGACGCGTTTTCACTCAATAACGGCCTACTCAGCAAACTTAAAAAATTCACTATTCGGCACTGCAAAGCTTGGACATCAAATACAACAGCCACCGCTCAAGCATTCGGCTCTGATGCAGAACTACCAAAACCCGTCATCATCCCAATGGGTGTTGATATAGAGCACTTCCAATCAGGCATTGCTAATAACGTACAAGGCAATGAAAGTAGAGAAATCATCCTTTTTGTAGGTCGGCTTGTTGAAAAGAAAGGCGTTAAATACCTTCTAGATGCTTACGCACAACTCCCAGCTAACACGCAAAAGAAAAGCGCCTTGTGGATTGTTGGTGATGGGGATGAACGCGCGAGCCTTGAGCAACAAGCCAAACAATTAAATATCACTAAAAACATAAAATTTTGGGGCCAGGTTCAAAATATGAAATTACCCGACTTTTATGCAGCTGCCTCATTATTTGTCGTTCCCTCCATCGTCGATTCGAAAGGCGATACCGAAGGGCAAGGTGTAATTTTATTAGAAGCAATGGCCAGCAGAACACCTATTATTGCTACTGCTGTCGGCGGTATACCTGAAGTAATCAGACATAATGAGACAGGTCTTCTCGTCCAACCTAACAACCCAAAAGAACTATCCAGTTCTATTGAAACCTTGCTAAACAACAGTCACCTCAGTGAGCGCCTTACAGCTAACGCGTTAAAAGAAGTTATAGCCATCTATGACTGGAAATCAGTTTCGAGTGAATTTATTTTAGCCTATGTTAAGGTTAAATAAATTACGCAACTAAAGGCAGAAACTTTAACATCTAATTCTTACCTAGACGATCACGAACTCCATCGATAATACCTCTATACATACTAGAAAAATGTTCGCTTCTTTTTGTTGAAAACGAGCAAAAGTAAAAAGCCGTAAAAAATAATTTCACCAAATTCGCTAATTTCCAGCCCAAAGGGACGTAATTCATCTTTTGCAAAAAAATGCTATTCCGAAAAACGTAATAATGGCGTTCCGGCGCTCTATTTGGCATTCTTCTTTTACCAAAAAACCAAAATTCGACCGTTGATTCTCCCATAGAATGTAATAATTCGGCATCAAACGTTCCAAAACACGAATACCCTAGTGCGTTCGCCCTAAAGCACCAATCTGTTTCAACATGATCAATAAAGAGTTTGATGTTATTACCCCCTAATTCCTGCCAAACAGGCAAGGGTATCAGAGAGCCAGAGCTGTTAATTCCATCACAGTGGAAATATTTATTTTTTACCTGTTCACTATGTAGACGCTTACCATTACTAATAAACCCAATATTTTTATTGGAATACCCGTCAAACAATACAGGTCCTATTACCCCAAGCTTTATCCCTTCATTCGTAATGAGGTTTGCATAGTCAAAAAGCACTTCTACACAGTTCCCTATTGGAACACTATCCTGATCCAATAAAAAAACAAAGCTTGTTTTTTTTGATAATTGCTGAATTTCACTCACGGCGATATTCTGTGCCTCCGCAATACCAAGATTGGATAGCGAAAAAGAAGCTTGCACATTTAGATATCTTGATAGTAAAGGTTTTATCAATAAAACAAGATTATTATCTGATCCATTATCAATAATATTGACTTGGTCAAAACTACTTAAAGACTTAAGAAGTCTTTCTAAGCCATCAATGTCCGGATTAAAAGTAACTATCACCGGAACTACTTGCTCTAAGTATTTGCTCACTTGAATACTTTTTTTCCAGAGATGTTAAAAAAGCCGTCTTTTAGCCCCAACAGAAGACACGTTAACTTTATTTTTTTTTCCGACTCAAACAATAAGATATAGATGGAAATCCTTATTACATTAATTCCGGCAGTAAGTGAATAAAGAGGAAACGATTTAAAAAAATCACGACATAAAAAGATAGTGTTTCTTGCAAGATAGTACCTTCTTAACCCAGAGTGGTTACTCGCTGTAAACGTTAAGTTAAACAGCCGGTGTTTTGTTTCTGAGCCAATAGAGTGTTTTATTAATACAGCGGCAGACTTATAGACGGCAAACCCATTCAAGTGAGCTCTCAAGCAATATTCCGAGTCCACTCCGTCAATAAAATAGTTTTCATTGAACGGACCAATGCCCCTATAAGCTTCGATGTTTAATAAACTTCCGGACGTAATGACAGTTGTTGCAGAGACAGACCTAAATAGTTTTTTCTTAGGTGAAAATGCAGATATCGAATAATTTGAGCCAATGATGGCCACGGGAGTAACTTGAGAGCGTTCATTATAGATATAAACAAGTTCATCCAGAAGTTTTTTATTTGGCTTAGTGTCTTGGTCTAATAAAACTACGCCTAAATATCCATTCTTAGCGGCAAGTTCCACGCCTTGGTTAAGTGCGGTAGCAATTCCATAATTATCGTTATTCTGGACATATGTGACAGAACCACTATTACAAATTAGACCCAAATCCACATTATTACGTTTAGACTCTGAATTATCGATCACATATATTTTATCGAAAATATTTGCGACCACTTCTAAGTTATCTACGGCTGTAGAATCAGGGCTATAAATTACAACGACTGCACACACATCCTGAATATTCATGACTAAAACAAATCAACCACTTCCAAGGTAGGTAATGGGAAGACTAAACTGATTCCTGAAAATTTTTTATTTGATATAAACCCCTCTCTGAAGTGCCAGGGTAAAACAAGCAAATAATCCGGTTTTCTAGAAAGTAACTCTTGTTCCGAAATAATTGGAATCCATGTGCCAGGTGTATAGCAGCCAAATTTTTCAGAATTGACTTCGCCAACGCATTCGACTTCCTTTGCAGTCAGCCCACAATACTGTAACAGTACATTTCCTTTCGTTGATGCACCGAGAACCGCTAACATCTTGCCTTCATTACGAACCTTCTTGGTAAAATCTAATAAATCACTTTTTGACTGCGATACCCTTTTTGCAAATGCTAAATATGGTTTCAATGTATCAAGAGAATTGGCATGCTCATCATCAAGAATTTTTTGAACTTTAGGTAACGTCGTTTCATATTGTTTCGATTTAGATACAGTAACGGAAAAACTTCCCCCATTAACATCATTAAACTCTACATCAATAATTTTAAAACCTACACGATCCGTCATCCATTTGATTTGACTTAAAGCGTAAAACTCTAGGTGCTCATGACAAACAGTATCATATGAATTCATACTCAACATAGATGGCATATAACTTTGTTCAAAAACCCAAACCCCATCATCGTCCAACACAGCATGCACTTGTCGCATGAATTCCATCGGATCTTCCAAATCATAAAACATTGAAAAAGAAGTAACTATTTTTGCCTTTTTATCAGGGAAAAGTTCTCTTACAAGATCAGATGAAAAAAAATCTGGGATCAAACGGATGTGTTCTGGATAATAATTTTTAAACTTTACTCCTGTGGGGTCAACTCCCACTAATGCCAAACCCATTATTGGGTAGGCCTGTAATGTAGTGCTATCGTTACTTCCAATATCGATAACCAAGTCATCTTCTTGTAAATCCACAATTCTAAGAATTTTGCCAACCTTGTTATTAAGGTGGGTTACCATCCCAGCGTTAAGTCCTGAACGATAACCATAGTTACATCCATACATTTCATTTAAATCGTATGAGTGCTCCATCTGTAATAGGCCGCAAGCATCATCACCCATGCATTTAACTAAACATAGCGGTCCTATAGTAACCTTTTGATTCTTACCGCGTGGGAACACACCCGTGAGCATTTGTTGGCCCAAATCAAGCACACGTTCCAAATGTGTATTTCCACAAATTCTACATTTCTCTATTTTTTTATACATATCCATAGATCAAAATTTTTAATTACTACCTAAGGTTTTCATATCCGCATCCACCATCATACCAATCAATTCCTTGAATCTAACTTCTGGGTACCAACCGAGTTCTCTTCTAGCCTTATCAGCATTCCCAATTAATAAAGTAGATTCAATACCACGATAATCAAACGACCCTTCTACGACATAATCTAGATAATTTAGATCCAAATAATCAAAAGCGGCTTCACAAAACTCCCGAACTGAATGTGCTTCACTAGTAGCCAAAATATAATCATCAGCGCGTTCATGCTGTAGCATTAACCACATGCCGCGCACATAATCTCCGGCATAACCCCAATCCCTTATTGCATCCATATTCCCAAGACTCAGTTTATTTGCAAGTCCTAACTTAATTTTCACAGCTCCATGAGTGATTTTTCTAGTTACAAATTCGAGTTTTCTGCGAGGACTTTCGTGATTAAATAGAATTGCTGAGCATGCAAAGATACCATAACGTTGACGATAAACTTTAACCATAACATCAGCATATAGTTTAGCCGCACCATAAGGACTACGTGGATTGGTTAGGGTAGTTTCTGTCTGCGGGCTCTCAACCGCATCGCCAAAAACCTCTCTACTTGACGCTTGGCAAAATCGAATATCAACATTAACTTTTCTAATAGCTTCTAATATACGAGTCACAGCCAAGCCATTAACCTCACCAATATCAACTGGCTCGTCATACATCCCGCTCCCAGAAGAATAAGCAGCTAAGTTATATACTTCACTCGGTTGATAAAAAGACAAAATATCGGCAATTTTTTTTCCATCCAACATATCCCAAGCAACTAACTCGACTTTATCCTGAAGCTGTTTTGGAAGTAAAACGAACGCTTTTGATGTGTGACGAACTGTACCAACAACACGATAACCACGATTAAGCAGGAACTCCGCTAGATATAGACCATCTTGACCGGTTACCCCTGTAATTAAAGCAACCATTTGAGCCACCACTTTATGCCCAAAAGTGGCGAGCAAGCCATCGCGTTACCGCTGTAGCATATACGCTACGTAACAAATCGTATTTCATCATTCGAGCCGTTTTACTAAATACCATGAAATAAAACACTGCCATAATATTTGCTATTACACCCGGGAAAATTGAAATAAAATAGGCCGACAAGCAGCTAATACCACTTATTTTTGGGTACACAAACACATTAAACTCGTTATTTGTATAGGCACCGATGGCACGATTATAGAAAAGAGTTTTTAACCTTTTCCATCGTTCCAGATGACACACTTTGTCCTTAGCTTCATTGGAAAAAGAAGGAAAAGACCATACAAGTTCTGGCCATTTAAAAGACCAAATCTCAAATCCTCGTGATGTCCACATTCCATTTCCATAACGAACCAATATTAGTGGGTCTGAAATAACATAAGCATTTTCGATTTTTGGTGCCTGAAAAATAACGCCTACATGAATAAACAAAGAGCCATAATACGGCTCACGATCTCGTTCTAACCAAAACTTACGGCGTATTACCACCCCACCAATGAAGGACAAGTAATTCATGCACTCCGAAAAAAGTATTTCCGTATCATTCTTGTTATAACTTTTATCGTTAGCAATTAATAACTGCCTCTTTTCCAAAACTTCCGATAGATCAGTATTTCTTATTTCAGCATTCACAATAACCAAGTCTCTATGTTCATCAAGTGTGGATAGAACTCTATTAATAGCCCCTGGCTTCAACAAATCATCATCCGTCATCAACCAACAATATTCACCCTTCGCATAATCAACAGCTTTATCATAATCACCATCGACACCCCCGTTTTCTTTTTCTCGAAAATAACGAATTTCAGGGTAGCGTAATAAATACTCCGCCATCACCTCAGCAGTGTTGTCGGGCGAAGCTCCATCCACTATGACTAGCTCTACGCTAGGATCCATCTGACTTAGGATCGTATCCAGTGTTTCACCGATAAATTCTTCTCTGTTATATGTGGCAATGCAAATTGATAACTTCAGCGTCATTGTATGATTATTGCCCATTATACTTTCTTTACTGCAGCAGCTTTTTGGTAGGGCGTTTCGGGCCCAATAACAACTTGATTACCGACGTATCAAGCACCTTGAAGATTACGCGCCTAACCAGGTTCCCTATCGTTGCATCAGAATAATGTATATCAACTATTTGCTGAAGTAACATGATATTTTCCTTCACTGGTTCTTCCCTAGCTCTGAGTTTTGCTCTTAATAGGGCAGATATAGAAACATCTGACCGAAGAACTCGTCTAATGTGGAAAGACTCTCGTGAACTCCTTCCAAAGATAACATCTGCTACATGTTGAAAATTTATAATACTAATCTTATAACGGTTAACTATCCCTTGATTCGAAAATGAGTCATTTTCACCACGTTTATTGAGTAAAACAACCCCTAAATACTTTATTGAGACTCCTTCAGAAATCACGCTTAATAAGCGTCCCGCGACAATCCAACAAGTACCCCTAAAGGTTTGGGGTATATTAGCTTTATCCCATGTTTTTTTCTTAAAAATTGGCCCCGCTAAAAAACTAAAAAACGCTTCACTGGTTCTAGCTGAACAAAAGTACTCTTTTTTTTCTGCTGTCAAAGACATATTAAATATTCTTTGGGGGGTAACATTATTAAAGGGCGGATATTCACGAATTGGTTGCATATTTAAATCACATAAAATATGTTCACAAATATAAATATCCATATCAAATTTAATTTCTTCAAGTATTTTGTCAACTGCACCAGGCAACATAATGTCATCTGCAGAAAATAACCAACAATATTTTCCTTGCGCTAAACTTACTACCTTTTCAATATCACGATCTATTCCGCCACGAAAATCTTGATAATAATAACTCAATTGCTTGTAGTCGAACTGCCTAGCTGCCACAACCTCGGCAGTATCATCTGTTGAGCCACCATCAAAAACTATCACCTCAACATCGGCAGTAATTTGCGGCAAAATACTATCCAACGTTTGACTAATGAATTCACCAAAGTTACAAGTTGGAATACAAATTGACAATCGGATCATAGCGCCGTGCAAACCCTATAAGTAATAACTAATATCAAACTAAAACCACCCATAAGAACCTCAATTATGAATATAAAAAAAGCCCTTGCGTTAATTCTTACGACTTTTTTCTAAGACTTTTTTCACACAAGCTTTTATTTTAACTTTCAGCCTCCCTCGGACTAATCCCAACATATAACAGCTTTTGCTGAATATGTTTACTAGGTCTCGATGATTTTCATGTGCATACCAATCATTGACGCCTGTACGTTTGAAACGAGCATAGCCAAAATTTTTTAGATAATCCCTAATCACCGTATCCTGATAATTCGAATTATCTTCCATTAACACAATTTTAGGTTTCCAACGACCTAACGAGAAACCTCGTAACGCTTCGAGTTCATGCCCTTCTACATCTATAGAGATGAAGTCTATTTCACCTCTAACATTCAAATCATCTAATATATTATCCAGCGTTTTCGACTTTACTTGCACTTCTTTATATGAAAACCCATAAGACTTTATTTTCTCTAGCGACTCAATGTCTGAATTAATAGTAGACACGCCATGTGCCCTTTCAGCACCTTCAGCAACAAAAAGTGTCACATCTCCTTCCTTATCTGAGACTGCAAATTCCGCCAATAAAGCCGTCCGCTTTACTTTTATCTCCTCACAAAGAAAAGGATTAGGCTCAACTAGAACACAATCCCAACCTATTCTTTCAAAATACATTGTTGTGCTATCATTTACCCCATCATTCGCACCAACTTCAACACACAACCCTTTGTCTTTTGTACCAAAAATTTCGGCTAAAAGCACATCCTCTCCAAACTGTGAATAATACACTTTAACCCCTTTTTCACCTTTATTTCTGATTCTCTAAAGGAAACTATGAGTCTTTCCAAGAGATTTGATCTGCAATAGACTTTTGATCCTCATCCGTCAATATCATTAACGATAAGCAACAAGCAACTATTGCTAAAACAACTCCACACAACAAATTTATTTCGGGTGTGTAGTCTCTACCTTGCATAAAATAGAACCCAATTAACCCCACGCATACTGACAAACAAAATGGAGTAGCGACATCATAAAAAAACCATTTTAGACCAATTCCCTTGAGCAACTTACGGTGCGTAAGCCAAGTGCCTAACAAGATATATATTGCGTGCAAAACTAGCCACGCCCCACCACCACCTAACGCACCATATTTCAACGATAAAAAAATAGTCGTCGGAATTAGAATTATCATCAGAATAATATTTATGGTTAATGGCAAACGAGTATTCCCATGGGCCAATTGTAGTGCATACGGAAAGAACATGACTCCATGAAAACCAACACCTATAGCCAACAACCTAACCACAGGGGCTATCGATACGGCTATTAAGGGATCATTTATCCAAAGAACTACAATGTCTTCTGCCACAAACACGAGCGCCATTACAAGTGGAAAAAATACAACTGCAAAAAGTCGAGTACCTGACCTATAAGATCTTATCAACCCTTCTAAATCGCCAACGGCAACAAAAGCTGAAAACTTCGGATATATGATGTTATATATTGGCATTATAAGAAGATATAAAACTCCGACTAGAGATGTCGCAAGCATATAATGAGCAAACCCTTCTAAACCCAGTGTTTTACTAAGAATCCACTTATCCAATTGTGTGAAGATTATCGCTGACACGGTAACTCCAGCTACACCAGCGGAGAAGCCCCAGACACTTTTTAATTTAGCTACTTCGAACTTCATTTGATCTGCCCGCCCAACAACATTCCAAGCAGCTTTTCGCATAACAGTAACACTAAAGAGCCCCACTAAAGCTTGCCAAATAAAAAAAGCTTCAACGCTCGCAGACACATACACTAGCACTACAATTGCTCCGAAACTTCCAAGCGTACCCATAACCGCACTTATACCACTTGAAACTCTCATCCTGTTAGCTCCAATCAAAGCACCTTGATACAACCCTATTGGCCATCGGCAGGCTATAACCAATCCCATAAGCATAACTACATTTGTGACTATTCCATCTGAAAGATGGGTTGATTGTAGCCAGTATTTCTCAATAAATGATGAACATATAACGATTATTAAAGCCATCATAAAAGACAATGACCAATATATGACAGCAAGAGTATGCAATAACTTCCCTGCTTCTTTAAAACCACCTGTTATTGCACCACGTGCAACTTCTCGATTAATTGTTGCCGCCATCCCCATATCCAGAACACTTAGCGCAGCTTGTAGAATTGCAAAAAAACCTATCAACCCATAAGCCTCCACACCAAGGTATTTCAAATAAATAGGGACTACTAAAAAACCAAGCAACGCAATCCAAAGTGAGCTTGTCAAACCAACTAATAGATTTACCCTATTTTTCACACTTTAACTACTCATGGTAACTATTAGCATAATAACCATGTTTTTTCACAAGCTCATCTCGCTCAGCCGTCTTTAGATCTTCACGAACCATTTCTTGAACTAATTCATCAAAAGATATTTCTGGCTCCCAACCTAACTTCTCTTTGGCTTTAGATGCATCACCTAAAAGCGTTTCAACTTCAGTTGGGCGAAAATAGCGTGGATCAACAGAAACAATGCAATTTCCTACTTCATTTATTCCTTTTTCCTCTACACCTTTACCTTTCCAATGAATAGGCATCCCCAACTCATTGGCGGCTACATTAACAAAGTCCCTTACGCTGTATTGCTCGCCCGAGGCAATAACAAAATCATCAGGTTCATCTTGCTGCAACATCAACCATTGTGCTTGAACGTAGTCTTTCGCGTGACCCCAGTCTCGTTTAGCATCCAAATTCCCAAGATACAAATGCTTCTGTAAGCCAAGCTTTATACGTGACAGCGCCCTAGTTATCTTTCGAGTAACGAAGTTTTCTCCGCGAACAGGTGATTCATGGTTGAACAGTATGCCATTGCAAGCATACATGCCATACGACTCACGGTAGTTTATTGTTATCCAATATGCATACAGTTTTGCTACCGCATAGGGTGAACGTGGATAAAAAGGGGTTGTTTCTTTTTGCGGCGTCTCCTGAACCATTCCATATAACTCTGAGGTTGAGGCCTGATAAAAACGAGTTTTCTTTTCCATTCCCAGAATGCGTACCGCTTCCAATATACGTAAAGGACCTAACGCATCTGAATTAGCTGTATATTCAGGCTCCTCAAAAGAAACGGCAACATGACTTTGAGCCGCCAAATTATAAATTTCATCCGGTTGGATTTTTTGAATCAACCTAATCAAATTTGATGAATCTGTTAGATCACCATGATGTAGAAAGATCCGGACTTCATCTTCATGTGGGTCCTTATAAAGATGATCAATTCGCGCAGTATTAAATGACGATGCACGGCGCTTAATACCATGAACTTCATAACCCTTATCAAGCAGAAATTCTGCTAAATAAGAACCATCTTGACCGGTTACTCCCGTTATTAATGCCACTTTTTTAGACATGTTCACTTACTTTTTTACTCCTGTTTATATGTTGAAATTTTATTCTACGTATTACATTATCAACCCTTTATTCACTCATTTAAAAAAACAAAAAACCCTAGGCTAAGTTAATTCAAGTGCCTTTTGAGTATAGGTTAGATTTCAAAAAGTGACCGACTTTCCAAGACGATCAACTATACTAAAGATAAAGTATCATTTATTGATTTTACTCACAGTATTTTAAAGAGGCTTAAGCATTAGACGTTTTATGAATAAAATAATCCCTGTTATTCTCTCCGGTGGTTCTGGCACTCGCTTATGGCCATTGTCTCGCAAATCTCGACCGAAACAATTTTTGGCTATTTCGTCTGATAAAACGATGTTTCAGGACACCTTATTGCGACTTGATGCGCCAAACATATCAAACCAACCGATGGTTATTTGCAGCGATGATCATCGGTTTATGGTGGCCGAACAACTACGCGAACTAGACATTACCGCTAAATCGATTATTCTCGAACCTATCGGGCGCAACACAGCTCCCGCACTCACAATAGCCTCACTGGCCAGCGACCCTGAGGCTATTTTGCTTATCCTGCCGTCCGATCACGTGATCACTGATAAAGAGGCATTTCATCAGGCCATATCAATCGCCCAGCCACTGGCCGAGTCAGGCCAAATAGTCACCTTTGGTATTGTGCCAACCCACGCTGAAACGGGTTTCGGTTACATTGAGGCCGGCGATTCGTCTAATAAGGACTGGCTTCCTATAACTCGCTTTGTTGAAAAGCCGAACGCTGAAACGGCTCAGACATATCTGGACGCGGGTCATTTCTTCTGGAACAGCGGCATGTTTATGTTCAAGGCGTCGAGACTGCTTTCTGAAATGAAGTCCTATCGCCCCGATATTGTAGATGCTTGCTCAGATGCGTTTAACAAGGCTATCAAAGATATGGACTTTACCCGGTTAGATTCAACCGCCTTTGAACAGTGCCCTTCTGACTCTATTGATTACGCAGTGATGGAAAAAACCGATAGTGCCATCGTTGTTCCACTGGATGCTGGCTGGAGCGACTTAGGCTCCTGGACGTCGCTATGGGAAGCGGGCATAAAAGATGGTAACAACAATATTATTAAGGGCGACGTGGTGCAAAAGTCATCAACCAATTGCTATATCCACTCTGAACACCGACTGGTAACAACCTTAGGCCTGGATAAAGTGATCGTAGTGGAAACGGCTGATGCGGTGATGGTGGCTCATCCCGACTACGTTCAAGACGTTAAAGCCCTGGTTGATCAGTTAAAAGATGAAAACCGTAGTGAATCTGAAAGTCATCGCCAGATTTACCGCCCCTGGGGGAAGTACGACTCGGTGGACGTTGGCGAACGCTACCAGGTTAAACGCATTACGGTAAACCCTGGCGCCAAGCTATCTGTGCAGATGCATCACCACCGAGCTGAGCACTGGATTGTCGTATCGGGAACCGCCAAGGTAACGATTGATGGCAAAGAACAGTTGCTCGCTGAAAACCAATCTACTTACGTTCCCATTGGCTCTATTCACTCTTTGGAAAACCCCGGCAAAGTGCCCGTAGAAATGATTGAAGTACAATCTGGCTCTTACCTGGGTGAAGATGACATTACGCGATATGAAGACCTTTATGGCAGGCATCAATGAAAATCACGAGTCGATCACACCTTTAATGCTTTTTCACAGCATATACGCTGGACAAAACCTCAATTTCTACTACTATTAGTAGAAGAGTTTTATCAACCCTTCGATATAAGGATATATTCATTTAAACATGGCAATACCGAGAGAGAAAAATTATTTAAGCGGTCTTGCAAGACGGCTTGTTTTGGAGGGTTTGCTGACTGAAGAGTCCGCTCATAAACATTTCGAGAGCGCCCGCACAAAGAAAAAGCCATTTGTTACCTTTCTAGTATCACAAAAGATTTTAGACAGCCAAACCATCGCAGTCGCCGCCTCAGAAGAATTCGGCATGCCACTTTTGGATATTAATGCCCTAAATCACGAAGTGATTCCCAGAGGCATAGTTGACGAAAAGCTGATTCGCAAACACCACGCCCTGCCTATTTTCAAACGCGCAAACAAATTATTCATTGCCGTTTCAGATCCAACAAACCTCCAGGCACTGGATGAAATAAAATTCCAGACACGGATGAGCACCGAAGCCATTTTGGTTGAAGAGGATAAGCTGACTAAGGTGATTGAAATAGCCCTGGATGCTGAAGATTCGTCTATGAGTGATCTATTAGACGAAGATCTTGATAATATTGATTTCGAAGACGCTTCGAATAACGTCCAGGAAGATGATAAAGACAGTGAGATTGACGACGCGCCCGTCGTTCGTTTTGTTAATAAAATCTTACTGGACGCCATAAAAAAAGGCGCCTCTGATATTCACTTTGAACCGTATGAAAAGAGCTTCCGAATACGTACTCGCCTAGATGGTATTCTTAAAGAAGTAGCGTCGCCCCCAATGAATATCGCAAACAAACTGACCTCGCGTATTAAAGTAATGTCGCGAATGAATATTTCTGAGAGGCGAATACCTCAGGATGGACGTATCAAAATGGCGCTTTCTAAGAATAGAGCCATTGATTTTCGTGTAAACACCTGCCCTACCCTGTACGGGGAAAAGATCGTTTTACGTATTTTGGACCCCACCAGCGCGCAAGTTGGAATTGAGCAACTTGGCTTTGACCCAGAGCAAAGAAAAAACTTCCTCGCCGCCATTGAAAAGCCTTATGGCATGATTTTGGTCACTGGGCCGACGGGTAGTGGTAAAACAGTAAGCCTATATACGGCACTTAATATCCTAAATGCGCCAGATATCAATATTTCAACCGCTGAAGACCCCGTTGAAATTACCGTGGCTGGTATTAATCAGGTTAACGTCAACCCAAAAACGGGCTTGACCTTTGCCGAAGCACTGCGTGCTTTTTTACGTCAAGACCCTGATATCATCATGGTGGGTGAGATTCGCGACCTCGAGACGGCGGAAATTGCTGTAAAAGCGGCGCAAACAGGCCACCTTGTACTATCAACCTTACACACCAATGACGCACCGCAAACACTGAACCGTTTAAATCAAATGGGTGTGCCTGCTTATAATATTGCATCTGCCGTATTACTGATCATGGCGCAACGTCTCGCTAGAAAGCTATGCGACAAATGCAAACAGGAAGAAGAGTTGCCTGTTGAGCTTCTCGTTAAAGAAGGTTTTAGCGAAGATGATGCAAAAAAGCTTAAAGCCTATAAAGCCGTAGGCTGTAATAGTTGCGTTGCCGGGTATAAAGGCCGGGTAGGTATTTTCCAGGTAATGCCTATTTCTGAAGCCATGGAAAAACTGATTATTCTAGGTTGTTCTACGAAAGAACTAGAAGACCAGTCGGCTAAAGAAGGTATTTTGACACTACGACAGTCTGGTTTAGAGAAGATTAAGTCTGGTATAACGAGTATTGAAGAAATCAACCGAATCACTAAAGATTAAATATTATGGCAGCTACTCCATCAAAAATTACATTTCTGTGGGAAGGAACCGACAGCAAGGGTAATCGCAACAAAGGCGAAATAAACGCCCGCAGTGAAGCGGTAGTTAAATCCGAACTACGTCGCATTGGCATTCGCCCCATCAAAGTTAAGAAAAAAGCAAAACCATTGTTTGGTAGTTTTGGGCAAAAACCTATTGCACCTAAAGATATCGCCATCTTTAGTCGCCAATTAGCGACCATGATGGCATCGGGCATTCCATTAGTTCAATCCTTCGACATTATTGGCAAGGGACACGAAAAACCTGCCATGCAAGACATGCTAGCCTCTATTAAAACAAATATTGAGGGTGGCTCAACGTTAACTGAAAGCCTGGCCAAGTTCCCTTTTCATTTTGATGATTTATTTTGTAATTTGGTTGAAGCCGGTGAACACGCTGGTATCCTCGAAGAACTACTGAATAAAATTGCTGAATATAAGGAAAAAACCGAGAGCTTAAAAGCCAAAATCAAAAAAGCCCTCACCTATCCGATAGCGGTACTGGTAATAGCTATTATCGTCACGGCTATTTTACTTATTTTTGTGGTACCTCAGTTTGAGAGCTTATTTAGTGGTTTTGGAGCCGACCTTCCCGCCTTTACCCAAATGGTCGTTGAATTATCGCGTTTTATGCAGGAATCGTGGTGGATTGTCTTTGGCATCATGGGTATCGCCGTATTCGCGTTAATGCAAATCAAAAAACGTTCACGAAAATTTAATCACTTCATCGATCGCCTCGTACTGAAACTTCCTATTATTGGCGATATTATGAATAAAGCGGCTATTGCTCGTTTTGCTCGAACGCTATCGACCATGTCTGCCGCCGGCGTTCCATTAGTTGAAGCGCTACAGTCAGTTTCCGGCGCAACTGGTAATATCGTTTATTCTGAAGCGGTGCTACAGATGAGAGAACAAGTTGCAACGGGTATTCAACTCCAGCAATCCATGAAGAATGTCGAATTATTTCCGCATATGGTGGTACAAATGGTCGCCATTGGCGAAGAAGCGGGCTCCGTAGAAACGATGCTCGGCAAAGTCGCCGACTTTTATGAAGAAGAAGTTGATAACGCGGTTGATTCGCTTGCCAGCCTCATCGAACCTCTTATCATGGCTATCTTAGGCGTACTGGTGGGTGGTTTAATTATCGCCATGTACCTACCGATCTTTATGCTAGGCTCCGTATTTTAAAGCCCGTCCAACGACCGTTCGACCTATGAGCCTTATACAATCGCTCGAACAGAGCGCAATGTTTTTCTACCTCTCTGTTGCCATACTGGGGTTAATTGTAGGTAGCTTCCTGAACGTAGTTGTATACCGACTACCCATCATGTTGCAAAGAAGCTGGCGAAACGACTGCCTGAGTTTTCTTGAACAAGAAAATTCAACTCGTGAAACTACTGAAACATTTAATCTATCCACGCCTCGTTCACGCTGCCCTTCTTGTCAGCACCCAATTAGCGCAATCGAAAATATACCGATCCTGAGTTACCTTTTTTTAAAAGGGCGGTGCAGGAATTGTTTATCGCCTATTTCAATCAGATATCCAGTCGTTGAGTTTGTTACCAGCGTACTGTCTATTATGATCGCAGTTCATTTTGGCGTCACTTTTCAAGCTGGCGTCGCCTTAATTTTTACCTGGTTATTAATTTGCTTAACCTTGATCGATTTTGACACGCAACTGTTACCCGATTTAATCACCCTTCCCTTACTTTGGTTTGCTCTGTATATCAGCCTTTTTAATATTTTTGTTGACCCAACGACCGCCATAATTGGCGCCTTGGCGGGTTACCTTAGTCTATGGTCAGTATTCTGGTTATTTAAACTCTCTACTGGCAAGGAAGGCATGGGTTACGGCGATTTCAAGTTGCTCGCAGCCATCGGTGCGCTTCTAGGTTGGCAAATGTTACCCCTCGTGGTCATGTTGTCTGCATTTGTTGGTGCTGTAATCGGATTAACGATGATGGTATGTAAGGGGCACGATAAAAACAGTCCCATCCCATACGGTCCTTACCTGTCAGTTGCGGCTTTTATTGCCTTGCTATGGGGCGATAAAATTAATTCGATGTATATCAGTTTGTTGGGCTGTAATCCACCGTGTTAACCATTGGATTAACGGGTGGTATTGGTTGCGGTAAATCTACCGTAACCGATTTATTTAAAAAAAATCACGTCCCCATCATAGACGCCGACGAAATAGCTCACGCAGTCGTTCAACCTTATCAACCTGCCCTTATTCTTCTAAAGCAAAGCTTCGGAGAACAGATCATCACTTCAGACGGCACACTCGATAGACGCCGGTTGCGCGAACTTGTGTTCAACGACCCTGTTGAGAAAAAAAAGCTGGAAAATATTTTACACCCCATAATTTATAAAACCATGCGAGATCAATTAAAGAATTTTGATTTCCCATACGGAATTCTAAGCATTCCATTGTTACTAGAAACCAATCATCAAGATAATGTAGACAGAGTGTTAGTTATTGACTGCCCTGAAACCACCCAAATTGAGCGCGTAAAGACTCGGGATGGTTTCGACGATAAAATGATCGGCTCTATCATGAAAACACAGTGTTCCCGTTCATTCCGGCTGCAACACGCAGACGATGTTTTGAATAATAATACAACGCTGAAAACACTAGGAAAACGAGTGCAAAAACTGCATGATTTTTACATGCAAATGAGCGCTGGCAAAAACAGCTCATATCCTGCAAAATACACCATTTAACGCAATACTTTTAGGCCGTGTCAGAAACAATAACCTACGAATTGCCGTTAAGCGAACGTATCCGTACCTTTATAAGGCTGGAGCATTTATTTGAGCAAATGCAGCATTTCTCGCTTCACGATGACGAGCACCACAACAGGGCCGAATTAAATAGCCTACTCGAAATTCTTGTTATTGTTGGCAGGAGTGATCTTAAAAATGAAATCACCAAAGAAATTGAGCGGCATACGAAAAGCTTAGTTCTTTTTTCTCAAAACCCTCACGTTGATGGCACTAAACTTCAGCAAAGTATTGATCAACTAAACAAGCTAAGCCTTGATATATTATCTTCCAATGGTAGAGCTGACCAAAAAATAGGGCAAATTGAGCTATTAAAATGTCTGGCGCAGCGTAGCAGTATTCCAGGCGGTACGTACGATTTTGACCTGCCCGTCTATCACTTTTGGCTTAACAGGCCACTGCAACAGCGGCGAGAACAAATTCAAAGCTGGTGCGAAAATCTTATTCCTATCCAGCAATCTATAAATTTATTGTTACAATTTATTCGCACTAGCACGACTGCTATAACAAAAACAGCCTGCGCCGGATTTTACCAGCAGAATTTGGACGCTAACTATGCTCCCCAATTATTACGAGTTTCTTTTCCGATGGACAAAGATTATTACGCTGAAATAAGCGGCGGCAAGCATCGATTCACCGTTCGTTTTATGCAGCCTAATGAATCGGAAAGATCCAGCCAGGTAACTGAGGATGTAAACTTTACCCTACATATTTGCCAACTTTAATACCATGAGTACATCTGTTAATTGCCCCGTTTGTGAAAAAAAAGTTGTCTGGGAGCCTGGCTCAATATTCAGGCCTTTTTGTAGTGAACGCTGCAAAATGATAGATCTCGGCGACTGGGCCTCAGACCAACACGCGATTGCCGGCGAAGACGTCTACCTACCAGATGAAGACCAGCCTTTACAACATTAGGCTAACAGCGCTAAAAAGCACGGATACCTGAAACCCCTTGAGCACCACTTAATAATGCCATTTCAATATCCTCTGGCCCCACTCCACCCAGTGCATAAACAGGAATCGCTGACAGACCAGTTAAAACAGCAAAATCGTTCCAGCCCAGAGACTGTTCATCTGGATGACTTTTGGTTTCGCAAACAGGCGACAGCAGTGCAAATAAAGCCCCCATATCATGAGCTCTTTCTAACTCTTTAAGCGTATGGCACGACACGGCTAGCTGAATACTGTCAGGCACTTGCTGACACGGATTATTTAGATGATGTGCGCTTAAATGAACGGCCTGGGCGTTCAATTCAATCGCTAAATCAATATCTGCATTTAGAAATAAACGCACGCCTGTTTTCTCACACAGTTGGATTGCCCGTTTTGCCAGAGACTTATAATCTTCAGCATTCAAAGAATGCGCTCGCCATTGAATCATCGTGTAGCCACGAGCAATTAAATCATCTAAATGCGCCAACATCGTCGAAGAGCCTCCAAGGCTCTCGTCTACGATAGGGTAAAAGTGAGGCAAGTTAAGGGTTTCAATAATCCTTTTGTTGGCGGCGGGAAAAGAATAATTTTTTAATTCCGTAACGGTAACCCACTTGAGGGCTTGATTTTCCATTCCCCTTGCGTCGCCATGGAAATCATCCACTGTATACACGTCGAGAAGAACAGATAGATCTACATACTGGTGATGTATTTTAACCAGTGGTTTTGCAGATGAAATTGATATATTCAGCTCTTCAAAAAGCTCTCTTTTCAAGGCCTCATAGCCGCTTTCTTCTGGCTCCAGTTTACCACCAGGAAACTCCCATAAACCACCTTGATGGACATGAGTATGCCTTTTACTGATAAGAACTTCACCCAACTGGTTTGTAATAACACCTACTGCGACCTTTAGCATGCTAGACGATAGACTTAAGTCATCAATAAGCGGTTACGAGCGATATTCGGCATTTATTTTGACGTAGTCGTACGATAAATCGCAGGTCAATATAACGGCTGAAAAGTCACCTTGTGCCAGACAAATACGCACAAGAATCTCATCTTCCTTCATAACGCTTTGCCCCTTATCTTCAGTGTAATCCAGGGCTCGTTTACCCGCCTTTACAATACAGATATCATTCAGGTAAATAGAAACCTCATTGGTATTGATGTATTCAATTTTAGCGCGCCCTACCGCCGCTAAAATTCGCCCCCAGTTAGGGTCAGCAGCAAAAAAAGCGGTTTTCACTAAGGGTGAATGCGCAACCGTATAGGCTACTTCTCTCGCGTCTTCTACACTACCGGCTTGCTCAACTCGCACTTTAATTAGTTTAGTTGCGCCCTCACCGTCCCTGACAATGGCTTCGGATAAATATTGGCAGACATCTATTAATACCGTTAAAAACTCTGCGTAGCGTGGGTCTTGCTCGGAATCTATACACGCTATATCAACGGCGGCTGTGGCCATTAAAACGGCTGCATCATTCGTTGACGTATCGCCATCTACCGTAATGCTGTTAAAAGACAGGTCAACCGCAGTTTTCAGCATCGTCTGAAGTATGGATTTACTGATGGGCATATCTGTTGCGATATAGGACAACATTGTTGCCATATCCGGTTTGATCATACCCGAGCCTTTTGCAATTCCCGTGATTGTTATTTTTTCACCATCCAGCACTAGTGTTTGACTACAGCCTTTTTCACAGGTATCTGTCGTCATAATGCCTTTTGCCGCCTTTGACCAATTGCCCTCATCAAGGGAAATGAAAGCCGCTGGCAAACCACCCAGTAGTTTATTTACCGGTAATGCTTCGCCAATGACACCTGTCGAAAAGGGTATCACCTGAGTCGCATCGGTAGATTGAGATAAATTGGCCAGTCCTTCACAACACTGTTTTGCTGACAACAGGCCTAAGTCGCCCAGACCAGCGTTTGCATTTCCTGAGTTAATTAAAAGGTATTTTGGGGTTGCTTCGGCAAGGTGTTTTTTTGCCAGCGTAACCGGCGCAGCACAAAATTTATTATTGGTGAACACCGCGGCTAGTTGGGTGCTTTTGCTCAATTCGAACAACACAATATCATCACGTACGGTTTGGCGTATTCCCGCCTTCGATGAACCGATTCTAATGCCAGAAATAGCGTCTAAATTCGCCGTCGTCCAACTTCCAACAGACATGTCTTATTTCTCCTGCAATAAGCTAAAGCTTACCGTGACATTGTTTGAATTTCTTGCCAGAACCACAAGGACAAGGGTCATTGCGGCCTATTTTTTTCTCTGGCCTTTTAAATGGCTGGTCTTTTTCCTGCCGCGACTCATCATCTAGTGCATTCATATCCGCATGCTTGAATTCCATTTTTTGCTGTAGGCGACGTTGTTCATCGACCGCCTGCACGTCCTCTTCAGCGCGCACCTGAACCTTGGTGACCACCATCACGACTTCTCGCTTTAATGCGTCCAACATGGCCGTAAACATTTCAAACGCTTCGCGTTTAAACTCCTGTTTAGGGTCCTTTTGTGCGTAACCACGCAGGTGAATTCCCTGCCTTAAATGATCCATTCCACCCAGATGGTCCCGCCATAACGAATCGAGCGTTTGTAACATGACGGATTTTTCAAAATGCCGAAGCACCTCTGCACCCGCTAAAATCTCTTTCTTAGCGTAGTCATCGGCGATGCTTTGTAAAATTATTTCCCGCAGATTCTCTTCGTGCAAACTACTGTCTTCATCCAGCAATTTTTTGATCGGCAATTTGCAATTAAATTCATCTTCTAATGCCGCTTGCAATCCTTCTAAATCCCACTGGTCATCCATAGATTGCGGAAGAATATATTGTGCAATCAGTTGATTAACTACGTCCTGTCGAATTGAAACGATGGTATCAGCTATATTAACAGCTTCCATAATTTCATTTCTTTGCTCATAAATGACTTTACGCTGGTCATTGGCTACATCGTCGTATTGCAATAACTGCTTACGGATATCGAAATTATGCCCTTCAACCTTTCGTTGCGCGTTTTCAATCGCCTTGCTGACCCAGGGGTGCTCAATCGACTCACCTTTTTCTAAACCTAGCTTTTGCATCAGGCCTGAGACGCGTTCAGAGGCGAAAATTCGCATCAGGCTATCTTCCAGCGATAGGTAGAAACGGCTGGCACCCGGGTCTCCTTGTCGACCTGAACGACCTCTAAGCTGGTTGTCGATACGCCTTGATTCATGACGTTCAGTACCGATAACGCGTAATCCACCAGCGTCAATCACCGCTTGATGGTGTTGCTGCCAGTCGGCTAATGCCTGTTCGCCGTCATTTTTACCACCTAATACAATATCTGTTCCCCGGCCTGCCATATTTGTCGCGATGGTGACTGCGCCTAAAGCGCCCGCATTAGCGATAATCTGTGCTTCTCTCTCGTGCTGCTTGGCATTTAATACTTCGTGGGGGATATTCTTTTTCTTTAAACTTTCTGATATGAACTCAGACACTTCTATAGACGTTGTGCCCACCAACGCGGGTTGTTTACGCTTATAACAATCTTCAATATCTGTAACTACCGCTTCATATTTTTCTTTCGCTGTCAGGTACACAAGGTCGCCTGCATCAATTCGACACATGTTTCGGTGCGTAGGAATAACGATCACTTCTAAACCATAAATTTGCTGAAATTCAAACGCTTCTGTATCCGCCGTACCCGTCATACCAGACAGTTTGTCGTACATCCTGAAATAATTCTGGAATGTTATCGATGCCATGGTTTGATTTTCGCTCTGGATTATGACATTTTCTTTCGCTTCAATAGCCTGGTGAAGCCCTTCACCCCATCGACGACCTGGCATGGTGCGGCCGGTGAATTCATCAACAATAACGACTTGTGAGTTTTGAACGATATAATCCACATCTTTTTGATACAACGAACGAGCGCGTAATGCTGCGTATACGTGGTGCATTAAACCAATATTGGTTGCGTCATATAAGCTTTCGTACTCACTCAGTAATCCATTGTCTGTGAGCAATTTTTCGATTTTTTCATGACCTAATTCATTCAGGTAAACCTGTTTTGATTTTTCATCGACGGTATAGTCACCTTCTCCCGATTCAAGCTCTGGCGTTAAGTTTTCAACCAGTTTGTTCAGTTTGACGTATAGCTCACTCTTATCGTCTGTTGGCCCAGAGATAATGAGCGGGGTTCTGGCTTCGTCAATAAGAATAGAGTCGACCTCGTCAATAATCGCATAATAGAGGCCACGCTGAACTTTATCTTCAACGCTAAAGGCCATATTATCCCGCAGATAATCAAAACCAAACTCATTATTAGTGCCGTAAGTTATATCGGCAGCATAAGCTTCTCGGCGCTGATCAGGGCTCATTGAGTTGGTAATAACGCCCGTAGTCATGCCAAGGAAAGAAAATAATTTCCCCATCCATTGAGAGTCGCGCTCAGCCAGGTAATCATTCACCGTAATCAGATGAACGCCTTTAGATGGCAGCGCATTCAAATAAGCCGCTAGCGTAGCAACAAGTGTTTTACCTTCACCCGTTTTCATCTCAGCGATTCGCCCATCATTGAGCACCATGCCACCGATCAGCTGTACGTCAAAATGGCGCATAGCAAGGGATCGAACGCCCGCTTCTCTAACCACCGCGAAAGCTTCTGGTATAAGAGCCTCAAGCGTTTCGCCAGCAGTTAGTCTGGCTCTAAATTCTGACGTTTTGGATTTTAATGACGCATCGTCTAAAGATTGCATAGCTTTTTCAAGCTCATTTATTCTTTTTACGATTTTTTGCTTCGTCTTAACGAGCCTGTCGTTTCTGCTGCCAAAAACTTTTTTTACGATATTTGAGATCATTGATGGTAAGTTTTAATCTAAAACGAAAGGCAGAATGATACCTTAAAAGGCACTAAAACTGGAACTTGAAAGCGATAATTAAATGAATTAACGTGAGCTATATAAGTATTTACGCGGATTAACATCTCTGCCATTGAGAAGTACTTCAAAATGCACATGAGGACCGGTGGAACGACCCGTTGAACCCATCTCAGCGATCACATCATTTTGTTTAACGATATCACCGGTTTTTACTAATATTTTTTTATTATGACCGTACCGAGTCAGGTAACCGAGGCCATGATCTATTTCAATTAAATAGCCATATCCGTTTTTTTCGCCTGCCCAGGATACTATGCCTGATGCAGCTGCTAGCACGTTTGTACCTGTTTTACCCGCTATATCCACACCATGGTGGAAAGATTTTTTACCCGTAAATGGGTCGGCGCGATAGCCGTAATTTGACGATAACCAGCCTTTCTCAACTGGTAATCCAGCTGGTAGCACTTCTTTTGAAAGGCGTTTGTTAGCTGAGAAGTAACCAAGTAATTCAAACTGTTTTTCACGCAGTGAAAATAGCTCATCTAGCGATTGAATGTCTTCTAATAACTGACTTTCAGTAAAGCTATTCGTCGGCGCCAAGGTTTCCGCACCACCTGTAGCAGGCTGTTGATCAAAGTCAAATTCAAGTGAATTCAATTTGGCTTTTTTTGCAAGGTGATTTCCAACTGCGTTTAATCTCATCAATTGAGCCTGCATCTGCCCAACGCGCAAAGCTATACTATCAAGGGTGTTACGCGTTTTCTCGCGCATTCTTTCTAATTCTACTCGCTGTACAGTTAACTCATTTACAAGGTAATCCGTTTCTGTCGCTTTGCTCTGCCCATTAAAAAGTAAAAAATACCCTGTTAACGTGAGTACAAAACCACATACGATTGCGATCATTATATTTGACTGGCTAATAGAAAAACCGAGTGTTTTCCTTTTGCCGTTTGTTAGTAGTATTATCTGCATTTGTTTTAATTAATCCCTAACGCCGACTTTATTTATTTTCATGTTTAAACAACCCTTTAAAAATAACCATTCGTCACTTCAAGTGCTACAACAAACCCAGCAAAATCTGGCTCGCCAACGTCAGTTATTGCAGGCCGTTCAAACCAGTTTACCTGATAATTTAGCGTCACACTGTTTATACGCCGTAGCTAATAAAAACAGCGTCTCTATATTTACCGATTCATCGGTCTGGGCCTCGAAATTACTCTATATGCGTCAGACTATTATAGACGCTGTTATCAAGCAAACTTGTGACCGACCTATTACTTTAAAAGTTAAAGTAATGACTCAACAAGCTCCAGCTCGTCAACATAGACCCAAATCGCCCTCACACAAAACGCTTCAGATGCTTTCTGATGCGAATAACTTTATGCTGAAAGACAGCCTTAACGAGTCACTAATTAATCTCTTTAACACCTTAAAGAAAAACAAGTTAACCGATTAGACTGATGCTGGTAAAGGCTCCATATAAGATATAGGGAAATCGTCATTTTCTTCGAATACTACTTCTTCCCAGGCATCTTTTTGCGCGAGCAACTCCCTTAATAACTTATTATTAAGTTCGTGACCAGACTTATGACCTTTGAATTCGCCGATGAGACTGTGCCCTAATAAGTACAGATCACCTATTGCGTCTAAAATTTTATGTTTTACGAACTCATCTTTGTAACGCAAGCCATCTTCGTTGAGCACTCTAAAATCATCGACGACGATCGCGTTATCCATGCTGCCGCCTAGCGCCAGATTACGCTGACGAAGCATTTCAATGTCTTTCATGAAACCAAACGTGCGTGCACGGCTAATTTCTTTAACGAATGAAGTTGAAGAAAAGTCGATAGTCGCTTCTTGAATACGTGATTTAAAAACAGGGTGCTCAAATTCAATGCTAAAGCCCACTTTAAACCCTTCAAACGGAGAAAAGCTCGCCCATTTATCACCGATTTCTACGCGTACTTCCTTTTTAATTCGTATATATCGCTTTGCCGCATTTTGCTCTTCTATTCCCGCCGACTGAAGAAGAAACACAAAGGGCCCAGCACTGCCATCCATAATCGGCACTTCAGCAGCGCTTAGATCAATAAAGATATTATCAATACCCAGACCTGCTATAGCAGAAAGCAAATGCTCTACAGTTGATACTCTGACGCCATCCTGGATTAGTGTCGTAGATAATTGCGTATCGCCGACGTTTTCAGCTTTGGCTGGGATAACAACAGGCTCATCAAAATCAACTCGCCTGAATACAATCCCAACATTTATTCCAGCAGGCCGTAGTGTTAAGTAGACCTTTTCGCCACTATGCAAGCCCACACCAGTAGCCCGAATCACATTTTTCAGCGTTCGTTGTTTAATCATCTAAAGACTCCAAGCAGGTATTTCGTTATAAATATTATTATTTTTGTTATGCAATCGTAACACATCGTTCATATTTAACAAAAAAAACGCCCCTCAGTCTCTATCAGAAACCTCCTATGATTTTCCATCATACTGATTATGTTAACTCGTATTAACTCATTCAATTAATCAGCCTGTCTTCGTAGAAAGGCCGGTATATCAAGATAAGCTGGATCCATCGTATTAGTATCTGAACCCATGACATTTTTTGCTGTCAGTTCGTTTTTATTTCCGCGCATAATCGTTGGTATATCGTAATCCTCTTCAGACAAACCTTCGACACTAACCGGTCCTCTTTTAACTTGGACTATTGGCGTTGCTGCTGATGCAAGCGTTTTTTTACTGAGGCCAGTCGCTACAACTGTTACCCGCATTTCATCCGCCAGGTCTGGATCAATTACTGTACCAACCACCACGTTAGCCTCATCTGATGCAAATTCCCTTATACATTGGCCGACTTCTTCAAATTCGCCAATTGACATATCAAGTCCTGCGGTTATATTCACAAGAATACCTCTTGCTCCCTGGACATTAATATCTTCCAGAAGTGGGCTATGAATCGCCGCTTCAGCTGCTTCTCTAGCGCGTGACTGACCTCTTGCGCTTCCCGTACCCATCATTGCATCACCCATTTCAGACATCACCGTTCTTACGTCTGCGAAATCGACGTTGATCAAACCTGGACGAGTTATTAGTTCAGAAATACCCTGCACGGCGCCCAGCAAAACGTCATTGGCCGCTTTAAATGCATTTAATAAGCTCATTTCTTTGCCCAACACGTGCAACAGCTTTTCATTCGGTATTGTTATTAACGAATCTACGTGGTGACTTAGTTCTTCAATTCCTTGTTCCGCTATTGATTGGCGTTTTTTGCCTTCAAATGGAAACGGTTTTGTTACCACGGCCACCGTCAATATGCCCATTTCTTTTGCAATTTCAGCAACGATAGGTGCGGCACCAGTGCCTGTTCCTCCCCCCATACCCGCGGTAATGAACACCATATCTGAACCCCTAAGGATTTCTTGAATGCGCTCCCTGTCTTCCAAGGCGGCTTGACGACCAACCTCTGGATTTGCTCCTGCACCCAAACCCTTTGTATGGTTATTGCCAAGTTGCAATACCGTTTTCACCACTGAGTTTTTAAGCGCTTGTGCATCCGTATTTGCGCAAATAAATTCCACCCCATCAATTGAGCTACCTACCATGTGATTTACCGCATTTCCACCACCACCACCAACGCCTATTACTTTAATTACTGCGTTTTGAGTATGTGCATCCATTAATTCAAACATATTATTCCCCTTATATTGATTATCCAAAAACTACTACCTTTAAAAATTACCCTGAAACCAACTCTTCATCTTTTCCCACATCGACAGAAAACCACCCTTCATTTCACTACCGTTTACCACCCTATTTTGCTGTCCGAACAGCAATAAACCCACGCCTGTTGCATATATGGGGTTTCGTACTACGTCGCTTAATCCCGAAACAAATTGCGGGTATCCTATTCGAACGGGCATATGAAACACTTCTTCAGCTAGCTCGACCAGGCCCTCAACTTTGGCGCTACCACCAGTTAACACAATGCCGGCGGCTACAATATCTTCAAACCCACTTCTCCTTAATTCAGCTTGAACTAGCATCATCAATTCTTCATAACGGGGCTCTATTATTTCTGCTAAATTTGCGCGTGAAATCTTACGTGTTGGGCGGTCGCCAATGCTCGGTACGTCGATCATTTCATCTTCTTGAACCAGCTGCGTGAGCGCGCAGGCATACTTCAACTTAATTTCATCCGCATGTTGCGTGGGGGTTCTAAGCGCTACGGCGATATCATTTGTTACCTGATCGCCTGCGATCGGTATAACAGCTGTATGGCGGATAAAACCATCGCAAAATACCGCGATATCCGTTGTGCCACCGCCGATATCTACCAGACAGACACCCAACTCTTTTTCGTCGTCCATTAAGACTGAACTGCTTGACGCGAGTTGCTCTAAAATAATGTCGTCCACCTCTAAACCGCACCTGCGCACACATTTGATAATATTCTGCGCTGCACTAACAGCACCCGTCACAATATGTACTTTTGCTTCCAGCCTGATCCCCGCCATACCAACAGGTTCTTTAATACCTTCTTGTCCATCAATGATAAATTCTTGCGGCATAATATGAAGAATTTTTTGATCTGCAGGTATCGCCACCGCTCTGGCCGAGTCAATCACCCGTTCAATATCCGACGGAATAACTTCATTATCTCTAATCGCCACCACGCCATTGGAATTCAAACTACTGATATGGCTACCAGCGATGCCGACGTAGACCGAATTAATTTGACAACCCGCCATTAATTCCGCTTCTTCAATCGCGCGTTGAATCGAGTGCACCGTGGACTCAAGATTAACGACGACGCCTTTCTTTAGCCCCCGTGATCGATTAGTACCTATACCGATCACTTCAATATTGCCATCTGGCGTAATTTCACCGACAATTGCCGCGACTTTTGAGGTGCCGATGTCCAAGCCCACGATTAAATTTTTATCGTTATTTTTTTTCATATTTTCTAGCTTTCATTTAACTGATATTTATTTTTTGTTTATGACGCCTGATTAGCATTCGGTTTACCTGATCCGTACCCTACTTTCCATTCAACTGACACCCCATTTGGGTAACGTAAATCAAGCGCCTTTACTCGTTCCACCAGGTTACCTTCGAGCGAAGCCAAAACTTTTATCGATTTACTGATTCTTCCTTTTGAGGTTAAGCGTCCCGCTTTCACCTTAATGCCATTACTCAACACCATCGTCCAGCTACCGTGCTCAGCTAGATTGAGCTCCTTTACCTCTAACGCCATCGCACTAAGAGATTCGTTTATTGTTTGCTGTTCTGCCAGTACCTTTTTGCTATCGATATCAATGCCGGACAAGGCCGGTAATTGCTTTAATGCTTCGTTTAATGTCACGTTAAACAATTCGCCTTTGTTGTTTAGTAGCTTTACTTTGTTCCATACGGCAACTGGCGTTTGTTCCTTGATTGACAGCTCTATCGTGTCGGGCCAAATTCTCCTTATCCGTGTTTCATACACCCAGCCAAGATCGGTTACTTTATTTACAATCGCGCGGCTATCCATAGCGAAATACCCTGTTTGCACGAGCTCACTCAGCACCCCAGATACTTCCTCGTGAGACAAATTCTTTAACTCCCCTTCGATACGAACTTGCTTAATGGGCATCGTGCCCGGCATTGCCAACCACTGCTGTAGTTGCCAAATGAGCAAACCAATCAGCATCAGAAAAAGCAGCGCTTTTATCGATGTCATGTATGTTGCTAACGCGTCTACGGCCAGGTCTTTCACTTTGCCTCCTCGTTCGCCACTAAACTGGTTTCTAATATCCGCCAAACCAGCCCTTTGAAGTCGATACCTGCCTGCTGTGCGGCCATCGGAACCAGACTATGGTCGGTCATGCCTGGCACGGTGTTAATTTCTAAAAATTGCGCTACACCGGATGAGTCCATCATGATGTCTACTCTTCCCCAGCCGTCACCGCCTAATACTGCGAATGCCGTCAGCGCTAAGGCTTTCAACTCTTCTTCTTGTTCAGCCGCTAAGCCACACGGGCAATGATATTGCGTCGTATTCAACTGATACTTTGCTTCGTAGTCGTAAAAATCGTTCGGCGTCTCTAGTTTAATAATTGGCAATGCAGCGTTGGCTAAAATCGCCACCGTATATTCATTTCCTGCAATCCATTGCTCGGCCATTACGTCACAATCGAAGCTCGACGCATTTTTATAAGCTGCGTGTAGTTGTACGATATTGTCAGCCTTCGCCATGCCAAGACTCGAGCCTTCAAGCGCAGGCTTAATCATCAACGGAAAACCTAATTTTTCTGCGCATAACTCTATATCAGAAGAACCTTTGAGCTCCATCCACTTTGGCGTAGAGATACCCGCGCCTAACCAGCACAGCTTGCTCCTTAATTTATCCATACCCAACGCCGAACCCAGGACGCCACTGCCTGTATATGGAATACCGGCTAATTCAAGTGCGCCCTGTAACTGTCCATCTTCACCACCTCGGCCGTGCAACATATTGAATACGCGATCCACGCCGAGCTCGCTTAATTCATTTAAACTTCTTTTTTGCGTATCAAACTCTATCGCATCGACGCCTTGTTCTTTTAGCGCTAATAGCACCGCTTTGCCGCTGATCAATGAAATTTCGCGTTCTGCGGCGTTACCGCCTAAGGCGACGGCTACTTTGCCAAATTGATTTGGATCTTGGACTAAGCTCATGCTTCTAATTCCTCACCAATAATTCGAACTTCTGTTTGCAACTCAACGCCCTGCATTTCCAACACCGTAGCTTTTACCAGCCCAATCAGAGTCTCGATATCTTTTGCCGTCGCGTTTCCCGTATTTAAGATAAAATTCGCGTGCTTCTCTGCGACTTGTGCACCACCTATTCGCCGACCTTTTAAAGCAGAGGCTTCGATTAAACGTGCCGCGTGGTCTCCCGGTGGGTTTTTAAACACCGATCCGCCACTGGGTATATTCGTTGGCTGGCTTTCTGAACGTTTCGCCAATAATTGACGAATTTTTCCTCTACCTTCTTTGTCTTCAGCCGTTGGAAGGGTCAAATAACAGGCGACAAACCACTCGTCTTTTTCGATGGAAACCGAACGATAAGCCACATCGAAACTAGCCGCATCGCGTTCGATCAATTCACCCTGCCGATTAATTAATATCACCCTGTTAACTAAATTCCACGTTTCACCGCCAAATGCACCTGCATTCATTGCCAGCGCTCCGCCCATCGTGCCTGGAATTCCAGCTAGAAACTCTGCGTCAGCCAAACCTTTTTCTGCCGCAAATTTTGCGACGTGAGCGCACGCTACGCCCACCTCTACATATAGCTCATTCGGCGAAACGTGGCTCAGTTGTTTTAAGCAGCCACGGGTATAAATAACAGAACCTCGCAAGCCGCCATCTCGAATCAGCACATTACTTCCTAAGCCAAGCCAGAACACTGGCTCATCAACCGCTAATGATCGCAAGTAACACTGGGTATCTTCAATACTGGCAGGCTTATATAGGCGATCCGCCAAACCACCCACTCGCCAGGAGGTATAACGAGCCAACGGCTCCTTCTCCATCAGTGTTCCAGTGAGTTGATCGGTTGTCTGTTTCATCGCTTGCATTTTCCCTATTGATCCATCTGTTCTGTGACCATCAGAGCCGTCATCTGGGCTTCTAATTTTGCCGATGCTGCGCCAATATCTCCCGCGCCTAAGGTCATAACTATATCGCCCGGTAACACAACCTCGACCAAAATATTGGCTAGCTGATCTATTTCTTTGACAAAAATTGGAATCAGCTTTCCGCGCTGGCGAATAGCCTGACTTAAAGCCGGCCCATCTGAACCACTAATTCGCTGTTCCCCCGCGGCATAAACATCCAATAACACCAATACATCGGTTTCATTTAATACATCTACAAAGTCTTCAAATAAATCGCGTGTTCTTGAATAACGGTGTGGTTGAAACGCCAGTACTAGTCGCTTATCTGGCCAGCCTTCGCGTACCGCTTTAATGGTAGCTATCACTTCGCGGGGATGGTGGGCATAATCATCCACTAATAACGCGCTACCACCTTGAAACTGAATTGCTCCATTGACTTGAAAACGTCGCCCCACGCCCTTAAAGTGATTCAACGCAGTGGCAATCGACTCATCAGACACACCCAGTTCACTAGCGACTGCGATAGCGGCCAGCGCATTTAAAACGTTGTGCTTGCCAGGCATATTTAATGTAACGGCAAGCAAATCGTCTTTACCTAAACGTTTTAATTTGAAACGCGTACGAAGGCCCTCTTGTTGAATATCGAGTGCTTGGAAATCCGCCTCAACATCAATGCCATAGCTCATGACAGGTTTGCCAATTAACGGCGCTAATTCTCGAATATTTTCATCATCAACACAGACCACCGCCAGACCATAAAATGGCAACTGGTGTAAAAACGACTTGAAAGCGTCTTTGACTTGCTGAAAGTCACCACCATACGTGCTCATATGATCTTCATCAATATTTGTAACGACCGCTATCATCGGCTGCAGGTGCAAGAATGACGCATCACTTTCATCCGCTTCGGCTACCAGGTAATGGCTTTCGCCTAACTTTGCATTCGTTCCGGCGCTATTGAGCAGCCCGCCAATCACAAAAGTTGGATCCAGGCCGCCTTCAGTCATCAAAACCGCTAATAAACTCGTCGTTGTCGTCTTTCCGTGCGTACCGGCAATGGCAATTCCAAACCTGAAACGCATAAGTTCAGCGAGCATTTCGGCCCGACGTATCACTGGGATTCGCTGCTCAAGCGCTGCAATAACTTCTACGTTATCTTTATTAACGGCGGTCGACGTCACTACTACGTCACAGCTACTTATATTCTCCGTGGCATGCCCTATATAAACCGTCGCACCTTGTGCAACCAGGTGCTTCGTCACTTTACTTTCGCGAATATCTGAGCCAGATACTTGATAACCAAGGTTAATTAACACTTCCGCAATACCGCTCATTCCGGCACCACCGATACCAATGAAATGAATTTTATTCAGCTTGCCAAAACCGAGGTGGGCGGAATAATGTTTATGTGAATTAGGCATCATAACGCCACCTCCAAACAGATATCAGCTACTAACTGGGCCGCTTCTGGTTTCGCTAATGAACGCGCTTTCAAGCCCATTTCAGCCAACTTCTCAGGCTGAGACAATAAGCTTTTAAGGCTCTCTGACAAGGCCTGCGGTGTCAATTCTGACTGCCGCATAAGCACTGCTGCGCCTTGATCAACAAGATACATAGCGTTTTTCGTTTGATGATCATCAATCGCCTGCGGCAAGGGCACCAAAATTGAAGGTAAACCCATCATTGCCAATTCAGAAATAGTCATCGCGCCCGCTCTGCAAATAACGATATCCGCCCATTGATAGACGCCCTTCATATCTTCTATAAACGGATAAATATCGGCCTTGACCTGTGCCTTCTGATAAGCCACTTCAGCCCTGTCAATAGTCGCTTTACCCGCCTGATGAATTATTTCAAGATCGTAATCTTCCTGTAACTCTTTCAAAGCAACAGGCACGATCTCATTTAATATTGATGCGCCCAGGCTACCACCGATAATCAGAACCCTTTTTGCGGTATTTTTTTTCTCCGCCATCTCATCGATCAGCTCCTTACGCACTGGGTTGCCGGTAAATATGGCAGCTGAGGCCCTTTCAAAGCTATTCGGAAAAGCTTCCAACACGCGCGTTGCTATGCGCCTCAATAAATTATTAGTGGTTCCTGGTACGCGGTTTTGTTCGTGAATAACCAAAGGCTTACCGTGCACCCAGCTCATCAATCCACCTGGTCCTGAGGCGAAACCGCCCAAACCCAACACCACGTCTGGTTTGCGTTGACGGATAATACTTGACGCCTGCCAACACGCTTTTAACAACATATACGGCGATGCTAACAGGCTAAATAAATTCTTTCCGCGAAGGCCAGAAACGCTCAACCAGTCGATAGGGAAGCCAGCCTCAGGCACTAAACGCGCTTCGATGCCTTTTTTAGTCCCGAGCCAAGTCACCATATGGCCGTCATCTTGCAACCGATACGCAACGGCCAACGCTGGGAATACGTGTCCGCCTGTGCCGCCTGCCATGATCATTATGCGTACTGCCATGGTGACTTTCCCTTTATCTGGTCTTCAAAATCCAGCTTCGTTTCATGGTGTATACGGCACAGCAGACCAATGACGATACACATGGTAATCATGCTGCTGCCGCCATAACTCATCAGTGGTAACGTCAGACCCTTGGTGGGCAACGCACCCATATTAACGGCGATATTCACGAATGATTGCAGCCCAACCCATACGCCTAAGCCATACGCTAATAATGAATAAAACCTCAAGTTCAATCGCTCGGCCGCTTTACCCATTTGAAAAGCGCGCCACACGAGTAAGCCAAATAACAAAATCACCGTACAGGCACCGATAAAACCAAGCTCTTCACCCAATACGGCGAAAATAAAATCGGTATGCGCTTCAGGCAAATAAAACAGTTTTTGAATGCTACTACCCAGCCCAACGCCAAACCATTCACCTCGACCCATGGCGATAAGTGATTGCACCAATTGAAAGCCCGAACCCAGATGATCAGCCCAGGGGTCCATAAATGCCGTTACACGCTCCATCCTGTATGCAGATGAGACAATAGCGACGACCCCTAAAATAATAGCCATTAATACGAGCGTGGCGAATTCGATTAAACGCGCTCCGCCTAAAAACATCATGCACACTACGCTAAAACCAATTACAAAAGCCGCACCAAAATCCGGTTCCGCCAGCAATAAGCCAAACACCAGACCTAACGGCAAGATGGGGCGGATAACGCCTTTAATAGATTCACGCACGTCATCCACATGCCTGGTTAAAAAGCCGGCGATATAGATGATGCAGATTAATTTCACGATTTCTGATACCTGGAAACGTGTTACGCCTAAGTTAATCCAGCGATAACTGCCGTTAACTTTTACCCCGATACCCGGAATAAACACCAGAACCAGTAAGCCAATCGCAACTAAAATCAAGCTGGGCCCACTTTGCTCCCATACTTTTAATGGAATAGTCGCCATTAAAAACGCCATAATAATGCCGACAGCAATATGTCCGGCTTGACGTAGCGGATAGTGCCAAATATTATCAAACACCTTTTCACCCAGGTGCAAAGAAGCTGACACCACCATTATATAACCAATCAACACTAAACTTGAGGCTGCAAATAACAACCAGCCATCCAGGTAATAACGTCCACGACGTGGCGTCATCACGGAGTCAACTGAGCCTGACATCGTCGAGCTCACCATTTCAACGCCTCTATAGCGGATACAAATCTCTCACCACGCTGCTGGTAATTTAAAAACTGGTCTAATGACGCACAAGCTGGTGACAATAAAACCGTATCGCCCTCTATTGCTTGTTCGGCTGCCTTTTTTACCGCTTGCTCAATACTGTCTACTAAGACGAAAGTCGTTGATTCAATCGCCTCTTGCTGAAACCTTTTTGCATCTTTACCTATTAAAATCACCAGCGAAACGTATTTTTTAATTGCTTCGGCCAGCAAACTGAAGTCCGCTCCTTTTCCATCTCCACCTGCAATAAGAATAATAGGCGGCTGCAAACCTTCCAGGGCAGCCAAGCAAGCGCCTGGGTTGGTCGCCTTAGAGTCATTTATCCACGTTACGCCTTCAATTTCTGCCACCCATTGAGTTCTATGCGGCAAACCTGGAAATGCCTTTAATGCGCGCTTTTGTGCCAACCTGGGAATTTGCAAAGCATCTGCCATTGCTATCGCCGCTAATGCATTTTGAATATTGTGAGTTCCTTTTATTTTAAGCTCTGCCGAGCCGATAATCGCCTCAACCCCTTTGGCTAAAAATCTACTCTCATTCATCGATACGAGGCCGTAGTCACTGAAGCCTGGCTCATCCAAACCAAACGAAACCGCCTGTCGCCCTACCGGAAGAACCATTGATTTAACTATCTCATCCTGCCGGTTCAATACCGCTATTCCTTCGCCATAAAAAATTCGTTCTTTCGCTCCAGAGTAGGCAGCCAAATTTTCATAACGATCCATATGGTCATCGCTGATATTAAGCACCGTCACTACGCTAGCTTTTAGCTGTGACGTTCCTTCCAGTTGAAAGCTTGATAACTCGAGTACGTACAGGTCTGCCTCGCGATCGGTCAACAAATCGAGCGCTGGTGTACCCAGATTACCACCCACGCGAACGTCCCAACCTGCCTTACTCGCCATTTTGCCCAATAGGGTCGTTACCGTGCTTTTTCCATTTGAACCGGTAATACAAGCCACCGGCGCATCCGCGCAAACGGCAAACACGTCTATATCACCAAACACAGGAATTCCACGCGCAGCCGCCACTTGAATTTCCTTTTCACTCAGACTTACGCCTGGGCTAACAATAATATGCGTAGCGGCATCAAATGCCGTGCGATCAAAACCACCCATGAACACCGCAATATCACGAAAGTCATCTTCCAGAGCTCGTAAGCAGGGAGGGTTGTCGCGACTATCTACCACCGCCACTTCAATGTGATTTTGTTGCATAAATTTAATAACAGATAAGCCCGTTACCCCTAGTCCTACCACCAACACACGTGCGCCCGCCTGATCCAGCCCTAAACGGGTTAAACCTTGGCGTTGTTTTATAAATTCGTTGCGCATCGATGCTTCCATTACCTTAGTTTTAAAGTAGACAAACCAATCAGCACCAAAATAACGGTGATAATCCAAAAACGAACAATAATTCTTGGTTCAGGCCAACCCTTTAATTCGAAGTGATGATGAATAGGGGCCATTCTAAAAATTCGTTTCCCAGTTAACTTAAACGAAGCCACTTGAAGTATTACCGACACCGTTTCCATAACGAAAACACCGCCCATTATTACCAATACCAATTCCTGCCGAACCAGTACGGCTAATATGCCTAAGGCGGCACCTAAGGCCAGGGCGCCAACATCACCCATAAACACCATCGCGGGATAGGCGTTGAACCATAAAAAACCCATCCCCGAACCAACGATCGCTCCACAAAACACCACCAATTCGCCGGTGCCTTTTAAATTGGGTATACCTAGATATTGAGCGAACTGCACATTGCCGGACAAATACGCAAAAATACCCAGCGCTCCTGCCACCAGTACCGTCGGCATAATCGCCAGTCCATCTAAACCATCGGTCAAATTAACCGCGTTACTGGTACCTACTATGACAAAGTACGTCAGCGGGACAAACAACCAGCCGAGCTGCACGCTTACATCTTTAAAAAACGGTACAAATAACGTCGTTTCTAGCGGTGAGGTAGCGGTATAAAACAAAAACAACGCCGCGCTTAACGCTATAACCGATTGCCCTAAATACTTCTTGCTGGCAGATAAACCCTTTGGGTCTTGCAAGGCCACTTTTTTATAGTCATCAATAAAACCAATCACCCCAGTGAGTAACGTCACCAGTAGCACCACCCAGACGTAGCGATTATTTAGATCTGCCCATAGCAGGGTACTAAATCCTACCGCCACCAAAATCAGCGTTCCACCCATCGTCGGTGTACCCGCTTTTTTGAAATGCGTTTCAGGCCCGTCATTACGAACCGCCTGTCCAATCTTGTGGAAGGTGAGGCGGCGAATCATTGAGGGACCGACGAGAAAGGCGATAAATAACGCCGTTAATGTGCCTAAAATTGAGCGCATCGTCAGGTACTGAAAAACCCTGAACCCACTTTCATACTGGGAAAGCCATTCTGCGAGCATTAGCAACATGCGCTGCCCTCCTTTATTATTATTTTTTCGACCACGCTTTCAAGCCCCTGTGAGCGAGAGCCTTTTACTAAAACCACGACGTTTGAGTTTATCGCCTGTTGCAAAGCAACTGCCATCTCTTCTTTGTTTGTAAAATGCAGTGCTTTTCTAGTATTTGATCTCGCCAGTTCATTAAAGGCGGCAACGGCCAGTTGCATCTTTTCACCGACCGCAAAAAACCTTTCCACCTTACTGCCGGCAATTTTCTGGCCTAATTGCTGGTGAATTTGCTGGCTATTAACGCCTAACTCGGCGAAGTCCCCAAGGGCTAACCAAACTGGCCTTTCTATATTACCCAGGCTACTCATCGCCGCCTCGAATGATTTTGGGTTTGCGTTATAACAATCGTTAATCACCACACTGCCTGCAAGCCCTAGTAGCGACTGCATCCGCCCTTTAACGGACTTAAGCTTAGCCAAACCCGTAGCGATACTTTCCAGCGAAACACCTAAAGTAAGAGCCGCGCAGGATGCCGCCAGCGCATTAAGCGCGTTATGTTGACCGATTAGGTTCAAATGGATCACTACACTTTGCTGCTGATAATTCAACACAAAGCTCGTTTTGAACTGACCGTCGACCAGGCCCATTTGTACAGAATTAATATCCGCCCAAACGTCTGCGTTATTTGACCAGCCGAAACTCATAACGTTTCTGCCGTTTGCTAGCGCTAACCACTGAGCAAACCATGGCTCCTCTATATTTAATACGGCGGTGCCGGACTCACTGAGGCCTGAAATAATTTCGCCTTTTGCCGCAGCAACACCCTCTAGACTGCCAAAACCTTCAAGGTGCGCAGCAGCCACATTATTTAAAATTGCCACCGTAGGCTTTGCGATATCACAAAGATGGGCTATATCACCCTGATGGCTCGCACCCATTTCGATTACGGCCACCTGATGATCTTTGCTTAGTTTAAGTAGCGTTAATGGCACACCGATTTGATTATTTAGGTTACCTTCCGTCGCCAGCACATTGCTTGACTGAGCCAGAATACTGGCCAACATTTCTTTCACACTGGTTTTGCCATTGCTACCGGTGATCGCCACCAGAGGAATGTCTGCCCGCTGTCTCTCGGCTGTCGCCAATGTGGTGAGCGCCTGCAAGGTATCCTCAACTTTGACATAAGGCATATCAACCATCACATCTGCACTGACTAGAGCCGCTACGGCTCCTTTTTCATGGGCACTAGCGACAAAGTTGTTGGCGTTATAATTCTCACCTTGCAGGGCTACAAATAAGTCGCCTTGTTTAAGGCTTCTGGTGTCGCTACTGATTGCACTAAAACTCAGGTTTTCGCCCACTAGATGGCCATTTACGGTGCTCGCTAACTGTTGAAGGCTCATGACTCGCATCCAGACTTCCCCGCGCCAGCCAGCGCTCTTCTTTCCAAGGCGTTACGCGCTTCAACAAGGTCGCTAAAACTTATTTTTTCTTCACCTATTTGCTGGTACTCTTCGTGCCCCTTGCCGGCCACTAAAATAATATCGCTTGCTGACGCACCAGCGATTGTTTGCTCGATCGCACGCTGGCGATCTAACTCGATCGTCAGGTGATTTGCGTTCGGAGCTCCTGATTTAATTTGTTCAGCAATTTTTTCAGCTGACTCGAGACGAGGATTATCATTAGTAATAATGACGACATCAGCCCATTCTGCTGCTATTGCACCCATAACGGGGCGTTTAGCCGCGTCACGATTACCACCGCAACCAAAAATTAGTTTTATCTTGCCTTCAGCGTGCGCATGCAGGCTTCGTAATGCCAGTTTTAAAGCATCAGGGGTGTGCGCATAATCGATGATGACGGTCGGGGCAGTTGAGTCCTTTGCTATCGTTTGCATCCGCCCAGCGACACTTTTCAATTGTTGCGCCCTTGCAGCGGACTCTTCAAGTGTCGCCCCCATTGCAATAAGCACTGCCATAGTGGCGACGATATTATCCACATTGAACGCGCCGAATAAAGCGGACCGAACAGTCACGGTTTTAGCTTCAAAAGTTACATCAAACGACAAACCCGCGGGGGTTAATTTTTCATTTGAGATAATCAGCTCGCGCGCACTACGTACTAGATTTTGCTTTGCAGAACGGGAAAATGAAAATAACTTAATTGTTGGCGCCAGCACATCAATGATTGTCTGGCTAAAATCATCATCTGTGTTCAAAACGACAAAATCTAATGAAGCGTTTTTAAATAGCGTTATTTTAGCCTGCCCGTAGGCTTCCATAGTTTGGTGGTAATCCAGATGATCGTGAGTTAAGTTTGTAAATACAGCCCCTTTAAAAGCCACCGCTTTAACTCTATTTTGCTCTAACCCATGCGACGAAACTTCCATCGCCACCGCGCCAAATCCTTCATTCACCAGTGTTGCCAGTTGAGATTGCACACTCACCGCGTCAGGCGTGGTATTAATGCTCGGGCGTAGTTTAGCAACCGACCCCCAGCCTAGCGTGCCTATAACACCACAAGCATTTTTTGTAGCACTCAGCGCCTCGGCAATGAAATGACTGATCGAGGTTTTTCCATTGGTACCGGTAATGCCGATAACTGATAAAGAAGACGATGGGTTGTTATAAAAACGCGCCGCTATTTCGCTCGCATTAGCGTTTAAGTCACACACCTCAATCAGGCAGATATCGTGCTGTTTTTTAATTTTTTCTGCTAAAAATTCTCCACCCGAAGAAGGGTCGTAAACAATCGCCTTAGCGCCACGGGCAATCGCCTGATCCGCGTACATTAAACCGTGAGAATCCGATCCTGATATCGCCAGAAAAACGCCATTTAAATCGACATTTCTGGCATCAACACTCGGCGCACCGACTAACACATCGTTCTTAATGTTCTGCTTGCCTTGCAGTAAGTACCTCAAAGACACTAAGTGTAAATTTTTCTCAGCAGGCATCATTGGATACCTCTTTCAAGCGCCGCTAACACCGAAGGCGTATCAAGATCATCAGGCGTGATATTCATCAATCGCAGTGCCCCACTCATTACCCTTGAAAAAACAGGCGCAGCCACTAAACCACCATAATAATCTCCAGCCTTGGGCTCATCAATTACAACCACCATAACCAGCTTAGGGTCTCCAGCGGGCGCCATTCCAGCGAAAATACCCAAATAATTATCTTCCGAATAACCGCCTGCAATGGCTTTTTTTACCGTACCCGTTTTACCCGCAACCGAATAACCGTGAACCTGCGCTCTGGGCGCCGTCCCGGCCTGACTTACTACGCCCTTTAACATGGCCCTGACCTGCTCAGCGATCTTTGCGCCCATCACCTGCTCACCCACAGCCTGATGTTTATTTTTCACCAGAGTAACCGGCTGCACCAGACCATCGTTTGCGATAGCACTGTACGCGTGAGCTAGCTGTAAAGTAGACGATGACAAACCATAGCCAAACGATAAAGTGGCGCGTTCTATAGGCCGCCACTGCTCATAGCCCACTAATTTTCCTCTCGCCTCACCGGGGAAACCATTATCTGTTGAATGCCCAAAACCCAACTTGTCTAATAACCTCCAGAGGCCCATTGGCGGGATGCTCAAGGCAATTTTACTCGCCGCTACATTGCTCGATTTGAGCAATAAAGTCGCCAGATCAATTTCACCATAATTACGGTGATCACGTACCTGGCTACGACCTACTTTCATATACCCTGGGTTTGTATCAATCATTGTTTTCGTGTTGAATAACCCTGACTCCATCCCTGCCGCTACTGTAAACGGCTTCATCGTTGAACCCGGCTCAAAGACGTCAACAAATGCGCGATTACGCACGTGACTTGCGATGAGTTCTGAGCGGTCGTTGGGGTTAAACGCCGGCTGATTTACTACCGCCAACACCTCACCTGTTTCAGGGTTCAGCAGAACCAATGAGCCAGACTTAGCTTTTTGTTGCGCTACCGCGGCTTTCAGTTCGCGATACGCCAAATACTGCAATCGTCTATCAATTGATAATTCGAGGTCTTTTCCGGGAATAGGCGAACGGATCTTATCGATATGCTTAACCATCTGCCTTTTACCATCTCGCAGTACGCGCTCGACTCCGGCAATGCCTTTTAGATGATCATTAAATGACAACTCAAGACCTTCCTGCCCCTCGTCATCAATATCGGTAAAACCAACCAAATGTGCGGCAACCTCACCGTCAGGGTAGTAGCGCCTATACTCTTTTTGCAGATAAACGCCTGGCAGCTGCATATCAGCAATCATTTGCGCTACCTGAGGGTCCATATGCCTGCGCAAATAGACAAAGCGCTTTTCCGCGACTGCTTTTAATTTCTTCTCAAGACCATCGAGGTTTAACTCTAAATATTTAGCAAGTTCAGCTGTTCTTTCACCTAAATCAAGCTCCTGGGGATTAATCCAAACAGAACTGACCGGCGCGCTTATAGCTAATGCGTGCCCATCCTTATCTGTAATTTTTCCTCTATAAGCGGGTAACTTAATATCCCGAAGATAGACCGCTTTTCCTCTTTTTTGCAGGTATCCATTATTTAATACTTGCAAATCAATGGCGCGCCAGATTAATGCACACATAACCAACATAAAGCAGGACAGAATAAAGCGTCGGCGACCAGCCAATTCAGGCACAACAACCTTACTTGCTTTATCCTTTGTGTGTTGATTAGATGTTTTCATTTAACGATGACGTAAACTATTTGTTCCGGAATCGGCGCTTGTAGATTTAATTTTGTGCGTGCTAATTTTTCTATTCTATTACTCGACGACCAGGTGTTTTGCTCTAACTGTAAACGGCTCCACTCAACATCCAATCTATCTTGCTCACGAAACTCTTGCTGAAGACGATTGAAATTTAAACGCAAGTCATATTTCACGTAAACAACGGTTAAAGCCGACAGCAATGTTAACGTCGCCAGTAAAAGTATTGCTCTGGCTAAACTATATTCCAGCATCACAATTTCTCCGCGATACGCAGCACCGCACTTCGACTGCGCACATTACTCGCCACTTCATCCACTGACGCTTTTATTGCCTTACCAACGCATTTATAACTTAGCGCTTCCACTTCCAGCGGCATTGGCAAGTGACGTGGAACCACAACGCCGCGAGACTGTTCACGCATAAAGCGCTTAACGATTCTGTCTTCTAACGAATGAAAACTAATCACTACTAAGCGACCACCCTTTTTGAGAATAGCGGCTGACTGCTCTAGCACCAGCTCAAGATCTTCTAACTCTCTATTAATTTTAATGCGGATGGCCTGAAAGCTCCTTGTTGCAGGGTGCTTGCCTGGCTCACGTTTTTTTACAACGCTTTCTATCAGGCTCGCCAACTGCGCCGTTGTTTCAATCGCCTTTTCTTCTCTCGCCAGAACAATTTGCGCTGCTATTTTGCGTGCAAATTTTTCTTCGCCGTATACCCGTAGCACCTTTACTAGCTCATACTCTTCAACGTGCGATAACCATTGCGCAGCCGACTCACCTTGCGTTGAATCCATCCGCATATCTAATGGGCCGTCTTTCATAAAACTAAAGCCGCGCTCGGCGACATCTAATTGGGGTGAAGAAACGCCCAGATCCAGCAAAATTCCGTCCACTTTTCCTAATAACTGTCTGTCCGCTACCAGCTCTTGCATCTGTGCAAAACTACCGTGTGCCAACTCAAATCGCTTATCAGCCAATAGCACCTGAGCCTGTGACGAAGTCACAGCGTCCATGTCCTTATCGATAGCGAGCAACTGACCTTGCGCCGATAAGGCCTGCAAGATTGCCCCACTATGTCCACCACGACCAAAGGTTCCATCGATATAAACCCCATCCGTTTGTCCTATTAGCCCGCTTAACGCTTCATCCAATAAAACGGGTTTATGCTGATTTTCACCAACCATTACAAAGACAACGATCCCAGTTCAGGCGATAATTCACCGTCTTCTGCATTCTCCTCTTCAAACCATATGTCGCGTTTAGTGACCCAGGTTTGCTCATCCCAAATTTCAAACTTATTACCTTGGCCAATCATCACAACTTTTTTATCTAATCCTGCAAATTCACGTAGCGGTGGAGACACCAACACCCTGCCTTGCCCATCTAACTCGCATTCTGTTGCGTGACCGATCAGCAAACGCTGTAAGCGTCTTGCCTGTTTATTTAATGTGGGGAGCTTAATGAGCTTGCGCTCTATGTCTTCCCAAACGTGTAACGGATACAATAAAAGGCTATGCTCTCGATCCACCGTCATCACCATTTGCGCATCACAAGAGGATTTTAATTGCGCACGATATCGCGTGGGGATAGATAATCTCCCCTTCGCATCCAACGTCACGTTATTTACCCCTCTAAACAAAAGCCATCCCCTTTATTAGTATTTCCCTTTTATTCCACTTTTCCCCACTATTTTGCACTATAAGGATGAAAATACCACTCTGTCAAGCTTCTAATTCCATAAATTCTTTCTTTACGAACAAACACTTAGCCGCATATCGCAACATCAAAGTGTAAGTACATTAAATGGGTGAATAAAAATAATTAAAATCATGGTGTTGCGGCATTTAGTTAAAGAGAATGCTAAAAATATATGCCACTAACTAAGATATCCATGAATTTACCGGTAACACAAAAAACATCGGCAAGCATTGCCGAAAAAAATCAAACTATTGATAATTAAGGTTTTTATTAGGGAGATAACAAAGAAGAGAGCTGCTGCTCGAAATTCATTAACTTTTGATATTTTTATGCCCGTTTTTATACTAATTAAATACTACAAAAAACCAGCGAGTTTCGACGAATAAATCGCTCACGCTGATGCCGAGATCATTTGATAATAGCGGCAAGAAGCTCGTTGTTAAACACAACGATTCGGCCACTATTTGTTTGGCCACGGCCGTCTTTTCCTTAGTTCATTCGAACGGTTAAAATGATAATGGTAAGTTTATACCAGCCATAATGAGAGCTTATTGAAGCAACAGATGGGCTGGTAAAAACAATAAGTAAAGTAGCACCGGGTTCTATAACCTTATATCTACATGATGAAACAGGATATAAAAAGCCTTTAATTACTCTCGACCAACTGCGTTAAAGGATGCTCACTTTCTCACGTTAGACAAATAAAAGAATTTCATGTCGCACTATGACGCCAGTATTTTATAGTTAAAAAATAACGTTTTAAATTAAAACGGTGTACCTCATCACTGTTTTAGGTATAGTGAAAAATATGAAAAAAATCATTATTACCCTCTGCCTTATCTTCCTCATCTCCTGTTCTCCGTCTAAGGTTGATACCGAGGATCTAGTTAAAAAAAATGGAGTTTACTATCCAGTTAACTCGAAAATACCGTTTTCGGGGGCTAAAGTTCATTACCACGGAAACGGTCGCTTGCGTATTAAAGAAAACTACAAAGATGGGAAACTAGAAGGGCCTACCGAGGCTTACTTAGAAAACGGTCAACTTAAGACTAAAGATAATTACAAAAGTGGAAAAAAAGATGGGCTTTCTGAGACTTACTACCGAAACGGTCAGTTATCGACTAAAGAGAACTACAAAGACGGAAAGCGAGAAGGATTTACTGAGAGTTACTACGAAAATGGTCATTTGAAAATGAGAGTGGAGTACTTAGACGGAAAAGAAGAAGGGCTTTCTGAGGGTTACTACGAAAACGATCTGTTGCAGTTTAAAAGAGGTTTCAAAAACGGAAGCTATGAGGGGCCTTATGAGACTTACTACGAAGACGGCCAGTTGCTATCTAAAGGCAACTACAAAGACGGAAAACCAGAAGGGCTTTCTGAGACTTACTACGACAACGGCCAGTTGCAAGTTAAAAGAAACTACAAAGACGGCAAAGAAGAAGGATTTTTTGAACGCTACTACGAAAACGGTCAGTTACAAGTTAAAAAGAACTACCTAGATGGAAAAGAAGAAGGACTTTTTGAGACTTACTACGAAAACGGCGCGGTGAAAAAAATAGGTTGTTATAAAAATGGCATTTATCTAGAAAAGTCCCACTGTACAAACTAATATTTCAGCCCATCAAATACTATACCTATGAGCATTCTGCAACGCAGGATAATTAGTGCATCAAATCATATAATGACACTAACTTTAATCGCGCCTTATAAGCCGTACTTAAGCACTATTACTTTTTAAATACGCTGGAATTTGCCCTTTTTAGTATCACTCCTAAAATAAGGAGGGCAGATACCTAACATTTATCTTTTGTTTCAACGAGTTAAAATAAAAAGTGGAGTTGGCCGATAAGCCGGCTCTCAATATCTCTTGATCGCGCTATAGTAAGGCCGCAACATTCGCGGAGATGTATTTTTTACCATTTTTGTACTGGTTTGTGTAGCAATAACCCAAGTATTAACATCAAAACCTGAGAAGCCGTCAAAGAGAGAAGCGTTAAGCATAGGAATTATATTGAGAAAGCATTAAACTCTAGGTACGCCCATCAGGGGCTATAAAACAATGTTTCACGGCTGAGTTGATAGAAAGCAAAGCAAGGAAGCGCATAATCACGGAATTATTAAGATTGACTCACCCACCACATTTTACGTATGAGAGAATCCAATATGATTTATCTCATCTTCAAGCAGCCAAATTTTGCCTGACTATTCAAGCTCATGGGTCTAACCCTGAGTTAGAGATATTTATCTATCTAGAGTTTACTAATCATTGCTATACAACAGGCACACCAAAGGTAGCTGACACCCCTCACGACTTAGTAGACCATAATAATTGGCCTCGATGGTTCGATCCAGATCGACACGAAACCTCACTAATACTACCTAACTTTGTAAGGCAACTGCATAAGAAAAAATGTTTCTTCACGCGCAACCAAAACTGGTTGATTATCGAGTTACAGGGGGAGAGTGGGAGCAGCATCCCTTTCTACCTCGTGTTTTCAGCATGGAAAATAAAAGATCAAGATAATGGCTTGCATCTCCGTATAGTGAGCGCCTACAAAAAGACAGAGGGTGAGAATGCTCCCCATAGAGGCAGTAACTTGGACCGCACATCCTTTGCCATGCTAGCAAGAAAGACTCTTGCTGGCGAGTCCGTGAAACGCTATCGTCGACGATAAAAGGCAAGCATAAAAAAGCCCCCTAAAAAGGAGGCTTCGGTATAACTCGGGTGCTCTTGATTATGCCAGATCGCCTGGAACCCTTTCGGGCGGCAAGTGAACATCGTTTTCACGATCCCGTATATATCCACCTGTTTTGATTATAATAACAGTTACTAACAATAGTCAACTGTAAACAACAATTAATAGTAAAGCCAAAGGCGTGAAACTCCGACTACCTCACAGCTTGGGTAGTCAGTAATTTTTTAGTTATATACCATCAAATTAAGTATGCAAGTTGGACATTCTCCAAACCATCTGTATTTATCAATACAGATAATACTCACCTTGCGACTACTAAATAAACTCCGCATAGAATAAAAACAATCTCACAAACTATACATTTTGAGAACTTTTTTACTGAACGGTAGAATGCGGCCTTGACGTGTCTCTTTTTATGTCTCATAATTAAATCTCGCTAGCTTTTAGGAGTTATGAGAATTAAATTAAGGGGATTAATTGTGGCAAACATCGGATATGCAAGAGTAAGTAGTACAGGTCAATCTTTAGACATTCAAATTGAGAAGCTAACTGGATTCGGTTGCTCTAAACCTGACGGCCATATTTTTCAAGAGAAACGCAGTGGTACAACAACAGACAACCGATCTGAGTTAAAGCTATGTTTAAGGCATGTTAGGAAGGGAGATACACTTATCGTTACCAAGCTTGACCGTCTTGCACGTTCAACCTTACATCTAACTCAAATCGCGGACGACCTACAAAAGCGAGGAGTAGAGCTTAAAGTCTTGGATCAAGATATTGATACTTCAACACCTACCGGCAAACTACTTTTTAATATGCTTGCTTCTATTGCTGAGTTTGAAACAGCCTTAAGAAGTGAGAGACAAACAGACGGCATAGCTAAAGCTAAGAGCAATGGTGTTAAGTTTGGCGCAAAATCCAAGCTAACCCCCGAACAAGTAGAAACATTGCAGTACAAGCGATCTGAGGGCGTAAAAATCAAAGACCTCATGAGTGAGTACAACTTAAGCAAAGCAACGGTTTACAGGCTTTTAGCAGCTTAACAACCACCCACCAACCCAAACGTACAAATTACACCTTAGTGTCGGTTTTTTAATATCCTTAAGACTATACTTCTTCACTGTTTCGTTAAGTCCTCATTTAACGTAATGGCACATAAACTTATATTTATTTTAATTAAATGGTAATAGTAACCAAATTATAAATTAATGCCTTATTAAAGGGATTTAATGAAATGGACACACGTGTCCTAATGTGATAAAATACTGATCAGACTAACAAGCAAAGAGTAGGCATGGCGGAGCGTAAAAAGGCGGGTAAAAAACCAATGGGCGAGAGGGCTTTGACAGGCGTTGAAAAAAACAGACGCTTTCTAAATCGCCGCAGGTTATTAAATGAGGCTGCAAGGGAAGCGAGGCACACCCCTGTAACTGTATTGATAGATGACATGCAGTTAGATGCTCTTAAAGAGCTTGAGAAAAGCTGGGGCAATTCGTTAAGTGGTGCAAAGTTGGATGTGCTTCTTTTTATGGCGATTAAGTCCTTCCTTGAGTCTGACACTTTCGGCCACCTAAAAACACCAAAGAAGAAAAATTGGCCTCAAGCTACCATCGCTGAAGTAATCCACATAAAGGCGCATGTTAAATTTGCTCAATGGGAGAAACAACAATGAAAAGTATAGAACCATTCTTTTTGAACAAATCAGAAGCGTCTCATTATCTGCATACGCTACACGAAGAATTTCTGGCTAAGCAAGAAACCATAGAAAACAAACACCCAGATTTTCACTCTTTACTGACTGAGAACCTTAGAGACCCATGCCCGGTAAGTGCGATAAAAGCGATGAGCCTAAGAGGCAATCGTGGTTATTATGGAAAAATAGATCACGTTAAAATCAAGAACCGTGCAATGTTTACTAAAACAGCATTGAGGACTTGGTTTGGCATCTTCTATGCCCCCAAAATTCTATTAGCGGCTTAATGCGATGGAAACACACTTTATTGCAAAGGAGGTGAAGTAAACAAGTAACACAATCTCCACGTTTTATCGGGACTACAACGTTCGGACGTGGATGAAAAGGGTTAGAAGTTTCCTGCATAACCCAGATTGGCGGGTGGGTTCCAATTCCGGAACGTCGCAGCCTAGCAGGTGAGTGTCTATATACGAGAGCCTTAACTCAGTTCGTGACAGACAACAATAAAATGTGCGACGTGCTGAGTAAGTAACCTTTACGCTGGATCCCAGCGGTAGATGGTGAATGGCTACCCAAACCTAGTTGATTTCAACTGGGTTTGGGTAGCTGTGCCTCCCTACCGCTGGGATTATTAAAAACATTGTTTAAAAGCTAATTAAATATAGAGATTGTAATTATGTCAAAGCACATCACACCAGCACAGAAGAAAAAGGCTTTAATACTAAGGTCTGCTGGTTGGACTATAACCACTATTTCAGATAAAACTAATATTTCAGTATCAAGCCTCAAAAGGCTATTCAAAACTCATTCAGTCAAACGCGGTGAAATAAAGGAAGCCGTCATAAAGGAAGCAACCAATCAACTCATAAAAGACGCTGCCACAATAGAAAATATCAAAATTGAGGCCGCAGCCTTGCTTCAAGACGATCTAGTAATGGTAAGGCGCCTACGGGCGGCAATGGCAGAGGCAATCGATAACCTTAGCTCTAAGGACACTACAGAAGCCTTACAAGTGATGAGAGCCATAAGTGCAGGGGCGGTCGCATTAAAATCAACCAGCGAAACTTCGCGCAGGACATTAGGACTAGACAAAATTGAGGACACTCTCAACGATTTACCAGAGCTAACTATAAGAGTCCTTACAGAAAACGAAATGGAAGAGATGAAAAGCAAGGCCGCTAACCTATCGGCTGGAACAGAAGACGGCATGGGCGGTGTATTAACCAACCACCTAAAAGATGAGATTGTTGCCGAAGGTTTTGATTAACCGTTTGAACCAACAACGGCACTCAATTGAGCTGTGAAAAGCAAAGTCTTAGAAATAAATGGATTGCCTTCTATACCTACCATTCAAAATTTATGACACAATTTGAAAATCCGAAAGCAAGTCACAGCTGATTAACCTCAACGCATACCCTTACAAGAAAACAAAGTAAGCATAGACGCAGTCATCTTCCTATTGTAGAGTTTGTCGTTCAGGGAATTGATGTTCCTAGCAGCAAATGGAATTCCCTGTGACATCAGACAATCCAAAGGAGCACTTAAGATGGTTAAGAAACAAACCTCAGACAAAGTATCAACCCTTGCAAGTAAAGTTTTATCTGGTAGTAAAAAGCCTACAGCGGCAGAAACAAGAACGCTTGCTGCCTCAGTTTTAAGTCAAGATGAAACCAAAGGAAAACGTAAAAAGTAAGTTAGATACATTCTTCTAATTTTACTATTCTTTTAACTGCACCTGTGGGGATTCTAATGATCCCCACAGCCTGAATATTGCTTTCTGAATCCATGTCGCCCATGTTTGGAGCAAGCATTTTCACTTTCTTGTCGTCGTGAACAAGCCAGCCCACAGACGCACACTCAATAGGATTCGCATCAGGTAGTGAGTCCAGATGAACCCAATTAGGCAAAGGTTGCGAGCTATCCACCCATTCAATTAGTACAAGTTTAACCATATTTTCTTTTTTCATGTTAGATTTCAAACTGAGCCACTACCGGATTTCCCAACAAATGGACTTCACTAAAAAAACATGTTCAACATAGACCACAACTCAATAATCAGTCTAATTTCTTCCATTATCATATTGATTGCCGCGACAGTTCCAATTATACATACAGGATACAAAACTAAAACGGCAGAGGAAAAAGCCGCCACAAAGAGAGCTGTATTTATTTTTTTAAATACTTCGACTCTGATAGCCGCTCTTGTTTCGATGTTCTTTTTCAAATCAATGGTTCTTGCCTTGAGTTTCTTTTTTATATCTTGGCTCCTTTGGCTATGGTCGTTCTTAAAAAGCTCACCAAACGTAACTCGTCACGAAATAGCCTTGTTTGTAATCGACTCAATGCTTCTTTGTTTAATGACCGGACTAACCACCATCGAATGGGTATTAACCAAGCTTCTTCAATAAATCCTCAAGCAATCCAACCACACACTAACAAGACTCCATACAAGGGGAACAATGGACAATGAAAAAGTAATTACCGGCTCTGCAAACATTACACTGGAAGGCGCCTCTATTCATGCGACAGGTACAGTTACAGAAGCCATTGATAGAATTGAGGCCAGTAGCAAAATACCTGAAGATATGAAGCAGGCAATTAAAGACTTTATCCATGAGAAGTATAATGAAATCCAAGAGTACGCTTTCGACCTTATGGACTTCCCTGTTCCTGACACAATTGCTGACTGGTGGCCGCTCATAGTAGATTTATTGAAACCATTGCTTTAAACACGTCTACAGCACCACCATAGTCAACAACGACTCACACTCAAGGCATGACCACATAAGTTGCTGACCTGATCAGCCAGGAGCACCACACCTTATTAGGCTTCTAAGGGCTTTTCGTAACTAACCACGTCCACAACCCCCAACACAACGCCTAACGGCTGCCTATGAGTATATCGGCTTGTGGTCCCCATAAATGTTTTCTCATGCCCCACTACTTGCTGAACGTGGTGAGTAGGGTTTACGTTCAGCGATTGAGTAATAAATGTATGTCTGAAACTATGAAACACTTTCCTACTTCCAAAGTCATCAAAACGCTCAATACCCAAAGCCTCTCGGTAGGGTGAAAACCACTTAGTCACGGCTTGAGGGTCAAGCTCATCAAACAATCTAGTTGTTTTTACGCTCTTAACAAAGTCAAGAAAGCCCATCTCCTTTAAAGCGGGATGGAGTGGGACTTGCCGTACAGCATTTTCGGTTTTAACACTTCCCGCTTCATCAGTAATTAAAATGTAATCACGACTAGAATCACTATCAAACTTAATATCTTGTTTTCTAAGCTGAACCAACTCGCCACGCCGCGCACCCGTATAGGCGGCTAATGTTGGGAGCCACTTTTTCCAAAGCGCACCTTCTTTGAATGAGGAGCTCAGTATCATGCTCACTTCCTCGGAAGTATATGCCGCAAAAGTACGGGCACTATCGCGTTTTAACCTCATATCACGCGCGGGCGAACTATCAAGCAGCCCCTCCTCAACGGCATAGGCAAATATGCCCTGAGCCGTCTTCCTAACCTCCGCCGCTGTTTTTGGTGCAACTCGGTCTTCATCAGGTACGTCCACCTCTAACAACTCGACCAATGAAACACCTTTGTACGCTTTCAAAATTCTCTTGGGGAGCAAACCACTTGTAAGGATTGCATCCTTTATTTTTTCTCTGCTGATGCTTGAAATTGGCTCATCACCTATAATATCAATTAGCGTATTAAAGTTCCGGCGGTGGTTCTCTTGCTGTTTCTCGGATAAAGGATTTCTACCCTCCTTTTCAGATTCAACCTTGTCCATTTTGTGCGCTAGGAAGTCCTCAAATAGCGCAGAGAACGTCATGCTTGAAACAACGTCTGAAGGGGATGGCTCAGCAGTGCTGGAAAGCAGCCCCATTTCATTGGCCTTAGCAACCGCCTCTAATTCCTTTTCGACATCACCTCCGTAATCAAAGGTCATACCAGCACAAGTAATCAGCCCAGTCTCAATAAACTTTGATTTTTTTCGCCTCATAGAACACACTCTTTTCCACAGTTTTTTTAACTCCGAAACATACTCATCAGCCTCTATCGCTTGAAACAAGTACGCCTTCCTAAGAGCCTTAATACTAGTAACAATTACAACGAAGCGCCCCGCCCTAACACCAGCCAGCAAACAATCCGGTGTGTGTAATGAGCAAGTCAGCTCAGTCACACCCAAAGCCCGACGCAAATCAGCAGGAATCCTCCACCTGAAATGATAGGTACTGCCGCGCCGCTGGATGTATTTGTGTACTGTATTTTGTAGCATCTTGTATAGCACTCCAATATTTGGAGCGCAATCAAGAAACTTCTTATTGAATTTCAATAAGTTATAAAATAAAAGGAGTTGGCCGATAAGCCGGGTTCTGTCGAGAACAGTCATTCATCTGGGATACACGTCACCGTGCACCTCGAGCGACCTACCCAGAAGCCGTGTGGGCCACACGATGTAACTTACGTTACCGCTTCTCTATTTGGTCTTGCTTCAAGTGGGGTTTACCATCGCCGTGATACGTTGCCGCACACGCGGTGCGCTCTTACCGCACCGTTTCACCCTTACCGGTCTACAAGTAGACTTAGGCGGTTTCCTTTCTGCTGCACTTTCCGTAGGCTCGCGCCCCCCAGGCGTTACCTGGCACTTTGCCCTATGAAGCCCGGACTTTCCTCCCTGCTTGCGCAGAGCGACTGTCTAGCCAACTCCGAGTGCAGTGTACAAACTAACGACCCTTCGAGCAATTTTTAATTACTCAATCGGCTGCTTTTTCGTCATTTAAATCTAAAGCCGCTTGATATAGCGTTTTTTTCGATTGCCCGGTCAGCTGTACCGCCAGTTTTACCGCCGTTTTTACTGAGCACTCAGACATCAATACGGCTAAGGTCTTTAGGTCTTCATCGGATAAGCCATCGTTTTTGTGCTGCTTTTTGTTAAAGCCTTCTATTAACACGACGAATTCGCCGCGTTGCATATTACTATCTGACGCCACCAGCTGATGCAGTTCTTCTACCGTTCCGCTGGCGATGGTTTCAAAGGTTTTGGTCAATTCTCTCGCGATGGACATTTTATGCGTCGGTTTATATACCGTCATCACGTCGTCCATACACTTCATTATTCGGTGGCTGGATTCATAAAAAATCAATGTTCCCGGCTGTTTTATATACGACTCAAACACGGCTTTGCGCGCACCGGATGTTCTGGGTACGAAACCTTCGAAACTAAATTTATCGCTAGCGATACCTGACGCGCTTAAAGCAGTTATTAGCGCACAGCAACCGGGAATTGGCACGACCTTAAAGCCCGCGCTTTTCACCATGGCAACCAAGGAATAACCGGGGTCATTAATAAGTGGCGTACCCGCGTCAGAAATTAACGCTATCGACTGCCCTTGATTGAGCCTCTCGAGCAGTATTTTGCTTTTGCTGTCTTCGTTATGCTCGTGATAGGCTGTCATCGGGGTGTTGATCGAGTAATGGTTTAACAAAACCTTACTATTTCTCGTGTCTTCAGCGGCAATTAAATCGACCATTTTGAGTACCTCAAGAGCGCGAAGACTGATATCTGCCAGGTGTCCGATTGGAGTCGCTACAATATAAAGCGTAGCGTTAAGGTTTGACATCGTTGACCCTTAAAAAGATACTGCACGATAAATTATTCATTTTTTTAAATACGCCGTATAGATAGTTCATTTATGAGTCACAATAAAAACAATTTTCTGCCTGCTTTAAGATTAACAATATTGGTCTTTACCGCTTTTATTTTAGCCAGTTGCGCCAATACTCAGCCTGCCGGAGATAAGTTCGCCGCCCAGTCTAACCCATTGCTAGATCAAGCCCAAGCTGCATTATTTCAACAGCAGTTCTCTGTTGCCGCGCATTTATTTCTGCAACTGGCTAACAACAGCCAGGCCAGCCAAAAAGATCAGTACCTCATCTCAGCCTTCGATGCTTATTCAAAAGCAGGCGACACGATACACGCCAGCGAATTGATGCATTCCTTGATTCAGCGAGCATCAAATTTCACCCCCAACCAACAATTAACACTAGCTCAAACCTTATTGGATCAAGGAAATGCTGAGCGGGCAAATCAACTCCTTGATGGCATTGATAAAATCCGCTTAACGGTCGAGCAGCGTATTCATTTACATACACTAAGTAGCTCTGCTTTCTTTCAGGCGGGTAATTTAATTGAAAGCGCACGCGAAAGAATCTTAATGGATCCACTTATTTCTCAAGTAGATGCCAAACTGAACAATCAAAAAAGATTAATTGAAACGCTCTCTTTACTCTCCGTACGGGCGCTAAATTTCATGCGGCCCAGCGCCGACAACCTGATGGCGGGCTGGATTGACCTGGCGATCATCTTAAAGAGCCAAACGGTCTTCGACTCTAACAGCCCGGACGTTATCGCCTGGGAAAGTCAATATCCTTCACATACAGCAAATACCGGCGTTCTTAACGCCATAACAAAGCAAGCTCAGAGGGATTTCATCACTGCTGAAAAAGTCGGCGTTTTTCTGCCCACCGAGGGACCTTTTGCTAGCGCCGCGCAGAGCATTCGACAAGGAATTATTTCTTCTGCCTACGCGATGGCAAAACGATGGCGGCCTAATATTACCCATTACGACACATCTTCCGCCCCCATCGAAATACTTTACGAACAAGCCATTAAAGACGGTATTAACGTCATAATTGGCCCTCTGGACAAAGTCAACACAGCCAAAATAACGGCCATCCCCAACCTTTCTATCCCGGTTATTTCTCTAAATCAAAGCGACACCCAAAACGGCCCGAATTATTTTGAGTTCTCACTGGCGCCTGAAGAGGAAGTAAGCCAGATATTAAGTCTTGCCTGGTTAAAAGGCTATGAAAAAGCACTTATACTAACGCCTCTATCGAGTTATGGTGAACGTCTGGCGAGTCACTTTTCAGCTAATTGGCAACAGCTCGGTGGAGAGGTACTGGGGGTTCAAACATACGACCCCTTACAGGTTGATTTTTCAACACCCATTAAAAATTTACTTCAACTAGATGAAAGTACTAATCGGTTTAAAGCGCTTCGCCAAAGGCTGAACTTAAACCTTCACTTTGAAGAAAGACGGCGTCACGACGCAGACTTTATCTTTTTATTATCTTCACCACGCGAAGGTCGATTAATAAAACCCCAACTACGTTTTCACCGTGCTGCCGATTTAGCGGTCTATAGCACATCAAGAATTTATGAAGCCGAAGTGAATACCGTCGCTAACCGCGACTTGGACGACGTTATATTTTGTGATATGCCGTGGCTCATTGAGCCGAATAAAAACCACGCAAACCAACTCGACGATGCCATCAAGCTTTGGCCAAAGGCGCATGGTTCTCTTCTACGACTGGTCGCTTTTGGTTATGACGCCTACCAATTGATTCCCCATCTAAAGCGATTACGTTCGAATGACTTTGCGCGCTTAAAAGGTAAAACCGGCATTCTATCGATCAATAATAACGGGCTTATCAGTCGGCAATTAAGTTGCGGGCGCTTCAATCGCGGCCTTATACAATCACTTGGACTGGCCCCCCGGCTTAAAAAAATACTGGATATGCCGCCCGTCACTTCTATTAAGCAACCCATAGAAGCAAACACCAGTCCGCTGTAGATGGGCCGCTCCAATATTTTAGGCAAACAAGGTGAAGAGTTAGCACTCAGCTTTTTGCAGCAACGCGGCTTGATATTATTACAAAAAAACTACCGTAGCCGTTTTGGCGAAATTGATCTCGTCATGGAAGATAAAGAACACATTGTATTTGTCGAAGTGCGCTTACGCTCGTCGGAAATTTTTGGTGGTGCCTCAGGCTCTGTTAATCATCGAAAACAATCAAAGCTAATAAAGTGTGCTCAACACTATATCGCCACCCAGCCCACTCGACTCGGTTTTCGTTTTGATGTCATCGCAATTTCACCCTCCGCCCGTCAGCATGAGATACAATGGATAACCAACGCCTTTGATGAGTTCTAACATGAGTTTACAAGAAAGAATCTATCAACATTTTAACGATAGCATCCAAACAAAACACGACGCCCTGGAGCTACTGCCAGCGCTAATAGAATCAGCTGCTAACAGTATTGTTCAAAGCTTATTAAATAATGGCAAAGTGTTAACCTGTGGCAACGGCGGTTCCGCTGGCGACGCGCAACATTTTTCATCAGAAATGCTGAATAGATTCGAGCGTGAGCGTCCAAGTTTACCGGCTATTGCCCTCAGTACGGACACCTCAACGCTTACCTCGATAGCCAATGACTATTCATTTAACGAAGTGTTTTCCAAACAAATACGCGCGCTAGGCCAGTCGGGAGATATCCTGTTGGCATACACCACCAGCGGCAATTCAGGGAACATCCTTGAAGCCATTCGCACAGCGCACGACCGAGAAATGATCATCATCGTAGTAACCGGTAAAGACGGCGGGCAACTTTCCTCATTGTCTCTTTTAAATGAAAATGATATTGAATTAAGGGTGCCGTCAAATTCAACCGCGCGCATTCAAGAAGTACACCTCCTTATCACACACTGCTTATGTGATCTCATTGACTTTCAATTATTCGGATAAAACTCATGAAATTTAATACTACGTTTATTTTTTCAGCCCTGTTAATTACCTCGTTATTATCTGGCTGTGCCGCAGTCGCTGTTGGAGGTGCTGCCACTACCGGTGTTGCCGTTGTCCACGACAGACGTAGCGCTGGCACTGTTATTGACGACCAAAGCATCGAGTTTAAAGCGCTCGGTTTTTTATACGGCGTTGATAACATACGAATTAATACCCATATTAACGTGACCAGTTATAACGGTACATTATTGCTCACTGGCGAAGCTCCCACTGAGGAACTACGCCAGGACATCGCCAGCCGCGCTAACCGTATACCGAATGTTGTAAAGGTTCATAATGAAATTATCTTAGCCGCACCAAGCTCTGTAGTCTCTCGCAGCAGTGATAGCTACATCACCAGCAAAGCCAAGGTGGCGCTTTTAAATATTAGCAATATAAAAGGCTTCGACCCGACACGAGTTAAAGTCGTCACGGAAAACGGCGTGGTGTATTTACTAGGCTTGTTAAAACAACACGAAGTATCCCCCGTTACAGAAACGATTAGACGCGTTGGTGGCGTACAACGTGTCGTTAAATTAGTTGAAATTATTGGCTAATGCATAAAGAAAATAGCGATTTTTTTCAACAACTACATATACTCTATAACGAAACATCGCTATTTTTAGACCCCGCCGACTGCTGGAGCTATGGCTACGATAACAGCCGTCGCCACCGGCAACCCATCGCGGTTGTTTTTCCCACCACGCACCAACAAATAGCCGACACGGTTAAGTTATGTAACGAGTATAAAGTCGCCATTACGCCCCGCGGCAGCGGCACAGGAACGACCGGCGCCAGCGTCCCCCCCATCAATGCGATTGTTTTATCTACCGAACAAATGGATAAAATCATTAAAGTTGACCCGAATAATCGCGTTATGGTGGTTGAACCGGGGGTAACTAATCAGGCCGTACAACAAGCGGCGGCAGAACACGGTTTTTTTTGGCCGCCAGACCCTACCAGTTCGGCCATTTGTACCATTGGCGGCAACCTGGCATACAATTCAGCCGGCCCCAGGGCCGTTAAATACGGCACGCCGCGAGAAAACACCCTGGGCCTAACTTGCGTCACTGGAACTGGGGAAACGCTTAAAACGGGCGCTTATACGACAAAAAGTGTCGTCGGCTATGATTTGACAAGGCTCATTATCGGCTCCGAGGGTACTCTGGCTATCATCACGCAAGCCACTCTCAAACTGACGCCAATAGCCGAAACCAAACGCACGATTCAGGCCACTTACCAATCGGTTGATTCAGCGGCCAAAGCTATTGCAAACATTATGGCGCAACCTGTTACGCCTTGCGCATTAGAGTTTATGGATGGCATGGCGATCGCTCTGGTGAAAGAAAAAGCCCAGCTTGAGTTGCCCGAAAACGCTCAGGCCTTGTTGATGATTGAGGTCGATGGAGATCTATATGGTATTGAAAAACTGGCCGAAAAAGTAGCTCAAAGCGCATCCAATGACGGACTTATAGACGTCCATATTGCTAAAACCGAGCTACAGGTAAAGCAACTTTGGCAGGCAAGAAAAGCACTGTCTCCTTCATTACGGAAAGTCGCGCCGAAGAAAATAAATGAGGACGTCGTGGTGCCCGTCAGTGAAATACCCGCGCTTATCAACGGGCTTCAGACGCTCTCCAGGCAATATCAAATACCCATCGTTAATTTTGGCCACGCAGGCAACGGCAATATTCACGTTAATTTACTCGTTCAAACAGAGCAGCTCGATATCGCTAAAGCCTGTTTGGCTGATGTATTTGCACTGGTGATGAAACTAAATGGCAGCCTGTCCGGTGAACACGGTATCGGCCTTGAAAAACGCGATTACATTGGCTTAGAACTGGATTCAACGGCGATAGCTATAATGAAAAAAATAAAGACCCAGTTCGACCCCTCTAACGTATTGAACCCTGATAAGGTATTCCCTGTTTCTGATGCATAGTTAAAAAAACCTTGCCATATTATGACCTCGCCCCTTATGCTCAATACAAATAGTTTAAAGCCATCAATGGAGAGTTTATATGACGCACTATCAGCATATTCTCGTCGCATTAGACCTTAGCGAGAACACCGCTCAAGTTCTTAGTAAAGCTAGATTACTGTCGCAACAAAACAAAGCCAGACTCTCGGCCGTTCATGTCATTGAACCCATTATGGAGCCAGTTGACTATACGTTTAATGGCTCTGCCACCGTGGCCTTATTATCCATTCAAGATGAAATGGAAGAGTCGGCTGAAAAAAAACTCAACAAACTAATGGAACCTTTGGGTGTTTTACCAGCAGACCAATATATCGTTTATGGCCGACCCGCCGATCAGGTTCATCAATTGGCAAAAGATAAGAACTGCGACCTTATTATTATTGGTAGCCATGGCCGGCATGGTTTAGCCCTACTACTTGGTTCCACCGCAAATGCCGTTTTGCACGGCGCTAACTGTGATGTATTGGCTGTGCGATTTAAAGAGTGACTCAGTCGGCTAAATCAATCCGCATAGACAGATCAACCGCTTGCACGTTTTTAGTTAACGCGCCAACGGAGATAAAGTCTACGCCCGTCTCAGCGATATCTCGTATGCTCGATAAATCAACGTTACCGGACGCTTCGAGCTTTGCCTGAACGTTATTTAGGAGTACTGCCTGCCTTAATTGATCAAGAGTAAAGTTATCCAAAAGCAAGATATCTGCCTTTGCATCCAGCGCCTGCTGAACTTCGTCCAAATTTTCCACTTCGACTTCAACGGCAACACTAGCACTAATAAGACGTGCTGCTTCAACCGCTTTATAGATAGATCCTGCGGCCATGATGTGATTTTCTTTAATTAATATCCCGTCATACAAGCCGACCCGGTGATTAGATGCACCGCCACATCGTACGGCGTATTTTTGAGCCAGGCGTAGACCCGGTATTGTTTTACGCGTATCTAAAACAACCGCTTTTGTAGCCTTTACTGCTTGCGCATATTGACTTGCCAACGACGCGGTCGCGGATAAGGTCTGTAATATGTTTAACGCCGCCCTTTCGCCGGTCAATAAGGCGCGCGCTGAACCCGAGACATAACACAGCACGTCACCAGAAAACACCTGTTCACCTTCTTGCTGTTGCCAGTCTATTTTAATATCAGGGTCGAGGCTTTTAAAAATAGCATTGAACCAGGGTTGGCCACATACCAAAGTTGCCTCGCGCGTAATGACCGTCGCTTTAGCTTGCTTCTCTGCAGGCACAACGAGAGCGGTTAAATCGCCAGCTCCAACGTCTTCTGCGAGAAAGTGATTGGCATCATCTTGAATTATTTTTGCATCTAACATGGAATCAGTCGTTCTAAATAAATAAAAAGCCTCTGCAATGAGGCCCTTTATTATCACATAATTTGAGTTTTATAAGAACGTCATGCTGGGTTAAGCTCTGGTTCATTCGGCGACATCATTTTCTTCATACCGAGTAGCACCCTTTCCACCAACGGTGTTTTTTCCTGGCCGACCAAACGCATACTTTTTTGCCGTAACTGTTCGGCCAGTTCAGCGATCGTAATATCCATCGCTTTAGCTCCACGGTCATTAACAAATAAACACGACATCGTAACAGGGCTTTTCCAAGATAATTTAGCTCGCAATGCAGCCCCCGACTCATCTTTATATTCCAGCCAATCACCTACTTGTATATTATTCGCCTGTTTACTAAATTTATCTTTCGGCATTTGCTTCAGTTCAACTTCGAGCTCTTGTAGTAATTCCTCTTCTAGACTCGCCTCGCAGAAATCTTCATCGAAATCGACCAAAGCAACCCTTTCCGCCACCGGTATATCATCAACAGCGGTTATGTTTACAGACAGTATTTGCCGGTGCCAGGATTCGAGTTCTTTAAAGAAGGGTAGCGCCTCATGAAAGTCATACGATATATTTTCCAGGCCCACTTTAATGTCTTTCAATAGGCGCGCTAAATCTTCCTTGATAGCGTGCTTCGCAGATTCGTTTTCAGGCAGGATCACACTCTTTACTAAGCGTTCAATCACAGCAATGGTTTGCCGCGTTTCTTCCGGTTCTTTCTCACGCCTAAGCAAGGCCAAAACTAACACGTCTTTCCACGCATTATCTAGGAACAAGTGAACAAATTCAGGTATTGATTTACCACTTAGCCTGAGCGCGATTTCGTAAGCCGCCTGTCGTTTCGTTAACTCCAGCTGTTCAGCGCCTTGCGTCATTTTTCGTGAGCGTTCTTCGATAAGGTTTATTTGCTGCTGTTGTTGATCAAGAAAAATTTCGAATTCTTCGACGAGTTCGGCAAAAATTTCAATGTCACTTTCAAACTCCATTAATACTCTAGCCACCAGCTCTTCCATTTTTTCAAAGGTAGCACTTTGGATCTGCTTGTTTTTTTCACTCACTCCCAGGCCGGCGTGCGACAGCGCATTCAAAAAACGTCTGGCTGGGTGGCTCTTTTTCGCGAAAAACTCTTTGTCCATCATCGCTACTTTTAAAATAGGTATTTGCAATTGGCCAATCATCGCTCTTACTACGTCAGGCAGGTGTCGATCCTGTAAAATCACGTCAAAGAACATGGCGACCACATCGATCAAAATGTCATCTTGTTCTGAATAAGGCCGACGCTGTCCATCTACTTGAATTTTCGAGCCTATTTGCGAACGCACGCTATCTTCCAGCTCCACGCCGTCAATCGCACCTTGCTTCTGAATCTCGTCCAGGGTACTAATGAGGTCTGCCGTGGCTAATTGTTCGCCCGAAATAGCCAGACCATCGGACGCTTTTTTTCCACCATGCACTCGGTAAACCTGGGCCATTTCAACCAACGAACTGTATAAAACGGGCTCTATTTTAGTCGCCAGCACATTAGATACCTGATCTACTTGCGGCGTCATTGCTTTTCCCGATTTGGCCTGTTCGCTTGGAGTAAAAACCTTTCTTTCTTCTACAGACGTCTTTACGTCTTTTTTAACCACCGACGTACTTTGTTTGAACTTTGGTTTTGGCAGCTTGAGTAATATTTCAGCCTCTATAAACAGCTCATTAATTTCTTCAAGCGCATCGCCTATACTCAATAACACCGTTTGGTTAAACGATTCGTATAAAATCTTATGTGCCATTTTTGAGAACGATTCACCCTTAATTAGTTCAAAGTACATTTTCATTAGCACGGACGGGCCAAAGGGATTTTTACTATTGGGTATATCTTTAACTTTAGAAATAAACTCAATGCGACATTTCAAGGCGTATAAAAGCTCTGTTAAATGACTCTCAGAGGCTGATACGTAACCATCAATCAATAATTGGTTTTCAACTTCATCTGTTTCTAACAACTGAAGACTTGCCCAATCCTTATCTTCCTTCGAAGAAAAAAAAGTATTCTCGGCTCTAATGCTTGAATCCGCTGAAAAACTTAATATGTTTTTAGCGATACTATCGATATATAGCGACGATAGGTATTTAGATGCTTTCTGCAGTGCTTTAATATCGAGATGAATGGCGTCCGTAATTTTGGAATCTGAGGTATTGAAATGCTGCTGCTCTACCTGCTCCCTGTACATAGCAAAAGTCTTTTTCATCTGCAGTGCTTTAATATCGAGATGAATGGCGTCCGTGTTTTTGGAATCTGAGGTATCGTAAAGCAGCTGCTCTACCTGCTCCATGTGCATAGCAAAAGTCTTTTGCAGATGTGTTTTTAATACATTTGCTGACGACTCAATGATTTTTTTCTGCTTCGAAACCTTGTCATTCATGGGCGCATAATTGTCTGTTTGCCTGATATTTGCGATTGCTGCTTTGGGGTTTTCCATAATCTAAGAACCGTTTATGTACACTGGAGTTTAGAGTATAGTCAGCGTACTAAAAAAGTTGTGCGCTAGGGCACAGTTTTATAAACTCCCTTCATTCTTATGAAAAAACCCCATGCTAATATCCAATCTGGTTTACTCATTGGTGTAACACAGCTTAATTCACCTAATAAAAATGCGCGCCCCGTGCCCGATGATATTCGGCTTATTATCGTACACGGTATTAGTCTCCCTCCCGATCAATTTGGTGGCGGATGGATAGATGATTTTTTTCTAAATAGGCTAGATCCAGAACAGCACCCTTACTTTAAAGAAATTTGCGAGCTAAAGGTCTCTTCACATTTACTCATTCGACGAGATGGAAGCGCCACTCAATACGTGCCGTTTGATCAGCGCGCCTGGCACGCGGGGGTTTCATGCCACGCGGGCGAAGAAAACTGCAACGATTTTTCCATTGGTATTGAGCTGGAGGGAGCCGATCATATCCCCTATACCGAAGAACAGTACGCAGAATTAGCGCGTTGTTGCAAAGCGCTGATGGACGCTTACCCCAAGCTGTCTAAAGACACCATCGTTGGACATTGTGATATAGCGCCTGGACGAAAAACAGACCCCGGCGAAAGCTTCGACTGGGAGAAGTTTAAAGGATTACTCGTCGCTAGTTGAGTTTTTGCTGAAAAAGGCGTCAATCAGCATCATCACGATACCAATGGAAATAGCCGAATCAGCCACATTAAACACCGGCCAATGCCAGGTTTTATAATACATATCTATAAAATCAATGACGTAGCCATACGAAATTCGATCGTATAAATTCCCTATCGCTCCGCCTAAAATTAACGACAAAGTAACCGCCATCCATCGCTCGGACTTCTTTAAACGACCTAACCAAATCATTAAAATCGCGGTCGCGATCAACGCAATCGCAATAAAAAACCAACGTTGCCAACCACCGGCAGAACTCAAAAAACTAAACGCCGCGCCGGTGTTATGCACGTAGGTTAGGTTAACTGAGGGAAACAAAGCCAGCGATTCATATAAATCAAAGTGTTTCACCACCCACAACTTACTGATCTGATCGACTACAATCACAAGCGCAGATAACCACAACCACTTAAACATCGGCCTCGCTTTAAGCATAACGTCTATCTTCCCCCGCGCCGTCAACATTTTCTACGCAACGACCACATAATTCAGGGTGCGTCGCAGACGCAGCCACATCGTGGCGATGATGCCAGCAACGGACGCATTTCTCGTGTTCACTGGCGGCCACTTCAATAAACAACTCAGCATTATCTGTCGCTTTCGCTCGCTCAGATTTATCGGACAACGGCTTTACCTGTGCATACGAGGTAATCAAGATAAAACGCAGCTCGTCGTCTAGTCCCTTGAGCTTTTCATATAAGCCACCTGCACAATATAGCGTTACTTCCGCATCAAGGCCGGAACCAATAAGTCCTTCCGCTCTTACCCGCTCAAGCTCTTTGCTAACCAGTTCACGCGTTTCAATAATCTCCTGCCAGAACGTTAATTCAGTCGAAGCTTCTGAATCTGATTCAGGAAATCCTTCGTAAACCGTTGCTAAAAATACCGACTCTTCACGATCACCCGGCATCGCCAGCCAAATTTCTTCCGCTGTATAGCTCAATATCGGCGCTATCCAGCGCACAAATGCCTCGGCAATATGAAACATCGCCGTTTGCGAAGAACGCCGTGCCACACTGTTTGTTTGCAGCGTGTACTGACGATCTTTAATCACATCCAGATAAAAACTACCCATATCCACCGAGCAAAAGTGGTGGATCTTTTGGTGCACCTGTAAGAACTGGTATTGATCGTAACCATCGAGCACTTCTTTTTGTACTTCACGCGTTTTCTCAATCGCCCAACGATCTAATGGCAACATATCGTCAAGCGATAAAACGTCTTTTACAGGGTCGAAATCGTTTAAATTCGAGAGTAAATAACGCGCCGTATTTCTTAACCGACGATACACATCTGAGGCGCGTTTTAAAATTTCATCAGATACCGTCATCTCGCCACGGTAATCATTCGCCGACACCCAAAGGCGCAAGACGTCCGCACCCAGTGAGTTAATCACTTTTTGTGGCGCCACCACATTGCCCTGTGATTTCGACATTTTTTTACCTTTAGCGTCCACCGTAAAGCCATGCGTCAACACCGATTCGAAGGGCGCACAGCCATTCATAGCGACAGAAGTCAGTAACGAGGATTGAAACCAGCCGCGATGTTGATCCGAGCCTTCCAAGTACATAGCTGCAGGAAAGGCGAGCTGTTCTCGTTTATCTAGAACACAGGCATGGGTGACGCCTGAATCAAACCAGACGTCCAGAATATCGTTAATCTTAGTATATTGCTCGGCTTCATTACCCAGTAAGTCCGTCGCGTCTAATTCAAACCAGGCTTCTATACCCGCTTTCTCGATACGTTCAGCGACCTGTTCGATCAATTTAGGCGTATCGGGGTGCAACTCACCCGTCTCTTTATGCACAAATAATGCAATCGGTACGCCCCAATTTCGTTGACGAGAAATACACCAGTCTGGGCGGCCTTCGACCATGCTATTAATACGCGCTTCGCCCCATTCGGGAATCCAGTTCACGCGTTTAATTTCCTGTAATGCTTTTTCACGCAAATTATTCTTATCCATCGAGATAAACCATTGCGGCGTCGCTCTAAAAATAATCGGTGTTTTATGCCGCCAACAGTGCGGATAACTATGGTTTAAGGCTTCTTCGTGCAGCAAAGCACCTCGTTCTTTTAAGACCTCGATAATATCACCGTTCGCACTAAACACGTGCTTACCGGCAAACATCGGCGTAGTCGCTAAAAATACGCCATTATCGCCGACTGGATTATCCACTGGAATATTGTACTGTAGGCCAACGACGTAATCGTCCTGGCCATGTCCTGGTGCCGTATGCACCGCACCCGTACCTGCCTCAGCCGTAACGTGATGGCCTAAAATAATCGGCACGACGCGCTGGTAAAAGGGGTGATTTAGCGTCATTAATTCTAAATCTTTACCTTTGCAATAAGCCACCACGCGATAGTCCTCAATGCCATAGCGAAGCATCGTGTCCTTTAGTAGTTTTTCGGCTAAAACGAGTCGTCCTTCGCCACTTTGAACCATCACATAATCGAACTCAGGGTTTAATGAAACTGCCTGGTTCGCCGGCAAAGTCCACGGCGTGGTGGTCCAGATAACGACTGAAATCGGTCCCTCTCCAGGGTGTCCATCACTGCTATGGAAGCATTCAACGAATGCGGCTTCATCAGTCACGGTAAAGCGCACATCAATCGCGGGGGAACGCTTATCTTCGTACTCAACCTCTGCTTCTGCTAAGGCAGAGCCACAGTCGGTACACCAATGCACAGGCTTTGAACCCTGATGCAAATGGCCCTTGTCTATAATACGGCCGAGCGAACGAACAACGTCTGCTTCAAATTGAAAATCCATACTCAGGTATGGCCGATCCCAGTCGGCAAACACGCCCAGTCGAACAAACTCTTCTTTTTGCATCGCCACTTGTTTGGTCGCATAGGCCCGGCACGCTGCTCGAAATTCAGCCGCTGACACCTTAACACCCGCCTTGCCTATTTTCTTTTCAACCATCAATTCAATCGGCAAGCCGTGGCAATCCCAGCCGGGCACGTAAGGCGAGTCAAAGCCCTGTAAGGCCTTGCTCTTGATGATGATATCCTTTAATACTTTATTAACCGCATGGCCAATATGAATGGGGCCGTTTGCATACGGCGGCCCATCGTGTAAGACAAACTGCGGTCTACCTGCAAATTGATCACGAATTTTTTGATATAAACCGATATCTTGCCAGCGTTTCAAGGTGGTGGGTTCGCGGTTAGCCAGGTTTGCTTTCATCGGAAAGCTGGTTTGCGGTAAATTGAGTGTTGTTTTGTAATCCATGATGCTCTTAGGCGGTTCGTGTTTGATTAAAGTATGTTTTAGCCTGCGCAGAATCTATTGAAATTTGCTCAGTCAATTGATTCATGTCGTTAAATTTTTTCTCATCTCGAAGTTTTTCACAAAAGGAAATAATCACACGTTGGCCATATAAATTGCCGCTAAAATCGAACAAGTGGGCTTCTAATAAAACCACCGTGGTGTCTTCAATTGAAGGTCGCGTTCCCACGTTAGCAACCCCTTTATAGCTCAGGCCTGACTCAAGCGTTATTGTAACGGCAAAAACACCTTTTAACGGAGTTTTTCTATTTTTCACACGTATATTGGCGGTAGGAAAACCAAGCTCTCGGCCTCTTTTATCTCCGTGCATAACACGGCCAGACATTGTGTAAGGCCGATTCAAATACAGCGCCGCTTTTTTTAACTCTCCTTGTTCTAAAGCATGACGGATTAAGGTGCTGCTGACTCGTTCATCTTCCATTTTAAATGAATGCGATTTTAGAACGCTAAAACCCAATCTTTTACCCGCGGCCGTCAAATAGTCAAAATTGCCCTGTCTGTTTTTACCAAAACAAAAGTCATCACCAACGATTAAGAGTTTTATTTTTAGCTGATGATGAAGCATTAGTACAAATTGTTCCGCCGTCATATTCGCCAGAGCGCGATCAAAGCGCACCAGATACAGAAAATCCACATCCATTTGGGATAGATGGGTTATTTTATCTCTAGCCGTTGAAATCCTTGCTGGCGCGTCGGCGGCCCTGAAATATTCAATCGGTTGTGGTTCAAAACACATCACGATTGTTGGTAAATCTAGTGCTTTGGCTTGCTGTGTTAGTGCATCTAACACCATCCGGTGCCCCGCGTGAACACCATCAAAATTACCGATGGTCAATGCACTACCTTTTGTAAAAACGGGCGCGTCGGCTAAGTGTCGTATCAATTTCATCGCTAGCCTTAATGCTTAAATAATAAATGACGCGGGCGGATTCCCATGATCAGAAGAGCCACCAAATACAATATGGCAATCGCTAAAATCTCCAGCCCTAAGTGTAATGCCCTGTCGAATGCACCCCAGCTAAGCCATTGCTCTAACGCGTAGTCATTTAAATATATCAGGCCAACCAGTAGGTTGGCCATTAATACTTTAGCGGCGAAACTAAACCAGCCTTTTTGAGCTTTAAACGCCCCCGTTTTAACCAGCGCTCTAAGTAATAACCCAGCGTTTACAAAAGCCGCCAACGAAGTTGCCAGAGCTAAGCCCGCGTGTTGTAAAAAAGAAACCAGGCTGAGGCTCAGGATAAGATTGGCTATCACCGCTATAACGCCAATTTTCACCGGCGTTTTCATATCTTGCCTCGAAGTAAACCCCGGCACCAACACTTTAACCAAAATAAACGCTGGCAAGCCAATGGAATAGGCCATCAAACTTAATGCGGCTTTGTTAACGTCTTCAGGTGAAAATGCATCGTATTGAAAAAGGGTCGTTAACATCGGCGCCGCCAAAAAATACAAGCCGGCCGCCGCGGGTATTCCGATCACCATCACCCAGCGTAAACCCGAGTCCAGGCTGGCAGAAAACTCATCGTGCTTTTCCGCCGCATGGCTTTTAGCCAAATTCGGTAAAATAACCGTCGCCAACGCAATACCAAAAATGCCCAATGGAAACTCCACTAGCCGATCCGAATAATAAAGCCATGAGACGCTTCCGGCTACCAAAAACGATGCCAGCAAGGTATCTACCAGTAGATTAATTTGAGTCACCGATACGCCAAACAAAGCGGGCAACATCAGATTCATAATTTTTTTCACCCCAACGTGCTGACGATCAAATTTTAATCGCGGCATTAAACCGAGTTTACTCAAATAGGGAAATTGAAAAGCCAGTTGCACAATGCCCGCTAATAACACCCCCCAGGCGAGGGCCATAATGGGTCTATCCAGCAACGGCGATAACCAAAATACCGCCGCCAAAAATGAAAGGTTTAAAAAAACGGGCGTTATCGCAGGAATGGCAAATTTCCCAAAGGTGTTTAACACCCCACCCGCCATCGCCGTCAGTGATATAAAAAATAAATAGGGGAAGGTTAGCCGCAGCATATCAACAGTCAGATCGAAACGCGTTCCATTCATCGCAAAACCCGGGGCAAATAAATAAATTAAAACTGGCGCGCCGATAACCCCCAGCAAGGTGATAAAAAACAGGATCGTCGCCAGGGTACCAGCAGTTTTTTCAATCAGATCTTTTAGCGCTTCTGTCGAATTATTTTCTTTATAGTCCGACAGTACAGGGATAAACGCTTGCGAAAAAGCCCCTTCTGCAAAGAGCCTGCGCATAAAGTTTGGAATTTTAAAGGCCACAAAAAAAGCATCGGTACCGCCATCAGCACCAAAAAAACGAGCAATAACAATATCTCTGATAAAACCTAAGACACGTGAAATCATCGTCATGCTACCCACAATAGCAGTCGATTTAATTAACTTATTATTCAGTGCATTCACCCCAGAGAGTCCGTAGATACATTCATTATAAGGTGTGTATGAAACATAGACAGCATAGATTCAACTAAAAGATTGAATCTATGGTTCGTGGCCTCTAAAATTCATTACCATCTAAACGCAAGGGATAATGATTTGAATCAGAAGCAAAAGAACTGGTTAAAGCGTTTATTATTTGCCGGTCTATTCGTTATTACTATCATCGTTACCCTGCCCTACATTATCCAGTACGGCATACTTAAAGGCCTGACCAATGCTGGTAGCAAAGAAGCATCTATCGATGACGTAGACTTCAATCTTTTTTCCGGCGAACTGAGTATAAAAAATTTACGCTCACGACGACTGGAGCATCCTGAACTGATTGCATCATTGATAAACATCAATGTCGACTGGCTACCGCTTTTTAGTAAACGGCTATTTATCACATCGTTATCACTAAAAGATTCAAGCATCAACATTCAACAGCTCAACCCAACAACTCTTTTTATCGCGGGCATTGAAATTCCTATAGCCGACGCCGAGAATGATGACACAAAAATTGTAGAAAATACCGACCAACGCTGGGGTGTAGGCCTGGGCAAGCTTCACCTCGTCAATAGTAGTATTATTTATCAGTCAGCTGAGTTTTCAGAAAAATTGCTCATTGATGACTTTGAAATAACTGAGGTCTTTAGCTGGCAAACAGGCCAATCTTCAAACTTTACTTTCAACACACAATTAGATGACGCAAGCATTAACGGAGAACTTAAGATCTCAGTTTTTGCTGAAAAACCATCGATTGATGGCCAACTGACCCTCAAGCGATTAAATTTAGAGCGTTTTCAACCACTGGTTAAAAACCAGCTAACCGCGCTAGCGGGTCAATTAAACGCCGATATTAAGTTTTCTATGCTATTGGGAGAAAACAACTTTAGCTACCAACAAAACGGAATCGTTTCTATTGATCAATTACTAATCAGCGATACTAAACTTAAAACGACGCTTTCATCCATTAGCTGGCTCGGCGACATTGATTTTGACAAAAGTGCTGACCAGCAGGTTTTAAAGCTTACGGCTGACATTGGTATACGCGACGCACTAAGTATCAACCAGCAAACAGGGTTCACCCTTGCTGAAATAAAAAAAATCTCTGTGGACGATATTGTGATCCGCAATATCGAAGATATTCAGATAGCTTCTTTGCAACTCGAAGGTTCGTCAGTGGCAAAAAACAGCCCGGACACTAGTTTGGCTGACAGTAAAAAAATTCTTATCGATCATATAAAGATCATGGACCTTAGCTCTATTGACATTAAGCGAGTCCAGATTGATTCATTAATGAGTCAAATCGATATTGATCGACAGGGTGATATTTTGTTAATCAAACGACTACAAGAAAACCTGCCCTTTTCAAAAGCCGCGCAAGCCGAGGACATTAATACTACCGAGACAGAAGAAAAGCCTGTTCAAATAAAACTGGGGGCTTTATCTATCTCAAAAAATAGCGTCATTAAGCTATCGAAAGACAGCGAACAAGGCCTCATTAAAAAGTCTATCGACATCGATGAATTTAAACTGGGTACGATGGATACATCTGCTGCAACAAAATCCACACCCATTAAATTGCTAGCCAGCATAGACAAGTTTTCAAAAATATCTGTGAATGGCAGCATCATGCCCTTTGGCGCAAAAACCAATATAGATGTCCTGAGTACTCTTTCCGCTATTGAACTGCATGAATTTTCGCCGCTTATTAGAGAATATCTGGGCTACAACATAAAAAATGGTCAACTTAATGCCGATTTAAATATGCGTATTAAGGACAATGTTCTCGACGGCAAGGCGGAATTAAATATTAACCAACTAATACTAGTGCCGGCCGATAAGGGAAAAATGGCCAAAATGACTCAACAACTTTCAATGCCTCTGGATTCCGCTCTTTCTTTATTGCGCGATGATAATGACGACATAAAACTCGGTATCCCCGTTAAAGGTGATGTCAATTCACCTGACTTTAACACGAGTGATATCATCAACACCGCACTTGGTAACGCCATGCAGGGCACGGTAAAAAATGTACTTAAATATGCTCTCCAGCCCTATGGACTCATCTTTATGGCGACAGAGAAAGTCTATGGTGCAGCAACGGCCATTAAGCTAGACTCTCTTATATTTTCAGCAGGAGATGACTCACTATCCGCCGACGCGATAAACTACCTTGAACGGATCGGCGAACTGATGCAAAAAAGGCCTAATTTAAGGATTCGTGTTTGTGGTGTATCAACAATGCAAGACCGAACCACATTACAGCTTACAGCCAATACGCCAACGCAAGCTCCTCAGGGTGCTGAAACAGAGCTTTTAACGTTGGCCAACAACCGCACTGCTACGGTTAAATCTCTTTTAATTTCAACTTACAATATTAACGCCACTAGATTATTTACTTGTGCGCCCAAAGTAGAACTTTCTGACGATGCAAAAACTCCTTCTCCACCTCGAGTCGACTTTTTCATTTAAATTAGCTGAAACTTTGTTATTTAAAAAAAGATTTTAAAAGTTTTTTTGCAATTTTCCGACCAACGCTCGAACCGATACTCCTTACAACGCTTTTAGTCACCGACTCCCAAATAGTTTGCCGTTGACGGCCCTTACTCTTAGGCTCATCTACTGATTTGTTTTCCTTTAGCAATTTTTCTTTATCGGCCGCCTCTGATGCTTTCTTTGCGGCATCCTGTGACTTTTTTATCAAACGTTCGTGAGCAGAGTCTCGATCAAGCGCTTCGTCATATTTTCCCAGCACCGGGCTATCATCCATCACCGCCTGGCGCTCTAACTTTGTTATTGGCCCTAATTGCGAAGACGGTGGAATAATCAACGTTTGATCAACCATCGTTGGTACGCCTTTACCATCTAACACCGAGACCAGCGCTTCGCCAATCCCCAGTGACTGTATGGCCTGTTCTATATCCAGCTTAGGGTTCACACGGAAACTTTGGGCCGCTGCTCGGATAGATTTTTGATCTTTAGCGGTAAAGGCTCGTAACGCGTGCTGAATTTTATTACCCAACTGCCCCAACACATCATCTGGGATGTCGGCAGGATTTTGAGTAACGAAATAAACACCAACGCCTTTTGAACGGATAAGGCGGACTACCTGCTCGATGCGATCAACTAATACCCGCGGCGCTCTATCGAATAACAAGTGCGCTTCGTCAAAAAAGAAAACTATTTTAGGTTTATCGCTATCTCCTTGCTCTGGGAGCTCTTCAAACAGCCTGGAAAGCAGCCACATCAAGAAAATGGCATATAGCGCAGGACTATTGCGCATCAACTTATCTGCCGCTAGTACATTGATATAGCCGCGCCCATTTATCGTCGTTCGCATCATATCCTTGAGTTCCAGTTCTGGTTCACCAAAAAACTGGTCTGCACCTTGTCGATCTAACTTTAATAATTGCCGTTGAATAGCGCCCACAGATTGAACGCTCACGTTGCCATATTTTGCTCTAAGTTCTTTAGAGCGACCAGCGATATTGCTGAGCAACGCGGTTAAATCTTTAAAATCTAAAATCGGCAGAGACTCATCTTCAGCCACCGTAAAAGCTACATTGAGTATGCCTTCTTGCACCTCATTTAGGTCCAGCATTCTGGCCAGTAATAACGGTCCCATATTTTGAATAGTGGCTCTAATAGGGTGGCCTTGCTCCGCATATAAATCCCAAAAAACCAAAGGGAATGGCTCTGTCACATAATTTTCATAATTGACAATTTTTGCTCGTTCTTCAAATTTAGGGTTAGCGCCACAGGCTTTGGCCATACCGGACAAATCTCCCTTTGCATCGGCCATGAAAACAGGAATACCTTGCCGACTAAAACCTTCTGCCAGAATTCTTAAAGATACCGTTTTTCCAGTTCCTGTTGCGCCCGCTATTAAGCCATGACGGTTTGCTTGTTTTAGAAGCAATGATTGAGACAGCTCACCCTTTCCTAAAAAAATAGATAAATCAGTCATTTAAAGCCTTTTTCTTTTTGTGAATAATTTTTTATAAGCGCTAAAGAAACCTTTGTCAAGTTATCAGACCTCATCTAAGCTTGCACCCGTCGCTTCCAACGATGATTAACTTTTTATGTGATCAAGTTTATAGCTTTAGAAAGCAGCACTAAAATACGCACAGATGCGTGATCTGCTTGACAAATCATCTATAGTTCCTCAGAATACGCAATCTTTTTTACATCATTCAGAGGATTTACCTTGGCTAACAGTGCACAAGCGTTAAAACGCTCAAAACAAGCAGAAAAAAGTCGTCAACAAAACATGACTTTACGCACTAGATTGCGTACATACATCAAACGAGTTATTAATAGTGCCGACGAAGGTAATGCTGAAGGAACGACCATTGCTTATAAAGACGCTGTGCCTTATATTGATTCAGCGGTTAATAAAGGCTTAATACACAGAAACAAAGCTGCTCGTTTAAAGAGTCGTTTGAATGCTCGCATCGTTAAATTACAGCAAGCATAACGAACACAAACCATTAAATAAAAAAGCCGACCTCAAGGTCGGCTTTTTTATGCTTGAGCAAGTATCAGCCCTACACCAGTACCATGTTATCTCGATGAACAAGTTCAGCCTCCGCAACAAAACCAAGTAAACGTTCAATATCAGCGCTTTTATTTTGCTTTATTTTATCGATATCTATGGAGGCATAATTCACTAAACCACGGGCAACCTCAGTGCCATCCTGTTCAACGCAAGTAACGAGCTCTCCACGATCAAACTTTCCTTTAACCGCCAGCACGCCAACCGCTAATAAACTAACACCTGATTTTTTAAGCGCATTAACTGCCCCCACATCAAGAACCAATTGGCCTTTAATATCTAAATGAGCCGTTAACCACCTTTTTCTGGCGGATACAGGCGCCTCATTTGGCACTAATAATGTTCCAATTGTCTGCCCTTCAATGACATCCAGAATAACTCGTTGCTTAAGGCCCGGAGCGATAATAGTCGCAGAGCCTGATCGAGACGCTATTCGAGCCGCTGTTAATTTAGTCCGCATTCCACCTCGCCCTAATGCACCAGCTCCGTCACCGGCTGCCTGATCTAATCTCTCATCGTCCACATTAGCTTGTGTTATCAATTGCGCCTTCTCAGAAACCCTGGGGTCAGCGTCAAACAGACCTTCCTGGTCGGTTAAAATCATTAATAAGTCGGCACTCATTAAATTAGCAATGATAGCCGCTAAGGTATCGTTATCACCGACTCTCAGTTCTTCATTCGCAACGACGTCATTTTCATTAATGATGGGGACAACAGATAATTCCAATAATTTTTTTATCGTCGCGCGCGCATTGAGGTATCGCGTTCTATTAGCCAGGTCATCGTGTGTTAGTAATACCTGTGCCGTTATTGAACCGAATGATTTAAAACTTTGTTCATAAGCCTGAATAAGCCCCATTTGTCCAACTGAGGCCGCCGCCTGTAATTCATGCAGCGCATGTGGTCGCTTGCTCCAGCCCAAGCGAAGCATACCTTCTGCCACCGACCCGGAAGAAACCACAATGACATCGATGCCTCGAGATTTTAGCTCGCTAATCTGAGCGACCCAGGTATTTATCGCCGCGTGATTTAAACCTTGGCCGTTACCCGTCAACACGGCGCTGCCAATCTTAATGACGCAACATTTAACCTGTTTTAAATCTGCTCTTGATTTCATGGTGATACTTCAAATATCTTCTTCGACTTGTTCTTGCTGGCTTAATTCTAATTCTTTTTGTAAATCCAGGTAATCCATAACCGCGTGTACCAGGCGTTGAGTACCTATTTTCTTCATCGCAGATACCGCAAACACAGGGCCTTCCCACTCCAGTTCGTCAACTATCATTTGACAAAAATTATCGACCTCGTCTTCTGGCAACAGGTCTATTTTATTGAGCACTAACCAACGCGTTTTTTTCGCTAACTCGCCACCCCATTTCTCTATCTCTAAAATCGCAGCCCTGGCGGCAGCAACGGGATCGAGGTCAGATTCGTAAGGCTCCACATCAACGACGTGTAGTAATAAGTTATTACGCGCCAAATGGCGTAAGAATAAATTACCCAAACCCGCGCCTTCAGCGGCACCTTCAATAATACCGGGGATATCAGCGATTACAAAACTGCGTAGTTCATCCGCTCGTACCACACCCAAACTTGGATGCAAGGTTGTAAATGGATAATCTGCCACTTTCGGCTGAGCAGAAGAAATGGCACGAATCAAGCTTGATTTACCTGCGTTTGGCAACCCAAGCGTGCCGACGTCTGCGAGCACTTTTAACTCCAGTCTCAACACACGTTGCTCGCCAGGAGAGCCGGGGGAAAACTGCCTGGGCGCTCTATTAGTGCTGCTTTTATAGCGCGCATTTCCAAGCCCATGAAAGCCACCCGATGCGACGAGTAGCTTTTGTCCTTCTGTCGTTACGTCGCCGATCAATTCATCAGTACCATCGTCGTAAACTATAGTGCCTAATGGAACAGGAACTATAAGATCTTCGCCGCCCTTTCCAGTACAGTCTTTACTCATGCCTTTCTGGCCGTGTTCAGCCCTTATTAGACGATTAAACCGCATATCGATTAATGTGTTTAGCGCGGCTGTTCCCTGTAAATAAACGCTTCCGCCATTGCCTCCATCGCCTCCATCTGGACCGCCCCATGGAATATATTTCTCGCGCCTAAAGCTGACGTGGCCTTTACCGCCATTTCCCGCTTCTACTCGAACACTCGCTTCATCTACGAATTTCATGTTTAATTTTCCAATTACCTTTGTTAAATTTTTTAAGGCCGATTATCACGAGAACATTTAATTTTTGACGCAATAAAAAACCCTGTCATTGACAGGGTTTTTTAAAATGAGCACCTGCCATTACCGCAGCGCACTGTCTGTTACTTTAGGCAGTTTCGATGCGAATATATTTTCTACGTTTCGGGCCTTTAACTTCAAATACTACTTTACCCGACTCGGTTGCGAACAAGGTGTGATCTTTTCCACAGCCAACATTTTCTCCCGGGTGGAAACGCGTTCCTCTTTGGCGAACAATAATGTTACCTGCTAGGACACTCTGACCACCGAATCGTTTAACGCCAAGACGTTTTGATTCCGAATCGCGACCGTTTCTAGTACTACCACCTGCTTTCTTATGTGCCATGAATCTTTCCTTTGTTTATTTACCTGCAGAAATACCCGTAATGAGAACTTCCGTATAATACTGACGGTGACCCATTTTTTTCATATGGTGTTTTCTACGTTTAAATTTAATGATATTAATTTTTTTGTGACGACCTTGAGATCTAACCGTTGCCGTTACTTGAGCCCCATCAATATTAGGAGAGCCAACTTTAAGTCCAGCTTCGCCGTTTACTAATAATACTGAATCAAACGTGAATTCACTACCTGCTTCAACGTCAAGTTTTTCGATCTTAAGAAAATCACCCTCGGCGACTTTATATTGTTTACCGCCTGTTTGGATTACCGCGTACATTATCTAGAGACTCCCTAGTTTGGTGGGTGGTTTTAAAAAGAGGCGAATTTTAGCCTTTCGCGCGCGCCTGGTCAATCCCATTTAAACAATGAAAAGCATTTTCTTAACTGCTTATGCGTCTAAATAATTGTTATTATACGCTATCGATTCAATTTACCTTAAGCTATTCTTCTCATGAGCCGTACCGATACACAGCAAACCTCCCCATTAATAGACTTTGAAGCTATTCAACTTTTGATGGCCCCTGCTATGCAAGCGGTGGACAAAGAAATTTTAAAACAATTGAATTCAGACGTTGTTTTGATCAACCATATTGGCTTTCATATCGTTAATAGTGGTGGAAAACGCCTCAGACCAATGCTCGTCGCTTTAAGCGCCTGCGCACTGGGCTATGAAGGTAAGGAACACACCACGCTGGCGGCCATTATCGAATTTATTCATACCGCCACCTTATTACACGACGATGTCGTTGACGAATCTGATATGAGACGCGGCGAAGACACCGCCAATGCAATTTGGGGGAACGCTGCTAGCGTGTTAGTTGGTGATTTTTTATATTCGCGCTCATTTGAAATGATGGTAGGCATTAATAATATGCGCGTGATGGATCTTTTATCGCACACGACTAATGCCATTGCCGAGGGCGAAGTATTACAGCTACTCAATATTAATAACCCGGATACCAGTGAAGCTGAATACCTTGAAGTTATTCGGCGAAAAACAGCCAAGCTTTTTGAAGCCGCCACACAACTTGGTGCCGTATTAACCAATAAAGAAGCCGATATTGAGCGTGACATGGCAACTTATGGTCTCCACCTGGGTAACGCCTTTCAAATTATGGATGATATGTTGGACTATATTGCTGATCCTGGTGAATTAGGCAAAAACCTGGGTGACGATCTGGCCGAAGGGAAACCAACTCTTCCATTAATTCACGCCATTGCTCATGGCACGGAAGAGCAGGCAAACTTTATTAAAAAAACGATTAAAGAAGGCAATCGCGACGCTTATTCAGAAATTTTGGCTATTATTCATTCAACCGGTTCCTTAGATTACACGATGCAGTTTGCTGCAAAAGAAGCTCAGAAAGCCATAGATGCCTTAAGCAACATTATTGATAGCCCATACAAAAACGCCATGCAGCAACTGGCTTTATTTTCAATACAACGCAGTTACTAGACAGCCTAAATAAGCAGCTCTCATTAATTACCCCACATCTTTAGCGTCGCTTGCCGCGCACAAAGCTGGTTAAACTTTGTTATAATCGTGTTTTTCAAACCAACCATTTTATAGGCATCGTTTATGAGCGTTGAACAACACGACCAATATTTAGCTGAGTGGGAAAGTCGTCAAGAAATTGCAGAGGCAATGGTTCCTATTATCGGTAAAATTTACCGTAGCAGTGGCGTCGTTCTTAAAATTTATGGCAGAACGCTGATTAACGCATCCCCCGTGACTATTCTTAAGTTGCACCGTTATGTTCGCCAATTCGAAAAAACAGATTTATCCATTCATGATAGCTTTAAGGTATTAATTGCCTTACAAAAAATGAAATTAGGGCCCGTGCGTATCGACCTTGGACTCTTAGTCACGCAATATAATAATGAGACGCGCGATGTAGCATTAGAAGATTTTCTGGCTGAAAAATTGGGCAACGGCATTCGCCTGATCCAGGAACAATCTGCGTCAACACCTAGAGATGTGGTGCTATATGGCTTTGGTCGAATTGGCCGCTTAATAGCCCGCTTACTCATTGAACGAACCGGCTCTGGAAACAAAATGCGTTTGCGCGCTATCGTGGTTCGGAAAGGTGGCGACAATGACCTGCAAAAACGCGCCAGCCTGTTGCGTCGTGATTCTGTCCACGGCTCCTTTCAAGGCACCATCAAAGTAGACGAAGAAAATAACACCATCATGGCAAACGGTAACCTGATCCAGGTGATATACGCTAGCCACCCGAAAGAAATTGACTACACCCAATACGGTATTTATGACGCACTGGTTGTCGATAACACCGGTATTCGTCGTGATGAAGCAGAACTCAGCGAGCACTTTCTTTCAAAAGGCGCTTCAAAAGCTTTGTTAACCGCTCCGGGTAAAGACGTCAAAAATATTGTTTTCGGCGTTAATACTGATGATATAAAACCTGAAGACAAGGTGATTTCCGCCGCCAGTTGCACAACCAACGCCATTGCACCTACGCTTAAGGCTATTAACGATGAATTTGGCATCATAAAAGGGCACGTTGAGACGGTCCACTCGTACACCAATGATCAAAACCTAATCGATAATTATCATAAAGGTGAACGCCGTGGTCGGGCCGCTGCGCTTAATATGGTGCTGACTGAAACGGGCGCGGCAAAAGCCGTTTCAAAAGCGCTACCTGAGCTCGAAGGCAAACTCACGGGCAACGCGATACGCGTTCCAACGCCGAACGTTTCGATGGCGATACTCAACCTTAGATTAGAAAAAGAAACTGACAAACGTTCTTTAAATAATTTTTTACGTGAAACTGCCCTGCATTCTTCTATGCGCGAACAGATTGATTTCACGACATCCACTGAGATCGTCTCTACCGATTTGGTCGGCGCGCGCAAAACCGCCACCATCGACTCACAGGCGACGATTGCCACTGGTGATTCTTGTATTCTTTATCTCTGGTACGACAATGAATTTGGCTATAGCTGCCAGGTCATTCGAGTGATGCAGAAAATGGCCGGCCTGGACTTCCCTTCACTACCGACTACTAAATAAAACCATATAAAAAAAGCCCACTGCATAGTGGGCTTTTTTATTTGCCTTTAGCAAGCTATTTATGCGGACGATGAGCGACTAAATTATCGACCACAGAAGGGTCTGCGAGTGTCGACGTATCACCTAGCTCATCGATTTTATTTTCCGCAATTTTGCGTAAAATACGTCGCATAATTTTACCCGAACGCGTTTTAGGTAAGCCAGGAGCCCACTGAATGACGTCGGGTGAAGCAATCGGTCCAATTTCATTTCGCACGTGTTTGACGAGTTCTTTTTTCAGTTCGTCCGTAGCTTCGACACCATCCATCAAAGTGACATAGGCGTAAATGCCCTGCCCCTTGATCTCGTGCGGGTAACCGATCACCGCGGCTTCCGCAACGGCCTCATGAAGCACCAGTGCGCTCTCGACCTCAGCCGTCCCCATGCGGTGTCCTGAAACGTTTATCACGTCATCAACACGACCTGTAATCCAGTAATCGCCATCCTTATCTCGGCGCGCACCATCGCCCGGGAAGTAATAACCGGGATAGTTGGTAAAATAGGTATCGATAAAACGATCGTGATTCTTATACAGGGTTCTGGCAATACCCGGCCACGGCCGCTTTATCACCAAGATACCCTCGGCGGGATTTCCTTGCACGTCATTGCCTTCTGCATCAACCAAACCAAGTTCCACGCCAAAGAAAGGCTGCATAGCGGAACCCGGTTTGAGATCTGTTGCTCCGGGTAATGGGCTAATTAAGATACCGCCGGTTTCAGTTTGCCACCAGGTATCAACAATAGGGCAACGATTACCGCCCACGACGCGGTGATACCACTCCCACGCCTCAGGGTTAATCGGTTCGCCGACACTGCCTAACAATCTCAAGCTGCTAAGATCGCACGCGTTGACGGGATCCTCGCCTTTCGCCATCAACGCACGAATGGCGGTTGGCGCGGTATAGAAAATATTAACCTTATGCTTTTCGACCACTCGCCAAAAACGCGATGCGTCAGGATAAGTTGGTACGCCTTCAAACATTAACGTTTGCGCACCATTGGCCAAGGGCCCGTAAACGATATAAGAGTGCCCGGTTACCCAACCCACATCAGCGGTGCACCAATACACATCACCGTCGTGATAATCAAACACGTATTTGTGCGTCATCGCGGCGTGCAGCAAGTAGCCGCCCGTTGTATGTAAAACGCCTTTCGGCTTGCCGGTTGAACCTGATGTATAAAGAATGAACAATGGGTCTTCAGCGTCCATTTCTTCCGCAGGACAGTCATCAGACGCATTATCAATCAGATCGTGATACCAAACGTCGCGCCCTTCAGACCAGCCAACATCAGCGCCAGTGCGATTAATAACCACCATATGCTTAACTGAGGGTGCGCCTTGTATCGCTTTATCTGCATTGGCCTTTAAGGGTGTATTTTTACCACCACGAACGCTTTCATCAGCGGTAATCACCACTGCCGTTTCTGAGTCTAGTATTCGATCTTTTAGTGCATCTGCCGAAAAGCCACCGAAAACAATCGAGTGTACGGCACCAATTCGTGCACTGGCAAGCATCGCAATGGCCGCTTCTGCGACCATCGGCATATAGATACAAATACGGTCACCTTTTTTTACGCCCAATGATTTTAAACCATTAGCAAAGCGGCAAACTTCCGCGTGCAGCTCTCTGTAGGTGTAGGTTTTATCGACCTCAGGGTCATCACTTTCCCAAATAATCGCTGCTTGGTTCCCACGCGTTTCTAAGTGACGATCCAGGCAGTTAACGCTGACGTTAAGCTTGCCTCCAGCAAACCATTTAATCTCGCCCTTTGGAAAATCGTACTCCAGTGTGGCATCCCAATCCTTAGACCAGGTCAAAAACTCTTTTGCTTTTTCAGCCCAAAAACCCTCGGTATCGTCTAATGAACGCTGATATTCAAGCTGATATTTTTCTTTGTTAATGTAAGAACGAGCGGCTATATCACCTCGAACTTTATAGACCTTATTCTCTGTCATCTTTCTTTCCTGATAGTTTTTATAATACGAAAAATCTCTTTAAAGCCCCTTACCCGCTTTAGTGCATGAACAGACCACCATTTATACTCAACTCTGAACCCGTAGTATATGCTGCCAGATCGCTCGCCAAGTAAGAAACACCATGCGCGATTTCCTCAGCCATACATAAACGCCCCATCGGAATGCCTTCTTCAATTTTCTGACGAACCTCTTCAGCAATCGCCATCACCATAGGCGTTGCGACATAGCCAGGTGATACGGTATTAACCGTTACGCCCTTACGTGCCGTTTCACGGGCTAGCGACTTGGTGAAACCATGCATACCCGCCTTAGCCGCCGTATAGTTACATTGACCAAATTGTCCCATCTGTCCATTCACCGATGAAATATTAATGATGCGTCCGAAGCCACGTTCCATCATGCCTTCAAATATTTGCCGGGTCATATTAAAAACGCTGTTCAAATTGGTATCTATAACGTCATCCCATCTTTCAGGCGTCATTTTTTTAAACCCACCGTCTTTAGTAATGCCCGCGTTATTGACCAGGATATCAATCGGCCCGACATGATCTTCAACCCATTTAATGGCGACACCGCAAGCTTCAAAATTAGTTACCGGGCAGTGAACAATTTCAATATCCAGCCCGGCTTCTTTTTGCACCTTCTGCCAGGTTTCAGCTTTTTCCTTATTATTGTAAGCCGCTACAACTTTATAACCGTCTTGCACAAAACGTTTGCATACTGCCTCACCAATACCGCCTGTGCCGCCGGTCACTAATGCAACTTTCTTACTCATCTTTATTCTCCTCAAAAAAAACCGTCATAGAAAGCGATCTATTTAATTGAAAACCTATAAAATTTCGCGTTTTGATTAAAAAATTAATAGCTAAGATACTGTCAAACATATCGACATTTTACAAGCCTTATCCGTCGATAAAATGATATTGGAACACCACCAGTTAGCGCTCTTTCATTGTATTTCAGTAAAACCAGCATTGACGTCATAATTTCTTTCCCAAGCAGAAAATTAGCACCCTGGAAATAAAAATGTAATTAATGAATTGTACAATCGCTAGCACTTTTTTTAAAATTTTAAGCTAAACTGAAGTTTCTAGCTTTTTACTCATAACGAAGAGGTTTTAATATGCTGACATCAACGAACCAACGGAAATTTATACGTATGAACGCTGAATGCCATATGGACTTCTCTCACCCTAACTCAGGAGAAAAAGGAACGGCACATAGCATTAATCTAAGCGCCGCCGGTATTCTTTTTAGAACGAAGCATAAGCTAACTCAGGGTAGTTCTTTGGAAATATCCGTGATGCCTGTTAATACCTTAACGCCCCCTCTAAATGCATTAATTGAAATTATACGTGTGGTTCCCGTTGAAGACGATGAATACGAAGTAGCCGCAACAATTGAAGGTATTAAGGGCGCTTAACAATCCAAATTTGAGATAAAAATTGTACACAATCACTAAAAATTTAAGCTTTTGTTACGGTCACCGTTTGATGAACCACCCGGGCAGATGCAAAAACCTACACGGTCATTCTGCCCGAGTATCAATTACGCTTTCTACTAATGTGCTAAATGAGCAAGGCATGGTGTGTGATTTTTCTGATATCAACGGCTACGCTGGAAAGTGGATTGATGACAACCTGGACCACAATATGCTTTTACATAAAGACGATCCTATCTTAGCCACGCTGCAACGAGCGGGGGAACGCGTGATGGTCGTTGATGAGCACCCGACGGCTGAATTTCTGGCAAAAATGATATTTGAATATATGGAAAAAGGCGACTTCCCCATCAAAGAAGTCTCTATTTGGGAGACCGAAAGCGCTTACGCCAGCTATTCCAGGCCGTAATGCTCAACCGCGTCAGGCCGATCAACAAGTCCCTTTGTTTGCAAATGCTTTGCGAAGAAAATTACGCTCTGTTAGTTAGATTGATACCGAGCTTTAAGCAAAACAGCTCGAATACCTGTATCAATTTTGAAATACTCGATGCCGGCCCCTTTACCTACACCCTTGCGTTAAACAATCAGGAATTAGGTCAAAATACGTCCAGCCCCAACTTCAAGTGCCGCGTCTATCTGGATACCAAATCGGTTGAAGTTATTAGTATTGAAGGTCACGCAAAGCCGGCCGGCCGACGAAATGAATCACCACGAGACACGCTAAATAAAAAATGGACTCTGAATTATTTTCTAGAAAAATGGTTAACTTTTCAGCTTAATATGTCGGCTGCAGAGCGCTCGGAGCAACTCGCAATCAACGCATAAGCTTAAAATCAGGCGTTCTTTTTACTCAGTTTAAAAACTACCGGACTCAGCAATAACAGGGCAATCAGGTTGGGTATCGCCATCAGGCCATTTAATACATCCGCCAATAACCACAAAAACTCTAAATCCATCATCGCCCCCAACGGTATCGCCAACACCCAGGCTATTCGATACCAGGATATAACGCCAACGCCGCATAAATATTCGGCGCATCTCTCGCCGTAATAACTCCAGCCCAGCAACGTCGTTAAGGCAAAAATAGCCAGGCCAAAACTCACCACGTATTCACCATAACCCGGTAAACCCATTCTAAATGCATAGGCCGATAAGGACGCACCCGTCTCTCCACTCGTCCAACTACCCGTTAAAATAATAACTAGAGCGGTCATCGTGCAAATAATAATCGTATCGATGAAGGTACCGAGCATCGCAATTTTACCTTGTTGTACGGGGTTATTTGTTTTTGCCGCCGCGTGAGCAATGGGCGCTGTGCCAAGCCCCGCTTCATTAGAAAATATGCCGCGCGCAACGCCAAAGCGAATCGCCGCCATAATCCCCGCTCCCGCGAAACCACCTGCAGCCGCGGTACCTGTGAACGCGTCATTAACAATCAGTTTAAGCGCCGTTGGCACCGAATCCAGGCGCTGGATAATAATAATGCCTGCCCCTGTAACGTAGGCTACAGTCATAAACGGAACCAATTTAGAGGCCACTTGACCGATGCGTTTAATGCCACCCACTAACACCGCATACACGATCACCGCCATGATAATACCTGTTAACCAACTCGGAATATTTAAGGTACTACTCATCGCATCAGCGACAGAGTTTGCCTGTATCGTATTACCAATACCAAACGCCGCCAGCGCACCAAATAAAGCAAAGAGGAATCCCAGCCATTGCCAGTTTTTGCCCAGGCCATTTTTGATGTAATACATTGGCCCACCCACATAAGCACCGTTTTCATCGACCTCTCGATAATTAACGGCCAACACGGCTTCGGCATACTTTGTCGCCATCCCCACCAGAGCGGTCATCCACATCCAAAAAATGGCGCCGGGGCCGCCCAAAAAAATCGCTGTAGCGACGCCGGCGATATTGCCGGTTCCGATGGTCGCAGCTAATGACGTCATCAAGGCGCTAAAAGGACTAATTTCACCCTCGGCTAAAACATTTCCCTGGCGACCACGCCATAATAAGGAAAACGCCGCCGGTATTTGCCGCAGCGGCATAAACACCAGGCCAACCATTAAATAAAGGCCGACACCCAATAGTAAAACTAAAATGACCGGACCCCAAACAAAACTGCTGATTGAATTAAGCTGCTGTGTTAATGTTTCCATACGGTTTCTCAGTCATCATCGGTAAAGTTAAGGGGCGCTCACGTAGCACTTGAGCCCAAAGTGTATACGTTTTATTGAAGTGAAGAATGCTTGGCCGCATACTCCACTGTACTCATGCTTTATTATTACAGGTGACTGCTCCCCGCCCTATCGGACGAGGCTTCCAACTTCTCAGGCTGCAACCGGTAAATTACCGGACTTACGCAAGCCTCCATTGGCAGAGACCGTCAATCCATCGGCCTTTAGTTTTAAAATTCCCTGCTGACGAATATTAATCGCTGCATTAATATCTCTATCATTATCTATTTCGCAGGCTGGACAGTCCCATTTACGCACATTTAATGGAAGTTCATCCACTTTATGTCCGCAGTAATGGCACGTTTTTGAGCTAGCAAACCATTGATCAATCTTAACGAAGTGCTTACCTTGCTCACGCGCCTTATATTCCAGCTTCTGTATTAGGGATGACCACGCAGCATCAGCAATGTGCTTTGATAACTTGCGGTTCTTCAGCATGTTTTTTACTTTCAGTGTCTCGACCGATACCGCTTGGTTTTCGTCAATAAGGCGACGAGACAGTTTGTGCTGATAATCAGCACGTACATTAGCAACGCGTTCATGCGCCTTAGCTAATGTAAGCCGAGCTTTCGCTCGACCCTTACTTCCTTTGGTGCACCGTGACAGTGACTTTTGTTTGCAGCGAAGGTTGGTTTTCGCATTTTTTAAAAATCGTGGATTCACTTCCTTGCGACCTTCCGAGTCTATCACCAGGTGAGTAATCCCCATATCAAGGCCTAACACAGCTTCTTTATCTATATGTTTTGCTGGTTCAGGCGCACAAACACCGCTTTCCATTAATAATGAGGCATAGTGCTTGCCGGTCACTGTTCGGGTTAAGGTGATGCTTTTTAAGGTGCCGACCAGTTCTCGATGAACCCGGGCCTTGATTTTCCCAAGTTTAGGTATTTTAATCCAGTCCTCACCCGCATTAACACCCATGCAGTGATAACTCGACTGCTTTCCATGTTTACTTTTAAAACAGGGGTATTTAGCTGGCAGCTTTGGACTAAAGAAGTTTTGGAACGATTGATCAAGGTTGATGCACGCTTGCTGTAGCGCTATCGAATCATAATCCTTTAGCCAAAAATACTTTCGAGAGCGCTTAGCTACTGCAAGTAACGGCTTAATATCACGTTTAGCCCGAAGGCTTAATCCATGACGACTGTATTGAGAGCTGATGATATGCAGGGCCTTGTTATACGTAAACCGAACAGCACCGAACTGGGCGTTTAAAAAAACAGCCTGCTCAGGAGTTGGGTAAAGTCGTATTTTTGTAGCTTTTAACATTAGGCGCTCTGTGTTACAATACTTATATTCTATTGCATAAGGTGGTATTTGTCAAATGAGTGTACAAACAAATGATCTATCTCGATACCTTAAGCGAAGACACAGTGTTTCAAAGTTAGTTGTTCATCTAGTGTTTACAACCAAGTACAGAAAAAAGCTGTTGGATGCGACGATGATCGAGCAATTAAGGGTAGCCTTAGTCTCTGCCTGCGACAAGCTCGAGTGCGAGCTTATCGAGATGAATGGTGAGCCCGATCATATTCACCTGTTGGTTGAGTATCCTCCAAAACTACCGGTTAGCGTTATGGTCAACAACCTTAAATCAACCTCTTCCAGGCATTTAAGGTCGATGAACACTCATCTTGAGCGTCAAAGTAAGGCGTCAGCATTGTGGTCAAGATCCTACTTTGCTTGCAGCGCTGGAGGAGCTACGATAGAAACCTTAAGGCGTTACGTTGAAAACCAAGGTGCGTCAATGTAGTCTATCGCTTATATCCCCACCCGATTGGGCGAGGGTTTACGCGATAATTGCTAAAACCCATTCAATCTATGTATTCATTCTCATAAGGATCAGCACAATGTATAGCAAACAATCTCCGCATATAGTTCCCGTTAAAAGTGGCGAAGAGGTATATCTGTGCCAATGCGGTAAAACGGCCAAAGCACCGTATTGTGATGGTAACCATAAAAAAACCGATGGCGTTCGGCCTTTTATTTATACGGCAAAAAAAGCCGCAAACCTGTACGTTTGCGGCTGTGGACAATCTGCCAATATGCCGTGGTGTGACGGCAGCCACAAAAAATAACCCTTTTCACAAACACCTTACATACATATGAACCTTCTAATTGATTTTTTTAATTCCGATGAAATAGCCGATGAAGCTATGTACTTTGTTGAAATGCACGGTTTTTTAACCAGCCTCGTGATTCAGCCCGGCGCATTAACACAACAACAAATACTCGCTGAAATTTTCGCAGAAAATCCCGTTGACGATTCTATTTCGCAAGCCATTGCCACGCTGCAAAAAGAGATTGAACAGTCTTTATTAAACAGCGATTTTCCAGACGTTATCAGCGCGGAGGACGATGAAGACTCCCTCACGTTATGGGCCTCCGGCTTTATGCAGGGCGTTTTCTCGCAACAAGAGCTCTGGTTCGAGACCTACCCTGAGGTAGTGGCGGAATTAACCCTGCCCATCCTGAGTTGTTCAGAATTATTAGACGAGGAACTGGACGACATCAACCAAAATGACGAATTATTGGATGATATGGCTGAGACAATTCCAGATTGCGTGATCGATTTATACCTATTATTTAACGCGCCTGCGGACGGCTAATTTTCCTTGAATAGTGAGCGCTCACTTCACGATTCTGTCGTCAGGGATTTAGCCTGGGTTATCGCAAGCCCCCCGCTTATTCAGGGCCAAATCGATATTTGTAACTGGACAGATAGTGCCTTTTGGCAAAATGAACGCTGCCATTTTCAGCCTCACTTATTAGACGTTGATACTAAGCCTACTGCGCTACACCAGTTTTTATTTCAACAGCGCGACCAGAGATTAGGTCATCGCTTCGAAACGCTCCTGAGCTATTGGTTTAACAACAACGATCGTTATCAAATTATTGCTCAGAATTTGCAAATACAGGACACCGAACGCACGATAGGAGAGTTTGATTTTATCGTTAACGACACCGTCAACAATAAGTACCAACACTGGGAAGTAGCCTGTAAATTCTATTTAGGTATCGGCGATACGAAAGAGATAAGCAATTGGCATGGGCCGATGTTGCAAGATCGTTTGTCCGCCAAATACAAACAAATGCAAACACGGCAAAGCCAGCTTTCTATACTTCCCGCATCATTTGCGAGTTTAGAAAAGCTTAATATTCAAATTGATCAACATATCTGCTTAATGAAAGGGAGGTTGTTCTACCCGGTTAACGAGGCCAGCAGACAGTCACCCGCGCTCATTTCTTCGAAACACCAACAGGGCTGGTGGGCCAGACCTGAAGAATTTACACGTCGGTTTAAACAGCAAAACCTTCGTTGGTATCTACTCAGCAAAAACCAATGGTTGGCCGAGTTACACTTTAAGCCCGACGACCCAGGCTATAACACTGAGCAGTTACTCGAGCTATTTTTATCAAAACCCTCTAATCGTCCCGTCTGTATTGCTGGCTTTAAGCCTGAACAAGCCACTAACAATGAAATAACCCGCGGGTTTTTAGTGGCAAAAGATTGGGCGAGTGAGCTTATTATCGACGATAATACAGACTAATTTATTCATAACCTAACAGAGAAAAACGTGACCACCCCAATCGAACAACCAATCGAAAAGTTAGTCATAAATCATTGCGAAATCACCTTACTCGGTACCGCCCACGTTTCTAAAGCCAGTGCGGACGCTGTTCGGTCACTGTTGGCCAGCGGTCAATTTGATGCGGTTGCTATTGAGCTTTGTCCCGGACGGTTTAATGCGTTGATCAACCCTGATAGCCTCGCTCAGCTAGATTTATTCGATGTTATCAAAAGCGGTAAAGCCGCTATGGTAACCGCCAGTTTAGCGTTAGGCGCTTTCCAGCAAAAAATGGCTGACGAGTTGGGTATCGAGCCGGGTGCCGAGATGAAATTAGCAGCGGCGCTCGCCAAAGAAAAACACCTACCTGTGCTATTGATCGACCGCGACGTGGGCATAACACTTAAACGCGTGTATCGAAATGTCCCCTGGTGGAAGCGTCTGGAGCTTTTTTCGGGGCTATTGGCTAGCGTGATGTTTTCTGAAAAAGTCAGTGAAGATGAGATTGAAAAGCTGAAAGAAGGTGATGTGTTAGAGGCCACTTTTTCGCAATTTGCCGAATCGTCCAGCGAAATTTATACCCCCTTGGTGAACGAACGCGACCAGTATATGGCTCATCGTTTATTTAACGAAGCCAGCTCAGGTCAACACAAACACCTGTTCGCCGTTGTCGGTGCCGGTCATTTAAAGGGCATAAAAGACTACCTTGAGACACAGCTAAAAAACGCAAAAAGCCTGCAAGAACTCGACAGCATTCCAACACCCAGTCGTTGGCCAAAGTTCATTCCCTGGATAATTGTTGGGCTTATTTTTATTGGTTTTGCCATTGGTTTTAATCGCGCGCCCGAACTTGGTTGGCAACTGGTTATCGAATGGATTGTTATTAACGGCGCCTTATCGGCATTAGGCGCCTTATTAGCCAACGCGCACCCTGTCACCATAATAACCGCATTCATAGCGGCGCCTCTCACCTCGCTCAATCCAACCGTGGGCGCTGGTATGGTGACCGCAGCCGTTGAGGCATGGATTCGCAAACCGCGCGTGGCTGACTTCTCCACCCTCAGGAAGGACACCACAAAATTAAGCGGCTGGTGGAAAAACAGGGTCTCAAGGACCTTGCTGGTTTTCTTTTTTAGTACCCTGGGCTCTGCCGCAGGAACCTATATCGCGGGCTTTAGAATCTTCGAACAACTTACCTGACTAATTGCTGAACGCTGTGTCTTATTTGCGGGCTTAATACCAGACCAGCATCATCGATGATCATGGCAAGCTCTGCATCAAAAGTTAGCTTACCTTTCTTATCGGCCCAAATAATTTTTTGCTCAAACAGCATTTCAATAAAGCCTTTAAAAAGTGCTTTGTCAAAAAAATCGGGGGAATTGAGCCGATATATCATCATTAAACGCTCTGCCACCTGGCTGCATAGTTTTTCTAAACTTATTCTCGACAACACGCCAGGCCCTGTAGCCTTGAGGACAACCAACGTTAAGTAGTAGCGCTCGAGGCTGAGTAAAACTCCTTTCGACAAAGCGGTCATTTTCATAATCTCAGTCGCTACGATAGACAACGTCATACCATTGTCTTCTAACAAACCTTCTTCCGCTAAGCACGTTAGTGTTTTACTGGTCACTGCATTAAGCTGCCTCGTGTTCCAGTGCATTGACAGCTCGGTTTTTAAGAAAGGATAGACCAACTTAAACCAATGAATGACCTGCTTTTTGTTTAGCGTCGAATTGCTCAAAAAACAACAGGCAATAAAGGAAGGGAGCGCAAACAAATGTACGATATTATTTCTAAAATAGGTCATTAAAATGGCCTGGTGCGCCTCAACCGTTATGATATCGCCCAACTCATTGTGGTTGCGTTTAATCAAACCAAATTCTTCGCCGTAAGCTACCACGCCAGCGCCATCCAGTTCGGTTATGGTCACGTCTTTGGAGTACGGCACCGTTTTTAATAACTTTAAATAAAGATTAATTTGCGACACCAAATCATCTTCTGTCATCGCTTGTTTTGGCGCACTCAACACCGTCATCGCCAACAAACCCACGGCATTGACGTGGGTTGCCTTATTTATACCCGCCATCACCTGAAGTCCGAGTTTATTCACCACGCGCGGCACCCAGGGCTGTTTCTCGGCTGAAGCCTCACGACGCCAGTTTGGCGCCTGCTTATCTAACAACTCATTCAGCATAATGGGTGTTCCGAAATTTACGTGCACTTCACCAAAATGCTCTTTCAAAGCCTTTATTGAACGCAAGAAACCCGCAACTGATTCTGTTTTTTTAGGTTTGCCGCTTAATTCATTAATATACGTTTCACCTTCTACCAACTTTTCGTAAGCAAAATTAACCGGCATAAAGATTACCGAACGTTTATGATCACGCAAATAATTTCGCACGCTCATCGCTAATAAACCCGGTTTTGCTTTTAGGCGTTTGCCGGTGCGGCTACGCCCACCTTCGATGAAATATTCTACTGCGGTTCCTTTATTCGCCAAATAACCCATATAGGCTTCAAACACGGCGCCATATAAGACATTGCCCTTAAACGAGCGGCGTAAAAAAAATGCCCCGCAACGCCTCATCCATGGTCCTGCAATAGGGATATTTAAATTAAGACCCGCCGCTACGTGAGGCGGCGCCAGACCCTTGTTAAATAATACATAAGACAATACCAGGTAGTCCATATGGCTTTGATGACTTGGTACATAAACAATCTGGTGTTCGCGAGATAAACGCTCAACACGGTCAAAGTGGTGTAGCACGATGCCGTCATATAATTTATTCCACAGCTTGCTGAGCAATTTTTCTAGTAGCACTGCCGCGCGCATATTAATCACCGCCGCAATTTCCTGCGCGTATGCTTTAGCCTTTTTTTCGACTTCAGCTTGAGGTTTTTTCTTTACTCTTACTTCACGCTCAATAGCCTGTTGAACTAGCGGTTGCACCAACAAGTCATTGGCTAATTTCTTTGCCGAAGGCTGGTCTGGGCCTATTGTGGCCAAACGCGTTCGAGCAAAGTGCAAACGTAAAACACGTGATAATTTTCGCGTTAAAAATGGGGGCGTTTGTGCATCATTGAGTAACGTTTTTAAAATGACCGGTTCGCCAAACTGCAAAACCGTCCGGCGACCATTAAATAAAATAGACAAAAAGCGAGAAAAGAGGCTAGATCGGAATCCTTCATCGGTAAAAATACTGCCCAAAATACTATCTGACTTACTCGGTGACCTGCCCCAAAAGACGGACACCGGTACAATCAGCACGTCGTCTAACGCGCCTGATTTCACTGCATCCATCAGGCGATTTAAACGCTTTGGCGCAGGGTCGTAAAATTTATCCTTGATCCGGTTCAGCACAAACGTGGCGACTTTTTCTTCACCGTTTGGCCATTGAAGGCCAGCAGATGGCCGCGGCAAATCAAGTTCTTTACAGGTTTGCTCTAAAATAATTTGCTTTGAACACACGTCGCTATAGGTGACGTAACAAACATTTTTGCCCTTCAGTTTATCTAGCCGATCGGTGTCACTCGGCAATACCGTTACTTTGACCCATAAGGACAGTAGCCAACGTAATATAAATGAGCCCGCCATGGCTAATCGTTTGCCTGCATGGCACGAAATACCATCGGTTGCGGTGGTGCGATAGCATCTAAAGGCTTATCTGTTTGGCTTAAAGATTCAAAATCAAATAAGTTAGGATCCATCAATTGTGATGGTTTTATATTGCTTAAACTTTTAAAAATGGTTTCGATGCGACCGGGGAACTGCTTATCCCACTGGTTCAATAGGGCCTTCGTGGCAACCCGTTGAAGATTGTCCTGGCTGCCGCATAAATTACAGGGAATAATCGGATAGGCCTTTGCCTGGGCAAACTCGGCGATATCTTTTTCGCGCGAATACGCCAGCGGCCTGATGACGATATGCTTGCCATTGTCACTTTTCAGTTTTGCTGGCATTGCTTTTAACTGGCCGCCATGAAATAAATTGAGAAAGAAGGTTTCAATAATATCGTCGCGATGATGGCCCAGTGCAATTTTGTTATAGCCGTGCTCTTCGGCGTAGGCATACAACGCGCCGCGCCGCATTCTAGAACATAGGCCACAGGTTGTTTTTCCTTCTTCCACTACCCGCATAACGACGCTATAGGTATCTTGCTCAATCACGTGATACTCTACACCTAGAGACGCTAAGTAATCGGGCAAAACGTGCTCAGGAAAGCCGGGCTGTTTTTGATCTAAATTAACTACCAGAATATCAAAATGAATCGGCGCGCTTCGCTTAAGATTCAACAAGATATCCAACATCGTGTAGGAATCTTTACCGCCAGACAGGCAGACCATAATTCGATCACCGTCTTCGATCATTTTATAATCGGCAATCGCCTCGCCCATCTCTCGACGCAGGCGTTTATGCAGCTTATTAAATCGAATTTTATTTTTATCTACTTGACTCATTTGGATATTTTATCAGAGATGCACCTAATTGCTCTAAGTAGATGCAGATTCAACAGCAAAATGCTATAACAACTGTCAGTAAAAAAGGAGCCTAAAATGTCAACAATTAGTATGCAAAGTCGCGCGACCGGCGCAATCATGGGTGCCTACATTGGCGATGCCTTAGGCCTGGGCCCGCATTGGTATTACAACCTCGATGAGCTGCACGCAGTGCATGGCGACTGGATAGACGACTATAGCGACCCTCAACCCGAGCGTTATCACGGTGGAATGACAGCCGGTCAGCAGTCCCAGTCCGGCTTGATTTTAAACATGCTGGTGGACTCTATGTTGGCGCATAACGACTACGAAGAAACGGATTTTTGTAAGCGTTTAGACAACGAATTATTTCCTCTTTTAGATGGCACACCTAGCGTTGGACCCGGCGGCTTTACCAGTCAATCTATTCGTGAAGCGTGGACGTTGCGCACAAAAAATCAATTGCCCTGGGGTGAGGTAGCTGGTTTTACAGACAACACCGAAGCCGCCGAACGAATTCTAGCGTTGGCGATTCGTTACGCAAATAAGCCAAAAAAATTGGCTGAAACTATTTCAAGTAACACTCGCCTCACCCAGTGCGATGAAACCATCAACGCCATGACCGTAGCGTATGGCGCGGTATTAGGCATGCTTGTGCAAGGCCATCCCCTGGACGGAGCCTTATCGGGCAAGTTAATGCAATTGGTGAGCAGCCACGATTTACCCTTCCACGCCATGTCGATACCCGGTGCCAAGCCGTCTGGAGCGGGTACCTTTGCTTCACCCGATGCACTACTCACGCCATCGAGTATCGCTCGCGCAGCGCATGAAAATCTGATCAAGCCCGCGTGGAAAGTATCGCTCGTTTACGGTATGCCCTGCGCTGTGTACCACATATTTCCTGCTTGTTATTATTTGGCCGCACGTTTTTCTGATGATTTTGAGTCTGCGGTATTACACGCGATTAACGGTGGCGGACAAAACATGGCTCGAGCTATGTTAACCGGCGCTTTAGTCGGCGCTCAAGTGGGTATTGAAGGTATTCCACGGCGCTTTATTGATGGCTTGGAGAATTCAAGCGAGCTACTTGAGCGCGCCGAAAAACTGGCGGCTCAAATAAACTAGTTAAGCCATGCCTCTTTCAAACGCAAAAAGCTGGAAACCTTTTTTAAGCGTTGAGTTAGAAAAACCGTACATGTTAGTACTGAAAGAGTTTTTGCGGTTGGAGAAAAACGAACATAAAATCATTTACCCGCATTCAACGCATTGGTTCCACGCGCTAGAAATAACGCCTCTGGAAAACGTAAAGGTCGTTATATTGGGGCAAGACCCATACCACCAACCACACCAGGCACATGGCCTATGTTTTTCGGTTCAACCAGACGTCAAAATACCCCCATCATTACGAAACATTTATAAAGAATTACAAATGGATCTAAATATTCCACACGCCCTGCATGGCTGTTTGGAAAGCTGGGCGAAACAAGGCGTGTTACTGCTTAACAGTGTATTAACGGTTGAACATGATCAGGCTAATTCGCATCAGGGCAAAGGCTGGGAAGAATTTACCGACAAGGTTATACAGACCGTCGCTGAGCAAAACGAACACGTGGTGTTTTTACTCTGGGGGAGTTACGCACAAAAAAAAGGTGCCTTCATAGATACCCATCGTCACCTCGTGCTAAAAGCCCCGCATCCATCACCTTTATCGGCACATCGTGGTTTTTTGGGCTGCAAACACTTCAGTAAAACCAATCAATACCTGGAACAACAAGGCAAAGCGCCTATACATTGGGAGCTCCCCAAAATTGCCAGCCCAGTGTGTTAACTCCCTTCTATAGCCAGGCCTTTTGGTGGAAACTTGGTTACTGAAAAAATCGCCTGAATAGGATTATTTTAGATTATGGGCACACTTATAATCTGATCAGTTTTTATTTTAATATTAGTCTAATAGCGTTCATTATCGACGCATTCTCAACTCAGTTAGTTGATTACTATTTCAACTAACTCTGATATTGTTCTTCAAAAACTAATAAGGCTTGGTTATGACGAATGTTAAAGAGATAACTGTCATGATAGTGGATGACGACGATTTAGTTCGCGCCTATTTGCGAATAATGCTGCGCGACCTGGGAGTACTTAATATTCAGGAAGCCGGCACGGGGGAGAAAGCGCTTCGTGAAATGAAGTTAAAACAGATTAATCTTATCTTTCTTGATATCAATCTACCTGACGTCGACGGTGTTGAGTTAACTAAAACCATTAAAACCAATCAAGCGAATTGTGAAATCATTATGATAAGCGCTGAAATGACGAGGGACCGCGTTAAACAAATCACCCAATCCGCGGCTAAAGATTTTATTGCTAAACCCTTTAATGCTAACGTCGTTGAAAAGAAACTCAGTAATATTCTGGCGAGATTAACGGCCTAACGGGCAATCCTTTAAATAACTCTTAGAGCCCCACTGACCGCGATATTACGATTTATTTAATGCCTTAATTCTGGTTAAACCAAACACCTTCAGCTCTATCCAAGTTACTTAAAGGGTACCATTCCAGCAAAAAACCATACCCCTAATCCACTGCAAACCAAGCAAACATTAAAAAACCTCTAATCTATTAACATTTAATTGTTTTTCCGATTAGACGTAGTTTTTTTTATTTTAAATGCTATATTTTATTAAGGGCATTATCGATTAAAGGAATTTCTCACTGTCAATTCGATTGTGTTGGGAGAGTTTAAATCTACGGAAGGATGAATACTGATGGGTACAATAAAAGATATCACAGTCATGTTAATCGTGGAAAACGAATCGACTCGTGCCTATTTACGTATGTTGTTACGCACCTTAGAGCTTAATAACATACTGGAAGCAGGGACTGGAGAAAGGGCGCTCAAAGCCATCTCATCAACCTCAGTGGACCTCGTGTTCTTAGATACTAACTTACCTGACGGCAACTGCTTTGAACTGGTCGATACCATCAAAACTAAAAGCTCGCATTGCGAAATTCTAATAATTAGCTCAGATGTCACCCAGGAACACGTCCAACAAATCATCAGCGGCCCAGCCAACGGCCTAATCCTGAAGCCTTTTACTGCCTCCGTGATAAAGAAAAAAATAGTCAGGTTGCTACCCAGCCTATTATCTGCAAAACTGACGCACTCAATGCCACAGATGGTTTAACCATACTGAAAAGACCTGCTGACCTGCCGCCCTGCTGTTGTCGAACTGGCTAGTCGAATTTAATATCTATACCAGCCAAGCCGCAATAACCCGCAGGATGCTTGGCTAAATACTGTTGGTGATAATGCTCCGCGTAATAAAACGCTGGCACAGGTAATATTTCTGTCGTAATCACACCATAATTTGCGTCATTTAAACGCTGTTGAAACGCATCACGCATTTGTTCTGCTAATTGAGCTTCATCATCCGTTGCGTAGTAGATGCCGGAGCGATACTGCGTACCTCCATCATTCCCCTGCCGCATACCTTGCGTAGGGTTGTGTGACTGCCAAAAAACCTTTAATAATTCCAGATAAGAAATAACCGCAGGGTCGTACACCACCAATACCACCTCATTATGCCCCGTCATACCGCTACAGACTTCTTCATAACTTGGGTTAGGCGTATAACCAGCAGCGTAACCAACAGCCGTTACGTAAACACCATCAAGTTGCCAAAATTTTCGCTCAGCGCCCCAAAAGCATCCCATACCAAATAGCGCGGTTTTAAACCCTTCCGGAAAGGGTGGCTGCAAACTGTGCTGACGGTGTACAAAGTGCAATTTAGGAACGCGCATGGCCTCACTGCGGCCTTTCAATGCTTGTTCTAGAGCGGGTAATATTGTTTTATTCATAGTGCCTTTTTGGGTACCAAACCATGATTGTAAAGTGACTATCGCTAAGGCATCAAGCCCGTTGCCATTCGTCCAGTATAGCGTAAGATAATCAGGAATGACTTATGTTTACGTGGCTAATTACAGTCTTTAAAACTCTAAAATTACTGCGTATTTCAGGCTTAAACAGCTTAATTTAAGGCTTTACACCTAAGGGATGTCGTTATGAGACTAATGAATATTATCTTTGCTGTAATACTTTTTATTGCTTCGGCGACTGTATCGGCCAAAACCAGCGCGCCAAACATTCAACAACTTGAAGCCGACTGGTGGACATATTTTTCACCCGAAAAAAAATTAACGGATGAACTTCTAGAGCAGCGTCTTGACCAGTTAGATCGTTCATTAACAAGGATGGGCGACACGCTTAACGCAAAACACCAGTCCGTTGTATTACCACTTATTATCCAGCTACGTGAGCTCATAGTCGTATATCGCCAACACCATGAACCCACAACAGTTGGTGCACTGTCTTTAGCTCCAGAAAAAGAATCTTACCTTTTAGCAGAAGCGTTTGAACTACAACTCAATTACCTCGCGTTAAGTACGGAAGTAAAACACCAACGATCAGATATTTTATGGCGACGTGAGCTGATTGACGCAGAACGAAAACAACAATCTCAACGTAAAATAAGCTACGCAGAATACACAAAAACGAATACCGTAAAACTAGCGTTAGCGTTAGAAGTCATGCTATCCAGGTTTCAACTTGAAATTGACCTTATCGCGCTTCAGGAGCAGCAAGCCAAGCTAGAGCAGCTGGTTGAAAAAAAATCCACTCTACAAAAACACCTAAAAAACATCGTCTCTCTAGTGGTACTTCAGGCAGAAGACCTTGAATACTGGGAAAAGCAGCACCGCCAATCGCTGGAAGAAATCATTCAAATTAGAAAACAGGCCGTCCGTGATAGTTCTGCTGGTCAGAAAGCGAACTCTTTGCAAATGACTGACAGGCAACTGCGAATTAGCACAGAAGAGCTACGTGCTGCTCGTGCGGATATAATCTTAACAATGATCCAGCTTACCCGTAGCGAACAAGCCAGTATTTTAGATCAGCTTAAGCAAAACATTAGTGCTGCTGAGAGCTTATTAAAAAGTCAAACGCCTAAACAGGCTTACATAATTAATTCACTGTCTGCGCTTTACGGCTGGGAAGAAAATAACAACGCATCAAATAATAAGGCAGCTCAACCCACACAATTATTAGCCTCGATTAAACGTCAGCTCAATACCGCAAAAACCGAGTTAGCACTATTGAAATTCACCATTTCCCTGGCCAAAAAACGTATGCTTTTGGGCCGCTCTAACCTCGAAGATAGTTGGCTGCAACTTAGCAGTTTTGTCAGCAATAGCTATGAGACTCTACACACCTTACTGGCCACGTCCCTGTTTGAAATTAATGAAGCACCCGTCACCTTTATGGGCTTACTTCGTTTATTAATTATTATTTTTATTTCTTGGGTACTTTCTAGAACCGCTCGTGGTGCTATCGACCACTTTTCCAGTCAACGACCTAGCGTTAGCCCCAGTTCTATTTATGCTCTAAGTCGTGTTTTACATTACCTTATATTGTCCATCGGTGTTGTGATTGGCTTATCGTCAATCGGCGTCGACTTTACTAAATTTGCCCTGATGGCCAGCGCACTCAGTATCGGCATTGGCTTTGGTCTACAAGCTTTAGTCAGTAATTTCGTCGCAGGCTTGATCATTTTATTTGAGAAAAGTTTAAAAGTGGGTGATTTCGTAGAGCTTGAATCGGGTATTACCGGCGAAGTAATGGAGATTAATATGCGCAGTACCTTAATTACAACCAATGATAATATCGACATCCTGGTTCCAAACTCTGAGTTTATAAATAAAAATGTAACCAACTGGACCCTGCGAGAAGTATATCGGCGTGTTCGTGTTCCATTTGGCGTCGCCTATGGCAGCGACAAAGAACTGGTCAAAAAAGCCGCATTAGAAGCCGCCGAAAATGTTAACTGGACGTTAAAAACAGACGCTAATCGAAAGCCTCAGGTCTGGTTGGTAAAATTTGGTGATAGCAGCCTCGATTTTGAATTAGTTGTTTGGTTAATTCCTGAGGCGGTAAAAAGACCCTCTAGTGTTCAAGCCAGTTACTTATGGGAAATATCATCTAAGCTAGCCGAATATAAAATCGAAATCCCATTCCCGCAACGAGACTTACATTTACGCAGCGGTTTTGATGTTTTAGTCAAAAAAGAACTTTAGAGCGTTCGATCTTACTTTTAAACCCAAGTGTATCCACACTTATATTATAACCAGCAAACGCACACTACAAACATTCTTGGCGTTAGCTTAAAGCCTTTTTCTTTCATGCATTACAATATGCTTTTTATTGCTCTTAAGGTAATGGGTTTTATATGACGGCAACTAATGATAACGACCAACTGCAACGTTTTTTATTTGAAAATATAGGCGTACGGGGAGAAATTGTTAAATTAAACAGCGCTTGGCAAACAGCCTTAGCAAACCACACCTACCCCACGGTAGTGGCTGAACAACTAGGTCAGGCACTCGCTGCCAGCTTATTATTGTCTGCCACATTAAAGTTTGAAGGTGCGTTAATTATACAAATCCAGGGCGATGGCCCAATTAGTCTGTTAGCAGCCCAGGCGACAGATCAACAAATTGTTAAAGGTTTAGCACATTGGTCAGGCGACATTCCGGCCGGCGACCTGGCTTCGCTATACGGTGAGGGGCGTTTGGTGATTACCATTAAACCAGCAAAAAAGAAGCCCTACCAAGGCATCGTGGGCTTACAAGGTTCATCCCTAGCTGAGTCGATTGAGTCTTACTTTCGGCAATCCGAACAACTAAAAACCCGACTTTGGTTTGCAGTCAACGAGGATCAGGCGGTCGGCCTGTTATTACAAGAACTACCAGCACAGCAAGGCAAGCAAGTAGACTGGCAACGTCTTGAACTATTAGCCGATACTATTAGTGATAGTGAATTACTCAACCTTCCAACAGAAGCGATTATCCATAGACTTTTTCACCAGGAAACTGTCCGTCTATATGATCCGCAGGCCGTAGCATTTCGATGTGATTGTTCAAAAGAAAAAGTAGAGTCCAGCTTATTAATAGTTGGACAAGAAGAGCTCCTATCCCTGCTACAAGAAAAAGGCGCCGTAGACATTGATTGTGATTTTTGTAATCAGCACTATCATTTTGATGCTGCTGACATAGACCAGTTATTTAACCTGGGGGGAAATGGCGAATCGCCTGTTCGCCATTAACTTACTTTAGCTAGCGTTAATAACTGCTTAAATTCATAAAACTGGTGATGCATTAGCAAATAGTGGTATAAAAGTAGCGCAGGTGTACTCCCTATTCACAATAACAAGAGGATGAAACAATGAAATTTTTAGCTGATTATCAGGAACAGTCGTATGCGCTGTTAAGAATTACCACTGGATTTTTGTTTATATGGCACGGCGCACAGAAGTTTTTTAATTTCCCGATTGATTTTCCGTACGGGCCATTAAACCCTATGATGAGCGCAGCTGCGACGATTGAGCTGTTGGGCGGCGCATTAATTATGTTGGGCTTATTTACCCGCCCTGTAGCGTTTATTGCCAGCGGTACGATGGCAGTAGCCTACTGGATGGCGCATGGCAGCAAAGGCTGGTTCCCCATCGCTAATGGGGGCGAAATAGCGGTTATGTTCTGTTTTATCTTTCTATTTATTGCAACGCGTGGCGCGGGCATTTGGAGTCTGGATAAAAAAGACTAACGGCTAAGCGCATGGCTTAAATCACTAGGATATATGTGGTTTAAGCCATGCTTCAAACTGAGACAAACTCATTACTCCCGCCTGTCTGGCGACTTCTTTACCATTTTTCATAATCAGCAAGGTGGGAATACTCTTAATTTGAAAGCGCGCAGCCAGACTCTGTTCATTCTCAGTATCTAATTTTGCAAAACGGGCTTTTGGTTCAAGTTTTTTTGCCGCCTGATCAAAGGTCGGGGCAAATGATTTACACGGGCCACACCAGGCCGCCCAACAATCTACTACGACAGGAATATCGCTTTGTTCAAAGTGGCGCTGCGCGGTGGCTGCTTTTAAATTAACCGCCTTAGCCGCAAATAATTTTTTCTTGCACTTGCCGCAGTTTCCACCGGCATTTAATTTATCGGCGGGGAGTTTATTAACTGCATCGCAGTGTGGGCAAACAATTTTTAGCGAATCCGACATGGCTTTAACCTGACTTAGTTGTTGGTAATACTAGTATGGAGGCAGGGCGAAAAAAATCAACGTTTGATCAATTGCAGCTTTTCCCGCCGAGTTAGTTTTTTTATCGCTGCTTCTCGAATACTGGCGCTACTTCTATCATGTTTTCCTTCAGTATAGACGAAGCTTTCCGGCGTTCTACCTTTAAAGTATTTAGCGCCCGTGCCGGCCAGATGCTGCTTAAATCGTCGTTCCAGATCGGTCGTTATGCCGGTATACAGGGTGTTATCGCTGGCCTCTATGATATACACATACCAGCTCATACCGCTTTTAGAATATCACCGCACAGACGGCAAAAATAGCGGTTGCTGCGCTTAACCACTTTATTGTGTCTACGAATACCCAGTTGGTGAGCATGGCAGCCACAGCGATACGGTACGGTTGAATAAACTCGCTTAGGAATATCGCTTAAGTCGTAGTTTGCCGTTCGGCTTGCATCCGCACCTAACTTATCCATCAACGAGCGCCACTGCACCCCGTGCGGCCGAACATTTTTACCGCCGTATTGCATATCAATAATGTAATGCGCCACTTCGTGGGGAATCGTATCTCGACAATTTTCATCAAAATATTTGGCAAATATAAGCGAATTATAGCGAATGACTTTTCCATGTCGCGAATACTTATACATGCCAATGGTATGACCGCGTAAATCGAATTGCACGGGAATGATGGGGAATTTTTTATTAAAAAGTACTTCTGCACGACGTATCTGCTTATTAGTTTCTTCAACCACTAACTGTTGTTGATGTTCGTTTAAAACACTCATTTTTCTAACTTAAATTAAGACTATCGATCAACGACCTCACTTCCTGTCGAGCCGCCACATGAGACAAGCTATTAACTTTTTCAATATCCAACACCGTTAAACCCTTAGGAAATAGCTCTTTGTAAATAACCCTCTCGTACAACCCGGGTACGTAACGAAACATAATGCGTTTTTGTAACGCCTCTAAGGCGTTATGAACGCGTTTATTGTTTCTGGTGTCCAACGAGGCTAATCGAGTACGAACGACCACCCAGTCCATCGGTGGCTTCCCGCTGGCAGATCGAAATTTCCGACTATCCCACACCATTTCACTATAAAAACTGAGTTTTTTAACTTCATAATTTATCGCTGACACTTCGCCTAATAGATCCAGGTCGACAAAGCTATCATTCAACGGTGTAACCAGGGTGTCGGCCAGAGCGTGCGCTAAGCGGGATAGATAAGTATCGTTTCCAGGGCAATCGATAACAATAAAGTCCACCGAGTTTTTGAACTCATCCAGAACCTTTTGCAAGTTTTGTTGATCTTCTTTCTCACGGTCTTTTATTAAGCCCGCTTCTGATTGGCTAACTACTGCAAACTCTGGCATATTGACCTGACCGTCTCCATTCGCCATAAATGTTTGCCTGTTTTGCAAATATCTCACCACGCTTTTTTGCCGTGCATCTAAGTCGATAACGGCCGCTTTCTTACCCATCTCTAATAAACCAACGACTATATTCATAGCAAGGGTAGATTTTCCCGTACCCCCTTTTTCATTACCAAGAACAATAATTCGCGCTTCTTTTTTATCCATAGTTATATCGCTTTGTCGTCCAGACTAGACTGGCACTGTAAAGTTATTAGTCTCTAGTGCTGCTTAAAGGGTCTCGACGTCGAAGTTAAGCTCGGTATCGACTTCTTTATCGTAATCAACGGATGACTTATTAAAGCCAAACAACTGCAAAAACTCGTCTTTATAACTGGCGTAGTCCGTCATTTCGAAAAGGTTTTCAGTCGTTACATTCGGCCAAATTTCTCCGCATTTTTGTTGCACGTCGTCGCGCAATTCCCAATCATCTAGTCTAATTCGATTGCTATCGTCTAAATTTTGTTGTCCACCATCGTTGTATAACTGAGTTCTGAACAGTCGATTGATTTGTTCTATACACCCTTCGTGAATACCTTCTTGTTTCATTATTTTGAACACCATGGAAATATACAGAGGCATGACCGGAATGGCAGAGCTGGCCTGGGTGACCACCGACTTTAGCACCGCCACGTTGGCGCTACCTTGTATTGCCTTAAGTTTAGTATCGACAGCCACTGCCGCACGATCCAGATCCATTTTTGCTTTGCCTAAGGCGCCATCCCAATAAATAGGCCAGGTAATATCGGTGCCAATATAACTATAGGCGACAGATTTACATTGCGGTGCGAGCACATCAGCCTGTTCCAACGCGTTCATCCAGAGCTCCCAATCCTGTCCACCCATTACCGTAATGGTGTCTTGTACTTCTTGTTCGGTCGCTGGCTCTACTTCCGCTTCGATAATGATGTCTTTATTGGTATCAATAGCCGTTGAACGATATGTTTCACCGATAGGCTTTAGACATGAACGAACGAGTTCACCCGTTTCAGGTAATTTCCTGACCGGTGAGGCTAAGGAATAAATAACCAAATCCACCTGCCCCAGGTCTTCTTTAATCAGTTGAATCGCTTTTTGTTTGGCTTCATCTGAAAAAGCATCACCATTGATATGTTTAGCGTATAAACCGGCTTTTTTTGCCTGAGCATCGAATGCCGCTGTGTTATACCAACCGGCCGACCCTGTCTTGGTTTCTGTACCTGGTTTTTCAAAAAACACTCCTATCGTCGCGGCGCCAGCTCCAAACGCAGCCGATATACGAGACGCTAATCCATAGCCACTGGAAGAGCCAATAACCAGCACTTTTTTTGGCCCGTTCTTTATAGCACCCTGCTTTTGCGTGATGTCAATTTGCTGTTGTACGTTTGCAGCGCAGCCGCCCGGATGAGAAGTAGTACAGATAAAGCCACGAGTTTTTGGTTTAATAATCATAAGATTGCCAGTTAGTTATTGTAAATTTGAATCGTTATTTTAAAGGTATAACGTAATATTTTATAGCGTTCAATTAAATCAATCTTAGCGCGCTTTATTTTTTAGCAGTGTCTGATTTAAGCGATCGGCATTGAGTAAACTATCAGCTTGCTGAATGACTAGCGCCGAAACAGCACTGTTGTTCAACGACCTCTCCAACCATTTAAGCATTTGTAACCAGTCACCTTTCTCCAAATACATCAATAGTGGAGTATTTAACCTGAGATATAAATCACCCGCGTTTAAAAATACCGTCTGATCTACACCCGCCGCCGGCACACCTTGCGACAACAAGGCCCAGTTAATTAAATAGCCCTTATATTTGGCCTTTTTTAGCTCCATTAAAAACGTATTCAATTCGTTCACTGCCGCATAAGCCATGTGCTGTTTAGCCTCTTTCTGACTAAACTTTTTAAAAATAAACTTAAATTGGCTGCCCACTTCAAAAGTCGGCGTTTGTTTTTGGCTAAAGACCCAGGCACCTTGATGAACAGCTGTTGACTCGTCTTCTAAGGTAATAAGCTCCTGCTTTAACCAATCGCAATCGTGGAACTGGCAATACTCCCGCTTTATTTTTGAAAATATAGCCGCGTCATTAGCCGTTGGACCTGCTAATAAAACCCGTTTGTCTTGGGCAGCAATCAACACCCAATTTTCTCGTGTTACCGAAAGACTAAAGTCTGCTGCAGATTCAATCAGCAATTGAAGCTCGCCGATTCGCCCGATATAGTCACGAGTCGCCTGATGCCATCGAGATACCTTGTTGCTTGTCGCTATCTCTGCGCTATTATCTTTAGATCGTTCTAGTACATCGGCATAAGCTTGCCGCAAAGCTATCAAAGCGAGCACTGCAAAATCACGTTTAAGATCATCATCGGCGTGAGAAAGGAACTTGGCCATTACCGCTAACTCGGGGGGCGTTAAAGTAACTTGTTCAGCATTCTGCAAGTTGTCTTTCGAGAACACCGGTTCAACAAGAGAAAAGCACATCAATAACAACGCCGCGGTACGCGAATAGAGTTTCAAACGATCATTTATACCCTGCCTAATCACTCAAGCAGTAGCTTGTCGAAAAAAGCCCCGCATCACTGACCAACGATTTATGATCAACGACAGGAAAATAAGCACACAACCGACCAAATCTGAACCCGACAGGCTTTCACCAAACCATGAAGCCGCCAACATAGTCGTCCAGATAGGCTCAATGACCATAATAACGACACCATGACTACTAGTAGATAAGCTCAACGCGTGTGTTTGAATGAAAAATCGAGCCGCCGTTCCAATGAACGCACTCATTAATACCCAAAACACCATGTTCGCCGAAAAATCACTAGCAACAACCGCCCAACCCTCCAGCACGAGCGATAAAATACCCGCCATTATACCTACCGTCAGCAAAGTGATAGCCGTGAGTGATAGCGCTGGGACTTTTTCACTGATATCCATAATTTCATCTAAACCACCGATTTCTCGATGGTTAGCGGCGCGTACATTTAAGATGAAAAATAGCGCAAAAAATAGTGCTGCTATTAGGAATAGTAATTGCCCCTTTTCCATGACAAACCCGGTCTTTAACGACAAAAAACCAAGTCCAATAACCGCAATAGGCATAGCAAACCAGACACTCCATGTCGCCTGCCCTTTAAAAAAAAGCCTATCAAGAACGGGCACGATAACGACCGACAGGCTGGTTAAAAAACTGCCCACACTCAGGCTGACGCCCGAATAAACACCCATAATCCAAAAACACATACCGAGGGCAAAGATGATGCCGACGCCTATTGCCTGTTTGAGTTGCTGTCTATTGAGCGCCCTTATCTGATGGAATCCGAGTATTGATAACAACAGACCTGCCAGTAAAAATCGCAGGCTCACAAATAATAACGGCGGCATAATTAACACCGCCTCTTTTGAGAATATCCAACTGATGGCGGCTAATAGCGTGACCAGCACCAACCATAAGTCCGCCTTCAGAATATTTGATAAGCCCAAAACGCCCCCTTGTTAACATAAAGCAAAAAAGCTGCTTATAAAGCGTTCATCCGCCCACAAAACTCAAGCTTAAAATAATTTAGTGCTTTTGAGTCGCTTGATTTTTTATTTCTGTCGCGATATCACCAGGCATTTCAACTTCACTCGCAAGAGGTACATCATCATCCTCTTCACCCTTTGCGGGTTTTTTGTTGAGCTTGTCGTCAACAGAACTAGCGTCAACGGGAAGCTCTTCAGGAACTGGCTCTTCAACCGTTTTTTTAGGCTCTACATCTTCATTTGAATGCGCCAATAGAGCCGTTTCTTCTAGATTGATATGCAGCGCTTTCGTCTCTTCAGAACACAACTCACCAGCGCCTTTTGCAATATGGCGATATACTTCACGGTATTGCTCCGTTAGGCCTTTAAACAGTACGGCGGTATTTACAAAGTGGTTATCAACTTGTTTTCGATATTCGTCGCGTTCGGCTTCTAGTTTTTTTACTTTTTCACTATTTTCATCCGCGTCAAATTTTGTAAGCCAAACAGACAAAGCAAAACCCGCAACAAACCCAATAACCGTGCCCAATATCAACTCAATCGACATACGTTAACCCAACTCAACAGGTGAATCGCCTAAGGCATAGCCTTGTAAAGCGATAAAGAGGAAACCAAAACTGATCAGCGGCCAGCTGGCCGTATCACTATTATGTTGACCTGACTTAAATGATAATGCTGTTAGTAAATGAATAAACATGTCGGTGACTCTCTTCATTATTTTGATTTATTCTATCTCACAATTTGAAAAAGAACCTGATAAAAAAGCTCTCTATCCGTTAATGAACAACGAGGTATTAATGGCGTAGAATAGTTTCTCGATAAGCCGTAATGCTATTAATAGCATTAGTTAACTCATTAATAAAGAATTGAATTTGTCTGCCTCATTAAAAAAACAAACAACGCTCCAGAAGAAAAAAACCAACTGTGTTACCTATCAGTGGAAAACTCTGCTGGAGCTCTCAAAAGTACATAAAAAGTCCTTATTAAAAGCAAACACGATTGCCGTTCTGGCCGTTATCGCTAGCGTACCCGTCCCGTTATTAATGCCATTATTGGTCGATGAGGTATTACTGAATCAACCCGGCTTTGCGGTTCACGGCATGCAACAGATCTTCCCTGCTGAATGGCAAAGCCCCGTATTATATATTTTTGCATTATTACTATTAACGCTGTTATTGCGTGGTGCCTCTCTTGTTTTTAATGTTATTCAAACGCGCTTATTCACCCTCACCGCTAAAGATATTACGTTCCAAATTCGGCGAGATTTATTAAAGCGCCTCCAGTATATTTCTATGGCTAATTTCGAAACCGTCGGCAGCGGCACGGTGGCCAGCCATTTTATTACCGACCTAGAAACGATTGACCATTTTATTGGTAGCACGACCAGTAAGTTATTGGTCGCTATATTAACGGTACTCGGCACCTCAGCCGTTTTACTGTGGATGCACTGGCAGCTGGCTCTTTTTATCCTGTTTCTTAACCCGGTAGTTATTTATTTCACCACCGTTCTCGGCAAACGCGTTAAACATTTAAAAGCCAGGGAAAACAAAGCATTTGAAATATTTCAACAAGCATTGACTGAAACGCTCGATGCGATTGGAGAAATTCGCGCCAACAATCGAGGTAAACATTACACAAACCTGCTGACCAAGAAGGCTGACGATATTAAAACTCACGCCAGTAATTTTTCCTGGCGAAGTGACGCAGCTAGCCGACTGAGCTTTATGGTGTTCTTATTTGGTTTTGACGTGTTCCGCGCCATCGCCATGTTAATGGTGGTGTTTTCAGATCTTAGTATCGGTCAGATGTTCGCGGTGTTTGGTTACCTGTGGTTTATGATGGGGCCGGTGCAGGAGATACTCCACGTTCAATTTAGTTTCTATTCGGCTAAAGCGGCATTGGGCAGAATTAATTCGCTTATTTCTTTAAAAGAAGAGCCGCGTTATCCGCACCTGACAAACCCATTTGAAAATAAACAAACCGTCTCTATTCGTATGGAAAATATTCATTTTTCATACGACGATCAACTAGACGTTCTCAACGGAGTAACCCTTAACATCAAGGCTGGTGAACAAATTGCACTGGTAGGCGCCAGCGGTGGTGGAAAATCTACCCTGGTACAGGCATTATTAGGCTTGTACCCTATTAGCCAGGGAATGATTTATTTCAACGACGTACCCTATGACCAAATTGGTTTTGATACGGTGCGAGACAACGTGTCCACCGTCCTTCAACACCCGGTTTTATTTAATAGCTCGGTACGAGACAATTTATGCATGGGTCGCGAGTTAAGCGATGATGACTTATGGCATGCCTTAACTATTGCCCAGCTTGAAGTCACAATTAGAACCTTACCCGAGCAATTAGATACCCTGGTGGGACGGCAAGGCGTGCGTTTGTCTGGTGGACAACGTCAACGATTAGCGATAGCCAGAATGATTCTTAGCAAGCCCCAAGTTGTTATTTTTGATGAAGCGACCTCGGCGCTCGATAGCGAAACAGAGTTTCAATTACACAAAGCGATGAAAAACTTTTTACAAAATCGCACCACCATTATTATCGCTCACCGGTTAAGCGCCGTGAAGCAAGCCGATCATGTATATGTGTTTGAAGATGGCATGGTCAGTGAACAGGGAAGCCATGAGAGCTTGATTGAGCAACAGGGGCTTTACGCTAAGTTATACGGCGATAGACAGCATTAAAACGAAGCGTAAAAAAGCCTCTTTTAAAGCTAGCCGTTCAGTTAAAGTGTTGAATACTAGAGCCGCCTCTTACCACGTGTTCTTCTCCGCCTATTTGATATTTGCGGGCAGTGTTGGTTACTTTTTAAGTGACGAACGCATTGTATCTATATGCAAAAACATAGGCGTTGGCTTTGAATCTATTTTTTCTTGGAGCGGGATAAACCCATGCTCTATATAGAAAGTATAAGCTCCATCATCCGCATCAAGAAACAAACCATAAATACCTATTTGTTCTGCAGCACTTATTGTTTTCAGCATGACACTTTGCATAAGAAGTTTACCTAGCCCTCTATTTTTATAATTCTTATCAACACCTAGCATTACAAGTCGGGAACAAGGGATTCGAGAAGGCAAACTACCTTTAGATAATGCTTCCAACCCGAAAGCATCTATTCCAAATGAACTTAATGTATAGAAACCTATAAATCGATCATTGTTACTTGTATCAAGTAATACAAAGCATTGGCTTAAGTTTTGACGAACTTGTTTCTTAAGGCTACCTGCAATAAATTTATTGATTATTTTATTTTCACAATCAAATCGCTTCTGTTTATTGTAGGTTTTATCTGGATCGTAGCGCTCTAAAACAACATGATCATTATCGTTCAACCAAGCTCTCCATAGACATTAATTCTTTTAAGGCTTTCGTTGGGGTTGCTGGCTTGGACAGCGCCGCCATAAAATCAACTTGTTCTTGATGTTGTAAATTCAAAGATTGGTATTCAGAAAGAACGGATTTAGCATGCTTTTCAGCTGACGCTAATACAAATGCTGTTAAGTCTTGTCCTGCTAATGACGCAGCAGTATTTAACATGTCCTTTAAGCTCTTAGTGGTTTTGATCTCCATACGAGCATCTTTTAAAGCTGAACTACTCATTTTTATCACCTAATTAATATATGTTGATGCGTGCACGTATAATAGACGTATATTTCAAATTTATCAAGCGTACGGCTATAATACGTATAAAGATATTCTTTCGGCAATGTAGGCATTCATGTCACGTAATAAGCGCTAAAACTCTCATATATTAGATTTTTGCAAAAATTTAAATGAACTTATGAAACTTTAGGTGCCTTCAAGTTTTTTACTTTTTTGACCACCTTTTATGCTCAAAAAAATACCTCAAAGTAGAAATAGTTTGAGGTATTTTGACTTGAGGCTCTAAAGTTTCAATACTTTAACTGAACGGCTAGCTTTTAAAGGGGCTTTTTTATTAAAACGATGATGCGGTTTTAGAAAATTCAGTGGGGCCGTTAAAGACTATTACTTAATCCAGCCCTGCAACGCTTCGATAATCCCTTCAGCTTGCGCCGCACTGGAAATATTAAACTTTGATTTTTGCTGATACTCGCCATTGCGTTTTTGATAGCGACGAATAGTATATTTATCTGGGCCGTACTCTTCTTTCGTACGATTCCAGTCCTGGTGTTTATAAATAATAGTTGCCCAGGCACCTTTTGAAAGAACCACTTTATCCAGTTCTTTTACGGTTTCAATACCACCATCGGTATAACTAACGGTGAGTTCTTCTACTGTTTCGGCCATGTCTGTTCCTGTTAATTGGGTTATGTAGAGATGATTTGGTCGCATTCTATCAATAAATTCACCACGGTATCCGTTTGTTGCTTTATTAGTTTAAAACTTTCTGCTGCCATCGGCGCGATATCACAACAACTTGGTAATTGTTGACCGCTTTCGATAATGTCTTTCATACGCGGTAAGAATATAAATTGTAGCCATTGTTGAAAACTCAGCGTATCCACACAGAACGGCTGAATACTGTTTAACAGTTCTTCATTGGGTCGTTCCATGGTCCATAACTGCTGTCGACGAAGCTCTACTTCAAGCGCTAATAAAACGTCGGCGAGTTGGTGGTATTTATTCGCCATCACTTATATATTCAGGCTATCCGCCAGCTCTTCACCATATATTACTAAATTTTCGAGTAAGGCTTGCTGCTCTTCAGTCCAGCCTTCTTGTACGATGAGTTCATCCAGTCGTTCGAAGTAGCTCGTCAGGTTAAGCCGCCCATCGCCGTGTTCAGTTACCAGACGTTCTAGCCGTTGTTTCTGCCATAAACCTTGCTCGTCTTGCGTCAGCGTTTCTGGATAATTTCTCGCTCGATAACGAAATAACATCTCGTCCAGCCTTTCATCTTCAAAGGGCAGATCAAGTGTTGCCAGTTTATCTTTCTCACAATTACGTATTTGAGACATATTTCTAGCATCCGTTGCGCTAAAAAACCCTCCGCCATAGAGCATTAAATCAGGATCAGTCGCCTGTTCAAATTCATTTATAGAAAAGACCTTAGACAGCTTATCGCCAATATTGGCGTTGATGATTTGTTGCCTATGAGCGTCGCACTGCGATAAATCGATGCGTAATTTTTCTTTCACTTCAGGCGTTAATGTACCTAGCGGCGCTAACATGGGCGATTTATTCAGGTGCACTGTTTTCAGGGGAATACGCAGCTCCCCTTCAGCCAGTTGATCTGTTGGCGTATATAAACGTTTATATAACTCGTCTGCCGTGAGATCAATCAGCGGTTGCGGGTCTATTGATAGGTCATAAACCACCACGCCATTCTTATTAACCGGATGCGGTATAACGGGAACAACCACGGCTAAACAATCCTGGCTCGCCGGATACATACTAGATATATGCACAACCGGCGTTTGATTGAGAAGATCAAGGCTTTGTGAAGCCACCTTCTTATCTCGCAAACCAAATGCCCATGAATATAATTTAGGTTGTTTTTGTTTGATTAATTTTGCCAGCGCAATGGTGGCACGCACATCAGATAAGGCATCGTGCGCAGACTCATGCGCTATATCATTGGCTTTGGTCAACTCTTCTAATTTGAAGCTGGCTAAATCGCCTTCGCGTGTTGGCCACACAATACCTTCGGGCCTTAAGGCATGAGTTAATCGCACCACATCGATTAAATCCCACCGCGAATTGCCCGATTTCCACTCTCGTGCGTATGGGTCAAAAAAATTTCTGTAGAGCAGGTAACGGGTGAATTCATCGTCAAAGCGAATACTGTTGTAACCCACCACACAGGTTTGCGGCGTACTAAACTGTTGATGAATGCGTGCTATAAAATCGCATTCCAATAGGCCTTTATGGGTCGCGTGTTGAGGAGATATCCCGGTAACTAAGCACGCCTCAGGGTGGGGTAAAACGTCATCGTGTAATTTGCAATAAAACTCATCGGGCGAACCTATCGGATTAAAATCCAGATCAGTCCTTATACCCGCAAATTGAACCACCCTGTCGCGGGCAGGGTCGACACCCGTGGTTTCGTAATCGTACCAATAAAACGTATCAGCCAAGACTTACCACAATATATCTAGCGCTCTAAGCACGTCACTGCGACTGATCTGTCCTACCAGGTCACCGTCCTCATTTAGTACAGGGAAACGTTTGTAGGTTGATTTTAAAAATTTATCGGCTAAATCAACGATACTTGCAGTATCCGAGACCGTTTCGACACTGGCTGTCATATATTCTGACACGGCGCCACCGACCCAATCTTCATAATAGGTGGATTGTAACGCCACTTTAAGACAATCTTTTTCTGACAGGATACCTACTAACGCACCCAGATCATCCACTACAGGGGCTCCGGAAATCTTATGGCTATTAAGAAACTTAATCGCTTCAGAAATCTGCATTTCTGGCGTGAACTTAGTTAAATTTGTCGCCATGTAATCTTTGATCAAAACTGACTTAAGCATACAATCCCCTATAAATTATAGATTTTTTTAAACCCTATCAAGACGAAGCGTCGTTAGGCTGCCTTCTTTTTCTCGCACTTTTTATTGCTGCAGAGTAGGCATTCGCCCTCTAGTCCATCGACATTATTTAAACCACCACAGCTACCTTTTATTTTTCTATTGCTAAAAATAACGCCAACAGCCATCGCCACAACGAACAGTAAAAAAAACACAAAGGTTATTAAGAAAATATTCATAATGAGGGTCCCTCTACTAATTTTTGAAAAGAAGGCGTCATCAGCTCTTTAAAACCCTCGCCATCTTTGAGTAAAAACAACACGGATAATTTATTCTCCACGGCTAAATCGTACCCTTTTTTTTCGCCCAGCACCATAAAAGCGGTTGCCAATGCATCTGCAGTCATACTGCTTGTAGCCAACACAGTAACAGAGGCCAGGTTATGTTGCACCGGCGCGCCCGTCGTCGGATCTATCGTGTGTGAAAATTGAACACCGTCTTTGATAAAGAAGTTACGGTAATCTCCCGACGTCGCCATAGAAATATCGCTAAGGTTTATTACTCGTTGAATAGCCCTTTTTGAAGACTCCGGTTTTTCAACCGCGATGCGCCACTTCGTGCCGTTTGGATTATTACCACGAACTCGCATTTCACCGCCAATTTCGACCATATAATCCATAAAGCCTATGGACTCTATAAATTTCGCCACTTGATCTACGCCATAGCCTTTAGCAATAGACGAGAAATCAATATACATATCTGGCTTTAATTTTTTAACAAGACGCTTGTCTTTCTCGAGACTAATGTACTTATAACCTACGTTGTTTAGTGCACGTGAAATATCGTCGGCACTGGGCGGGTTATCTTCTTTAAACGTTGGCCCAAACCCCCAAAGGTTCACTAATGGACCAACCGTAATATCGTAGGCACCACCAGTCAACTGACTAATACGCAACGCTTCGGCTAGTACCTCTATAAATGGTGCTGATTTAAGCTGCCCATCTGTTCCCTTGTATTTATTGAGCAGGGATACTTCGGATGAGTCTATATAGGTAGAGAAAGATTGATTAACGCCGACCAGCAGTTGATCAATTTCCTTTTGCAGCACTTCACTCGTAGTGTCCGATTGAATATTGGCAAGGGTGATATGGTACGTCGTACCCATCGTCTGTCCGCTCAAAACTATGGGGGCAACTTTTTGTGTTCCGCACCCCGATAGAAGAAAAAAGAGTATAAAAAACCCCGTTAAAAACCATGCGTCTTTAACGGGTTTATTAATAATACTCAATTAGCCACCAAAATCATCCAGCATAATATTATCGTCTTCAACGCCTAAGTCTTGAAGCATTTTAACAACCGCGGCATTCATCATCGGTGGCCCACACATGTAGAACTCACAATCTTCTGGTGCAGGATGGTTTTTTAAGTATTGCTCAAAGAGCACTTCATGAATAAAGCCGGTTAAGCCATCCCAGTTATCTTCTGGCTGCGGGTCTGATAACGCCACCTGCCAATCAAAATTGTCGTTTTCTTTCGCCAGCATGTCGAAATCTTCCGTGTAGAACATTTCTTTTAAACTTCTTGAGCCGTACCAAAACGATATTTTACGCTTGGTTTTTAGACGGCGTAGCTGATCAAAGATATGTGAGCGCATCGGCGCCATACCTGCGCCGCCACCAATAAACACCATTTCTGCTTCGGTTTTCTTTGCATAGAACTCACCAAACGGTCCTGATATGGTCACCTTATCGCCTGGCTTAAGATTAAAAATATAAGAAGACATTTTGCCTGGCGGGATACTGTCTGGACCACGTGGAGGTGGCGAGGCAATACGAACATTCAACATAATAATCCCTTCTTCCTCGGGATAGTTAGCCATTGAATAGGCGCGCAATACATCTTCTTCTACGGTGGATTTATAGCGCCAAACGTTGAAATGGTCCCAATCACCACGATATTCTTCTTCAATATCGAATTCTTTATACTCTACGACGTGTGGTGGGCACTCAATTTGAATGTAACCTCCAGCGCGGAAACCAACGTCTTCACCCTCTGGCAATTCGAGAACTAATTCTTTAATGAAGGTAGCCACGTTATGATTTGACTTAACCGTGCATTCCCATTTTTTAACGCCAAATACTTCCTCAGGCACTTCAATTTTCATGTCCTGTTTAACGGTCAACTGACACGATAGTCTTTCACCTGCGCGTTGCTGGCCTTTGTTAATGTGCGTACCTTCGGTCGGCAACATTGAGCCACCGCCCTCAAGTACGCGGACTTTACACTGACCACAAGTACCGCCACCACCACAGGCTGAAGGGACAAACAGTTGCGCATCAGCCAAGGCTCCAAGAAGTTTGCTGCCTACCGGCGCTAACACTTCTTTTTCGCCGTTAATTAAAACTTTAACGTTGCCTTCGGCGACCAGTTTTGCTTTAGCGGCTAATATTATATAAACAAGTATTAATACAATGGCTGTAAAAAATGTAATGCCTAAACTAATTTCTAACATGCTGAGTTCCTAATTACAGTTGAATACCTGAAAATGCCATAAAGCCCATCGCCATTAAGCCCGCCGTGATGAAGGTAATACCTAAACCTTGCAAACCTTCTGGAACATCAGAATATTTAAGCTTTTCTCTAATGCCGGCGATAGCTGTGATGGCAAGCGCCCAACCCAGGCCACTACCAAAACCAAAGACAACGCTTTCGCCGAGGTTATAGTCGCGTTCTACCATAAATAGTGAACCACCTAAAATAGCGCAGTTAACCGTAATTAAAGGTAGAAAGACTCCCAGTGCGTTGTACAAAGCCGGTGTGTACTTATCCATCGCCATTTCGAGAATTTGTACCACCGCCGCGATCACACCGATATAACTGATCAAACCGAGGAAGGTTAAATCCACCTCAGGCAAACCTAACCAATCTAAGGCGCCTTCCTTTAGTAGCCCCTGATAAAGAATATTATTTAACGGCATCGTTAATGTCTGAACCAGGATCACCGCAACACCTAAGCCCATCGCCGTTGAAACCTTCTTCGAGACCGCCAGGAAGGTACACATTCCGAGGAAGAACGCTAAGGCGAGGTTTTCTACAAAAACTGCGCGAACAAATAAACTAATATACGCTTCCATTACACCGTCTCCGTGCCGTTAACGTTTTCGATCTTAAAGTCAGCCTCTTCAACTTGCGCAGGGCGCCAGGTACGAATACCCCAAATCATTAGACCGATAATAAAGAATGCGCTCGGCGGAAGCAGCATTAAGCCATTAGGTAAATACCAACCGCCTTCGTTCACGGTTGATAGAATTTCTACTCCAAATAACTTACCTGAACCCAGTAATTCTCGGAACGTGCCGACAAACATCAACACCAACGAGTAACCAAGTCCGTTACCAATACCATCGAGAAAACTCAGCCCCGGTGGGTTTTTCATCGCAAAGGCCTCTGCACGACCCATCACGATACAATTGGTGATGATAAGACCGACAAAAACCGACAGCTGTTTACTCAAATCATAAACATACGCTTTCAGCACCTGATCCACCACGATGACCAATGAGGCGATAATGGTCATTTGAACAATAATACGGATACTGCTCGGTACGTGATTGCGGATCATACTGATCGAAAGATTAGAAAACGCCGTCACTGACGTTAACGCCAGACTCATCACCAACGCCGTGCCAAGGTTAGTCGTTACCGCCAAAGCGGAACAAACACCTAAAATTTGCAAACCAATTGGGTTGTTATCGATTAACGGGTCTAATACGATTTTTTTTGCTTCGTTACTCATTTTCTATACTCCGTTTGCCTGAATTTTATTCAGATACGCCTGGTAGCCTTCAGCGCCTAACCAGTATTGCAGCATATTACTCACGCCACGGCTGGTGAGCGTTGCACCCGCTAGACCATCTACTTGATACTCTGCACCCGTTGAGCCTGGCGCAACCGTACCCTTAATCACTTTAATAGCAACATCGCTATTTGAGTCGTAGATTTTTTTACCGGCCCACATTTGTTTCCACTTAGGGTTATCAACCTCACCACCCAGACCGGGTGTTTCCGCGTGTTCGTAATAACTCAAACCCACGATGGTCTGACCATCGCTTTCTACCGCAAGAAAACCGTAAAGAGTCGACCACAAACCATAGCCATTAATGGGGAGGATCAATTGCTTAACAACGTCGCCTTCTTTTACCTGGTACACAGGCATATATTTAGGCCGCGTTCTGATACTCGCCAAGTCCTTCTTTTTCGGTATTTTCACATTAAGCGCCGGGTCTTTTGCTGCTCTTCTTGCATCGTACGACGCAGCATCAAATTCAGTCGTGTATTCACCCGTTGCAAGGTCAACTAGCTTAATTTCGATCTTCGAGAAAGCCGCTTCAATATCATCACCGTCTTGATAAAGGCCGACTACCTGGAGGATATTCTTTTTCTTGTCCAGTTCCTTATTGAGCTGCTGCAAAGGCCTTAATGCCACCGCTGAAACCGATACAAAAATTGCACAAACCAGACACACCAGGGTCGCCATAATAAAGGTTTTCGCCGTGCTATTATTTGGTAGCGCTAAGAAGTTCCATGAGCTTGCTGATTTAGCGTTATTTTCACTAGGCATTTCTCTTCTCCCTTCTTTTGATGTTTGACTGAACAACAAAATAGTCAATCAACGGTGCGAACATATTGGCAAATAGAATGGCTAACATCATCCCCTCTGGAAACGCTGGGTTCACTACGCGGATCAGTATTACCATCAAGCCGATCAATATGCCATAGATCCATCGCCCTGTATTTGTCATCGCGGCACTCACCGGGTCGGTAGCCATATAAATAGCGCCGAATGCAAAGCCACCCAGCACGGCGTGCCAATACCAGGGGGTCGCGAACATCGGGTTCGTTTCACTACCAATAAAATTTAATAGCGTACTGGTAAAAATCATACCGCCTAGCACCCCTAACATAATCCGATACGAAGCAATGCGGGTATAGAGCAGGAAGCAAGCACCAATCAAACACGCTAGCGTTGATGTTTCTCCAATTGAGCCTTGAATCGTGCCAAGGAACGCGTCCATCCAGGTGATACCTGAGGCCATAACAGCATCAATACCGCCTGCTGCGGCCATACCAAGTGCGGTCGCACCACTGAAGCCATCAACTGCCGTCCAGATAGCGTCTCCTGACATTTGCGCTGGGTAGGCAAAAAACAGGAAAGCGCGACCTGTTAATGCGGGATTCAAAAAGTTTTTACCCGTTCCGCCGAACACTTCTTTACCAATAACAACACCGAAGGAAATACCTAAGGCGACCTGCCATAGTGGCGTAGTGGCGGGTAAGATCAAAGAAAACAGCATTGAGGTGACAAAGAAGCCTTCATTCACTTCATGCCCGCGCACGATGGCGAATATAATTTCCCAGATACCACCGACGATCAACGTCACCAGGTATATCGGCACATAATACATCGCACCATGCACCATGCAGCCCAATATACTGTCAGGGTCATAACCAACTAGATTAGTTACCAGCCCTCGCCATGAATCAAGCGAAGTAAGGCCTAGATCGGCCATTGCCATATTAGCAAGGTGGCCGGTATTCCACATTGCCATGATCACGCACGGTAACGCCGCTATAAACACATAAGTCATCACACGTTTTAAATCAATCGCATCACGTACGTGAATTGAACCAGCGGTAACGTCTTTCGGTGTGTACAAAAAGGTATCGACCATTTCATAAATGGCGTAATACTTTTCATACGACCCGCCTTTTGCGAAGTGCGGGTGAATTGAATCTAGATAATTCCTTAAACGAGACATTAACCCTCCTTCTCGATGTGTGCTAAATTGGCACGAAGCGCCATACCAAAATCGTGTTTGCCGGAATCGACAAACGAGCATAACGCCAAATCTTCTTCATCTAGTTCTAGCGCGCCGAGTGATTCAGCTGCGTCTACGTCCATAACGACTAAAGCGCGTAAAAGTTGTGTTGGTAAAATATCCAGCGGCATCATGCCTTCAAAAACCCCTATCGGCACGATCGCACGCGGGCTGCCGTGGGCCGATGTATCTAACGGTATTTTTTGTTTACGATTGAAACTTGATAATAATGCGTTGGTAAATGAGAACTTCTTTCCCGCTGGGTTTAGCCAACCGAGTAACTGCCGTTCGCGTCCTTCTTGCAGTACCGACAGCTGAACGTGATAACGACCCAGATAAATGGCCCAATGGTGGGCTTTCCTACCTGACAGGATAGAACCCGAAATAACACGGACTTTGATTTCATTATTAAGCTCATTATTGACCAGCTCTTCCGTATTAGCGCCCAATCTTGTTTTAATTAAGCGTGGTTTAGTAACCATTGGCCCAGCCAATGCAACAACTCTATCAACGCTTAAATGCCCCGTTGTAAAAAGCTTACCAATCGCAATAACGTCTTGATAACCCACCGTCCAGGCAATTTTTGTCGCGCTAACGGGGCTGATAAAATGCATATGCGTGCCAGATAAACCGGCTGGGTGCGGGCCAGAAAATTCAGACACGACTACCTCAGCGGGAACGTCCACGTCCGTATTAACCGATTTACTGACGTAAACTTTACCTTCGGTCAGTTTCGTTAAAATAGTGAGACCATTTTTAAACGCATCTGTATCGGCCGAAATAACGACCTCTGGATTAGCCGCTAATGGATTCGTATCCATAATAGACACGTGTATCGCAACGGGCTTTGTTGTCGGTGAGGGCACTTTACTAAATGGACGCGTTTTAAAAGACGTCCATAAGCCAGATTCGGTCAGGTTTTTTACTATCTCCGCCGCTTCTATTTCTGCCAGCTTCTCAACAGGATACTTGGCAAATTCGATTTGCTCATCGCCATCCAGTTCGATAACGACGGTACGCAAGGCGCGTTTGGCACCTCGGTTAATTTCTTTGACAATACCGCAGCCAGGCGAGGTGAAATTAACGCCAGTGGTTTTCTTATCGGTAAATAATATTTGCCCTAACTTTACGCGATCACCTTCTTTCACCAACATCGTCGGCTTCATATCTATGTAATCTTTACCAATAACCGCAACGCTCGACACCTGGTTGCCGTCTGAAATTACCTGATCCGGCGAACCTGTAATAGGTAAGTCCAGACCCTTTTTGATCTTAAAGTGTTTCATTGATTAAGCTTCTTGTTGATTAAATTCGTTTATTTTACGAGCTGGAGCTCGCACTATCTCGAGTCGGCATTAATAGAGCAAATCGAGACGGGGTAAGTCTAGTACAAATGACAAATAAAACTTATCGAATTCTATAGTATCGCGCTGCAACATTCAATACTCCAGACTAATTCTTCAGTCCAATACCTTTATTCAAAAGCCTTAGACTTAGCGTTAGCAGCGTAACTATAAATAATATGATGACGCTAAATCCACCGAGCAAAGAGACGTCTGATTGGCCCAAAATGCTATAACGAAAAACGTCTATCATATAAAATACAGGGTTCAGTAACGATACCTTCTGCCAAAACTCCGGCAGTAGTTCTATCGAATAAAATACGCCGCCTAAATAGATCAAGGGCGTTAACACAAACGTCGGCACAATCGAAATATCGTCAAAGCTTCTTGCGTATACCGCATTAATAAATCCCGCAGCGGAAAACAAAATCCCCGTTAGTAAAAACACCGCCACCATCATCACCGGGTGAGCAATCTTCAAGTCTGTAAAAAATAGCGAAACGATCGTGACTAACACCCCGACAATCAAACCCCTCATCACACCACCAGAAATATAACCGGTAAGAATAACCCAACTAGGCATGGGGGCCACAAGCATCTCTTCTATATTATGCTGAAATTTGGAGCCGTAAAATGATGACACCACATTCGAATAGGCGTTACTGATAACCGCCATCAATATCAGGCCCGGTACAATAAAGTCCATATAGGCATAACCTTTCATTTGACCAATTCTAGAACCGATGAGTGTGCCAAAAATAAGGAAATACAAGGTAGTCGTAATAACGGATGGTAATAAGGTTTGCACCCATATTCGCAAAAAGCGCTTAACCTCTTTATAGGTAATAGTTTGTAGCGCGATAATATATTCTTTTCTAATCACTTTATAACCCCTTTCTATTCGCTAGCAATTTAAGAAATAATTGTTCAAGTCTATTGGACTCGTTACGCAGACCAGACACCCGGATACCCAAACGATCCAGACCAGCAAACAAACCATTAATGCCATTTTCTTTTTGCACGCTAACTTGCCATGTGGTTTCATCGACAGGGACAATATTGCAACCCAAAATGGACGGAATGACCTCAACTGGTTTTTCCAGATTCAACACAAACACTTCTTCGGCCGCTTGATCTAACAAACTTTTCATATTGGTGTTTTCAATGACTTCGCCTTTATTAATGATGGCGATATGTCGGCATAAACTTTCGGCTTCTTCTAAATAATGCGTGGTTAAAATGATCGTCGTGCCAGCCTCATTAATCTTCTTGAAAAATTCCCACATTGAACGGCGTATTTCTATATCCACCCCAGCCGTTGGTTCGTCCAAAATAAGTAATTTAGGCTCATGAACGAGGGCGCGCGCTATCATTAATCGCCGTTTCATACCGCCCGATAATTCTCTAGACGTTTCATTACGCTTATCCCAAAGCTCAAGCTGCTTTAAACAGATTTCTGCGCGCTCGAGAGCTTTTTTGCGAGGAATACCATAATAACCAGCCTGCGAGACCACGATATCAAACACGTTTTCAAACTGGTTGAAATTAAACTCCTGCGGCACCAAACCGATACATCGCTTAACCGCTTCGGGCTCCTGATCTAAATCGTGGCCAAATACCGTTACCGAACCTGATGTTTTATTGACCAGAGAAGCTATTATGCCAATCGTGGTTGACTTGCCAGCACCATTGGCGCCAAGCAAGGCAAAAAAATCACCTTTTTTGACCTCAAGATTAATACCATTCACCGCTAACAGGCCGTTGCTATAACATTTTTTTAATTGCGTGATTTTGAGCGCATTCATATTTTAAGATTCTTCATTCGTCTATTTACGCCCCAAATTCTTCAGCTGAAGCAAGCATTTTATCGCTTATAGTTTAACGTATAATACAACTCAATCCTTCCTTGGCTTTTAAAGATTACCCAAACTATGCCTGATAAACCTGTTAAAAACGCTCTGTACTATCACCAGCACCCAAAACCCGGAAAAATCGAGGTGGTAGCGACCAAACCGCTCAGTAATCAAAATGACCTGGCTTTAGCTTACACTCCCGGCGTGGCCGAACCTTGTTTGGAGATCGCCAAAGACCCTTCTAATGCGGCCCTGTATACCTCTCGCAGTAATTTAGTCGCCGTTATAACCAACGGCACAGCGGTTCTGGGTCTGGGCGACATTGGCCCTCTGGCTTCTAAACCGGTTATGGAAGGCAAGGGCGTTCTATTCAAAAAATTCGGCGGCATTGATGTTTTTGATATAGAAATCGACGAAAAAGACCCTGATAAATTTGTAGATATTGTTGCCAGTTTGGCTCCAACTTTTGGCGGTATCAATCTGGAGGATATCAAAGCACCCGAATGTTTTTTTATCGAGCAGCAACTTAGTGAGCGGATGGGTATCCCGGTGTTTCATGACGATCAACACGGCACGGCCATTATTACCGCCGCAGCCATCATCAATGGCCTAAAGGTCGCGAATAAAAAAATCTCCGATGTAAGGCTGGTCGCCTCAGGCGCTGGTGCCGCAGGTATTGCCTGCTTAGACATGCTAGTGAAAATGGGGCTAAGGCAAGAAAATATTTTAGTCAGCGATAGCAAGGGCATTATTTACGACGGCAGAACCTCCGGCATGGATGAACGTAAACAGCGCTACGCCGCGAAAACTAACCTAAGGACGCTGGCCGAAGCCGTCATTAATGCGGATATCTTTTTAGGGGTTTCTCGTGCCGGTATGATGACAAAAGACATGGTCAAAACCATGGCCCCCTCACCGATTATTTTTGCCCTCGCCAACCCAACACCTGAAATTTTACCGGAAGAAATAAAAGAAGTCCGAAATGACGCGATCATTGCAACCGGGCGTTCGGATTATCCAAACCAGGTGAATAATGTACTCTGCTTTCCGTATATTTTCAGGGGTGCTCTGGACGTCGGCGCAACGACCATTAATGAAGAAATGAAGCTCGCCTGTATTGAGGCGCTATCTTTGTTAGCCCAAAAAACTGTCAATGACGACAACGACAATTACGCCGGCCAAACACCTGTATTTGGGCCTGAATACTTAATTCCCCGTCCCTTTGACCCGAACTTAATTATCGAGATACCGATCGCCGTTGCTAAAGCTGCAATGGCGAGTGGCGTCGCTACCAAGCCCATTGAAGATTTTGAACACTATCGCGCCTCCCTAGAGCGTTTTATTTATCGTTCTGGCATGGTCATGAAGCCTATTTTCGAACGCGCCAAACTAACACCCAAACGGGTCGTCTACGCCGAAGGCGAACACGAGAGAGTATTACGCGCAGTGCAAGAGTCAGTTAACGCCGGTATTTCCAACCCCATTCTTATCGGCAGGAAAAACATTATTCTGCAGCGCATCCAGACACTGGGCCTATCACTCAGCACCGATGATAATATTGAGATTATCGAACCAGACAATAACCCTTATTACAAAGAATGCGTTAGCGTCTACCATCAACTAAAAGAGCGCAAGGGCGTTTCAATTGGTTTGGCGGAAACCTATGTACGCACAAAAAATACGGTGCTCGGCGCCCTGCTCGTTAAATTAGGCAAAGCGGATGCGCTAATATGCGGCATGGTGGGTCATTATCACAAACACCTTGACCATATCACCGACATTTTAGATAAAAAACCAGGCGTCAAAAAAGTAGCCGCGCTTAATGCCATTGCGGTCCAAAAAGGCGTCTACTTCTTTTGCGACACCATGGTCAACAACAACCCTAACTGCGAAGAAATCGTAGCTATGACAAACCAGGCTGCCGATTATGTTAAACGCTTCGGCATCACACCCAAAGCAGCCCTGTTATCACATTCGAACTTTGGTTCAGGACTCAGTACCAATGATCAAAAAATGTCGGATGCGGTGAAGTTTTTACACGAAAACCACCCTGAACTTGAAGTGGAAGGGGAGATGCAAGCCGACGCCGCGTTAATGGAAAAGTTGAGAAAAGAAATGATCAGCAATTCCAGACTGGAAGGTGAAGCCAATCTATTCATTTTCCCAAATTTAGACGCCGCCAATATTTCCTTTGATCTCGTTCGCATTCTGAGTGACGGTGTAACGATTGGCCCCATCTTATTAGGCATAGAAAAACCCGCGCATATCTTAAATCACTCCGCGTCGGTTAGGCGCATACTCAATATGACCGCTTTATGCTCTGCGGAGCAAGAAACTAGCTAACTCGTTGAAATGACAGCCATACTGTGAAGCAGCTCACAGTATGGCTAGCGCTTTGTTAACTATAATTCCCACGACTTAACATACAAAGACAACTATCATGGACGTAGGATCAATCACATATACCGCAGTGGCAGGCATTAACAAGGGGCTTAATCAAGCAAACGAAGCTAGTGCCAAGCTAGCCAGCGCCGAGCAATCATTTAACGACCAAAGCAATAAAGATACGACTCAAGCATTAGTCGAATTAAAGCAGGCCGAAATACAAGTTCAGGTTTCTGCTAGAGTGGCCCAAACCGCGGGCGATGTCATTGGTAGCATTATTGATATAACTGCCTAATCTAATCAGGCACCCTCCTCGCTACTCAGTCGGAACTTTTCACTACCTAGCCGGTAGAGGCCAGATACTGTAAAATAACGCCTTTATACATTACCAAAGGGCACTATTTTGAAAACCGAAAAAGAGAAACTCAGCTATACCATGGGCCAACAAATTGGCGAAGGCATTAAACAGGATAAATTAGACGTTGATACAGAAACGCTTACTTTAGGTCTAACACATAGCCTTAATGGCGAAAAAAGCCTTTTGGACAACGATGAAATGAGAGCTGTTATCGAAGGCTTCCAAAAGAAAATGCAAGCCCAAGTAGAGAGCGCAAAGCAGGGCAGTGCCGATATTGGTATTAAGTTTTTAGCAGAGAACGCAAGCAATGAAGGCGTACTCGTTCTTGAAAGCGGCATGCAATATATCGTTATCAATGAAGGGACAGGCGAAAAACCCGCTGCTACAGATACAGTTGACGTCCATTACGAAGGCAGTCTGATCAATGGCACCATCTTTGATAGCTCAATCAAACGCGGCGAACCAGCAACCTTCCCAGTCAATGGCGTTATCCAGGGCTGGCAAGAAGCGTTGCAACTGATGAATGTAGGATCTAAATGGAAGGTCTTTATTCCTTCTGAACTCGCCTATGGCGAAAACGGCGCCGGGGGAGCGATTGGCCCTAATGAAACGCTGATTTTTGAGATGGAATTGTTAGCTATAAAATAACTGTCATTTTGAACATAAAAAAGCCGGTCTTTGACCGGCTTTTTTATGTAAGTCAGATTATTACTTATTTTTCAAACCGTTTAAACACCAAGGTTGCATTCGTGCCACCAAAGCCAAAACTATTCGACATAACGGTGTTTAACCTAACGTTATGCTGTGTTTCTTGAACAATATTCACGTCGATAGCAGCTTCATCCAGATCATCAATATTAGCTGACGCGGTGATGAAATCATCCTTCATCATCAATAGACAATAAATCGCTTCCTGTACGCCCGCAGCACCTAATGAGTGACCGGATAATGATTTTGTTGAACCTATCGGCGGTGTATTAGCGCCAAAAACGGCTTTCACCGCTTTCAGTTCTGCCACATCACCAACCGGTGTACTGGTTCCATGCGCATTAATATAATCAATCGGTGCGTCAATATTTTCTAAAGCCATTTGCATGCAACGCGTTGCACCCTCACCTGATGGTGCGACCATATCGTAACCGTCAGACGTTGCGCCATAACCGACTAATTCTGCATATATTTTAGCGCCGCGTGCTAACGCCACGTCCAACGCTTCAACGACCACCGTGCCACCACCACCAGCGATAACAAAGCCATCACGGTCGGCATCGTATGCGCGTGACGCAAGTTCGGGGGTATCGTTTCTTTTCGTCGACAGGGCGCCCATGGCGTCAAACATCATCGTTAATGACCAGTGCTCTTCTTCGCCACCACCGGCAAACACGCGATCCTGCTTGCCCAGCTGAATAAGCTCCATCGCATTACCAATACAGTGCGAGCTGGTAGCGCATGCTGAGGTGATTGAATAATTAACACCTTTAATTTTATACGGCGTCGCCAATCCAGCAGATACCGTACTGCTCATCGTTCTTGGGACCATATATGGCCCAACGCGACGAATACCCTTTGTATTCAACAGGGTTACCGCTGCATCGACATTTTTAGTCGAGGCACCACCAGAACCCATAATTAAACCCGTTTTAGGGTTTGAAACTTCTTCTTCGGTTAGCCCTGCATCATCAATAGCCTGTTGCATGGAAACGTAAGCGTAGGCCGCTGCGTCTCCCATAAAACGGCGCACTTTACGATCTATCAACTCATCAAGGTTGATCACTGGTACCCCAGCAATTTGACTACGAAATCCTTTTTCTTTATAAGCTTCTACAAAACTAATGCCTGATTTTCCAGTTTTGAGAGAACTTGCGACACTATTTACGTCGTTTCCTAGTGAAGAAACAATTCCCATACCTGTTATAACAACACGTCTCATATTAACCTTTCTCCTAAAAATTCTCTGTTGAAGCAAACAAACCAACGCGGAGGTCTTTAGCTTCATAAATTACTTTGCCATCTACTTCCATCACGGCGTCAGCAATACCCATCACCAGTTTTCTCATTATCACGCGTTTAATGTCAATTTTATACGTCACTTTTTTAGCCGTAGGTAATACTTGACCGGTAAATTTCAACTCGCCGACACCCAGGGCTCTACCGCGACCCAAGCCTCCTTTCCAGCCAAGATAAAAACCAACCAACTGCCACATAGCATCTAGCCCTAAACAGCCTGGCATCACAGGATCACCCGGAAAATGGCATTCAAAAAACCATAAGTCCGGCGAAATATCGAGCTCGGCAACAATTTGACCTTTACCGTAAGCGCCACCATCCTCGGTAATTGATGCCACACGATCCACCATCAACATATTGGGCAACGGCAACTGAGCATTGCCCGGACCAAACAACTCGCCTCGCCCACAGCTTAATAACTCTTCCCTACTAAATGAATTTTGTTTTTTATTGTCTGTCAAAGCGATAAGTCCTTATATTTTATTGCAGAAGCCCTGCTAATGATTGATTGAAATGTATATGATACTTGTTCTAGCGCAAATGGGCGAGTCCATTAAGCCTGAAGCAGGTAGCTCGTTAGTATTAAAGCTAGACTAGCTGCTGCGTACATTTTTATTGCATATGGCAAATTCCTGATAAAAATATTCCAGACTGATGCGTTATAACGCCCTTGTAATGCAAGATTTATCCCTGAAATTGGGTTTATTGTAACCCCAATTGCCCACGCCATTAAAAACGTCATAGCCAATAATGTGTGATCTGGATTCACGCTCGCCATCCAATGTCCGATAACCGCAATACTGATAACAGGATGCACACCAACTATCGCTAACGACAACATAAAAAACAATACCACTAAAGCAACTATACCATCGAAGTGTTCAATAGGAATCCCTATAGACAAGCCATCCATAGCTGCAGATACACCTGAGCCGAACACTCCTGCGATCAAAAATAGCAGTAACTCTCCCTTCATTTTTGGTAATTTTCTTATCACGTGATGTTGAAAATCCACTCTTGTCAAAGACAGGCCTTTACGGGCTATTAAAACCAGTAAACTAATTACTACTGCACATATAGCGATCAAAACCAGCACTTTTATTGACGGTAAAAAAACTTGTGAAATGAAAACGAACAAAACCAACATTGCCGGCAGCCATAACGCGTTAAATTTCACGGGATAACCTACAAAACGATCTAATGACTCAATTTTATCTTTTTTAACTTCGAACCAGGTCAACAAAAAAGCAATACACGCCATACCTGAACCAACCGATATTAATACTAGAGACCTCAGCATAACGGCTGATTTTCACCATCAATGTTAAGT
>TARA_R110002074_G_scaffold352272_1_pt1 | contig 178154 bp, 145 predicted proteins | sample TARA_R110002074 | Tara Oceans TARA_R110002074 (sample SAMEA4397215) | marine metagenome | biome: Polar Biome; feature: [MIX] marine epipelagic wind mixed layer (ENVO:01000061); material: water (ENVO:00002006), including particulate matter (ENVO:01000060) such as... | depth...
ATAAACCCATCATTGTCGTCGTCGCATAAAATTAAGGGAGCGGGGGAATCATTATAGGTAAATGGTGGTGCAAATTCAACAAAGAGTGTACCTTCACTTTCACAAACCCCAGCAAAATCAACAATAATTTTATAATTTCCTGTTGTTGTTACATCTAGGGTTGGGCCTGTTTCGGCTGGAACAAAAGGGACAAATACCCCAGAGCCTATGGGATCTTCATATTGCCATTCATAAGTTGTTCCTACTGGAACACTTAATTCTGGAATGATGGTAAAGGTTTCCCCTTCACATCTTGCAGTATTATTATCTACTGTTAAGTCTACACCTAAATCGACACTTCCAATGTCAAAACTTCCTGCTCTAAAAAAAACGGCTGAATCAAAGGATGAATCTCCTCGATCCCCTATGACCATTTTTAATTCATAGGTTTCTCCGGGAACAAGAGTTGCTTGTGCACTTAAAGATTCTGTGTACCCATCAAATTGAATTTCATTCATATTATTTCCAGCCCAGTTACTTACATAAAACTCTGGGAAAAAATTAACTCCAAATATTTCTGTTCCACATGTAAAAGTATTTGAATGAATAGACAAAGTACTTACAGGAACATTGATAGACCCTGGAACTGCTGCAATGTTAATACCCCCATAAGCAGTTCCTGAGCTATTAGGAATCCCTGGCCCACGTAATAAGAAAGCAAAACCGTCTCTAAATTGAGAATCACACTCAAATTCATTTTCATATTCTTCTGAAGCAAAAATGAAATCAAAAGAAATATTAGCGATAATAGGTGTAAATGAAAATTGAAATACAGTTGCATTATTTGTTGGTTCATTATCACCGCTTTGGTTATCTAATAATACTTTTAAGTCATCGTCGCCTTCCCAATCTGTACCATTCCCTGATTGACTACTTGTGTTATTTGGACCTTCTGCTTCTTTTGCAAATCCAGATGAAAGTATTATTCCTTCTGCAAATGGAAAACCGGTTCCGTTTGCATTAAAATAGCCCCAGCTTCTTAAAGCAGGATTAGCCACACCTTCTGGGTTTTCTTGAAGATAAGTAAACTCAACACTAACACAATCACCCCCAATTAACACTTGGTTTACAAGAGCCTCGGCCGAAAGAGTAGATTCAGGAGCTGCTGGATCATTTACAATTATTGATTGACCATACCCAAACCATGATAATAGCAATAAGATGGGGAGTAAAAGTCTTAGCATAAATAGGTTGTTAATTGCCAAATATATTGAATACTGTTGTTTTCTTTCATATTTTTGCAAAAAAATGCGACAAAATGGAAGATTTTAACATTGCTATTCAACCTACTAAGAACGAAAATATTGTAAAATTTATTGCAAATGCTTTCCTCACGGGGGCTGAGAGCTTTGAATTTAAAAATATTGATGAAGCAAAAAACAGTCCGTTAGTACAGCAGTTATTCCATCTTCCTTTTGTAAAAACCGTATATGTTTCGCAAAATTTTATAGCCATTGAAAAGTACAGTATTGTAGAGTGGGTAGATGTTCAAGAAGAAGTGGGTGCTTCCATACAGGCTTATTTGGAAAGTGGAAAACCCGTTATTCTTTCTTCGGAAGATTCCAAAAAAATTCCTGTTACGGTATATGCAGAAAGCACACCCAATCCTTCAGTGATTAAATTTGTTGCTAATAAGCCATTAACTGAAGATACTTTTGAGTTTAAAAGTATTGACGATACTGCATCTGCACCCATTGCAAAGGAGTTATTTAGCTTTCCTTTTGTGAAAGAGGTATTTATTCATTCAAATTATATTTCTATCACTAAATATGATATTGTTACTTGGGAAGAAATTACCATGGAATTACGTGAATTTTTGAAGAAATATCTAGAGGATGGAAAAACCATTTTTTCTGACGGAATCCTTCAGAATCATACTTCAAAACAAAAAGAAGCTTCTTCCGTAACTTCAGAAAATGTAAACCATACTGCATTTGAAAAAGAAATAGTTTCTATCTTAAAGGAATATGTTCAGCCTGCCGTTGCAAGTGATGGCGGTCATATTGCGTTTGAATCTTATAACGAAGACTCAAAAACCGTTCGGGTGGTATTGCAAGGTGCTTGTAGTGGCTGCCCCTCTTCTACCTTTACGCTTAAAAATGGGATTGAAACGATGCTCAAGGAAATGCTGAATGACCAAGCCTTACAGGTGGAAGCCATAAACGGGTAGTTTTTTTACTAAAAAGCCTATTTCTAGCTTATTTTTTATATTTTGAGGTATTAATCCTAAAATATATAAATATGGGCATTTTAAAAGTAATTGAAGTATTAGCAAATTCTAATACTAGCTGGGAAGAGGCAACTCAAAACGCAGTGAAACACGCTTCAAAAAGTGTAAAACACATTCGCTCGGTATATGTTCAGGAACAGAGTGCCATCGTTAATGGAGATAACATCACAGAATATAGGGTAAATGTTAAAATAACATTTGAGGTAAAATAACACATTTGTTAAATCTTACTTTCCTACGCTTTTGAAATTTCAAAAGCGTATTTTTGTTTTTATTTTTTACTATGCAAAAACTTTTACTTTTTACCCTTTTAGGAATTTTATTTCTATCGTGTAATTCTTCAAAAAAAGAGCCTTTGGAAACTCATAAATACACAAACGACTTAATAAACGAAACCAGCCCTTATTTGCTACAACACGCACATAATCCTGTAAACTGGAAGCCTTGGAATCAAAAAACCCTAGATGAGGCGAAGCAAAGCAAAAAACTGATGGTTATAAGTGTTGGTTATGCGGCTTGTCATTGGTGCCATGTCATGGAGCGAGAAAGTTTTGAAGATTCTATTGTAGCCGCCGTAATGAACAAACATTTTATCTCGGTTAAAGTGGATCGTGAAGAACGACCAGACGTAGACCAAACCTATATCAATGCAGTACAATTAATGACGGGAAATGCAGGATGGCCATTAAATGTCATTACCCTACCAGATGGGCGACCTGTCTATGGCGGCACGTATTTTAAAAAAGAGGATTGGATTACTGCTTTGCAACAACTTCAACAGTTGTATGAAGAGGAACCACAAAAGCTAGTAGACTACGCTACACAGTTGGAAGAAGGTATAAAAAGTCTGGACTTAGTAGCTTTTAATAATGATAACATTGATTTCACAAAAGTGGATTTAAAACCCATTATTGAGAAATGGGAAAATAGTCTGGACACTGTTTATGGAGGTAGTAGAGGCGCCCCAAAATTTATGATGCCTAATCAATTATCTTTTTTCTTACGGTATGCTCATAAAAACAATGATAAATTTCTTGAAAATTATGTAAATCTTTCGCTTCAAAAAATGGCTTTTGGTGGTCTTTACGACCAAGTGGAAGGAGGTTTTTCTAGATATAGCACCGATGAGAAATGGCACGTTCCTCATTTCGAAAAAATGCTCTATGACAATGCCCAATTGGTAAGTTTGTATAGCAACGCTTATGCTGTTTCTAAAAATCCGCTTTATAAAACAATTGTTGAAGAAACGCTCTCTTTTGTTGCTACCGAATTGACAAACAAAGAAGGTGCGTTTTACTCTTCGCTGGATGCCGATAGCTTAAATGAAGAAGGAGACCTTGTGGAAGGGGATTACTACACATTTGAAAAAGAAAAATTACAAAGTATCATTCCGCAAAAGGATTGGATACTATTTGAAGACTATTACAACATTAACAGTTACGGGAAATGGGAGGCTGAAAACAACTATGTTTTAATTAGAAAGCTAACCGATGAAGATTTTGTTTCTAAACACAATATAGACGTAGCCACGCTTTCACAAAAGAAGAAGGATTGGAAAAAATTATTACGCGACCATAGAACTACAAGGCAAAAGCCACGTCTTGATGGCAAAACCCTAACCTCATGGAATGGTCTTATGATAAAGGGATATGTTGATGCTTATAAAGTTTTTAAAAATGAAGCTTATTTAAAAGCTGCATTGACCAATGCTCACTTTATACTATCAAAGCAACTACAATCTAACGGGGCGCTTTACCATACTTACAAAGACGGAAAAAGTAGTATTAATGGTTACCTAGAAGATTATGCTTCGGTTATTGAAGCATTTATTGCGCTTTATGAAGTAACCTTGGACACCAAATGGATTGAGGAGGCAGAGGAACTTTCAAATTATGCTTTCAAAAACTTCTTCGATGAAGAAAATCATATGTTTTATTTTACGTCTAAAGAAGATGCCAAGATTATTTCTCGAAGTTTTGAATATAGAGATAATGTAATTTCTTCTTCAAATTCAATTATGGCGAAAAACTTATCTGTGTTAGCGCATCATTTTGACAATGAAAAATTTGCAATCACTGCGTTACAAATGCTTAAAAATGTGCAACCTGAATTGGAGAAATACCCTTCAGGTTTTGCCAATTGGATGGACCTCTTACTCAATTACCAATCTAAGTTTTACGAAATTGTTGTGGTGGGTGAAAATGCTTTTGATAAAATTTCAGAATTCAACCAAAAGTATATTCCTAACAAACTAATTGCTGGCGCTACACAATCTTCTAACCTTCCTTTATTAAAAGAAAGGTATGTTAACGATAGAACATTAATTTATGTATGTGTAAACAATACATGCAAACTTCCGGTAGAAGAAGTATCAAAAGCCATGGAATTTTTAACAAAATAGGTCTAGTTAGAAGCCAGAAAAAACATTTCCTTAACATTTGGGTAAGTTGATAATTGTTATCTTCGCACCTTCTATTGAAAATCTCACTTATCGTTTTTATAAAATTCGAACATGTTTTCTTTAGTTAGTTAAGCAGTACAATTACTTTTAAAACATATTTAACCAAAATCAGAATTATGCAAAAATTATTTTCAACTCTATTCCTACTTACTTTGTCGTTCAGCGCTTTTGCACAATTGGAAACTGAAGAGGAAACGAAGGATAAATATCTTACCAATGTTCCTATAACCATTAACTCTGAAGCTGTAAATTATTCAGGTTCTGCTTATGAAAATGAAGAATTTGTGCTTGGAACTGTCTACAAAAGTGGAAGAATAGTAGCAAGTAATGTGGCATTACGCTATAATGCACTTCGGGATGAGATTGAAGTAAAATCCTCTGTAGATGCGCCAAATTCAACGGCAAGAGTAATGATGCGGAATCCAGACATTTATGTAAAGATGCTGAACAATGTTTTTGTCTATGCTGCACCTAAAGAAGGTTTAGATAGACCTGGATATTTTTTGGTTTTATTTGAAGGTGAAAATGCAGATTTATACAAAAAAATATCAAAGGAATTTATAGAAGGAATGGCTGCAACCACATCGTTAACACGAGATATTCCTAGTAGCTATAAAGAAAAGGAAGCTTATTATTTATTGAATAAAAATACAAATTCGTTTCAAGAGTTTCCTAGTTCAAGAAATGCAAAATTTGGCCTTTTCGACGACAAGAAAAAGGAATTGAAAACCTATACCAAGGAAGAAAGACTAAATATCAATAAGGAATATGCACTAATAAAACTTGTAAAATATTACAACACTTTATAATATTTAAAACATACTTCATTTATAAAAGCATTGAACTATTTCAATGCTTTTTTTGTTATTAAACCTTTTGTTTTTTAAGTTTACAGTTATAACCTTTAATTTGAGTTTAAATTAATTATACACAATGAAATATTACTTTTCTCTAATCTGCATTTTAAGTTATTTTGGCACGATAGCACAAGGCACCATCACCGTTAAAAACGGATCCATTTCATCTTCGTCAAACTATTCAAATATGGATTCATATTATAATGTAAAAGATGGAGATGTTATTGTTTTAAATGGTGAAACAGTGGGAACACCCTATTTATTTGATGAATTTAAAATGGGTTCAATTTATTTTAATGACGATGAAATAATTAGCTCTGTAGCCTTAAAATATAATGCCTACAATGATGTTTTTTTAGCAAAACCCAGTTTAAGTTCTCCAGATAGTGAAGCACAAGGAGTAAGTAAAAAAAACAATCTAAAAATACGCTTGGAAAATCAATTTTTTCTTGCACTTCCTAATACTGAAAATAGTTATGAACTTCAATACTACGAAGTTTTATCCAATGGAAAAAAAGCAATTCTTCTCAAAAAAACGGATAAAATATACAAGGAGCGAGTTGCTGCCACAACTTCACTAACTAGAGATATCCCTGCTGCATTTAAAGACAAAATATCTTATTATTTAGTAGATAGTAAAGGAGATTTTCATGAAATTTCTACTTCAAAGAAGAAATTGTTAGCTCTTTTTGGGGATAAAAAGAAACAAATGACAGAGTGTATAAAAAAGAATAACTTAAACGTTAAAAAAGAAGAGGATTTAATTAGATTATTTAGGTTTTATGAAACATTATAATTCTTAATCCCTATTTTTTAAAACTTACTTATGAAAAATTTTAAATCTCAACATTTCCTTTTCCTTGTAATGCTATTTTTTTTCAACCATTCCTTTGGGCAAAATGATAACTTTTACACTAAAATTCAGGAAAAAAAGATACGAGGTGAGCAATATTGGGATTCTTTTAAATTATATGAAGAGGCCTTAGAAAATGCTGAGGGTTCCCCTTATGCAAATCCAGACTTTCTTCCTGGAAGACTATATAAAGGCAAAGAATCTGTATCAAACATTATGTTTTTAAGATATAATGGGATGTCTGATGAAATTGAAGTTAAACCAACAGAAGGAACAACACTAATTCAAACCATTATTAAAGACCCTGAAATATTTGCAAAGGTTGGGGACGAAATGTACATGTATGTAGAAAGCGAAAATCCCGATGAAAATGGAGGTTACTTTAAAATTGTTAAGGACTTACAAGTGTACGATTTGGTTAAGAAAGTAAAAATTACCTTTAAAGAAGCACAATTTGCAAAAACATCGTATGATAAAAATACGCCAGCGCAGTTTATTACTGAAACCACCTATTTCTTAACAGATGATAAAGGTACATTTTATGAGTTACCAAATTCAAAAGCTAAAATTCTAAAAGTAATGGCAAAAAAGAAAAGCGAGGTCAAAGCTTTTATGCAAAAAGGAAATATTGACATTACAAAGGAGAATGACTTATCTAGGCTCGTAACCTATTTTAATTCACTTTTATAAAATTAAGTCTTTATAAAATCCTTTAAATAATAGGGTTCAAAATAAGCAACATCTTCAAAATCATTTTGCTGAAATTTTTCATTTGCTAAAAACGCCATGGAAAGTGCTGTAGGCATTTTTCCTTCTACAAATTTTGCATTAGCATGGTTGCAAATCTCTTTAAATTTTACCACCCCATTACCTATAAAAGTAACGGTACCTTTTTCAAGGTATTCTGAAAAACTATTTTCATTTAAAACCTCTGCTTTTGTATTTCTTATTTCTTGCTTTTTTCCATTATAAACCGAAGCATAGACTTCCATTCTTCTGGCATCTAACATAGGAATGATGTAATCTGTTTGGTCCTTTACTTGCATGACTAAAGACTGTAACGTAGGAATTGAAATTAAAGGCTTGTCTAAAGAATAACACAATCCTTTGGCTGAAGATACTCCAATTCGTAAACCCGTATAAGAGCCAGGCCCTTTACTAATGGCTATGGCAGAAATATCATTTAAATTAATGTTAGCTTCTTCTAATGCCTCCTCAATAAACACATGAAGTCGTTCTGCATGAGAATATTTCTTACTATTATCTTCTCTAAAAGCAATAACGCTTCCGTTTTCCGAAAGCGCTACTGAGCAATTTGTGGTTGCTGTTTCTAAGCAAAGTATTGTTGCCATTATTCTTCTGATTCTTCTTTATCTTTAGATGATTCAACAGTCACTTTATCACCATTTTTCAATGTTTTTGTCACTGTGTTATAAGGTCCCGTAATAACGGTTTCCCCATCTGAAAGTCCCGAAGTAATTTCAATCTTACTATCGTCTTGAATTCCTGTTGTGATAACTCTAAGTTTCGCTTCGTCGCCGTCCATTACGAATACACATTCAAACTTTTCATCACTGTCCAAAACCGTTTCCTTCACACCTAGCTTTTTGGCACTACTAGTGTCGGTTTTAATAACTACGGCACTAATGGGTACGCCAATTACATTTTGTTTCTTTTCGGTAATAATATCTACCGTCGCAGTCATTCCAGGACGGAAGGGTGAAAAATATTCAGGCTTTCCTTCGGTTAAATCTTTATACGAATCTGCTAAAATTCTCACTTTCACTTTAAAGTTTGTTACTTGATCTGAAGACAAAGCCGTTTCTGCAGAGTTTGCAATTTCAGTAACTATTCCCTTAAATTCTCTTTTTAAATACGCATCTACTTCCACATTGGTTGAATCTCCAATTTGAACTTTAACAATATCATTTTCATTTACGTCCACCTCAACCTCCATGTTTGAAAGATTGGCCACCCTTACAATTTCTGTACCTGCCATTTGTGCCGTACCTACTACTCTTTCTCCTAACTCTACCGAAAGTTTTGAAATAGTTCCGGTCATAGGTGCATAAATGGACGTCCTAGTAAGGTTATCACTTGTTTGTTTCACATTGGCTGCGGCGCTCTGTACATTGTAATAGGCAGATTCTTTATTGGCTTGTGCCACTTCATAATCGGTCACAGCTCGATCCCATTCAGATTTTGAAATAACACCCTTTTCAAATAGGGTTTTACTTCTATTATAGTTTAACTCTGCATTTTTTAAAGAAGCAGTTGATTGTGCCAACTGTGCTCTAGCGTTCTGTAAACCTGCTTGTGCCTGAGTTAATGCAGACTGAATTAAATCTGGATTAATTCGAACAAGCAAGTCCCCCTTTTCTACTTGCTGCCCTTCTTTTACAGGAAGTTCGATAATTTCTCCAGATACTTCGGAAGAAAGCATTACCTCCACTTCTGGTTGAATTTTTCCTGTGGCAGCTACAGTCTCCATAATGTCGATAGGAGTAATTTTGGAAACTTCAACCTCTTTGAAATTTCCTTTTTTGCCAAACCACCCTTGACTATTCCCAATTAAGAGAATGGCAATAATTAAAATTGAAATTATTATTATCCAGTTGCGGGTTTTTGTGCTCATAGTGTTAAAACTTAAGTTCGGTTGCAGGAATACCAAAATACAATTCTAATACCTTTAATTTAAAAATATAATCATATTTTGCTCTATTCGCTTCAATTTTAGTGTTATCATAACGCACTTTCGACTGGCTAAAATCAAAAGCATTTGTTAATCCTACGTCATATCGATCTTTTGCATATTGGTATGCCAATTCTTGCGATTCTAATGCTTTTTGAGCAGCTTCAAAGGACTTATAAGCCCCTTTTGCATCTACATAAGCTTGATATACTGTGGACTCTAAGTCAAGTCTAGCTTGCTCTAGTAAAAACTCTTGTCTTTTTATATTTACTTTACTCCTCTTAACACCATTTCTAGTTGAGAATCCATTAAAAATAGGGACATTTAACTGAAAACCGTAAGAAACACCATCGTTTAAATACAATTGTTCTGTAAATGGTAGCGCATCTAATTCTCGTAACCCTAAAATATTAGGTTCATATCCAAAAACAGACTCCCCTGAAGATCCAACCACACCAATAGGAGTGTCACTTAAGGTTACAGGGTTATTTGGGTCGATAATGTTTTCTATTCCACTTGCTCGATCAGACTCACGTGTATTGTAGTTAATAAATGCATTTAGTGTAGGCATATACGCCGACTTCGATATTTGAAAGTCTTTTTCGGCCAATTCCAAGTTCGTTTCTGCAATTTTAATTTCGCTTCTATTCTCTTTAGCAGAAGCAATAATTTCTGAAATATTTTTTGCAGTAATTCCTTCGTCAATTATTTCGTACCCTTCATCTTCAATATCAAAATTTTCGTAATCTTCTACTAATAATAACTGCGCAAGGCTTAATAACGAAATTTTTACTGCATTTTCGTTTACCGCAATATTTTGTTTTTCGGTAGCATCTGTTGCTTGAATTTCTAATAAATCACCACGAGGTAGTACCCCAGCATCCACTAAATCCATGGTGCGCTGAATTTGCTCCTGGGTAACCTTATTTTGAGATTGAAGCACCTCCAAATTTGCCTTATTGGTAAGAACTTGAAGAAATGCATTGGCGACAAAAAGCGAAATATCGTCTTTCATTTTTGAAAGTCCATAATCACTAGCAAGTTGAGACAATTTAGCTCTTTGATATACTCTATGATTTCTTAATCCTTGAAAAATATTCACTCCAAGAGTTACACTATAGGAAGAGTTTCGCGAGGTCTGGTTCTCTAAAACACCCGTCGTGATATTTTGGGTTAGTCCTGTATTCCAAGAATTGGAGGCAGAACCGTTTAATGAAGGTAAAAAATTACCCAACGCATCACTTTTTTCTATTTCTGCAAGTTCTTTATCTAATTCACTTTGCTTTACAGAAATATTATTTTCGAGTGCATGTTCAACACACTCACGCAATGTCCATTTTTTATTTTGCGCTTGGATGGAAACCCCAAGACTAAAAAGTATAATGAATAAACCTAATTTCTTCATAATAGATTGTTGACCCATTGGTCTTTTTATTTATGAAAGTGTTACAAATATCGACAAAATAAATTGCTAATAAAATCAGTACGCAGAAAGCAATTAATAAAGAAGTTTTACCCTTCTTTCTTTTTATCCTTTTGCCTCATTTTATAAATCACATAACCCACTCCTCCTACGAGAAGATACGGGAAAAGCATTAGGTAGACGATGCCATTATTAATCCCTTTGGCTGCTGCACCTCCATCTTCACTTTCTAAAACAGCTCGACACATAGCACATTGGGATTCTGCAGGAAGTACTAGGAACAAAAAAAATAATATGAAAAGAAACCTTAATTTCATTTTTTAATAATAAGGAGAAATCATTAAGTAAACCACAACCCCTGTTACAGCAACATATAACCAAATTGGGAAGGTGATTTTTGCAATTTTTTTGTGTTGAGGAAATTTACCTGTTATTGCTCGAACATAAGTTATAAGGACTAAAGGGATTACTGTAATAGACAACACGATATGTGAAACTAAAATAATGTAATACACATATTTTAATATGCCTGTTCCTCCAAATGGTGTTGGATCTGACGTCATATGATACGCCACATACATTCCCAAAAATATCACTGATAATACAATACAAGATTTCATAAACACCTCGTGAAGAAACTTATTTCCTCTTTTAATATTAATAACTGCAAGCACTAATAAAATAGAAGTAACGGCATTTATCGTGGCATAAATAGGTGGTAAATAAATAAGGGGTTCTGCATTGGGTATTCTAACTCTAAATAGAATTGCCACAACAACAGGGATTGCTATGGATAATATCCAAGTCCAAATGGTATATTTTTTATTTGGATCAGCCTGCGACATATTATTCATTAAGTAATTTTTTAATATCTGTTATTAGCATCTCGACGCCCTCCTTTTCCAATCCGTCATAATAGATAATCGGGTTTCCATTTGCATCGATTCTGGATCGAATATTTCCATTTTGGTCTATTAATGCAAAAAAACCTGAATGCTCAAAACCTCCTTCAACTTCTGGAGCTTCTCCTACATACAAGTTAAACCCCTCGTTTGCCAATGTATAAATCTCATTATGGTTACCAGTAAGAAAGTGCCAATTTGGTTGTACCACTTCATAGGTTTTTGCATACTCTTTTAAAACCTCCACAGTATCATATAATGGATTGATTGTTATAGAAGCAATTCCGAAATTTTTTTCATCTAAAAAAGCATTCTGAATCTCTTTCATATTCTGATTCATTATAGGGCAAATGGACGGACACGTTGTAAAGAAAAATTCTACCACATACACCTTGCCAGCAAAACTTCGGTTTGAAATGGTATCATTGTATTGATTGATAAATTGGAACGCTGGAACTTCCCCAATAGTGATTAATTTTGAATCCTTATTAATGGACTTTCTTTCAAGATTATGACGATCATTATCAACTATTTCCTTGTTGTTGATTCTATTTACAATTTTTGGAATGAATATAATCCCGAAAACTAGAATAACGAATGAAATACCTATGTATGAATAATTCTTCTTCAAAATTAAATCTCTCTTTTTGTTTTGTATTTTTTTAATGCCAGTCGATATTCGGCTAAAACAACTTTTATATCATCACTCATTTTATTATTAATTTCGGCATAATCTGAAGCATTAAAACCATACATGATTCCTACATCTTCATCATTGTTTCTGCCTCGTAAGCTTCTTTCCTTATCAATAATATAAACTAGATTAGTGGCATAGTTTTCATTTAGTGCCCCATTGGTTTGTAATGAATAGAACACATCTTCAATATCGTTTAAAGAACCAAAAGCAAATTTATAATGAACTGGGTCTGCAATTTCTTTTAAACGTTCTTTCAATTCGTCAACAGCCTCTCGCTGACTTTCGTCAACTAATATGATAAACTGAAATTCCTCAAATTGATAATTCTTTTTATATATTTTGTGAGCTAGGTTATAAGCATTCGCTTTTTTCTCTTCTACTTCTTTTCCGAAAAAACCTAATACTGTAATTTTATTTTCTAGCTGAAGCGTATCACTTGTAGTAGAAGTAAATTGAGTGAGCTCCAAAACATTATTAGTTAAAATGGGGAGCTTCACAAAGTTATTGACCCCTGTAGCAAAAAACATATACACCGAAATGGGTAATAAAAATAGGATGCCAAGAACTATAAATTTTTTTGCTTTCAAGAGCGATAAATTTCTACAAAAATACGACCCAAAAAAAGGGAAAACAAGCTAAAAAGGTTAATTTTAAATACGTGATTTCAACAAAAAACCCCATCAATTGATGGGGTTTTTTTATTTCAAAAAAAAGAGATTTAGAAGTTAAACTTTATAAATCCTTCCTTATATATGTCAAAGATATAATCTCCTTCAATTAGTAAAATTAAAATTAAATAACAAATTAGAAAAACACCTGTCCATACTACAGACCTTCTAAGAGACTTTAGCTCGTCTCTCATGTGCATAAAATCCCAAGTAATATAATATGCCTTAACTAGAGTTAAGATGATAAATATCCAGTTAAGAACTTTCATTGCTAAGAAACGAGTACCTGTAAGTGATTCTGGCTTTATAATACCTAAAACAACTTCAACAGCAGTAACAATACAAAGGAACGCAAATACACCCCAAATCTTGGTAATGTTAGATTTAAATTTAACTAATCCTCTAAATATTTCTAATTTATGTTCGTGTGCCATGTTCTATTTTATATGAATTAAACAAGGTAAAAGAAGGTGAATACAAATACCCAAACTAAATCTACAAAGTGCCAATAAAGCCCAACTTTTTCAACCATCTCGTAGCTTTTTCTTTTCTCGTAGGTTCCTAAAATAACATTGAAGAATATAATGATATTGATTATAACCCCTGAAAATACGTGGAATCCGTGGAATCCTGTAATAAAGAAAAAGAAGTTAGCAAAAAGTGGATGTCCATATTCGTTGTGTCTTAGATTGGCTCCTTCAACTACGAGTTTACCATCGTTCATTATTTTTGCTACAGACTCTTCACGAGAGAGAACCGTAGGATGACCATGTTCATCGAGGTATTGAGTCCTTACTAAAAGATTATCATTTGCTAAAAAACCAGCTTTTACTTCTTCGTATGAGAAAGAAGTTCGGGTAGGCTCAGCGGCATACCAAACCCCATTCTTTTTTTCATGGGTCACTCTTTCCGTTGGTATGTGTTTTGCAAAATCTGCAATCGCCACTCGCTCTCCTTCAGTATTTAAAAACTGAAGAATCTTTCCACCTTTGGTTTCAACCGCCCCATAATCTCCCTTAATAAATGTTGCCCATTCCCAAGCTTGAGAACCTACGAAAATAGCTCCTCCAATAATGGTAAAGAACATATACCAAATTACTTTTTTCTTCTGCATTTTGTGCCCAGCATCTACAGCAAGTACCATCGTTACAGACGAGAATATAAGTACTAAGGTCATAAAAGCAACATAGTACATTGGAGCAGGAACACCATGCAAAAAGGGAACGTGCGTAAACACTTCGTCTGCCACAGGCCAAGCATCTATAAACTTAAATCTTGAAAAACCATAAGAGGCAATAAATCCAGAGAAGGTTAAGGCATCCGATACAATGAAAAACCACATCATCATTTTACCATAGCTGGCATTGAGTGGGCGATTTCCTCCACCCCAGGTTTTTCCTTCGGTACCTGTTTTAGCAACAGTTGCTTCCATACACAGAAATTGGTTTATTTAGAGTGCAAAAATAAGTATAATTTTTATCTAACGAAATAGAAAAACAAAAAGAGGTAAATCCAAAGGAAATCTACAAAGTGCCAAAAGGTGGTAGCGAGTTCAATACCAAGGGTTTTACCGTCTTTATACTTTTGTTTAAAATGATTATAAATTACCACAAAAAGTGAAATAATTGCAGCAATAATATGTGCTATGTGCACCACAACGATAATATAAATAAACGAAAAGGCAATATTTTCGTTAAAAGCATAACCAGATTGGAGATATATTTCAGAAAATCCTCTTATCTGCAAATAAATAAACGTAAGCCCCAACGCAAGCGTCACAAGTAATAAAAACATTCCGGCTCGTTGCTCTTCCTTAATAATCATTTTTTTTGCAAAATGCATGGTCAAACTGCTCATAATAATAACAACTAGGCTTACATAAAAAGCCTCTGGAAGAATTAAACTCTCCAACCAATCCCCTCGTTCTTTACTTACTACATAAGCACTTGTTAATCCCGCAAAACTCATGGACAAGCTAATTATGCCAAACCATAGCATCATTTTTTTAGCTCTCTTGGTTTTTAGTTCTTCAGATCCCTCGGTATAGTTCATTAGCTTAAAAATTTATCGGCAACAAAGATTATTTGTAATAATGTTATATAACTTACGCTTACCAGCATTAATTGTTTTGCAGCTTTTTCGGTTTTCAATTTATATAATCGGATGGCATAATAAATTAGCCAAACCCCAATTCCGAAAACAACTACCGCTGCGATCATACTTAGTTTAAGACTTCCTGTTACTTGAAATGCTGGAATAAGGGAGGCAAGCACGGTCCAGATACTATATAAAACTACTTGTATGGCTGTTCCATTATCTCTTTTACCTGTAGGGAGCATAAAAAACCCACCTTTTTTATAGTCTTCATACAGAAACCAACCAATTGCCCAAAAATGAGGAAACTGCCAAAAAAATTGAATCATAAAAAGAGTTCCTGGTTCTATTCCAAAAGTATTTGTAGCTGCCACCCATCCCAACATGAAGGGTATTGCCCCTGGAAAAGCTCCCACAAAAACCGAAAGTGGTGTTTTAGTTTTTAATGGTGTATAAAGACTCACATACATAAAAATAGAAATGGCTCCAAACATGGCTGTTTGTGCATTTATGAAATACAAAATTATAATTCCGGCAAGTGTAAGTACGGTGGCCAATGCAAATGCAGATTGAACTCTCATTCTTCCTGCTGGAAGTGGTCTATTTTTGGTCCTATCCATAAGACCATCTAGATCCTTTTCAATTATTTGATTCCAAACATTTGATGCACCCACCATACAATAGCCTCCCAAAGCCAATAACAACAAAATAGAAAAATTTACTGCCTCTGCCCCAAGTAGATATCCAGCAATGGAAGAAAAAACCACACTTACAGATAATCTTATCTTGGTAATTTCAGCAAAATTTGCAAGTATTCCAGAGGAAACAGAAGTTGAAAGGCTTTTGGACAATACAATATATTTTTATGGCGCAAAGATACGTTACACACATCTTTTTTTACAACTTAAATGGTATATAATTAGTTGTGTAATGGTTCTTTTTATTAAATTCACCCCATTAAAAAATTTATACCATGATACGTACATTCTTACTTTTAATTTCTTTTTTTCTTTTAAGCAGCCAAGTTGTTTTTTCTCAAAATGATAGTGATGCTGCCCAACCAAAAATTACTACCAATAAACAGAAGAAAAAGGAAGCAAAAAAACAAGCAAAGTTAAAAGAGGCACAGGAAAAACAAATAGAGCAAGAAACTAAAGATTTTGCTGATGAAAAAATGAAAAATAATGAAGCAAACTATGTCCCCACCTATCCTGTTGCTACTGTAAAAGTAAGAGATAGTATTTATATGTTAACAGGAAGAGGAGGAAATATTGGGCTTTGTGTAGGAAAGGATGGAGCTTTTATGATTGATGACCAATTTGCTGAAGGTACAGAGGCTATTTTAAGGTCTGTAAGTAATATCACAGACAAAACTGTTCGATTTCTTATAAACACACATCATCATGGTGATCATACCGGAGGTAATAAGAATATGCTTGAGGAGGGTGTTGTTATATTTGCCCACGAAAATGTAAGAAAACGACTTATAGAGGAGGCTAGAAAGAAGGTCCAAGATTCATTAGAAAAAATTTACCAAAAGAACTTAGCAAAATTTTCAAAAGATGGGTACGGAGAAGACAAGGCAGTATCTGGAGCAAAAAGGGTAGCTGAAAATGTTGAAGCATCCATGAAAATTGACAATACTTTTCCGTTTATCACTTTTGAGGATGACCTAACTTTTCATTTCAATGACCAAAAGATTTTAGTTTTTCACGTCCATAATGCCCATACAGATGGAGACTCCATGGTTTACTTTACAGATAGTAATGTTCTTCACACAGGGGATGTTTTTTTTAATGGCAAATACCCATATATTGACATAAATAATGGCGGAAGTTTTGACGGTTATATTAATGCACTCTCAAAAATATTAATGTTGGTCGATGAAGACACCAAGATTATTCCAGGTCATGGGGAAATAGCGAAAATGAAAGACGTGAAGTACACTAAATCCATGTTAGAATTCTTGCATTCTAAGGTTGCCTACCACTATGTTGGTAGAAAATCCAAAGAGCAAATCATGGCTATGAAAGACATTACCAAAGAGTTTGATGATAAAGGATATGGTAGTGGATATATTTCAACTGAAAAATTTATGGACTTTATTTACGAAGATGTTGCTTTGAAATATAAAGATAAGCGAGTAAAACAATAAATTAAAAATCGTAATACCAATTAAATAAATCGGTCCTAATCCCTAAATTAAACCAGGTGGTTTGATTGCTGAAAACGGTTTCAGTATTTACCAACGGAGAAAAATCTCTATAAATTAGATTTCCGTAAATTTTTAAATTGGATGCTGGGTTAATTACATAGCCTATTTGGAACTCACCGTGAAAAAAATCGGTAGTATTTCCTTGAGCCAATTCATTTCCTTCATCTGCAACTCTATTGTCTTCGGTACCATAAATATTTCCTCCATAGAAGAAACTATCTTCGGAAGTATTAAACTCAAACCCTCTTTTGGCAAAAATAAGTTTTGCACTTGAAAATATTCTCCCCCTTTGGTAACGCGCTATGGTAATAAATTCAGAAAAATTAGCACCTAATGTATGAGCCATAGATTGATTGGCGTGGCCATAGTTTAACACTACGGTATTATGAGAATAAGTGTACGGTCTTACTCGGTTATATTCTGCTTGCAAATAGAGATTTTTTAAACCGAAAGCATCATAATACTTTGCTCCTATTTGATAGCCAATTTTATTCTTGTAACTACCATTTCCACCAAAAATATCACTTGTGGAAAACTCATCTATTATTAATTGACTATAGGCATTTACCCTATTATTTACTTTATATTTTGCGCTTAACCCAATTAGGGCATTTCCACCTCGAGAACCTGTTGAAAACTCAATGGCCCGATAAAAAATTACAGGATTAATGTAGTTAAAATCAAAACCTCTATCATTATCGTTTTCCCATATTACCGATTCAAAAAGTCCAATATTTAATCTTTTTGTTACGTTGTAACTTAAATAATGGTTTGCCATAAACTTAGTTCTAAAAGAACCGTCTTCCGTCACTTCAGAACGTACATCTCTTAGCGACATCCAAGTATTGGTATATTTTAACTTCCAAATGGTGGTGTTAAGTTTAAAAAATGGATATGGACTGGCATTATCACTCAAAAATAAAGATCGGTATCCATCCCCAATAAAGTTTTTTCCGTGTCCTAATTGAATATTAAAATATTGAGATGGAGTAAATGAAACATACCCTGTTGCCACTGGATAATCGTAAGAGTCCTTTTTAAATCTCTTTGCAATTCCCCGTCCAGGAATAATAGCAGGGTTTCCTCCATCTGGTTTTATAGACTCGGCATAGCGATTAAAATAATCCGCAAACCTTCCTTGACTTTCATATATAGTCGCGAAAAAATTGACTTGCTTTCCAATTCCTCCTTGTGTATAAATTAAACGAGTATTGTTATACGTACTTATATCCGCATCTGTGTCTTTCCCAGCTTGAAGATCCACTCCTGGGTCAAGGGTAAACCAATAATCTTTTCCTTTTAATGTCACCATATGTTCATTCCACCATTTTCTACCTAGCCAAGAAGTTCTTTCTTTTGAAATAGCCTTATTTTCAGATTCAAAATTATAGTACTTATTTACCTCGCTATAAATAAATGGCTTTTGTGCTGTATGATTATTAGCTCCCACTTGATTAACATATGGATCGAAAAGACTGTAGTTATGATGTGAAAGCGGAATATTTAAAGAACTTGTATATTCTTCATTTGTATATGGTAATTTTTCAATAGCATCGTATTCTGTAAGCTCCTCATTCCCAATAATTTCCTTGGCCTTTGGAACTGAAGAAATTTCTGAATTGTTGGTTACAGGCTCACTCCCCAATGGAATTCTAAAAGACATGGTGTATTGAGCGTAGGTTGGCCTTCCATTATAGGTGGCTGGAGTTATTTTTGGAAATTCTCCAAAGACACGAGTTATCTCCTCTTTCAACTCTTTATAAAATGCATCCACATATAATACTTTGAAAACCCCTTCTGAATTTACTTCAAAAAAAACGGAAGCTTCACCATTATAGTTTTCTTCATCGACAATGCTGGGTAACTCCAAATTTGAAAAGAGCAAATCTTTAACGGTAGTATTAAAGCAGTCCTTTAAAGTGGCAATATCCACAGGTTCGCAGTTAGGAAAAATAGGATACTTTTCTAAACTATTATCACTGGTTTGTGCCTTACTAGTTGTGAAAATTAATACTAAGCACAAGGGTAGAAAAAACAAACGCATCATAGGTAAAGGGCATTTTATTTACCTCGAAAGATACGCTTTTTTTAAAATGTTCATTTTAAAAAACCCGCAATTAAGCGGGTTTAATTTTTAGTGTTCTATGTTTACCATAATGGGGACGGTGTATATAACCTCTACCAATTCATTTTCATGTTTGGCAGGGATCATTTTAGGAAGGTGACCAATAACTCTTTTTGCTTCGGTATTTAAATCCTCGTTTGGATTACTCGTTTTAATATTTACAATTTCTCCTCTTGAATCTACAGTAAACTGAACATCAATTCTGTTTTTCTTACCTGCATATTTATCTGAAAACTTATCGATATCAAATTTTCTACTAATAAATGCATTTATTTTTTCATTTAAACATGCCTTTCTTTCACTATTCGTTGAAAGATTTTCGCACCCTGGAAATATAGGGGCATTATCAACAGAAATTAGGTTTTTTATGTCGGGCTTTTTAACCGTAGGTGAACTTATCACAGGTTTTTCAATTGGTACATCTGGTTCCACCTCTGTCGGCGCCGTTTTATCCTCTAGCTGTTTTGAAATATTCTCTACAGGTTTAAAATTAGTCGAAGCGACGGGCTTTATAGGTGTCCTCTCCTTCACAATTTCTTTTGGTTCCGCTATCTTCTCTACGGGAAAAACATCAATAACATAATTCTTTAGAGCTACTTCCTTCAATTCTTTTTTATCTGGGATAACATAAGCCATTTCAGAAAACCCTAAATTACTTTCTACTATCAAGAACACAAATAACATGCTTATGATAAGTCCTATTTGAAAAAACAATCCAGAATTCCAACGGATATTAATTCTCTTTTTCTCCTCTCTTTTTGAAAGCCCTTCTACTTTAGAGCGGCTTTCTTTTTTTACTGATGGTACCATTGTGTTTTTATTTAAAAGTTATAGTAAGAGTATTACAATGGATGTGCCAAAAATGAAAACGTCCCGCTATATGCGGGACGTTTTATATAAAGTAAGAGTTATAAAACCTTAATTTTCTACTTGGAATAAAATAGGTAGTGCATACAACACCCCAACAGCTTTACCACGTTGTTTCCCAGGGGTCATCTTAGGAAGTGCCTTTACAACATTAATAGCTTCTTGCTCAAGACGAGGGTGAGGAGCACGAGCTCTCACATCCACAACATTTCCATTTTTATCAATTTTAAATTGAACCGAAATACGCTGTCTTCCTTCAAGACCTAAATCGTTTGCCAATTCGGTATCAAATTTTCTTGAAACAAACTGTTGTATTTTTTCAGACATACAGGCTTTTTTCGCATTGTTGTTTCCAGCATTCTCACAACCAGGATACACAGGAACATTTTCAATTACCGCAAAAGGTACATCTGCAATTTCTTCTTCCTCTACTTCTTCAATCTCTTCAATTTCTACAATCTCCTCATTTTGATTGGTCTCTGTTGATTCTATAATGGTTTCTTCCACTTCTTCTTCATCTTCAACAACCTCAATTACTTCAGGCGCTGGAGGTGGCGGAGGTGGTGGTGGTGGAGGTGTAATAGGTTGGGTGATTGGAATATCTTCCAAAAGATCATCTCCAACATTTAATGTGTCTCCTGCTAGATCATCCTTGTCAAAGGTCTTATGCTCGATGGCTCTCCAAGAGATGAAAAGCATTAAAGCCAAACCAGCAAGGACGTAAATGTTACTCCACTGATTTAAATTTGCTTTAGAATTTTTTTTCGGTTCCATAATAGAAAATTTAGATAGTTGCTAAAATAGGTAAAAATGTAATGTTTTTAAAAGGGAATCTCATTTTTTAGAAAGAAAAATATCTTTTGCTTTATAAAACACGATTATTCCTATAAAAATTCCAGTTGCATTTGCTACAATATCCCAATTATCATGAGTGCGTGTAGCAATAAAACTACCTTGTAAGACTTCAATAACTATACCATAAATAAATAATGCGATAGAAACTAATACGTATACACTCTTAGATTCCTTTCCAAAGCTTCTAAAATATAAAAGCCAAATAATGGCGAACAGAAAATAGAGTATGGCATGAACAATTTTGTCGAAAAAAGGAATATTTACTTTAGGTCCTTTTGTTACAGGTACCAACATAATAACCGTAACAAATAGGGAATAACCAATTGCAAGTATTCTTAGGAAATTACTTTTCAATAATTGCTTTATAAGCTGCATCATCAAGCAAAGCTTCTATTTCCTCAGGGTTTGAAATTTTAATTTTTATTATCCAGCCCTCACCATAGGGGTCTGAATTTACCTTTTCAGGATCGGATTCCAAAGAATCGTTAAATTCAATTACTTCACCTGATAAGGGGGAGAAAAGGTCAGATACTGTTTTTACAGCTTCAACCGTACCAAATACTTCATGTCTCTCTACAGTTTCGTCAAGTGCTTCCACTTCGACATAAACTATATCACCTAATTCTCCTTGGGCAAAATCTGTAATTCCAACAGTAGCGATATCACCATCTATAAGAACCCACTCGTGGTCTTCTGTATATTTTAAGTTTTGAGGAATGTTCATTCTTAGTATAATAAAATGTTTAATTAATTAGTTTCCAAAATTATATCTCAGGGTCAAACCACTTCTAATGGTTGTCTGCGGAAAAGCTGTTGATATTGCATACTCAGAAAATGTGTGATCATAATAGAACAATGCAGTAAGATTTTTGCTTAAAGCATAATCTGCAGAAAATTGCAACCCGTAAATAGTTTGTCCCGCGGTAGTTTGATTGTTATTAATATCTAAATACCTAATGATTGTTTTATTATATCTTCTAGAAGCATCTAGCTTAAAGTTTAAATCACTTTGTAAAATTCGCTTCTTACCTCCAAAGTTGGTGCCTATACGCAGATCTTTAATACGATATCCTAACCCTAAAATGATTTCGTTTCCTTGAATTTCAGTCAACAGGTTATTTGCAAAACTTAATGATAACGCCCTATCTTTTCTAAGTTCTACCATTATTTTTACAGAATTTTGCATCTCAAAATCAATCTTGGCTAGAGGTGAAAATTGTTCTGTAAGATTAACATTGCTTAAGAAAATATCGCTTTTAAAGTTTCCAGATTGATCTAACTCTAATGGGTTTTCTCTATCAAAATCTAAGTTGGTTTGAAATTGATTTACCGTATAGGAAGCGCGATAACCATGTTGAATTGAGAAACGCTTAAATTGTTTCTTAAACCATTTTATACGCATGAAACCTGTATACTTTAAATCCCAATTAGGCAATGGTATATCCCGGAAAATTCCGGTTTTTTCTTTACTTGCATCACTCCCTTTGTATGCCGATAAGAAAGACCCTAATAATACTTTTTGGCTTGTAGGTCCAAACCCAACAGGAAATCCTGTTTCGGCATCAATGGTATAGGTATAATTTGGATCGTTTTGATCCAATTCTCTTGCTAATCGATCTGCAATAACGCTGCGGTTTGCTCTAAAATCATCGAAAGCAGCCGATCCATTTTCATCACTTTTACTAAAGGCTGTTTTAATTAAAAGCGTTGAAATATTAAAGTTTCCAAAGGTATTTGGTGTTAACGATTCATATAGACCATCTTCTACTATATAGTTTTCTGCATAGTTTTCAGAATAGGCTCTACTTCCATTAAAATCAATTTTTAAATCTGGTAGTAATTCCATATTCACTTGAGCATCTAACTGTCTGCTTTCAACTTCCGTATATTGCTCGTTAAATTCTGGGTAGATTGTTAACCAACCTTTTTTAGCCGCTAAATCCCGAATCTCTGCCTGACTACCAAAAACGAATCCAGTAGATGGCTTTAACGAACCTGCAAATCCAATAGATGGAGTATAACCAGGTAAGAATATACCGTTGTTTTCTTGGTAGTTTAATTGAATTTTCTTGATAGAAGTAACCAAACCAATTAACGTGTTGGCAGCCTTTTCTCCTCCACTCAAAGTACCTCGCCCTCCAGTACCAGAACCGCCTTCGTTTCCAACTTCATTAGAACCTCCTCTACCTCCAACAAGATTTTGCTCTCTACTACTTTTTGGGTCATTCTTGCCGGTTTCTTCTCCTTTTCCTCCATTACCCTTATTACCATTAAGAAGTGAAGATCCTCCAGATTTTTCATTTCCACCGCCATTTCCAACATTTCTACCTGGCTTAATTTTGGTTAATCCTACATATCGATAGAAACTATTCATATCTAAGGTAGAATTTATTCTATGTGTGCTAGCATTTTGAACAGAATTCCCCAAATCATAAACCGTTGGATCTCCCTCCACAGTAATTTCACTAAATAAATCACTACCGTCTTGCCACTGATAATCACCTTGATATGAATAGGCTATTCTCATCCATTTTAAGAATGGAAATTTCGCCGTTGGTAAATCATAATTAACCTGAAGCGATTGAAAATGCTGATTAGGATCTCCCACTTGGAAGAATCCATCCCAAACCCCAATCGAGTTATCTACCAATCCACCATCGATATAATTATTTACAATGCGGTTATTGGCCGAATTAAAATTAAAACGTAATGATTTAGTAAGGTTATAATTAACGGTATACTGCCAATCGAATAAGAAGTTTCTTTGGTACAAAGTTGGCAATCCTATTTGTCCAGGCAATAAATTCAATTCTCTAAATTTTTGCTCATTATATTGTCTGGTAATATTAGAACTTACTGAAATATTACTTGGTAATGGATTAAAATTTAAATCCTTCAAAAATTGCCAATACTTTCCAGTAAATAACGAATCATTTTTCTTGAATGGCTCTATAGGTTTCGAATTGATGGTGTAATCATATGTACCTCCCAAGCGAACATTTTGATTTAATGCTTCTTCAATTTCAAAATCATTATGATCTACTTGATTGTAGGTAAATGAGAACGTAAAATTCTCAATATCATAGGGCATAGGCTTGCTTGGATTTTCGCCTGCCTTATTTTTTCGAACCCCAATAAAGTTAACACTTTGCCTTTTGGTATAATCCACAGATTGATCTTCTACAGCATTCTTTTCTTCGGCATCTGAAATATTATCCAAACGCGATTGAAGCTCAATATCTTCATATTCTGGGTCATATTTTGGTGTTATTAATTCCTCCCCTATACCGTAATTAAATGGTAATACTATTCCCCATTTTTTCGGAAATAATTGCCCTAAATTAAAATTAGTAACAACATCATATTGTTTCGTGTCTTCTAAACTACGTTGATTGGGTCCTTGTTCAATAGATCCAAAACCAATGGTACTTACATTACCTGTAGCACTCACATTAGCAAAGTCGGCTAGATTTGCATCCATATTAAGTACGGCTGCCCAACCTCCCTTGTTTTCTAGTTCGCTCATACGTAATTCGTTGAACCAAACTTCCCCGCAAATGTTGGTGTTGGATTTATTACGTAATCCAATCATAATCACCCTAACATTACCAAAACTTGGTGTTCCCTTAATACCAATTCTTAATTCGTTTTCGCTCCCACTAAAGGTAGGGTCCAACTCAGATTGCATAAAATAGGTGACCTCAGTAGGGTCAACTGGAACTTCAGAGCCTAGTACTCGTGTCTTAATTTCTTGAAGTAAAGAAAGAGGAAGGTTTAGTCGATTTTCAAGTGGCCAAATTGTCTCTGCATCAGATTCATTGGCATTTGGAATTTCTGGGGAAACATTTAGCGGAATTTCAATTTCGTAAAAACTAGTGTTTAAATCATTTCCTAGTCGAATAAACGCTGACATCTGACCATCTGCTAAAAGCGGTGCTGGCGCATCCAATGATTCGGCATGAATAAACATCTCTAAGTTTTTATACTGACGCATATCCACATTAAAGTTTTTATACACAGCTCGAGCATCTTCAGGCTCTAGGTCACAAACTTTTAATGCTAATGATTGCTCGTCTTGACGAATAATATTATTGTTATTATTTAACTCTTCTCTATATACTCCTGGAGGAATAGTATAATTACTGTTTTGAATAATCCCAACTGCTTCGTTTTCAAATGTGGTATTGTCTTGATCATTACTAGAGTTGTCTACGTCCAAAGATTCCGTATATCTTCTGTAATCGCCACGGAAAAGTTCTAACGTTCCCAAACGCAAAACGGTTTCCTGTTGGAATCCAGACATGTACATTCTCATAAATCGGATAGATCTAAAGTCTGAAATTCCATTTACAGCTTCATCATAATCACTTAAAGGAATTCTAAATTGAATCCACCTTACAGGTATTTCTTGGTTGTTTTGCGTAGTTACTGTGATTTCTTTTATGTCTGTCACATACTTAGATTCAAGTCCCATATTTGGGGTAACGTTAACTTCATACTCGAAGTAACTATCTACCGTATTCATGGTATTGTCACGGTTGATATCCTCAACATCAGGTTGTGCTGTGGAGCCTCTATCATCATTACTAAGCTGTTCTGGAGAGTTTCCTTCGGTACCATTGTATAGTTTGTATCGCTGAAGAATATTTCCTTCTCCTTGTAAAAAGTATTGATAGTTATCATTTGCGGGATCAGGTAATCCAGCAAAAGCAGGAAACTTAGCCGCCTCTTCACTATCACTTAATCCATCAAGACCTATATCTTGATTAATACGTTCTTGCCCTTGTGTAGCAAATGTATATACTAAGGATTGATTGCTAGGTACTTTTCCCCACTCGGTACTTAATGTATTTGAAGAAGAGCCATCTTCAGGTAAACCGTTTTCATATTGTTTACGTCCATCTTTTAAAATATCTTCAGAAATGTTTCCTAAGTTAAAAGTTAACTTCCCTCCAGGGTTATTGGCATTTTCATCATAAATAAATGGATCCATTAACCAAAACTGAATATACTCAACATTGGATCGTTCAAAATCGGTAGTAGAAAGTTGTCTTGTAATACCCCCAAAACGAGTTTCAGGATTTGGCAGGGAATTTCCTCCTGAGGCCAAAGGATTAAAATTGTATGGTCCTCTTTCAGATGGATAAAAAGCTAAATCTAACGGAAATAACGCCTGCGTTTGCCCTTGAATAATATCTTGATCAGGGAAAATTTCATTTCTAAAAACTCTTCTTGTAAATGGATTTGATAAATCTTCGTCTGTAATTCCGTCTGGGCGCAGTGAACTATAAAAAATGGGGTCAATTGTATACCAATTTAAACGAGCACGATTGTAGTTGTAAGCAAGATTATTGTTATCTAATTCTCCTCCAAAACCAACGGGTGTACTTGAAAGGAACCAACTTAATGGGGTGGCAACGTCAATAGCAGTTTGGGCAGCTTCAAAGTCATCAACGTATGCCGTTACTTTACCATCAAAATTAGAAATCTTTGGAGCTCCTGGTAATAGATAGGCAAACTCTCCTCTAATCGAAACATTAGATTCTACATCTGTATCAATATTTGGAAGTTTATTTACCAATCTAGTTAAGAAAGGAACTTCAGTTGAGTAATTGGCATTAATACCAAACATGGTATTATTAATTGGTTCGTTTTGAAAAGAAGATTTTTGGGTTAGGGGTCGTTCATTCAAATTTAGGAAGGTTCCTCCTACTTGGAAATTCCTATTAAATCTGTGCTGAACATCTAACCCTGTAAAGCGCTTTGTTTGTTGTCCAAATAAGGTGTTATTTTCAACACTAATATTAATGGGCGTATTTGAGTTTTGCAAAGAAGGATCCAAAATTTGCACTCTACCTAATTGATAGTTTACCGTATAATCTACCCCTTCTACAAGTGTTCTTCCTCCAGCAGTTACAGTCACGGAACCTTGTGGAATATTAAATGCTCCAATTGGAATACCGTCTGATCCTGTGGATTTATAGGTTCCTTTAAGTTGAAATTTATTCTTATCACTCCCCTCCTGTTCTGCCTGCGTTTTTGTAGATCGATACATGGTACGGAACACATACTTCTGTTGGTTGGCATTGTATGTCAAAGGGTTGTCATAATCTTCATTGGTATTCAACTCTAACTTTTCGAAAAGATAATCCCCAAATGGTTCCACGCTGGTGAAAATAATTCGCCCATTTTGCTGGTCTACAGTAATTCCAGGATAAAAATCAAAGAAACCATCTCCACCTTGTTGCGGATCATTGTTAAAATTTAATTTATCAAGGTTGAAGACTCTTAAAAGCGTTGCATCATCTAAATCTACGTCTCCAGGATTCACTTCTGGGAACTCGGTTCCAGCAACAGGATTAATATAGTTAATAGGGGAAGGATCTAGGTATAAAATATTTAATCTAAAGTCTTCTTGTTCTAATTGATAGGCTCCAATTGGGTAGATGTTTTTCATCATAATATCCCAAACCGGCTCATTTACGTTTGTGATATTACTTTTCAATAATTTTACTACTAAGTTTTGTGGAATACCTACTTCGTTTTCACCTTGATTAGGATCTCCTCCACCTTGGGTGGTTTGAATTCCGGTCGCCTCAACCCCATCTGTAGAAAACTCTCCTACTTGATATACATTTCCATTTACAGTGTACTGAAAGGCTACTGCCAACACCTCGTCATTATTTAATCGTTGATTTAATGAAATATATCCAAGTTGGGTATTTAAAGAATATTCATTCCCTTGAAGTTTACGTGCATTTTCAAGACTTACATAATCTGTTCCGTCGCTTACCGCTACACCGCCAAAACCAGCTTGTACAGTTGCTACGTCTCGAATGGAACTGTTAAGCACACTTTGAACCGAAGGATTGTCTATCCCAAAAGGGTTGAAATCGTTATTTGAGTTATCTGGATAAGAGTTTCTTGGTTTATTAATAAACCCTCCAGGAATAACATTTAATCCTATATTGGTTGGATCTGCCTCCCCAATATCCTGCAAAGCCACAATATTTCTAACATCATTAGTGGTTGTATTTCTATTGGTAATCCAAATTTCGGCACGAGTTACTTGGACCGAGGAATTAATAAAGGGATAATTCTTTAAAACCCTATCGTAGTTATCCCGAAAATAGTGAGCTAAAAAAAAGTGTCTATTTTCATCATAATCCAAAGCAAAAAGTTCAAAATCGGTTACGGTTGCACCACCTTCGGCTACTACCGACCGTGTTTCAGAACGCTGTTCAGAAAACACCCCAGTAATGGTTGTTTTTCCAAACTGAAGTTGTGTTTTTACCCCAAATAAACTTTGGGCTCCCTGAATTAGGGAACTATTAAGTGGCATGCTTACATTACCCACTTCAATTTTCTGAATAATATCATCCTCGGTAGGAGTATATTCCAGTTTTATTAGGTTTTGAAAATCGAAAGTTGATTGCGTATCGTAATTAGCAGTTACCTGTAATCTTTCTCCCACCTTACCCAATAAACTTAAACTTATTCTTTGGTCAAAATCGAATGAAAAATTACTTCTATTTCGTGGGGAAAACTGCGGGTTGTCCTGTTTTGTATATAACAGTCCTAAGTCCATTTCCACGGTACCTTGAGGAATTACCTCAATAGTATTCCCTCCAAAAATAGTTTCAAAGAAACTTGAATTTACATAAAATGTTGGAAGTAAATTCTTCTGAGCTTCTTCAGACCCTTCCTTTCGCCCGTCCGCAGCATCTATCTTTTCTTTAAAATACGCTTTCATTTGCTCTCGCTGAACCAAATCGCGGTATTCTTCAGCCGTAAGGATAACTGGGTAAGAAATATCAAAATCTCCTACCATTCGAGTAAGAATATACCTATCGGTTATTGGATCATAGGTATACATATTCTGGATACTGGTTGGATTGGGTAAATCTAATCTACCCGACTCGTATCCTGTAGCAGTGGAATCTTCTTGCCCGTAACTAGTAGATACGGTGAGAAGTGTTATTCCGAAAAGTATGCATTTAAAAAAGTGGTTCCTAAAATTGTAATTTTTCACTCCCAAATCTTTACAAATTTTTTAAGGCTTGTTTTATTATTTCCTCAATGGTTGCTTGTGGATGGTTTTTTAACACAGTATCACAAGCTTTCTCAGCTTGTTTCCTTGCAAAACCTAATGTCTCCAATGCAGATAACGCTTCATTTCTGTTCGTATTGCTTGACTTTGAAGAATTAGGCAACGAGCCATAAACTTTTATTATTTTATCTTTTAAATCCAAAACAACTCTTTGGGCTGTTTTGGTTCCAATTCCTTTAACACTTTGAATTGTCACAATATCTTCCGAAAGTATTGCATCCCTTACCAATTCTGGTGAAAGTGAAGACAGCATCGTCCTTGCCGTGCTTGCCCCAACTCCCGAAACCGAAATTAATAAATTAAACACTTCTCTTTCTTCAACCGTTGAAAACCCGTACAATGTATGCGAATCTTCTCTTACAAGCAATTGCGTATACAATTTTACTTTTTCTGTATTGGGGATTTGGGAAAAGGTATGTAACGATATGTTTAAAAAATACCCTACGCCATTACAGTCTACCACCACATCGGTTGGGTTTTTCTCCACTAATTTGCCCTCAATATGGGTAATCATTCGTTAATAAAAAGTTAATGCCTCAAATATAGTATAATTATTTTCAACTAGTGGTGTTGTCAAAACGAAAAATAAACTAATGTTTTTCTAATTTTTTTGTTTCTTTTTCTCCTTAGCTGCCTTCTCTTTTTGCTGTGCATCTACTACGGCTATGGCAGTCATATTCACCATTTCTTCAACATTAGCTCCTAACTGAAATATGTGAACAGGCTTTTTCATTCCCAGCATAATGGGTCCTATAGAAAGCACATCTTTTAGCTCTTTAAGCATTTTGTAATTACTATTTGCAGAATCTAAATTGGGGAAAATTAGTGCGTTTACTTTTTTCCCAGCTAATTTTGAAAATGGAAACTTGTTTTTAAGCATTTCAGCGTTCATAGCAAAGTCGACCTGAATTTCACCATCTACAATCATATCTGGATTGGAATGGTGTAGCAAAGAAACAGCTTGCCTAACTTTTTCGGCATGGGGATCTTTTGAAGAACCAAAGTTGGCATAAGAAATCATGGCAATAACAGGATTTAAGCCAAACATTTTTACCGTGTAATTGGTCATTTGAGCAATATTTGCCAATTCCTTTGCTGTAGGATCAATATTAATTGAAGTGTCTGATAAAAATAGAGGACCTCTGTTAGTAAGCATTAAATTAGTTGTAGCAATTTTATCCACTCCATCAAATTTACCGATAGTTTCTAAAATTGGGCGAACAACGGTAGGATAGGAACGAGCATAGCCAGATACCATGGCATCTGTATCTCCCTCTTTTAACATCATTGAGGCAAAATAGTTGCGCTCTCTCATTAACCTTGTAGCATCAAAAAGGGTAACCCCATTTCGCTTTCTTTGCTCCCAAAATTTATGTGCGTACCTGTGAAGTCTTTCAGATTGTTCATCAGATTTTGGGTCTAAAATTTCTATATCCTCTTCAAAATCCAATTCCTTCATTAGTTCTTTAATCACTTCCTTTCTTCCTAGTAAAATAGGAGTAGCCAACCCTTCTTCAAAAACTATCTGAGCCGCCTTTAAAACATCCAAGTGGTCTGCTTCAGCAAAAACAACTCTTTTCGGGTTAGATTTTGCGCGATCCATAAGCAGCTTGATGATTTTATTATCACTGCCCATGCGCTCGTTCAAATCATCTACATACTTTTCCCAATCTGTAATGGGCGACTGTGCCACACCACTCTCCATAGCAGCTTTCGCAACAGCGGGCGGGACAGCGGCAATTAATCTTGGGTCAAATGGTTTTGGGATAATGTATTCTCTACCAAAATTTAATCGTGTTTCTCCATAAGCAATATTTACTTGTTCAGGGACAGGTTCCTTTGCTAACTCCGCCAATGCTTTTACTGCAGCCATTTTCATGGCTTCGTTAATTTTTGTGGCACGAACATCTAGCGCACCCCTAAAAATAAATGGAAATCCAAGCACATTATTCACTTGGTTAGGATGATCGCTTCTCCCTGTAGCCATAATGATATCCTCTCTTACTTTTATAGCCACATCGTAAGCTATTTCTGGATTGGGATTAGCCATGGCAAAAACTATTGGGTTTGCAGCCATAGTTTTAAGCATTTTAGGAGTCACTATATCTGCAATGGAAAGCCCCACGAAAACATCGGCGTCCTTCAAAGCTTCTTCTAAGGTTTCAATATTTCTAGAAGTGGCAAATTCTAGTTTTTCTGCTGAAAGATCTTTTTGATTTTTCCTAATTACCCCTTTACTATCCAACATCACAATGTTCTCAGGCTTCGCTCCAAATGCCTTGTAAAGTCTTGTACAAGAAACGGCAGCAGCACCAGCACCACTAATTACTATTTTTACTTTCGCAATGTCCTTTTCAGCAATTTCAATTGCATTTATCAATGCCGCAGCGGAGATAATAGCTGTTCCATGCTGATCGTCATGCATGACAGGAATATCAAGTTCTTCTTTTAACCTTCTTTCAATTTCAAATGCCTCGGGAGCTTTAATATCTTCCAAGTTAATTCCGCCAAACGTAGGCGCAATGTTTTTTACCGTTTCAATAAATGCATCCACATCTTCGGTTCCTATTTCAATATCAAAAACATCGATATCTGCAAAGATTTTGAAGAGTAGCGCTTTCCCTTCCATTACAGGCTTTGAAGCTTCAGGACCAATATTCCCAAGTCCTAAGACAGCTGTTCCATTAGAAATTACTGCAACTAGATTCCCTTTATTGGTGTATTTATAAACATTTTCAGTGTCTTTTTCAATTTCCAAACATGGCTCAGCTACGCCTGGAGAATATGCCAAAGACAAATCACGTTGACTTGAATATTTTTTTGTAGGGACAACTTGAATCTTCCCAGGTTTAGGCTTTGCGTGATATAATAAAGCTTCACGACGTTTGCTTTGTTTGCTCATCTTTCCTAATTATGTAGACTTACAAAGGTAACAGACTAGTCGAAACGAAAAAATTTTAAAGATTAATCTTTTATAAAAGAAATGTTTCTTTTTAAACCAGAAAACTTAGTGCGCTTGACAGCGCTTTTTTTAAAGATTTCAGAAAAAACTTCCTCGGTAATTTCTTCCCACTCCTTTTTTGATTTTGAAAGTAATTCAGGATGGGGATTGAACAAAGGTTCATTATGTGATTTACTAAAACGATTCCAAGGACATACATCTTGGCACACATCGCAACCAAACATCCAATCATCCATTTGGCTTGAAAAACTTGATGGAATTTCATTTTTCAACTCAATTGTGAGGTACGAAATACACTTACTCCCATCTACCACATACGGTTGCACAATGGCTTGGGTTGGGCAAGCATCTATGCAGGCAGTACAAGTCCCGCAATGGTCTGTTACGGGGCTGTCATACTCTAATTCGATGTCCACAATTAATTCCGCAATAAAAAAGAAAGAACCTACTTGCTTGCTCAAAAGATTGCTGTGTTTTCCAATCCATCCTAATCCACTTTTAGCTGCCCAAACCTTATCCAAAACTGGTGCTGAATCTACAAAAGCACGTCCGTTTACTTCGCCAATTTTATTTTGAATAAAAAAGAGTAGTTCTTTTAGTTTTTCCTTTATCACAAAATGATAATCGGTACCGTAGGCATATTTAGAAATTTTATACGAATCCTCTCTTTGTGATTCATTCGGAAAGTAGTTTAGTAATAGAGAAATAACACTTTTGGAATCTTCAACCAATTTAGTAGGGTCAAGTCGTTTGTCGAAATGGTTTTCCATATATCCCATTTCTCCATGCATATTCTTTTTTAGCCATTTTTCTAATCGTGGAGCTTCCTCCTCTAGAAACTGTGCTTTACTAATTCCGCAAGAAAGAAATCCTAAGCGTTTCGCTTCCCCTTTTATAATATTTGTATTGTGAAGCTTGGTATTCATTTAAAAAAGTCCACCTTGGGTTCCTCCTTTCAGCTTCCCTAAATGCGTATAAGCAAATTCAGTGACTTCTCTTCCACGTGGTGTTCTCACTATAAATCCTTGCTGAATAAGAAATGGCTCATAGACTTCTTCAATCGTTTCGGCACTTTCTGAAACCGCTGTTGCCAAAGTGGTAATCCCTACAGGGCCTCCCTTAAACTTATCGATAATGGTTTTTAAAATTTTATTATCCATTTCATCAAGCCCATGCGTATCCACGTGAAGCTGTTCAAGTGCATATTTTGCAATCTTTATATCAATATTACCATCCCCTTTAATTTGGGCAAAATCTCTAACTCTTCGTAATAATGCATTTGCAATTCGAGGGGTTCCACGACTTCTTCCTGCAATTTCGATAGCCGCTTCCATAGAAATTGGTACACTTAAAATATGGGCGCTCCGCTGAACGATGGTTGTGAGAAGTTCGGTAGTGTAATATTGAAGTCTGGAAGAAATTCCAAAACGAGCCCGCATGGGAGCCGTTAACAATCCTGAACGAGTTGTAGCTCCAACCAAAGTAAACGGATTCAAATTAATTTGAACTGTTCTTGCATTGGGTCCAGATTCAATCATAATGTCAATCTTGTAATCCTCCATAGCAGAATAAAGGTATTCTTCTACAATTGGACTCAAACGATGAATTTCATCTATAAACAACACATCTCTTTCCTCTAGATTGGTAAGAAGTCCCGCTAAGTCACCTGGCTTGTCTAAAACAGGACCCGAAGTAACTCTAATATTTACTTGAAGTTCACTCGCTAAAATATGCGCTAAGGTAGTTTTCCCTAACCCTGGAGGCCCATGAAATAAGGTGTGGTCTAAGGCTTCTTCCCGCAAATTCGCCGCTTGAACAAAAACCTGTAAATTTTCTAGTACTTGATCCTGACCCGCAAAATCTTCAAAAGAAAGAGGTCGTAATTTTCTTTCAATATCCAATTCTTGTTCAGAAAAATTTTCGCTTGTTGGATCTAGATTTTCGTTCATACTACAAATATACAAAGGTTCCTTTACTGAAAATCCATTTAATTAAAACTGTTGTGCTAAATTATACCTGGACAGTTTTCCAGGTTCCCTTTTTGAACCAAATAATACCTAAAATTGCTATTAAAATTTCAGCAAAGGTAATGGCCAACAACACGCCTGTAGCGCCTAGATTAAAGGTTAAAGCCGCTACATACGCAAAGGGTAATTGAAAAAGCCAAAAGCAGAAAAAGTTAATGATCGTTGGTGTTTTTGTATCACCTGCGCCATTAAAAGCTTGAATTACCACCATTCCGTAGGCATAAAAAACATAGCCAGCAGCAATTATGCGTAGGCTCAACGCCCCTTTGGAAATAACTTCAGGATGATTACTAAATATTTTGATGATACCTTCGGCAAACAAAAGATAGAAGATAGAAACCCCTACCATGAAGCACGCGTTATACTTTCCAGTTTTCCAAACAGAGGCTTCGGCCCTTTCTGGTTTTCCAGCTCCTAAATTTTGACCCACCAGTGTAGCTGCAGCGTTACTCATTCCCCAAGAAGGCATTAGGGTAAACATAAGAACACGAATTGCAATGGTATAACCAGCCAATAATTCGCTCCCAAATTCGGCCATAATTCGCATTAAAAATACCCAGCTTGTTGTACCAATAATAAACTGTCCAATACCTCCTAAAGATACTTTTATTAAATTCCACATAATTCCTAAGCGAAGGACAAAATCCTTTAAAACTAGTTTTATTTTGGTCCATCCTAAAAATAAGATTGCTATTTGAAAAATAACGGCACTCCCTCTTCCAATGGTTGTCGCTATAGCAGCTCCCTTAACACCAAAAGCGGGTATGGGACCTAATCCAAAAATAAAAATTGGGTCTAATATGATGTTTAATATATTAGAAAATATAAGGACCTTCATGGCAGTTGAAGCATCCCCTGCACCTCTAAAAATTGCATTGATGAGAAAAAGCAACATCACCGTTACATTACCTCCTAAAAGTATTTGAGTATATCCGTAACCCTCTTGAACCAAATCAGGCTCACCTCCCATGAGGGATAAAATTTCCTTAGGAAAAAGAATTCCAATAATGCTCACAATTATAGAAACTGCAACTCCTAAAAAAATTACTTGTACTGCCGTTTGTGAAGCTCCTTGGATATTTTTTTCACCAATTCTTCGTGCTACAATTGCCGTTGCTCCCATACTTAACCCTATGGCAATAGCATAAACCAACGTTAGAACAGATTCTGTTAGCCCAACGGTTGCAATGGCATTTGGCCCTAAACTCGAAACAAAATAGGCATCTACTAGAAAGAAAATAGACTCCATCATCATTTCCAGAACCATTGGAACTGATAGTAAAAAAACAGCTTTACGAATACTCCCTGAAGTAAATTCTTGTTCTTTGCCAGCAATTGCCAAAGGCAAATTCTTTATAATTTTTTGAAAAAGAGTCATCTTGGTTCGTTGTAGAAAAACCAAAGATATAAAAAAACCCTTCTTGAAAATATGAAGGGTTTTTAAAGTATTTTTAAAGAATCTACTAATGATTCATTTCTTCTTCATTGTCTTGAAGTGGCACCGTTTGTGGCACAAAATCTTGTCCTGGAACAACATAGTCGCTTTCGTCTTTATTCAATTTGCTATAGTCATACGCCCAACGATGTACATGTGGGATAGGACCATCCCAGTTTCCGTGGATATGCTTTACTTCTGCAGTCCACTCTAAAGTATTCGACTTCCAAGGATTTTTTGGTCCTTTTTTTCCGAAGAACATAGAAGAAATAAAATTGTAAAGGAATACTAACTGTGCGGCTCCTGCGATAAAAGCAAAGATGGTAATTACCACATTAATATTTGCTAAATCATCAAAATATGGAAACGCGGTGTTGGTATAATATCGTCTTGGTAATCCTGCCATTCCAATAAAGTGCATCGGAAAGAAAACTCCATACGCACCTATAGCTGTTACCCAGAAGTGAATGTACCCAAGGTTTTTGTTAAGCATACGTCCTTCAAACATTTTTGGGAACCAATGGTACACTCCTGCAAATAATCCATACAACGCCGAGATACCCATTACCAAATGGAAGTGAGCAACCACAAAATAGGTGTCGTGTACATTAATATCCAATGCACTGTCTCCAAGGATAATTCCTGTAAGACCCCCCGTTATAAATGTTGAAACCAATCCAATAGAAAACAACATGGCAGGGTTTAGCTGCAAATTACCCTTCCATAGGGTGGTTATATAATTAAATGCTTTTACCGCTGAAGGAATTGCAATCAATAAGGTTGTAAAGGTGAATACAGATCCTAGAAATGGATTCATTCCAGAAATAAACATATGATGTCCCCAAACAATGGTTGACAAGAACGCAATAGCTAAAATAGAAGCAACCATTGCTCTATACCCAAAAATTGGCTTACGAGAGTTGGTAGCAATAATTTCGGAAGTAATCCCTAATGCTGGTAATAATACAATGTAAACTTCAGGGTGTCCTAAAAACCAGAAAAGATGTTCAAACAATACAGGAGATCCTCCTTGATTATGTAATACTTCCCCTGCCACATAAATATCTGAAAGGAAGAACGAAGTTCCAAAACTTCTATCCATAATCAATAATAGCGCTGCTGACAATAATACTGGGAAAGAAACAACCCCGATAATTGCGGTTACAAAGAATGCCCAAATAGTTAGTGGCAGACGTGTCATGGACATTCCTTTGGTACGTAAATTAATTACCGTAACAATATAATTAAGCGATCCCAATAATGAAGATGCAATAAAAATTGCCATAGAAACTAACCATAAGGTCATCCCTGCACCCGAACCGGGAATTGCTTGAGGTAATGCACTAAGCGGCGGGTAAATTGTCCATCCAGCTGAAGCAGGTCCTGCTTCCACAAAAAGAGACATAACCATAATAACACTGGAAAGAAAGAATAACCAGTAAGATATCATATTTAAAAACCCTGAAGCCATATCTCGAGCTCCAATCTGTAATGGAATTAATAAGTTACTGAAAGTTCCACTCAATCCAGCAGTTAATACAAAGAATACCATAATGGTTCCGTGAATGGTAACAAGTGCTAAATAAACACTAGGATCCATAATGCCATCGGCTCCCCATTTTCCTAAAAGAATTTCGTAAATACCAAATTGTTTATCCGGCCAAGCTAATTGAAGTCTAAAAAGCATAGACATAGCAATTCCAATAATTCCCATAAACAACCCAGTAATAAGGTATTGCTTTGAAATCATTTTATGATCTTGGCTAAAGATATATTTAGTAACAAATGTCTCTTTATGGTGATGCCCGTGATCGTCGTGATGGTCTTCTACGTGGTCGTGTGCGTGTGCTGACATATCTTTCTAAACTGTTTTATTATTGTTTAAGCGCTTCGGCCAATGTAGCTTGTTCTTTTATCCAAGCATTATATTCTTCTTCTGATTCAACTACAATTTTCATTTGCATGTTGTAGTGGTTGTTTCCACAAATCTTATTACATAGAAGCATATAATCAAACTCATATGGTTCTAAAGCTTCGTCCCCATTAGCGACAAGTTTTTCACTATTTGCTCTTCTAATATCATTTATTCGTTGAACTTTCCCAATTACTTCAGGATCTAATCTCATTTCTTCGGTAGTAATTGTAGGTGTAAATGCAAATTGAGTAATCATTCCAGGAACACAGTTCATTTGGGCTCTAAAGTGCGGCATATATGCAGAGTGCAAAACATCTTGAGAACGCATCTTGAAAAGAACCTTTTTACCAACGGGTAAGTGTAGTTCGTTAACAATGATATCATCTTGGGCATTTGGATCTGAAGTATCTACTCCTAATGTATTTGCCCCTTCAATAAGTCTTACGTTAGCTTCGCCAAGTACATTGTCATTTCCACCGTAACGCGCTCTCCAATCAAATTGGTACGCATATAACTCAACTACCATAGTGTCTTCGTCTTCATCAAAATTCATAATGTCTGTCCAAGTAAACAAACCATAAATTATCAATCCTGCTAATACAATAACTGGAATTATAGTCCAGATGAACTCTAACTTGTCATTATCTGCATAGAAGGTAGCTCTTTGTGTCTTTTTACCTCGGTATTTGAATGAGAAATAAAATAGAAGCCATTGGGTTATAATTCCTACTACAAAAATAAGGACCATGGAAATTAGCCAAAGTTGGTCTATATCCACCCCATGCTCTGATGCAGATTGCGGTAAAAATACATTACTCCATTTCCAATGAGAATAGAATGCTAAGGCATAAACAAATAATACAAACATCAAACTTAGCCATCCATGTAAGTTATTGTCTTTATCATTGGCTATTTGGGAAGTAGTATCGCTTTTGCCTTTGGAGAGCTGAAAAATCTTTCCCATTTGCCAGATGGCAACTCCAAAAAGAATGATTACTAATACAACTAAAAATGCGGTCATCGTTATCTATCTTCTATGTTTAATTAATAATGAAAATGCTTACTTTCCTTAATAAATGGATTTCGTTTTGCCAATAATGGCGCTTTTGTTAAGGCCGTAAATACCACCAAAACAAATAATCCAAAGAAGAAAAGCAATGAACCTATTTCTGGAATGCCAATGTACCAAGACGTTCCAACAGTTGCAGGCATTACCATATTGAAAACATCAATATAATGTCCTGCTAAAATGACAATCCCTGTCATGATTACAAACCAGTTAACACGTTTATAATCACTATTCATTAATAACAATACAGGGAATATAAAATTCATGGCCAACATCCCGAAGAAAGGTAGATTGTAATCTTCAATTCTGGTTACAAAATAAGTAACCTCTTCTGGAATGTTTGCATACCAAATAAGCATGAATTGTGAAAACCATAAATAGGTCCAGAAAATACTGAAACCAAACATGAATTTTGCCAAATCATGAATATGACTATCGTTTACGTGCTCTAAATATCCTTGCGATTTCAAATAAATAGTAACCATGGCAATTACCGTAATTGCTGAAACCATCATTCCTGCAAACACGTACCATCCAAATAGGGTACTAAACCAATGTGGGTCGAAACTCATTATCCAATCCCAAGACATCATAGACTCGGTAACTATAAAGAATACTAAGAATCCTGCTGAAGCTTTAAAATTCTTTTTAAAGTATCTATTGTCTTCTGCCGTATCGTCTGCAATAGAATTTTTTCTAGAAATCCAACGGTATAAATTCCATCCTAATAAGAAAATAGCCGCTCTTATTAAAAAGAAAGGAACGTTTAAAAATCCACTTTTCCCTGCAATTAATTTATCATAATGTTCACTTTCTGGATTCACCAATTCTGGATCCATCCAGTGGAAGATATGGTTTACGTGAAATGCTGAAAGTAATAACAATACAAATATAATTACAGAAGCTACTGGCAAATAGGCTGTAATTCCTTCCATCACCCTAAAGAGTACAGGAGACCAACCCGCTTGTGCAGCATATTGAATAGCATAGAATGCTAAGGTTCCTAATGCAATCATAAAAAAGAAGAACGATGCAATGTATAATGCAGACCAAGGACGGTTTTGCATTTGATGAAGTACATGCTCATAATGAGCGTCTTCACCACCGTGAGCATCTTCATTCACTTCACCATGATTGTCTCCGTGCGAAACATCTTCAACGGTTTCGCCATGACCATCCCCGTGGTGACTTGCCATCATTTCCTTTACTTCGGCAGTGGTTTTGGGAGCAGAAAGAAACCCTGCAATCATCCCAATGGCTCCAACTACCATAAAAGCAATCGCAAATAATTTTAATTTTTTGGGTAGCGTATACATATCTTAAGCTATTCTCTTAGTTCTTTATTTAATGTTCTGTCTCTGTTGTTACAGTTTCAGTAGTTTCTTCTACGGTAGGTGCCACTATACTTTCTGGTGTCACTAATGGTTCACCTTTAAGCGCTGCTTTCAAATTCATCACGTGTTGAGTAATTTGCCAACGCTCTAACTCATTAGTCTGAGAGGCATAAGAACCCATGGAGTTTAAACCAAACATTTGTACGTGATAAACCCCTCCTTCAGATATATTCCGTCCTGCATCATCATAACTTGGAATACCAAGAATTTTCTCGCGCTGCACTAAAATTCCTTGTCCATCACCCTTTACTCCGTGACAGACAGCACAATAAATATCATATAGTTTCTTGCCTGCGGCTAAATTTTCTTCTGTAACTGCTAACGGGTTTTTTAATTCGGCTTTGGCCAATAGAAAACCATCAGGTGTATTTGGGTAATCATAAGGTTGCCATCCTCTTGGAATAGATCCTTCGGCAGGTAACATCGCTGCTTGTCCTCCTGGGAAAATTTCATATTCCCCATAGGTTTCATAGCCAACAGGAGCATACATGTTTGGCATGTATTGGTAATTGGGGTTTCCAGTATCAAAGCAAGATACCATCACCGTAGCTACCATTAATAATATTGCTATTTTTGATATACTTTTCATATTAGTGATCGTCTTCATTTTCGATTAAACTAATTTCTATCGCTCCAGTTTCTTTTAAAAATTTTGAAACTTTTTCCACATCATGACTTCCTGCATCGATTGCCATAAGGAAATGATCGTCCGTAGTTCTTGGATCTGGATTTTCGGCTTTTTTAAAGGGCCATAATTTACTTCTCATATAGAAAGTAATTACCATTAAATGCGCAGCAAAAAATACTGTCATTTCAAACATAATGGGAACAAAAGCAGGCATATTTTCTATATAACTAAAGCTAGGCTTTCCTCCAATATTTTGAGGCCAATCTTGAATCATAATGAAATTCATCATAATAATAGCGACCGAAAGCCCAACAAGCCCATACATAAAAGAGGTAATCGCAATTCTAGTCCCAGCCAAGCCCATAGCTTTATCTAGCCCGTGAACTGGAAAAGGCGTATAGACTTCTTCTATATGATAATGTTCATTACGAACTGCCTTTACGGCATTCATAAGAATGTCATCGTCGTTGTAAATAGCGTGAATTACTTTGGATGCCATATCTTAACTATTTTTAAGTTTTGAAGCTTGACCTGCCCAATCATCACGTTTTGCTCTTCCTGGGAATTCGTCAATTATGCTATCTAATAAATCATACTCTGTATCGGTCATTTTACTTACTTGTTCGAAAGTAAAAATTCCTAATTGGTGTAATTTTTCTTCCATTTTGGGACCTACACCACTAATACGTTTTAAATCGTCTGCTGTTTGAGTAGCAGCATCAAAAGTTCCAATCCTTTTCAATAAATTCTTAGTGTTTTCCGAAGTATCAGTGGCCGGTTTTGAAGGGGCCTTTTCAACTTTAGTTTTGGCTCCCGAAGGTAAATCGTAATGTTTTACATCATCTCCATGTTCTGCACGAAGTGTTTTGTATTTACTTCCAGATCCTTTCAAAATTGATTTTACTTCTGCCTGCGCAATTACAGGGAATGTTCTTGAGTACAATAAGAACAGGACGAAGAAAAATCCTATGGTTCCAATAAAAATTCCGATATCTACAAAAGTTGGAGAGAACATTGTCCAAGAAGATGTTAAATAATCTCTGTGAAGAGATGTGACGATAATAACGAAACGCTCAAACCACATTCCAATGTTTACAACAATAGAAATAAAGAAGGAGAACATAATACTAGTACGCAATTTCTTAAACCACATAAACTGTGGAGAGAACACATTACAGGTCATCATTGCCCAATATGCCCACCAATAAGGTCCAGTTGCTCTATTCAAGAAAGCATATTGCTCGTACTCTACTCCAGAATACCATGCAATAAATAACTCGGTAATATAGGCCACCCCAACAATAGAACCTGTAATCATAATTACAATGTTCATTAATTCTATATGCTGAATGGTAATATAATCTTCCAAATGTGAAACCTTTCTCATAATGATAAGAAGGGTTTGTACCATGGCAAATCCAGAAAAAATTGCTCCCGCAACGAAATACGGTGGGAAAATGGTAGTATGCCAACCTGGAATTACCGAGGTTGCGAAGTCAAAAGATACAATCGTATGTACCGAAAGTACAAGTGGCGTTGCAAGACCTGCTAATACCAACGAAACTTCTTCGAAACGTTGCCAATCTTTAGCACGTCCACTCCATCCAAAGGATAAAATACTATATACTCGTTTAGTAAATGGTGTAATAGCTCTATCGCGAATCATCGCAAAATCTGGTAATAATCCTGTCCACCAGAACACTAAGGATACCGATAGATAGGTAGAAATCGCAAATACGTCCCAAAGTAATGGCGAGTTAAAGTTCACCCAAAGTGATCCAAACTGATTAGGAATAGGTAGTACCCAATAGGCTAACCAAGGACGCCCCATGTGAATGATAGGGAATAATCCCGCTTGAATTACTGAGAAGATGGTCATCGCCTCTGCAGAACGGTTAATTGCCATTCTCCATTTTTGACGGAAAAGTAAGAGTACCGCAGAAATAAGGGTTCCTGCGTGACCAATACCTACCCACCAAACGAAGTTGGTAATATCCCAAGCCCAGTTAACGGTTTTGTTCAATCCCCAAACTCCAATCCCTGTAGAAATGGTATAAATAATACACCCTAGTCCCCATAAAAAGGCTACTAAAGCAATAGTAAATACTATCCACCAAGATTTATTGGCTTTTCCTTCTACTGGAGCTGCCACATCCACAGTAACATCGTGGTAGCTTTTGTCTCCAATAACTAAGGGTCTTCTAATAGGTGCTTCGTAATGCGACGCCATATCTATATAATCAATTTCTTAGTTTATGCTTCGTTTGTGTTTCTCACCTTGGTATGATAGAATACATTTGGTTTTGTACCTACCGCTTCCAATAAATGATACATTCTCTTGTCTTCTTTTAATTTGAAGACTTCACTGTCGTGATTATTTATATCACCAAACTGTATAGCTCCTGTTTCACAGGCAGCCGAACAAGCTGTTTTAAATTCTGAATCTTTTACCGCTCTTCCATCGCGCTTCGCATCCAAAATAGCCTTTTGAGTCATTTGAATACACATTGAACATTTCTCCATCACCCCACGTGAACGTACAACCACATCTGGGTTTAATACCATTCGTCCCAAGTCATTGTTCATGTGGTAATCGAACTCATCATTTTCTGAATACAAGAACCAGTTGAAACGACGAACTTTATAAGGACAGTTGTTGGCACAGTAACGTGTACCCACACAACGGTTATACGCCATTTGGTTTTGTCCTTGCTTTCCATGTGAAGTTGCCGCTACTGGACAAACAGTTTCACAAGGTGCGTGGTTACAATGTTGACACATAACAGGTTGGAAAGCTACCTGCGGATTATCTGCAGGATGCTCCATTTCTCCAAATTCTGAAAGCGAACTTCCTAACCCAGAAATATTGTCTTTCTTTTCAGTATCCGCACTGAAAGAATCTTCACTTGAATAATATCTATCAATTCGCAACCAATGCATGTCACGGCTCTTGCGCATTTCTGCTTTTCCAACAACAGGAACGTTGTTTTCAGCATGACAAGCAATTACGCAAGCTCCACATCCTGTACACGCATTTAAATCAATAGAAAGATTAAAGTGGTGCCCAATAGAATGATCAAATTCATCCCAAAGGTCTGCATCCGGAGAAGAGACAGGAATTTCCTGATGGTCTTTTGAAACCATGGGTACTGCATTCCAAGCATCTTTATCTTTTGTATTGAAAATCTCCAGGGTAGTTTCACGAATAATATCTCTACCCATCATGGTGTTGTGTAATTGCACACAAGCAAACTCGTGAACCCCACTTACTTTTTCTAAAGTTACATTTTGAACTGAAGAAAAGTTATTATATAAGGTATAAGCATTAACTCCAGTTTGCATTTCTTGCTGCACAGCCGCTTTACGACCATAACCAAATGCTAATCCTACAGATCCTTTAGCCTGTCCTGGCTGAATTAACACAGGAACTTTCTCCACAACAACATCACCCATTTTAATGTTCACATAGCTTCCGTTTAACGCGCCGTTGGCAACATTAAAATTTTCTAACCCCATTTCTGAAGCATCAGCAGCAGAAACAGTTACATAATTATCCCAAGAAGCTCTAGAGATCGGATCTGGCAATTCTTGTAACCAAGGATTATTGGCTTGTTGTCCATCTCCTAAACCAGTTTTTGTATAGAGTGTTAACTCCAGACCTTCTTGAATGGGTTCTAATAAAGCACCATTTGAAGTAGATGTTTCGGTAGTTTCGGAAGTAACAGCATCAGTTTCCACTTCAACATCACTTTCATAAAATCCGTCATGAAGCGCTTGACTCCAAGACCCACCTGCCAAAATTGAAGACTCCCAAGATTCTTTTAGGTAATCGTAATATTTTTTATCACTTCCTGTCCACTTCAATAAGCAATCTTGAAATTGCATCGTATTGAATAAAGGACGAATGGTAGGTTGCATTAATCCAAAAGAACCTTTTTTCATTTGAACATCACCCCAAGATTCTAAATAATGAGGAGTTGCCCCCACCATTTGAGCCATAGAGGCTGTTTCGTCTGCATTCATAGCGAAAGCAAGACTCATTTCAAGATTTTTATAAGCTTCGGCAAAAGCAGCATTTGGGAAAGAATACACTGGATTTACACCCACGGTAATTAATCCTTTCACACTTCCTGAAATCACTCCATTCATCACGTTTGCCACTTCTGAAGCATTCCCCATTGAGGTTAATCTTGGCTTTTCAGTATCCATGACAACACTTCCTACAGTCTTATTATAGGATAATGCGGTTTTTTGTGCCGCTACATTTGGAAGCCCAGTAATAATAACTCCTTTACTTCCGGCTTTTTGCAATTGACCTTTAGCCTTATTAACGGCATCTACAACATTCTCTGGTAATCCAGAAGTACTTCCATTTCCAGTTAATGCAAGTAACACTTTCATTTGATCTGAAGGTGTTACAGGAACTCGTTTATCTGCATTGGCACCCGAAAGCGACATATTTGCTTCAAACTGAATGTGACGAGACATTTTTCCATTCTTTGGAATACGTCCTTTGGCATAACTTGCTTCATAACCTCCACCTTGCCAATCACCAATAAAATCTGCTCCCACCGATACAATTACTTCAGCTTTGCTGAAATCATAATCCGGTAATGCTCTCATTCCAAATTCGGCTTGGAATGCGTCTAATGCCTCACTTGAAGATACGGTATCGTAAACCACGTGACGAACATTAGGGTATTTTGTTTTAAATTCTGAAATTAATTTTGACGTGGAAGGACTAGCAAATGTTTGAGTCAATAAGACCACATCTTTACCTGCCATAGCGCTAAGCTTTGCAGCTACAGCACCGTGAAAATCATCCCAAGAAACATCGTTCCCATCTACTTTAGGACCTTGCAAACGGTTTTTATCATACATAGATAATACCGATGCATGAACACGAGCATTTACACTTCCGCCATTTTTGGCCAAATCATTGCGTTCAATTTTAATAGGTCTTCCTTCACGCGTTTTTACTAATACATTAGCAAAATCAAAACCATCTGCCATACTTGTGGCATAATAATTTGCAACTCCAGGAACAATTTCGTCTGGAGCTACCACATAAGGGATAGATTTAATAACAGGCCCTTCACAGGCAGCTAAAGAAGCCGCAGCAGTTGTAAAACCTACGTATTTTAAGAAATCACGACGTGTGGTTGAAGAAGCTTCAAGTGTTTCCTTATTACCTAGGAATTCATCCGTAGGGATAGGCTCTACAAATTCATTTTGCTTCAGTGTTTCAACAATAGAACTGTTTTCATTTAGTTCTTCAACACTTTTCCAATATTTCTTATTTGATGCCATATTGCTATTTGAAAATAGTATTCAATTCTTTAATTAGTAGTGACACTTACCACATTCTAGTCCGCCCATTTGAGCCGCTGTTAATTTATCTACACCATACTTTTTAGAAAGTTCTTCATGAATTTTCTCATAGTATGCGTTGTCTTCTACTTTTATATTAGTATCTCTGTGACAGTTTATACACCAACCCATAGTAAGGGGTGAAAACTGTTCCATAATTTCCATTTCTTCTACGGGGCCGTGACATTTTTGACATTCAACCCCAGCCACAGTTACGTGTTGAGAGTGGTTAAAATAAGCAAAGTCTGGTAGATTATGAATACGCACCCATTTTACTGGTTGTGTGTCTCCTGTGTAAGATTGTGAATCTACATCCCATCCAACCGCAGTGTATAATTTCTTTATTTCAGCATTATAATCAACTCCGTATTCTTTTTCTCCTTCCGCTTGTGTTGCCTCGGCCACTTCACTAATGGTCTTGTGACAGTTCATACAAACATTAAGTGAAGGTATTCCAGATGTCTTACTCTTTCTTGCAGAGCTGTGACAGTAGTTACAATCTATCTGGTTGTCTCCTGCGTGAATTCTATGGGAGTAATGTATAGGTTGTACTGGCGCATATCCTTGATCAACACCCACTTGCATCATCCATCCATACGCAAAATACCCAGCTGAAAGCAATAAGAAAATAGAAAATACTAATACCAAAAACTGATTTTGAATAAAGGCTTTCCATACTGGGGTACCCTTTTCTTTTTGATCGTATTCTACTCCATTAGCTTCGGCAATACGACGCAATGTTTTGTTTACCAACACCAGCATTACGACTAATAGTAAGAACACAAGTGCTAATACCGCTAAAATAATATCATTAGACATTCCTCCTCCAGAACTTGCAGCAGCAGGATCAACTGTTGGTGGTGGGGCTACTTTTTTCTCTTTATATGTATAAGCAATAATATCATCAATATCTGCATCACTCAATTGAGGAAAGGCAGTCATGACCGATCCATTATTTTCTTCAAAAATCTTTACAGCTTGAGCATCACCAGACTTTACCATCTCTTGGCTGTTCTTAATCCAACTGTACAACCATTGTTTTTCATACTTATCTCCAACTCCAAACAATGCCGGTCCAGTCATTTTCTTATATAAGTTATGACAAGCCGCACAATTAGCCTTAAACAAGGATTCTCCCTTAGCAGTATCTACTGCTTGAGTTGGTAAAACCGTTGTGGATGCAAATGAAATTTGAGTAACTGAAAAAGCTAGCATACACGCTAACCATAGAAGTGACAATTTAGAGGGTAGATTTCGGTAAGGTACCTTTTCCATACGATCGGTTATATTATTGTCCATAAGTTTGGCACACAATTGGTTATCTAGTTTACAGTTAAATTTACCTTTTGATGCCTAAAATAACTGTGCAAAAGTACATCATAAAAGTCGATTTTAGAAATCCAAATAAAGTGTTAATAACTAATTTATACTAATTCTAAATAATATTTTTGAACCTTTAAAAGTTATTAAGGTTTACATTTGCACTTTCAAGTAAATATTATGCTATTTAAAAATTCATTTAAGCTACTGATATTATGCCTATTGGCTCTTTTTTTATCTGTAAAAAGCTTTTCGCAACAAGGGACTGTAACGATTCACCAAGACAAAAGAATCCCTACACTGCTAGATTTGAAAAAGTCACTAGAAAAGGATAATAAACTAACCGATGGCTTCACCATTCAATTGTACTATGGTAATTTGAGTAAAGCTAATTCTACATTGAGTAGTTACCGAAACAAGTACGGAAAATGGCCTGCTTCCATTGAATATGAGACTCCTAATTATAAAGTATGGGTAGGCAACTTCACTAGTCGTATTGAAGCCGATAGAGTCCTACTAGAAGTACAACGCAACTTCCCCTCTGCGTTTATATTAAAACCTGGGAAGAATAAAAAAGACTAAATAAAAAAACCGCCTTCTAGACGGTTTTTTTATTCTTTATCTAAACTATTTCAGTTTCTTTTTAACAGCAACTTCTTGGAAGCCTTCAATAATGTCACCTTCCTTAATATCGTTGTAGTTTTTAATTTGAATACCACAATCGTATCCTTTTGCTACTTCCTTCACATCATCTTTAAAACGTTTTAAAGAATCTAATTCCCCTGTAAAGACAACAACTCCTTCGCGAATTAATCGAATTCCAGAATTTCTTAAGATTTTTCCACTAGTAACCATACAACCTGCAATGGTTCCAATTTTGGAAATCTTAAAGGTTTCTCTAATCTCTGCCGTACCTGTAATCTCTTCACGCATTTCTGGAGATAACATTCCTTCCATCGCATCTTTAAGATCGTTGATGGCATCGTAAATAATAGAGTAATTACGGATATCGATTTCTTCTTTATCGGCTAATTGACGTGCATTACCCATAGGTCTCACGTTAAAGCCAATTATAATAGCATCAGACGCAGAAGCTAACAACACATCACTTTCGGTAATGGCTCCAACTCCTTTATGAATAATATTTACTTGTATTTCTTCAGTCGAAAGCTTCAAGAACGAATCTGTTAATGCTTCCACAGATCCATCCACGTCTCCTTTAAGGATGATATTCAATTCCTTGAAATCACCAAGGGCGATTCGGCGTCCAATTTCATCTAATGTAATATGGCGTTGTGTTCTAACCGATTGTTCTCTTTGCAACTGTGTACGTTTTACAGCAATCGCTTTTGCTTCACGTTCATCCTCAAATTCATTAAACTTATCTCCAGCTTGTGGGGCACCGTCTAATCCTAAAATTGAAATAGGTGTTGATGGACCAGCCTCTTTTATTGAATTACCACGCTCATCGTGCATGGCTTTTACTTTTCCACTGTTTTGTCCTGCCAACACATAATCTCCTACTTTTAAAGTACCTCCTTGTACTAAAATGGTAGAAACATAACCTCGCCCTTTATCAAGGAAGGCTTCCACTACGGTACCATATGCTAAACGATCTGGATTGGCTTTTAATTCTAATAATTCTGCCTCAAGTAATACTTTCTCAAGAAGCTCTTTAACACCATCACCTGTTTTTGCTGAAATATCTTGTGATTGTATTTTACCACCCCAATCCTCTACTAAAAGATTCATGTTTGCTAGTCCTTCTTTAATCTTATCTGGATTAGCGGTAGGCTTGTCTATTTTATTTATGGCAAATACAATTGGCACACCTGCTGCTTGTGCATGACTAATAGCTTCTTTGGTTTGAGGCATGATATCATCATCTGCAGCTACAACAATAATAGCAAGATCGGTTACTTGAGCCCCCCGTGCACGCATTGCGGTAAACGCTTCGTGACCAGGTGTGTCAAGGAATGTGATTTTTTGGCCGTTTTCTAACTGAACGGCGTAAGCACCAATATGTTGCGTAATTCCTCCTGATTCCCCTGCAATAACATTCTCTTCACGAATGTAATCCAACAATGAAGTTTTTCCGTGATCTACGTGACCCATTACGGTTACAATAGGAGCACGAGGCACTAAATCTTCTGGATTGTCTTCTACTTCTTGAATAGACTCTTCAATATCGGCTGTAATAAACTCTACTTCAAAACCAAATTCTTCGGCTACAATCGAAAGTGTTTCGGCATCCAAACGTTGGTTCATAGTCACCATCATTCCCAGCGACATACAAGCCGAAATAATTTGGGTTACGGGAACATTCATCATGGTCGCCACTTCACTTACGGTAACAAATTCTGTTACTTTAAGGAGTTTGCTGTCTGCTTCTTGTTGTGCCAGTTCGTCTTCAGATTTTTGACGGTGGCTATCTCTTTTTTCTCTTCGGTATTTTGCACCTTTTCCTTTTGAAGATTTTCCTTGAAGTTTTTCAAGTGTTTCTCTCACCTGCTTTTGTACTTCTTCTTCGCTAGGCTCCTCTTTTACAACATTACTTCTTCCTTTTGCTCTGTTATCTCTAGATCTATTGTTATTAGGAGATTCCTTGCTTATTCTTCTTCTACGGTTCTTTTTTTCTTTATTGTCTGAACTTTTCTTTTTATCGTCCGTCTTTTTCTCTGGTTTCTTAAACTTAGTTAAGTCAATTTTTTCTCCAGTGAAATTAGGACCATCAAGCTTTTTATATTGAGTCTTTACCGTATCCGATTCTTCAGACTCTTCCTCTACAGAGATTTCTTTTTTAACGACCTTTTCTTCTACTTTCTTAACTGGCTTTTTATCCTCTTTCTTTTCTTCCGTTTTCTCTTCGACCTTCTTTTCAGCTTTAATTGGCTTTTCTTCAACCTTAACTGCCGGTTTTTCCTCCTCTTTTTTAACTGGTTTTTCTTCCTCTTTTTTTGCCTTAGCAGGATTTAAATCAATTTTTCCAACTTGTTTTGGTCCATTGAGTTTTGCTTCGGCTTTTATAACCTTTGGCTCTACTTTTACCTGTTTCTCTTCAATTTCACGCTCACGTTCTAGACGAAGTTCTTCTTTCTCTTTACGTTTTTCCTCGCCAACTTCTTTGGCTTCTACTTTTTTACTTTTGTCCGTCTGAAACTCGTTAAAAAGCACATCGTATTCTTCGCTAGAAATTTTGGTTGTGGGTCTTGCTTCTACTTCAAAACCTTTTGTTCCCAAAAATTCCACGGCACGATCCAGCGAAATATTAAATTCGCGGAGTACTTTATTGAGTCGTATCGTTTTTGTTTCAGCCATAAAATGCTTGCCTGTTATTTTCTTAAATTGATTTGTAAAAGTAGTTAATCTTTCTGCTACTCTTCAAATTCTTCTTTTAATATATTGATAACTTCTTGAATGGTCTCCTCCTCAAGATCTGTACTATTTACTAAAAATGCTAGGTCTTTTTCAAGAACACTCTTCGCTGTATCTAGTCCAATTTTCTTGAATTCGTTAATAATCCATCCTTCTATTTCGTCTGAGAATTCGGTTAATTCCACATCCTCTTCTGCACCTTCTCTTAACACATCTATTTCGTATCCAGTAAGTTGTCCTGCCAAACGAATATTGTGCCCACCCCGTCCAATCGCTTTAGAAACTTCTTCAGGCTTTAGAATCACTTCTGCACGTTTAGTCTCTTCATTTATGTTAATGGAGGTTACTTTGGCAGGGCTTAATGCTCTTGTAATGAATAAATTCGTGTTATTGGTATAGTTAATAACATCAATATTTTCATTTCCTAGTTCTCTTACAATTCCATGGATTCTTGATCCTTTCATTCCCACACAAGCTCCCACTGGATCAATTCTATCATCATAAGTATCTACAGCAACTTTAGCTTTTTCACCTGGAATTCTAACTACTTTTTTAATAGTAATTAAGCCGTCGAAAACTTCTGGAATTTCTTGTTCGAAAAGCTTTTCTAAGAACAACGGATTTGCACGTGACATAATAATGGCCGGCTTATTTCCTTTGAGCTCTACACTTTCTATAATACCACGAACGTTGTCTCCTTTTCTAAAAAAGTCTGAAGGAATTTGTTTTTCCTTTGGAAGGATAATTTCATTCCCTTCGTCATCCAATAAGATAACAGCACGATGACGGATATGATGCACTTCGGCGGTATAAATTTCGCCTTCCATGTCTTTAAATTGCTTGTACACGATGGTATTATCGTGCTCATGGATTTTTGAAATAAGGTTTTGACGCAATGCTAAAATAGAACGTCTTCCTAAATCCATTAATTTTACTTCTTCCGAAACATCTTCACCAACCTCAAAGTCATCTTCAATTTTACGTGCTTCGCTAAGTGATATTTCTTCATTAGGATCTTCCACTTCACCATCGGCAACTACCACCCTATTTCTCCAAATCTCTAAATCTCCTTTGTCTGGATTTACAATAATATCGAAGTTATCATCACTTCCATATTTTTTCTTTAACGCGTTTCTAAAAACGTCTTCAAGTATCGCCATAAGCGTAACTCTGTCTATTTGTTTGTCGTCTTTAAATTCAGAGAACGATTCGATTAACGCTAAATTTTCCATATTCTGTTACTTAAATTTAATCATCACTTTTGCTTCTACAATTGTTGAATAAGGTATTTCTGTCTCTTTTTCAACAGTTACTTTTCCTTTCCCAGTAGGTTTTGGCTCTCTTGCTTTCCATTGAAGCTTGATGGCTTCGTCGGTTGCTTCAATAAGCGTTCCTTCTATGGTATTTTCTAGGGTTTTAACTTTTAAATCCCTTCCAATATTTTTTTTATACTGCCTTTTCTGAGTTAACGGCTCCGAAACTCCAGCCGATAACACCTCCAAGGAGAAATCTTCCTCTTCCCGATCCAAGTTGTGCTCTATCGCTCTGCTTATGTCCATACAGTTTTGTACGCTAACCGCCTCATCGCCATCAATAATAATTTGAATATGATTGGCGCTAGAAATAGATAACGAAATAAGAAATAACGATGGATTTTCTTCAAGGGCTTTTTCAAGCAATTTTTCAACTTTCTCCTTCATAAATTAGGCTATAAAAAGAGGGGACTTCATGTCCCCTCACCTATTATCTTGTTAATTTCGGTGCAAATATACTATATTTATTTTGATAATAAAAATATTGCCATCTCTTTGAATTTTCGTACTTTAATGGTAAGAAAATCCTTCCAAAATAAACCTATATGAAAAGAATTTTACTCCCTACAGATTTTTCACCTCAAGCCGAAAACGCATTAAAAGTTGCCGTTCAAATGGCAAAAAAAAATGATAGTGAAATATATTTATTACACTCAATGGAAATGCCATTACATCTTGCCAATACCAACAAAGGTGCCTTGCCAGAAGCCTTGTTTTTTATTAAGCTAGCTGAAAAACAATTTGCCGAATTAATGAAAAAACCTTACTTGAAAAAAGTTAAGGTAAAACAAACTATTGGACACGGTGAAATTTATGATGATATTTCTGAAGCAGTAAAGTCCAATAAAATTGATCTTATTGTAATGGGATCCCACGGTGCAAGTGGATTTAAAGAAATGTTTATTGGAAGTAATACCGAAAAAGTTGTTCGTACTTCAAAAATTCCGGTTTTGGTCATTAAAAATGAGCATAAGAAGTTTGAAGTTAAAGACTTTGTCTTCGCAACAGATTTCTCAAACGAATGTAAAAAACCCTTTGAGGTAGCTCAAAAATTTGCTGAAAATTTCGGTGCTACTATTCATTTACTTTATGTGAATACTCCAAGCGGATTTACTACCTCCATGGATGCCAAAAAAATGATGGCTTTATTTATTAAGGGAATGAAATACCCAAATTATACTTTAAATATTTACAACGATATTTCTGTAGAAAAGGGCATACTAGGTTTTGCTCGAGAAAGTAATGCACAACTTATAGGGATGAGTACTCATGGCAGAAAAGGAATCTCCCATTTCTTTAATGGAAGTGTTAGTGAAGACCTAGTAAATCACGCTAATATGCCCGTAATGACTTTTAAAATTTAAAAAATAGAACTCTTTTTAACTTTCAACTAACCCTTCAAAATTGAAGGGTTTTTTAATATTAAATCCATTCTTGAATAGTTAAAATACATTGGAGTAATTAAGTTTTTTTAACAAAATTTAAGTTAAGATACCTTTAAAAGTAGTTAAACCTAGTTAAATCCCTTTACTTCAACGATGTATTAATTTATATTGGATATAGTTGCAAATGAGAATTAGCAACATAGTAATAACCAAATAAACTAAAACATGAAAACAATAAAAAAAATAGTAACCATCATTGCAGTAGTGATTGTTTCAGGAATGTATGCACAAACCGATAACAAACAAACCGCAGCAGAAACAAAAAATAACAAATTTACCGTTAAAAGTGAAAAAGGAGCCATTGATTATGTGGTCAAAATTGACACAAAATCTACAGGATATGTAAAAATGGACGACTTAAGTAAAAAGGAGGAAACCCGTGTTAAAAGCCCCGCCAAGGTAGTTACTACCATTAGCGTAGATGCAGACGGAGACCCTTTTTATGACAATGCTTTTACACTAACTTATGACTCTTATGAGGACAATCCAGTAACCGTAGTTCCAACAGCTTCTGGATTTAATATCAATGTGGCTGGAGAAGTTCTTCAATACGATTTTATTGAAAAAGTCTGTGAAATACCAGAGGGATGTCCAGTTAAAGTGAATATGATTAGTGTTACAAACGAATAATTAAATCCCCTTAATAAAAAAACCCAGCGTAAGTCTGGGTTTTTTATTTCTTAAAAGAAAAGTCCCAACATAATTACGTTGGGACTTTATTTTCTTGTTGGCCCACTAGGGCTCGAACCTAGACTCTTCTGGACCAAAACCAGACGTGTTGCCAGTTACACCATGGGCCAATTCCATAATGTGGGCGCAAATTTAATACAAACTTTGGGTTGCACAAATAAATTAGTTAAAAAAAGCACCCTTTTATTTTTAAAAATATCTTTAGATATCTTCCGTTAGTATTTTTTTATCATTCACCTAAATATATTATTAGTAAATTCGCCTCAACGAAAATTGTAACATTACATGGTCGATTTTAACTTTAGCAAGTGGAATAAAATTATTGGTTGGTCTGTTTTTTTTATTGCCCTAATTACGTATTGGCTCACTGTAGAACCTACGGTTAGTTTTTGGGATGCAGGAGAATATATTACAACTGCAAGTAATTTAGAGGTTGGACACCCTCCTGGAGCACCGCTATATCAGTTATTGGGTGCCTTCTTCTCCATTTTTGCCATGGACGCTTCTAGCATTGCATTGACCATAAATTTAATGTCTGTTTTTGCTAGTGCATTTACTATATTATTTATGTTTTGGTCATTAACTATTTTGTTGACCAATGTAGTTTCAAAACAAACTGAAATCACAAAAAATAATGCTATTGCCATCTTAGGAAGTGCCGCTGTTGGCTCAATGGCATTTACATTTACAGATAGCTTTTGGTTTTCTGCAGTCGAGGCAGAAGTTTATGCTGCTGCGGCTTGTATGCTGTCTATTATGTTTTATTGTGGACTTCGCTGGGAACGTGAAATGTTCACTCCGCGCGGAGATCGATGGCTCATTTTAATTTCTTTTATCGTTGGACTATCTTTTGGAGTGCATTTTATGGCGTTACTTACCATTCCGGCCATTGGGTTTTTGTATTTCTTTAAAAAATATAAAACGGTTACTGTTAAGAATTTTTTAATTGCAAATGTGGTCGTGGTGGCCATCTTACTTTTCATATTTAAGTTATTGCTTCCTATGACGATGAAGTTCTTTAGCGCTACAGAATTGTTTTTTGTGAACACCATAAGGCTCCCGTTTAACTCAGGTACCCTCTTTGCAGGCTTACTTTTTATAACGCTTTTTTACTTCGGATTAAAATACACTAAAAAGAAAGGTCATACTACCTTTAATACTCTAATTCTTTGTGTTCTTTTCATTTTTATAGGTTTTTCAAGCTGGCTTATGTTGCCAATTCGTGCCAACGCTGGAACCGTTATAAATGAAAATAATCCTAATAACGCACGCGAACTTTTAGCGTATTATAACCGTGAACAATATCCTGAAACACATCTTTTTTACGGCCCTCAATTTACTGAAGCCTATGTAGGTTTAGACTCCCAGAATCCTTACAAAGATGATAAGCCAAAATATGAAAAGGATGAAGCATCTGGCAAGTATATTATTGTAAATGAATGGAAAAATGCAGCTCAAAATACAGATGACGCACAAAAGGCAATATTGCCTCGAATGTGGAGTATTGAACACGCAGGAAACTATTTGGAATATACCAACGGATTAGAATTTGGTATTAAACGAGAATACCGAAATGAAGAACGATTAGTCGAAGAGGTTTCAAAATTTAAAGAAGCCTACCAGAATGGTCTTGTGGATGGTGATGATTATCATGATTTCTTAAACCAATTTGGCCCCTTCTTAGATATAAAGAAACCTTCCTTTATTGACAATATGAAGTTTATGTTCGTGTTTCAATTTGGGAAAATGTATTGGCGTTATTTTATGTGGAATTTCTCCGGACGCCAAAATGATGTGCAGTGGCAAGGCAGTAATCTTAACGGAAATTGGATAAGCGGCATATCGTTTATTGATGAATGGCAATTGGGGTCTCAAGATTCGCTCCCAGATGATTTACAAAATAATAAAGCGAGAAATACTTACTATTTCTTGCCATTAATCCTTGGAATTTTAGGGTTGGTATTTCACGCCAAAAACGATAAAAAAAGCTTCTGGGTATTAATGGTGCTTTTCCTTTTTACGGGATTAGCGCTTAAAGTATACCTCAACGAAAGACCTTTTGAACCTCGTGAACGAGATTACGCTGTGGTAGGATCATTTTATGTTTTTGCCATGTGGATTGGTTTTGGGGTATACGCCCTTTACGAGGTAGTAAAAGATTATTTAAAACCTAAAGTTGCACTGCCAATTGTACTTGTGGCAACCACATTAGCAGCACCCATTCTTTTAGCAACACAAAACTGGGACGACCACGATCGTTCTGGTCGTTATACGGCTAATTCTATGGGACGAATGTATCTCGATTCCTGTGATGAAAATGCAATTCTATTTACCATTGGTGATAATGACACGTTTGCTTTATGGTATCAACAAAATATCGAAAAGTATCGTCAGGATGTTCGCATTGTCAATACCAGTTTATTTCAGACAGATTGGTATATTGACGATATGAAGAAAAAAGCTTTCTCTAGTGATCCAATCCCTTCACAACTTAAACATGAACAGTATCGTTATGGCGTTCGCGATGTTATTGCATATCAAGAAACCAAAGAAGATACGGTGGACATTAAAACTTGGATGAATTGGGTTGCCAGTGAAAACCCGTTAACCAAAGTAGAACTTAATAGTGGTCAGTTTATAAGCTCGTTCCCTTCAAAAGTAATAAGAGTCCCTGTAGATAAAGAAGCTGTGCTTAAAAACGGAATTGTAGAACAAAAAGATGCCGATAAAATTGTTCCCTACATTGATATTGTTTTAAAAGGTGATTACGTTTACAAAAACCGTTTATTAATGCTAGACATCATTGCCAATAATAACTGGGAGCGTCCTATTTATTTTAGTGGCGGAGCCTTTGGTGATGACGATTATTTATGGATGAAGGACTACCTACAACTAGACGGTGTCGTTTATAAGCTTGTTCCCATAAGAACACCTGTGGATAGAAGAAATCCATTTGATATGGGAAGAATTGATGCTGACAAAATGTATGATATTGTCATGAGTTGGGATTGGGGTAATAGTGGAAATCCCGATATTTATCACGATACCGAAACTCGAAGAAACGGAATAACCTACCGAAGCAATTTAGCGCGTTTGGCAGATGCCTTAATAAAAGAAGGTAAACAGGAAAAAGCCGAAGCTATTCTAGACCTAGCCATGGAAAAGATGCCAGTTAAATATTTTGAATATTATTCCCTTTTAGAACCCTATATTTTGAGTTATTATGAACTTGAAAAAACAGAAAAAGCGCGAAAAGTTTTTGAAGAGACCTCAGCAAAATACCAAAGTTATGTAGCCTATTATGGCGCTATGTCTATGGAAGAACAGGCTGAAAATCTTCAGGAGATTTATTCAAAATTGAATCAATATGAAAGCCTGGTAGAAATAGTGTATGTGTATGACACCGATGAATACTATCAACATCAAAAACAAATTTTCAAAAATTATCTTCTACCGTTCAAAGGATTGTTTGAACGTTTAGATATGAATATCGACACAGAGTTTTTACAAAAGGAACGTCTTACTGAAAAATTATTGGATTCCCTTCTTAATGATTCGGTAGAGGAATAGCTATGAAATTGCTTTTTACGAAAACGCCCAAATTTGTTACCTGGTTATTTCCAAAACGAATTTGGGCGTTTTCACGTTCAGAAGACAAAATCTACCTCACCTTTGATGATGGTCCCATCCCCGAAGTGACTACTTGGGTTTTGGACCAACTAAAAGCCTACAATGCCAAAGCCACTTTTTTTTGCATTGGTGAAAACATAAAAAAACATACAAATATCTTCGAAAGAATTATTTCCGAAGGACACGCATTTGGAAATCACAGCTTTAATCATCTAAAAGGAACTGAAACCTCAACTGAAAAATATATTCAAAACGTTGACGCCTTTGAAAAAACCATTCAAAATTTGAAGATTGAAAAATCTAATTTATTTCGACCCCCTTATGGGAAAATAACAAAAAAGCAGGCGAAAATTCTTCAGAAAAAAGGATATAAAATAGTGATGTGGGATGTGCTCAGTTATGACTGGGATAAAGACATTTCTGAAGAAAAATGTCTTCAAAATGTATTACAAAATATACAACCAGGAAGTATTGTTGTTTTTCACGATAGTCTTAAAGCAGAAAAAAACCTTCGATTTGTATTACCGAAGGTTTTAGATAATTTAAGCAACCGAAATCTAAAATTGGCTGCAATAACGCAATGTAAAACTTAGTTAATTAACAAGTTTAAAAAGGGAACTATCAATCCTGTAGCATCGGTGTCGTTTTGAGCCCAAACTTCAATATAATCATTTGGCGCAAGTGTCGTTGTTCCTGTAAACGACATAGCCCTAATATCTCCCCCTCCAACTACTTTGGTAGAGATTGCAGTTGGTGTTAAAATAACACCATTCTTTGCTATAAAGAAGGTGAAAAATTTGTTGCTCCCCACGGCATCTGCTGTAAATGACGCCTGAATAGTAAAAATTCTAGTTTTTGTACCGTCATACACTATTCTGTTATTTACAGCTGAAGTGGTTCTAAACATTCCTGTTGAAGCTGTGGTTCCTAATATTTTTGTTCTTCCTGCGGCTCCAGAGGCAGAAAAATTAGTTGTTGCAGAAGTGGTAATATATATATTACCAGCTGCCACATCATCTATTTCTACGGGGATGCCTGGACAGTTAACCGTCCATCTTTTGGTAAAATTATATCCCGTGTATGGCGAAGTTCCTACTACATAAGTACCTCCGCCGTAAAAAACAACATCTTTTAAAACCGCATCTCCATTAATGGTCGTTACTCCAGTAACTCTAAATCCTGTTCTCCCTGCAAGTACATTACTATAACCCCCCACTTTTTGAATAAGATCGAACGTTCCGGTTAGAGTTTCATAGGTATTTGAGTTGTTAGAATCCCACCCTACATTACTTAACAGTAGACGGCTAATATTATTATAAGTTATCCCAGCGGTATTATTTACAAATTGAACAGTACTTACAAAGACTAATCCAAAACCACTTATAGTTCCTACTGAGTTCGAACTTGCCACAAAAGAATCTCTAAAAATAATATTTTGTGTGCTCGTTCCAGTCAAGTTAAAAACTGTCCCTCCCACTCCAGGCGCAGAGAGCGTAACTTGTCTTATGCTTCCTCCCGTTGTTCCAGTTAATAAAACACCTCCTGAACGTAGTAAAATGTCTTCATTGGTATCCCGACCAGTGATATAAGCATTATTTAATTCTATTGGAAAGGAAAGTGATACAGTTCCATTAATCTCATACAGAGTATTTGAAGTAAGCAAATATCTTGTTCCTCCTCCAGCAGTTAATTCGGAAGCTAAATCTGAAGAAGACTTTACTAGTTTATAGTTAGTTCGCTTGTCATTATCTGAATTCATTTTTACCCAAGTTGTGGTTGGGGTATCATAAAAGTAGTAAGCTTTTACAGTGGTATCATAAACTAATAAACTATTTGCTGGCGTAGTAATAGCAAGTCTTTCAGTGGTTGTCATTCTAGGGACTAATATCCCTTGAGTAGTAGACGTAACATCAAGGATTGATGTTGTATTAGGGTTTGTGGTTCCAATTCCAACTTGAGCATAAGTTGAAGATTTTACCAAAAAGAACACAGTTAGGGCTAAAAATACTAACTGATATAAGTAGGTATTTGTTTTTGTCATTTAAGTAAAAAATATTTAAAATTTTCGGCGCAAATGTATGAGTGTTTCAGAAACCAATACACAATAAATTGTTAAATATTTAATGGTAGTTAAAAATTGTAAGAAATTTAAAAAAATAAAATTATAACTATTTGAAAAATAGCTATTTGTACTTTTTATAAAGTAGGAAAGCAATTAGATAAACAGGGAGGGAATTAAACAAACTCCTTAACAAGACCAATCAAGGTATTAGCATCTTGTTCACCACTTTGTCGCCATTTCATTTCACCATTTTTGTAGATCATAAGAGTAGGTAGACCTTTAACGCGTAATGCATCAGAAAGTTCTTGGTTTTTCTCGATATCAATTTTAATGACCCGAGCTTTATCCCCAAGGGCGGCGGCAACATCACGTAACACAGGATGCATCTCTTTACACGCTTCATCCCATTCTGCATAAAAGTCAAGCAAAACTGGTACGTTTGTTTCTATTAATTCTCCAAATTTTGACATACGTTTGAAGTATTTCTTTTAAATGCTAACTACAAATATAACATTTCCCCTTAATTAGGCACTATTCACCCTTTTTTTTAGTTGAATAACAGTCACTTCTGGCCAGATTCCAACACGACCGGGGTAGGCTAAAAAACCAAAGCCTCTGTTTACATTTATATATCTTCCCAATTCTTCATAAATCCCTGCCCAATGTTCATAACGATACTTTACAGGGCTCCATTTAAACCAACCTGGAATTTCAATCCCAAATTGCATTCCGTGTGTATGACCCGATAAGGTTAAGTGAAAATGCCTATCGTCTTGTTTTACTTTTTGCGCCCAATGGGAAGGATCATGGCTCATTAATATTTTAAAATCACTTTTTGAAACACCTGCACACGCTTTTTCTAAATCACCTGCTTTTTTAAAGCCTCCAGCTCCCCAATTTTCTACCCCGATTAGTTTTATTTGCTCTCCATTTCTAGTGATTTCAACATGTTCATTCAACAGTAATTTCCATCCCATTTCCTTCTGAATATCCTTCAATTTTTGAAGATTATTCTTTTTATCAACTTCAGTTGGCCAACCAATATAATCTCCATAATCGTGGTTTCCCAGTACCGAATACACTCCATCCTTAGCGGTGAGTTTAGAGAAATATTCCTTCCATGGAAGCATCTCATCAGCTTTATTATTTACCAAGTCTCCTGTAAACAATATGACATCGCTTTGTTGTTCATTAATTAAGTCAACCCCGTAAGCGACTTTCTTTTTATTATCAAAGCTTCCACTATGCACGTCACTTATTTGTGTAATAGTATACCCATCGAAAGCTTCAGGAAGGTCGTCAAATTCAAGGGCATATTTAAGGACTTTATAATTATACTTACCTCTGTACATTCCATAGAGCAAAGACGCAAATGGAATGGCTGCCATCCCAATAGCAATAGTACTTATAAATTTTCTTCTAGAAGGCAAATAAAAACCATCATCACTACCTCCAAATTTTGAAAAAAGTCCAACCCCAAAACGAATAATATCTTCCCCGAACATAAATACTATTACCAGCAGTTTTGGAACAAAAATGGTAAGAAAAAGACCAAAGGTATACATACGAGAGGGTGTCATTTGTCTCCCATGAACTCCCCCAGTAAGCTGGTAAATAAACAACCCCAATAATACTATAGAAACTATAAAATACAACCAATGTAACCATTGGCTTTTTGAAACGGTTTTAATTGCCTGAAAAGCATAGATGTCTATTAAGAAATAAATAGAGATAAAAATTATCCAACGAACCATATTTTTCCTTTAAGATGTTAAAGATACAGGGCTTGGTAAAAGTAAAGTAAGAATTTACTTTTTTTTAACGTGTTTTTGTACCTTCGGTTTTTCCAACCCTCAATGGTATGAAACGAAGAACATTTATACAAAATGCATCCTTAGGCAGTTTAGGCATTGTTGCAACTGCTTCAGTTATTGGTTGTAAAGAAAATGAAATTGATAAAGGTGGTGCAACTTCTAATAATTCTGAAAGCACTATTCCTATAGTAATTGCCACTTGGAATGTTCCCAATTCTACTAAAAAAGCTTGGGACGTTATTGAAAATGGAGGGACAGCATTAGATGCTATTGAGCAAGGTTGTATGGTAGAAGAAGCCAATGCCGAAGGACAAAGCGTAGGTATTGGAGGACTCCCCGATCGTGACGGAAATGTTACTTTAGATGCTTGCATCATGAACAAAGAAGGCAATTATGGAGCCGTAGTATATCTTCAAAATATTAAGCACCCTATTTCGGTTGCACGAAAGGTGATGGAGAATACACCTCACGTTATTTTAGCCGGAAAAGGAGCCGAACAATTTGCCTATTCCGAAGGGTTTCAGAAAGAAAACTTACTTACGGAAGCCTCTAAAAAAGCTTGGGAAGGATGGAAAAAAACCTCAGAATATAAACCCATTATTAATATCGAAAACCATGACACTATTGGGATGCTTGCAATCGATAAAAATGGCGACATCTCTGGAGGCTGTACCACCAGTGGCTTGGCATATAAAATGGCAGGACGCGTGGGTGATTCACCTATTATTGGGTCGGGGCTTTTTATTGACAATGAAGTAGGCGGCGCTACAGCGACAGGTTTGGGAGAGGAAGTATTAAAAACTGTGGGTAGTTTTTTAATTGTAGAATTAATGCGACAGGGGAAATCCCCTCAAGAAGCCTGTGAAGAAGCAATAGGTAGAATTGTGTCAAAAAATAAAGACTTCAAAGATTTTCAAGTGGGTTATATTGCTGTAAATAAAAAAGGGGAAACCGGTTATTTTAGTATTCATGAAGGGTTTTCGGTCACAAAACATAGTGAAATAGAGAACATTAATATTCCTTCAAAGTTTTTCAATAAAGCATAAACAATCCTTTTGCTTTGAGTTAAATTGAAATAAAATCATCTTCAAAACCCTTAATTATTTCACAAAAATGAAATAATTGGGTGGGGTAATATAATTTTTAATAGTTTTGCAAAACATAAGTAGGTTGATCCCTATATGGGGGTTAATCAAATTTGGGGCGAAAAGTCATCACATCTGTGGTGGCTTTTCTATTTTTTATTACTTCTATGAAATCATACATTATTAAAAATCTATGAATTCATATAGGTTTTCCAATTCTTCACAATTTACCTTTGAAGTCCCAACTCTTTCTTCCTGAACCTCCTACTTAGCTAGGTATGTTACTCAAAACACAGAATTATGAAGAAGTTTATTTTATTTAGTCTTGTCGCCTTTTTTTGCCATAGTCTTTTTTCCCAAGTAGGCATTGGTAATACCGATCCAAAATCTACCTTGGACATAAGAGCAACAAACATTGCAACGCCTTCCAACACAGATGGAATTCTTATCCCTAGAGTAGATGAATTCCCAGCAACAAACCCCACTGTGGATCAGGACGGAATGATGGTTTTTGCTACTGGCAATGGTACACCTAATAAAGGGTTTTATTATTGGGATAATGGCAGTACAAGTTGGATAGCAATTTCTTCAGGTGGAGGAAGTGATGATGACTGGTACGAAGAGAACACCACATCTCCTCCAACGTCAAACTCGGCAGATATATTTACGGATGGAAATGTAGGTATTGGCCTTAGCAATGTCCTTTATCCATTACAAATCGAGACACCTAATGGTTCTAGAACAGTAAGCCTGTTAAATGAAAATACAGGTTCTAGTGTTTATGGAATATACAATAATATAAATGAAAGTGTTGCCGCAGCTTCTGGGAGTGCTAACGGGATTGTTAACAGCATTACACGCTCCAATCAAAGTTCCATTTCCGGCGTCTCTAATAGTTTTCAGAATTCAACTGTAAATGCTGGCTTTGCCTATTTATTTGGGTATCAAAATTCTTTCGGCACTTCCACTTCTAATACAACATTTGCCTTAATAAATAGATTTCAAGGAACTACAGGGACAGCATATGGAACAAGTAATTTAATTGGAGGCCCCATAACAAATTTTTATGGTGTTGATAATCATAATATCGCGGGAGCAAATCTTTCCGGAACTTTTTTTGGCTTATATAATTCACTTACAGGAAGTGATTCTGGAGATCGCTATGGAGTCTATACATCTTTTGCTGAAACTGGAAGTGGTGATAAATATGGAGAATACATAACAATTGCAACTTCAGCTGGCGGAACGCATTATGGTGTTTATTCAGATGTACAAAACGGTACAGGCTATGCTGGATACTTCTTAGGTAGAACTTCATTGGGTAACGGAACAACGAATCGATATCTAATGCCTGCTTCAGATGGTACTTCTGGTCAAGTCATGACTACCGACGGTGCAGGAAATATTAGTTTTACAACTCCAAGTTCAGGAGGCGGAACACTTGACCAAGCCTATGATTTTGGTGGCGCTGGAGCTGGAAGAACTATTACTGCAGACAATGGAGCAGTTATTATTGAAGGAAATGGAGGTCTTAGGGTAGAAAGCACAAATGAAACCAACATGCTACGTGTAGATGGAGCAAATGATGCAGTGGGTATAGGTGAAAATAATCCAGTAAGTCCATTACAAATAGGAATTACTACTCCGTTCGACCTTGCTGTTGCCAATAGTGGACAAGACGGTATATTTATTAAAGGAGGTAACAGTGGTGGGTTAAACCAAATTGGAGGCTCTATTGGTTTTGGGGGTGCTTCAACCACTAGAAGTGATGGAAGAAGAGCTGCCATAGCATCTATTCAAAGCGGTGTAGATGAAGATAATATAGGGCTTGGATTCTATATCCACAATGGCCCCATTAACACAGAACCTATGGTGGAAGGAATGCGTCTTAAGCACAATGGTAATTTAGGAATTAACAATAACGATCCTTCAGCGACTTTGGATGTTGTTGGAACCTTGCAGTTTGTAGATGGTAACCAAGCAGCAGGTTATGTATTATCCTCCGATGCTAATGGAAATGCATCATGGACAGACCCGACAACATTATTTACAGATACCGATTGGATTGTTACTGGAAACGATCAATATGCTGCCAATACGGGTAATGTAGGGATTGGAGATACCACTCCAGACTATAAGTTGGACCTTGAATATGCAGGTACGTTAGACCGTGCATTTAATATCGATTTTCAAAATACAGCCGGAACTGGTATTGCACAAGGATTAAATGTTACGGCTCAATCCAATTCCACAGGGTTTGTATGGGGAGCTAATGTTGAGTTAATTAATACAAACTCTAGTTCGGAGTCCATTGGTATACGTTCTACTAACACCTCTGGCGCAAATGATAAATATGGAGTTACCGGGAGTGCTATTGGAGCTGGATCACTAAACACTGGTATTAGTGGTAGGGCGACGGGGGCCACCACTAACCAGGGGGGATATTTTACTGCCGATGGTTCTGGGGGTACTACCAATTATGGAATAATAGCCACAGCACAAGGTGCAACGACTAACTTTGGAGGGGCTTTTTATTCAACCTTGGGTGGGACATCTGCCAACTATGGAATAATTGCTGTGGCAGACAATGCAAGTGGCACAAACTGGGCAGGCTTTTTTGGTGATACCTCACCCGGAAGTGGAAACGTATTTGTAAATGATAATCTACGAGTGGATGGGCAACTGTCCATAGACCCCACAGGAACTGGGTATACATTCCCCACAGCAGATGGTACCGCTGGTCAAGTGTTAACCACAGATGGTTTTGGAAATGTATCTTTTACAACAATATCTAATACCGATGACCAAACGATAAACACTTTTAGCTTTAACTCAGGCACTAATATTGTTTCTCTTGAAATTGAAGATGATGGTGTTCCAGTGCAAACCATAGACCTTTCATCTTTGGAGGATGAGGACGCGGACTGGTTAACAACTGTGGGTTCTAATGTACCTGCTTCTAACACAGATGATATTTATACACAGGGTAATGTTTCTATAGGCTCTACTACTAATATTGGAAATCTAAATGTTATTCATAATGAAGCCCCAGATGGAACTATTGATTATGTTCAGTACAATGAGGTTTCAAATTCAGGAAATGATGATAAGACAATCATTTATAACTTATTTGGAGGGGCTCAAGCAGGAGATAATACGGCTATCCATAACATTTTGGCAGGTAATGGCAGTGGAACTTATAGAGGGATGCATAATTATTCTTATGCTACTGTAACGGGAGATATCTATGGAATGTACAATACGTTTGCGGCAACAGGTGGTGGTAATCACTATGGCTCAAGAAATTTATTATCAGGGACTGGTATTGGTGCTAAATATGGAACATATAATTTAATCGCATCCACAGCAGGAGGTGCACATTATGGAGTTTATAGTGATGTCCAGAAATCAGGAACCTATGCAGGGTATTTTATAGGGAGGATGTCCTTAGGAAATAGCACCACCAATAGATATATTATGCCAGGTGCAGATGGTACGAATGGACAAGTAATTCAAACTGATGGCGCAGGAAACCTGAGTTGGACAACTTCCTCAGGTGAAGCCACCACAGCCAGTAATGGTCTTACCGAAACTGGAAATGATGTGCAACTTGGAGGAATATTAACACAAAACACCACAATTAACAATAGTAATTTTGATCTGGAAATTTCTTCAACCGGCTCTGCTACTGAAGGTTTATCAATAACTAAGGCGGATAATGCTGCCTCTAGTAATATAGCGTTAGATATCATTAAAACTACAAATGGCACTGGATTTGGCACAGGAGTGAATGTTTCTATGAATGGTACAGGAAATGGTGCTTTGTATACCTATTCCGCAAGTATAACAAATACAGGAAGTGGTACCAAAATTGCATATAACAATGTGTTTTCTGGAAGTGGTACTGGAACACTATATGCAAATAGGAATCAATTTCTAGGAACTGGAAGTGGATCAAAATATGGTGTACATAACACTTTTGGGACAAGTGTGACATCAGCAAAGTTTGGGGTTTATAACGATTTTGATAGCAGCTCTGGAAACTACTATGGAATGAACAATAATATGGTAGGAGCTACAAATAGCGCCGTATTTGGCGTTAATAATACGCTCTCTGGAACTGGGACGGGTGCTAAAACAGGAGTTTCAAATAGTTTTAGTGGTGCCAATGGGAATGCTAATATTTACATTGGGATGGATAATTCCTTCAATGATACTGGAAATGGAGACCGTTGGGGTGTGCGAACAAATCTAGATGGAACGGGAACTGGAAATCAATATGGTATTTTTAATGATCTTACTGGAACTGGTTCTGGCACTAAATATGGGTCGTACAATTATATAGATGCAAGTGCTGGAGGAACACATTATGGGGTATACAGTGAAGTTGATAATACCAATGGATATGCCGGTTACTTTTTAGGGCAAAATTACGTCTCTGATGCTATTGGCATAAACAACCCTGCTCCAGATGGTAGGCTTGATATTATTCATAATAGTACAGGGGCAACCTCACCTCATATTATGCTTACGGCTCAAAATGCTAATGCAGGGACAAGAATTGTTTTTGATAATGCTGTAGAAACTACTAATAACTGGGTTCTTTTCGCTCGCGCAGACGATGCCGTGAATGGTGGAACTTTTAATATTTATTCAAGCGAAGCTGGAACCAATGTAGTGCGATTAGATAGTGATGGTAAAATGGGGGTGATGCGTAATCCTGCCACCAATACTCTAGAAGTAGAAGGGGATGCTTCAAAATCTACCGCAGGTTCTTGGTTGGCAAATAGTGACCAAAGATTGAAAAAAGAAATTAAATCTATAAGTGGAGAAACTGCTTTAGATAAAATTGAAAAAATGCGCGGAGTGACCTATTTATGGAATGATGACAAAACAGGAACAAAACGTCCTGAAGGATTACAATACGGTTTTATTGCGCAAGAATTAATGGAAGTATTTCCTGAAAAGGTAACCAAGGACAACCTTGGATTCTATCAAACAGCCTATGGCGATTACGACCCCATATTTGTTGAAGCCATTAAAGAGTTGAAGACAGAAGTGGATACGTTAAAAGATGAAAATCAAAAACTGAAAGAACAACTTTCAAAAATGGAAAAAATAGAAGCTCGATTAAGCGCTTTAGAAGCATATAATTCAAGTAACAATACATCTGAAAAGATTTCAGAAAAAAAGAAATAGTTGAAGTTCATAATACAACTATGTTTTTGAGTATAAAAAGCCGCCGTTGGGAGCGGCTTTTTTTATTTTAAAACTGTAACTTTAAAAATCCATCTTTAAAAACGGTTTTGAGATACTTTATTTTTATTTTATTCCTTCCTTGTATTGTATTTTCTCAAGATATTTCTGAAAAACAAAGGCTTCAAAATATCATTGATACCACCTCGACAATTTCTTCAAAAGTTCAACTTTACATAGATTTAGCATGGGAATATACCCTAGAAGAGAATGACAGCGCGCTTATTTTTACTAAAAGAGCATATAACCTTTCAAAAAAAAATAATTATACCCTGGGTGAAGCTATTGCATTAGAAAGTAAGGGCTTGTATCACGAAATTGTAACAGGAAAATATGACTTAGCTAGCCAATTTTATTTTGATGGTATTGCCGTTTGCGAAAAAAATGGGCTCCCATACGCCACCTCTATTTACCATTCTTTGGGTGTGATGTTTCATACTTCAGATAATTATGAAAAGGCATTAGAATACTACTCCATTGCCTATGAAAGATCCAAAAAAGATGAGGATACCGTTATCCAAAAAAAGTGCCTTATAAATATGGGAAGTATCTACTCTTCCCTTCAGGATTTTGAAAAAGCAGAGGAATTAATGCAAAAAAGTTTAACGCTCGATGTAAGGAGGGAGTTAGACTATAGCACCTATGCAAATTTGGGGAATTTATTTATTCGTCAAGAAAAATTTAAAGAAGCAATCCCATATTTAGAAAAAGCCACCGAAATTCATCCAGATAATAGTGATTCTGAAGAGAACATTATGTATTTAGTAGAAGCCAAGGCTGCTTTAAAAGATTCTGTGGGAATGAAAGGTAAAATTAACCGATTACAAATTGCCTTAGAAAACTTAAATGCCCTAAGAGCTAAAAGCAACATTCACAGGTCTTTGGCATTGTATTATGAAGCTTTTGGTGATTTTCAAACAGCACTAAAGCACCAAAAAGAGTATTTGACCCTATACGAAGAGATTAAAGAAAACCAAAGAGATCAAACGGTTTATGACCTAGAAACCAAGTACCAAACCGAAAAAAAAGAACGAGAATTAGAAAAGAAAAAGGCGAACGAGCAATTACTTTTTATCATTCTAGGCTCATTGGGAATATTGTTGATATTGATTAGTTTTTTCTTTTATAAAAACCGAAAAAAGAACAGCTTATTAGCACGTCAAAAGAAACTTCTTGAAACAAATGTGGAGGAAAAAAATATTTTACTAAAAGAGATTCATCATAGGGTAAAAAATAATCTGCAAGTAATCTCATCTTTACTTAGCTTACAACAAAGACAAATAACCGATTCTCAGGCTTCTCAAGCCATACAAGAAGGTCGAGATCGTGTAAAAGCCATGGCCCTCATACATCAAAATTTATATCAAGACACCAATCTAATTGGTGTTGAGGCAAAAGAATACATAACTAAATTGGCTTCAAACCTTATCGCAAATTATAAAACCAACACCAAAAAAATAGCTATTAAAACAGATATTGATCAAATAAAATTGGATGTTGATACCATGATCCCTTTGGGGTTAATTATTAACGAACTAATAAGCAACGCACTAAAATATGCTTTTGAAAATAAAGAATCTGGAGCAATTGAAATAACACTCAAAGATGCTGAAAATTTGTTACATCTTTCATTAAAAGACAATGGCAAGGGGCTTCCTAAAGATTTTTCGGTTGAGCGCTCTGAAAGTCTTGGTTTCCGTTTAATAAAAGCTTTTAGCGAAAAACTAAAAGCTAATTTGACTATTAACTCATCTGAAAATGGAACACATGTTTCCATGGATATTATAAATTACAAAACCGTATAAATGGCAAAAATCAACGTGCTTATTGTAGAGGATGACCCCCTTATTGCAGAAGATATTAGAGACTTACTTTCTCGAGTAAATTATAACATTGTAGGCATTGCCCATTCAAAAGCAGATGCCCTAAATTTATTGAGGAATACCTCTCCAGACATTTCTCTTTTGGATATAAACTTAGGAGACAATACCGATGGTATTTTAATTGCCGAAATCATTAATGAAACCTATAAAATTCCTTTTTTATACCTCACATCCTATTCTTCTAAAGTAATTCTTGACAAAGTAAAGCACACGCTACCCATGGGCTATGTGGTAAAGCCTTTCGATGAAGCCGATTTGTTTACAGCCATCGAAATTGCCATTTCAAACTATAGTCTTTTTAATAAGTCTGAAAACTTTACCATTGAAACTATTAATGCTTCCATACCTAATAAACTCACTCAAAAAGAGTTTGAAGTACTATTAGATATGTATAATGGCTGTTCTAATACTGAAATGGCAGATAAAAACTTTGTAAGTGTCAACACTATTAAAACTCATGTTCAGAAAATTTATGAAAAATTGGATGCACATTCTAGAGCTACCTTCATTGTAAAAATTAGGCAATTACTTCAAACCTAAAAGCTTCCCTTGTATTATTAATCAATTAAAAATCACCCAAAAGGATGACTTCTTCTCTTTGGGTTCCTTTTACTTTAGTACACGTTAATAAGTAATGTAATAATAGACTGTGCCTTTTTTTACCCTCCCAATAGGGTTCTATTCGAAAGCTTAACCTACTGTCTTGGATAAACTCAAAACATACAACTATGAAAAAAATCGTTCTTTTTGTAGTCTTATCCCAAATAAGCTACACGCTACTCTCGCAAGTGGGTATTGGAAACACTAATCCTAATGCTACTTTGGATATTTCGGCAAGTAATGTAGCAACCCCTGCTAATAACGATGGAATTTTAATTCCAAGAATTGACTCATTTCCAGCCACTTCTCCTACTGCTGCACAACAAGGCATGTTAGTTTATTTGACTACAGCATCTGGTGGAAATCCTCCGGGATTCTACTATTGGGACAACAATGCCGGACCTGCCTCATGGGTTAGTGTTGGAGGTAGTGGTGCTCAAAAAATTGATGATCTAACCGATGGGAAAAGTGATAATGATGGCACACAAAATGGATCTTCCATTTTTTTAGGAGTAGATGCAGGAGTAGCAGATGATGGTAGTGACAACAGGAATGTAGGTATCGGTTTTGAATCGATGAATGCTACAACAACAGGACCTGAAAATACTGCCATTGGTTTTCAAACCTTGTTTTCAAATACCTCAGGAATTGGAAATGCTAGTTTTGGGTTTCAGTCTCTTTTTTCAAATTTAGGAGGCGATTATAACTCGGCTATAGGCTATCAAGCTTTATATTCCAATCGTGGTGATTACAATGTTGCAAATGGGTATCAAGCATTGTTTTCCAATTTTAGTGGATCTCAGAATATTGCTCTTGGCGATCAATCTCTTTATAGTAATTCTGCTGGCATTGGGAGTATTGCTATTGGTGAAGAATCTTTATTTTCTCTTGTGGGAGGGGGAAGGAATATTGCCATTGGGAATAGAGCACTATTTCTTAGTACCTTAGGGTTATATAATATTGCCATTGGGTCTAATTCAGGGCGTAGTTCAACAGGAAATTATAATGTTTACTTAGGGCGTCAAGCAGGGTATTTTCATACCGGAAGTAATACCCTTTGGATAGAAAATACCAGTGCCGATGAAAACGGCGCACTTATTTACGGTGAATTTGATAATGACATTTTACGAACCAATGGCCAATTCCAAATAGGAAATCCAACCGGTACTGGTTATGCTTTTCCAACCGTTGATGGATCCTCAGGACAAATACTTACGACTGATGGGGCTGGGCAAATTAGCTTTGCTACACCTTCAACTGGAGCCGAAAAAATAGACGACCTCACCGATGGAAAAAGTGATAATGACGGAACAAATAATGGGTCATCAATCTTTTTAGGAGTTGGGGCGGGAGCAAATGATGATGGAACAGATAATCAAAATGTTGGAGTTGGATTTGAAGCATTAAATAGTAACACCCAAGGGTTTTGGAATATTGCACTAGGTTATCAATCGCAACGTGATAATATAGATGGAAATGCTAATATTTCATTAGGATGGGTTAGTTTACAAAAGAATATAGATGGATATTCAAATTTAGCTTTAGGGCATCAAGCACTACAAAATAACACCTCTGGATTCTATAATATAGGTATTGGAACCTATTCTCTTTTAAAGAACCAAACTGGAAATTTGAATCTGGCTATTGGTGCTTACTCACTCTTTGAAAATTTAACTGGGGTAAACAACACTGCATTAGGAATTGATTCTGGAAGGAACAGTTTAGGTAATTCAAATGTTTTTATAGGTTATCGCTCTGGTTATAATGTAGCGAGTGACAATAAACTGTATATAGAAAATTCCAATGCCGACGAAAACGGAGCACTTATTTATGGTGAATTTGACACTAACATCCTAAGAACCAATAGTGAATTTCAAATAGGAAATCCAACTGGGACTGGCTATGCTTTCCCAACTGTAGATGGTACTAGTGGATATATATTACAAACTAATGGTACTGGCCAACTTTCTTTTGTAGACCCCTCTGCGATTAGTGATGACGACTGGGTCGTTTCAGGGGGTAATGTATTAAGAAATACCGGAAATGTGCTGGTTAATAGAGCAAATCAAAACTACAAATTTTCGGCAGGTGGATATAGTGTTGCAAGTACTGAAAGCTCTGTGGATATTGCTCCTTCTAGTAGTTTTGGAGATGCTATGGTTATTACTACTAATTATGGCGTATCTAATGGGTTATCGGTATCACAAAATTCAGGTTCAACCACTGGAACTAGATCGTCCATTTCCACCTATAACAATAGAGGTGAAATGACGGCAAATTTGGGTTATTATTCTAATGTGCCATCCAATCGAGCAGCTGGACTGTATGTTACTAATCCCGGTTCTATGACTAACACTTATGGAGTTTTATATGAGGTTTCACAAGCAAACAATGTTGGGGGAGACCGATACGGGTTAGTAGTAGATTTGGACATTGATGGTTCGGGAAGTACTTATTACGGAATTAAAAGTGATGTAGGCGGCACCAGAACTTCTACAAAATATGGAGTATATACCAAAGTAACAGCACCTGGCAGTGTTGGTTATGGGTTGTACAGTGATGTGCAATCTGGTGATGATTATGCGGCCTATTTTATTGGAAGAACTTCGCTGGGGGACGGAACAACTAACCGTTACTTAATGCCTTCTGCAGACGGCACCAATGGGCAAATATTAACTACAGATGGCTCTGGGGTTACTAACTGGGAAGATTCTCCTAGCAATTTTGCCTTGGCAAAAATGAGATTAACTAGCAGTCAAACCATCCCATCGTTAAGTTGGACCAAAATGAATTTCGATGCTACAACTTTTGACCTTGGCAGCAATTTTAATACTACAACCGATAGGTTTGAAGTTACAGAAGATGGTTATTATAGTATCGAAGCAAATATTATCTCTACAATCAATAATACCTCAAGCGACTCATTTGTGGTTGCCATTCATGTTAATGGTACTCCTGTAAAATACGAAAGAAGAGATCACCATGGGTCTGGGTATGTATCTCGTTTGGTGAGTACTATTGAATTACTATCTGCAGGAGATTATATAGAGGTTTATATGCTTGCATATTCTTCTATCTCAATAACCTCTGACATTAGATATACAACTTTTGAAGTAGAACGAATCCGATAAATAGTTGAGGTTTATAATACAACTATGTTTTGAGAAAAAAGCCGCTATTGGGAGCGGCTTTTTACAACTAATTTAATATCTTTAACTAACTAAAAAACAAACCAATATGAAAACAATTTTAACATTTACCCTCAGCATTTTCATGTTATTTTCTTTTTCAAATTGTAATAATTCAAAAAGTGAATATTCAGAAAAAAAAGAAAATGAAAACGTTTCTTTATCAAAAGAAGATTTAGTAAAAAGAGGAGAATACCTCGTAAACACTATTGGGTGTGATCATTGTCACACACCAAAAAAAATGACGGATCATGGCCCAATTCCAGATATGGATCGTCGTTTTATGGGTTTTCCAGCTACCGATTCTATAGCTGAAATTAATAAAGATGTCCTTGGCCCAGGAAAATGGATATTATTAAACAATGATCTAACTGCCGCAGTGGGGCCTTGGGGGGTTAGTTTTAGTGCTAATATTACCTCCGATGAATCTGGGATTGGCACTTGGAGCTTCGAACAATTTAAAAAATCTATTACGGAAGGAAAGTATAAAGGGATGGAAAACAGTCGCCCTGTAATGCCTCCTATGCCTTGGGAGTCTTTAAATTTATTGGAAGAGGATGATCTTAAAGCTATTTATGAATTTTTAATGTCCACAAAACCTATTGAAAATGTGGTGCCAGCTTATATTCCACCTCCCGCCATGTAAAGCATAAAAGATTACCCCCATCTAGTTTTAGATGGGGGTTTTTAATTATAGTGTAAACTTAGTAACACCTTGAGCATCCTGCTCTTTAAATCGTTTCACTAAATCTAACGCATCAGGAATTACATCACTACACAACACAATAAGAGAATCTTTTTCTGCGTGATTTACAGCGTAGGTAATGGCTTCTTTTTCGGAAGGAATGATGGTCGTTTTCTTATTAGGATCTTTCATTTGAATTCCATCATTCAACATTTTAATTAATTCAGCTTCTGTTTTACCTCGTAATCGCTTATCCTGTCTTATTATAATTTCATCAAACATTTCGGCAGCTAGGCTTCCCATTTCGTTGTTATCTTCTACTCTCCTATCTCCTACACCTGCAATTATCCCTACTTTTTTAGAACATTCAATGGTATCCGTAAATTCCTTCAAGGCACGCATTCCTGCTGGGTTATGTGCATAATCTAATAGCACTTTAAAATTTTCAAAATGAAATAAATTTAACCTCCCTGGAGTTTGAGAAGCCGAAGGGATAAAAGTTTCTAAAGCCGCCTTTATATCTTGATTACTTACACCTCGAACATGAGCCGCAAGCACAGCAGCTAAGACATTTTTAATCATGAATAAAGCTCTTCCGCCATACGTTAAAGGAATTTGTTCGGCACGCATAATCCGCATTTTCCACACCCCTCTACAAATGGTTACAAAGCCATTTTCATACACAGCAGTAATGCCGCCAAGGCGTTGCATGGCTTGAATTCGCGGATTTTCTTCATCCATAGAGAATAAGGCTACATTGCAGTTTACCGTTCTTCGCATATCATACACCAAATCATCATCGGCATTTAAAATAGCATACCCATCTGGTAATACGGTTTCGGGAATGACTCCTTTTACTTTTGCCAATTGTTCAATGGTATGGATTCCTTTTAACCCTAAATGATCTGCTTCTACGTTGGTCACAATCCCTACATCGCATTTATGAAACCCTAAGCCAGCCCTAAGCAAACCACCTCGGGCGCATTCCAAAACCGCAAAATTTACTGTTGGGTCTTTTAATACAAATTCTGCACTAGCTGGGCCTGTACAATCACCCTTCATTAATAACCTGTTTTGAATGTACACCCCATCGCTTGTGGTATATCCCACACGATAGCCATTCATTTTTGCAATGTGAGCGATAAGTCTACTTGTTGTCGTTTTTCCGTTAGTTCCTGTAATAGCAATAATAGGAATTCTACCCGTATCGCCCATCTTAGGGAACAATTTATCAACCACTGGAGCCGCAACATTACGTGGTAACCCAGAGGTTGGAGCCAAGTGCATTCTAAATCCTGGCCCAGCATTGACTTCTAATACGGCCCCTCCAGTTTCGGATAGCGGCTGACTAATATCCGTAGTCATTACATCAATTCCGCAAATATCGAGGTCTATTATCCTAGCAATTCGTTCTGCCATTTCTACATTTTCTGGATGCATGATATCTGTTACATCCTCGGCAGTTCCGCCTGTACTTAAATTGGCTGTATCCTTCAAAATGAGTCGCTCCCCTAATGGAATTACAGAATCCTCCGTATATCCTTTAGCCGCAATTATTGTTCTTGTTAAATCGTTAATGGTAATTTGTGTTAATACATTTTCGTGACCATACCCTCTTCGAGGATCTTCATTCACTTTATCTACAAGTTGCTTAACTGTGGATTTTCCATCTCCAATAACATGGGCAGGGGTTCGTTTTGCCGCCGCTACTAATTTGTAGTTGATAACTAAAATTCTATAGTCTTCCCCTGTAATAAATTTTTCAATGATTACTACATTTGAAACTTCTTTTGCGGCACGAAATGCCACCAAAGCATCTTCATATTTTTTTATGTTGACCGTAATTCCTCTTCCGTGGTTTCCTCCAACGGGTTTTACAACTAAAGGATAACCAACATAATTACACGCTTCTTCAAGGCTACTTTCCCGACGAATAATATCGCCTCGAGGCACCTCGACTTCTGCTTGTTCTAATAAAAATTTGGTATCTTCTTTGTCACACGCTATTTCTACGCCAATACTAGAAGTTTCACTGGTCACAGTGGCTTGAATTCTTTTTTGATTAGCACCGTAGCCCAACTGGCAAAGGGAATACTTATTTAATCGAATCCACGGAATTCCTCTACTGGCAGCTTCCTCAACAATAGAACCTGTACTTGGACCCAACCGTTCGGCCTCACGAAGTTCTCTCATGCGCTGAATGTCGTCTTCTAAATCGTATTCTTTTCCTTCTATTAACGCTTCACAAATGGCTACGGAAGCTTTTGCAGCGTATCTACCAACAGATTCTTCGATATATGAAAACACTACATTATACACTCCTTTTTCTCCATAGTCACGAGTTCTTCCAAAGCCAGTATCCATTCCCGCAAGGGTTTGTATTTCTAGAGCGATGTGTTCTATAATATGGCCCATCCATGTTCCTTCCTCAACCCGTTGGAAAAAACCACCTGGTTCCCCTACCGAACATCGATGACTATACATTGTGGGAAACATTTTTTCAAGCCTTTCTTTAAATCCGTCTATTTTATTTGAGGGTCGCTCCTCCATGTCCTCCAAATCCAATACCATAACGATTAATTTATGGCGACGAACCGACCAATAGTTTGGGCCGCGCATGGCATTTATTTCCCGAATCTTCATATATAAATAATTATTAGTTGATTATTGTCAAAGATTATAAATATATAATTTTTTTACTTCAAAAACGTGTATTTTTGCACGATTGAAATTTATACCATGAAGACAAAAGGAATTCTTATCCCGATTGGGGGAAATGAAGACAAAGGAATTGAACTTAACGAGCAATACACTCTAGAGTTTATAAGTGAGGGCATCCTTTATCATGTGGTAAAGGAGGCTGGTGGTATCTATTCAAATATTGTTGTTATTCCAACGGCTTCGAGTATTCCTGATGAAGTGGGTCAAAATTATTTGGAAGCTTTTGGAAAATTAGGATGCAAGAATGTTCAAATTATGGACATTCGCACTCGCGAGCAATCTGAAGATCCAAAAAATGTTGGAATCATAAAAAAAGCAAATTGTGTCATGTTTTCTGGGGGAAATCAGTCCAACATCACTAGAGAAATAGGAGGCACAAAAATCCACGATTTACTAATTGAAAAATTCCGTAAGGAACATTTTGTTATTGCTGGAACTAGTGCTGGAGCTATGTGTATGTCTCAAGAAATGATTACTGGCGGAAACATTAAAGAAGCATTTACCAAAGGCGCCGTTGGAATGGGGCTAGGGATGGGCTTTATTCCTAATCTTATTATTGATTCTCATTTTATAAGAAGAGGGCGCTTTGGCCGATTGGCTGAAGCCGTTGCACGTCATCCAAAATTAATTGGTGTTGGTTTAGCTGAAGATACAGGACTTATTATCCGGGAAGGAAATACATTCGAGGTAATTGGATCTGGAATGGTTGTATTATTTGACCCCCGTAAAATAAAGCACAACAACGAAAAAATATTGGAGCCCGGAACACCTATGACGCTCACAAATTTAAAAACACATGTGTTAGCAAACGGTGATGTTTTCAATATTAAAGACCGAAAAATTACCGTGCTACCAGTAGACGCACCCTTTGTTTAGTCCTTATAAATAGCTAATCCTGTTTTCCCTTCAGACGTTTTAAATGCTCGGTACATCCCTTCGGTATTAAATGGCATTGCAATATTTCCTTGAGCATCTACAGCGATTAATCCTCCATCGCCTCCTAATTGTAATACTCTATTTTGGATTACCTCTGAAGCAGCTTCCTCCAAGGACAATCCTTTATATTCCATTAAACAAGATACGTCATAAGCTACTACACCTCTTATAAAATATTCACCACTTCCAGTACAACTCACTGCACACGTTTTGTTATTAGCATAGGTTCCAGCGCCTAACATTGGACTATCCCCCACGCGTCCCCACTTTTTATTAGTCATGCCTCCCGTTGATGTTGCTGCAGCCATATTGCCAAAACCGTCGCATGCTACGGCTCCTACTGTTCCAAATTTCCCGTCTTTTTTAACACTATGGTCCAACTGAAATGTCGTACTATCTTTTATTCCTTGCCATTGTTGGTAGCGCACTTCATCGTAAAAATAACTGGGAGGCATCACTTTGTACCCATTCCTATCTGCAAACTGCATGGCGCCTTCTCCCGCTAGAAACACATGGTCACTTTTTTCCATAACATCCCTCGCTAACGAAATAGGGTTCTTAATCCCCGTAATTAGTGAAACCGCACCTCCTTTTAAATTACTCCCATCCATAATGGCGGCATCCATTTCGTGTGTACCCTGGTTGGTAAACACACTCCCCTTTCCTGCATTAAATAGAGGTGTATCTTCTAATTCCTTTACAGCTGTTTCAACGGCATCCAATGAACTTCCACCATTATTCAAAACAGTATATCCAGCTTCTAAAGCTTTCTCCAAGGCACTTTTATATTGAGCTTCTAATTCCGAAGTCATTAATCCTTTCACCAAAGTTCCAGCACCTCCGTGAATAGCAATAGAAAAATTATTTTTCATGGTACGTTTTTAATAGTTCCGAAAAATACAAATTGCCCATGAATTAATTTCTATTCGCCAAAGAAGTTTTGTAGTTTTAGGGTTTCAACCACACATTTTATGTCACAACAAAAAAGACTCTTCCTCGTAGATGCCTATGCTTTAATTTTTAGAGGCTACTACGCTTTCATTAAAAATCCACGAATCAACAGTAAAGGAATGGATACCTCAGCCATTTTGGGGTTTACCAACTCACTTTTAGATGTCATTAAACGTGAACGTCCAGACCACTTAGCGGTTTGTTTTGACAAGGGCGGAAGCGATGTGCGCAATGAACTATTTGAAGCCTATAAAGCCAATCGTGATGAAACCCCTGAGGCTATTAGACTAGCCGTTCCATATATTGAAAAAATACTGAAAGCCATGAATATTCCTATTATGGTGAAAGAAGGTTTTGAAGCCGACGATATTATAGGTACGCTTGCTAAAAAAGCTGAAAAAGAAGGTTACCAAACGTTTATGGTAACACCGGATAAAGATTTTGCACAATTGGTTTCTGAAAATATTTTTATGTACAAACCCAATTCGTTTGGTGGCGGCTATGAAGTTTGGGGAATCCCCGAAGTACAAAAAAAGTTTGAGGTTGAAACGCCAGAACAAGTAATCGATTTTCTTGGAATGATGGGTGACAGTGCCGATAATATTCCCGGACTTCCTGGGGTGGGAGAAAAAACAGCAAAGAAGTTTATTGCCGAATTTGGCTCTATGGAAAACCTTTTGGCTAATACCGATAAGCTGAAAGGAAAAATGAAGGAAAAGGTAGAAGCCTCCAAAGAATTAGGATTGCTTTCAAAAGAATTGGCTAAAATATTATTGGATGTGCCTGTAGAGTTTGATGAAAAGGATTTTGAAATGTGCGACCCAAATATTTCTGGAGTAACTGAAATTTTTGAAGAACTTGAATTTAGAAGATTAACCGATAATTTCCTGAAAACATTTTCAAAAGAAATTCCTGCTACAACCCCCGCCGAAACTAAAGAAGAAACAAAACCACAATCCAAAGCTACTTCAAAATCGGCAGGTGCTGGACAGTTTTCACTTTTTGGAGGGGATGATCAAACTACAGAAGAAAGTCAAGTTTACAGCTCCAGAAATACTTATAAAAGCGTTCCTCACCTTTATCAAACTGTACAACATGGGTTGGGCACAAAACTCTTTATTCAAAATTTATTGAATCAAAAAAGCGTTTGTTTCGATACAGAAACCACAGGGCTAAATCCTTTAACTGCCGAGTTGGTAGGGATTGCCTTTAGCTGGGAAGCTGGCAGCGGATTTTACCTTCCTTTTCCCGAAGCAAGAGAAGAAGCCCAAGAACTTATTGAACAGCTTCGCCCCTTTTTTGAAAGTGAATCCATTCAAAAAATTGGTCAGAATTTAAAATACGACATTAAAGTATTAAAAAAATATGGCGTTTCTGTAAAGGGAAAATTATTCGACACTATGTTGGCACACTATCTTATCAATCCAGATATGCGTCATAATATGGATGTTTTGGCAGAAACCTATTTAAACTACACACCCATTTCTATTGAAGAACTCATCGGTAAAAAAGGAAAAAATCAACTTTCCATGCGCGATGTGCCCATAGAGCAACAAACCGAATATGCTGTTGAAGATGCCGATATTACACTTCAGCTTAAAAATCATTTTGAAACAGAATTAGGCGAGGCCAACACGCAAAAACTTTTCGATGAGATTGAAATTCCCTTGCTTCGTGTTCTAGCAGATATGGAGTTGGAAGGAATAAACCTTGATGAAGGTTTTTTAAAATCTCTTTCGGTTGAGTTGGACAGTGATATTAAGAAGTTGGAAACCGAAATTTATGAAGCTGCGGGAGAAACTTTCAATATTGCATCTCCTAAACAGTTGGGAGAGATTTTATTCGATAAAATGAAGTTAGTCGATAAACCCAAAAAGACTAAAACTGGGCAGTATTCTACAGCCGAAGATGTGCTCTCTTATTTAGCAAAAGACCATAAAATTATTCGAGATATATTAGAATTTAGAGGGCTTTCAAAATTAAAAAGCACCTATGTAGATGCCCTACCGGAACAAGTAGAACCTAGCACCAATCGGGTACATACAGATTATATGCAAACAGTTGCCGCCACAGGCCGCTTGGCAAGCAACAATCCCAATTTGCAGAATATTCCTATTAGAACCGAACGTGGTCGCCAAGTGCGAAAAGCGTTTATCCCAAGAGATAAAGAGTATGTGCTTTTGGCAGCAGATTATAGTCAAATTGAATTACGAATTATTGCCGCTTTAAGCGAGGAAGATACCATGATACAAGCCTTTAAAAATGGCGAAGACATTCACGCCTCGACCGCTTCAAAGGTATTTAATGTTCCTATTAACGAAGTCACTCGCGAACAGCGTAGCAATGCCAAAACGGTAAACTTCGGGATTATTTATGGGGTTTCGGCATTTGGATTAAGTAATCAAACCGATTTAAATAGAACTGAAGCCAAAGACTTAATCGAAGCCTATTATAAGACATATCCAAAGCTTCGGAAATATATGAGCGGGCAAGTGGATTTTGCACGTGAAAACGAATATGTACAAACCGTTTTGGGACGACGTCGCTATTTAAAAGACATTAATAGCCGCAACGCGGTGGTACGTGGAGCTGCTGAAAGAAACGCCGTAAATGCACCCATCCAGGGAAGTGCTGCAGATATTATTAAAATTGCAATGATCAAAATCCATCAAAAATTGGAAGCAGGTAATTTTAAAAGCAAAATGTTGCTTCAGGTTCATGATGAATTAGTCTTTGATGCCTACAAACCCGAACTCGACCAACTAAAAACACTTATTAAAACGGAAATGGAAAACGCCTATCCATTAGCTGTACCATTAGATGTAGACATGGGAATTGGAGAAAACTGGTTGGAAGCGCATTAAATAGCAGAAGGCACCCCATTGCTGGAGTGCCCGCCTCACATTTACAGGTTAAAAATTAATTTAACCCATAAAATACTTTAAAACTTTTCAAATTAACTTAACCATTAACATTAAATCTTTAGGCTTTCTGCTATTCAAGTTAGGGCAAAAAGTGAACCACTTTAAAAGCGATTATTGAAAAATCTAAGTTTAAATGTATTCTAGAATTTTCAATAATTGGAGAATAAAGATTCTCTAGAGGTGGGTATTCGTTATGGTAAGACCTTTCCCCGATGAAATGGAAGGAAGGTTAAAATGTTTTAAACTAAAAAAAGCCGAAAGATATTTTTCGGCTTTTTTAGTTTTATGTAACAAATGGCTATTGTTTCGTATATACAAAGGTAACATCTTCAGTAGTAAAACCGGTACCTCCAGCTTCTTCTACTTCTACAAAAAATCCACTTGGTATAACTATTGTTAAAACAGAACCAGACAATGTTCCTGAAATAGTTTCTCCACTTTCTGTTATACTAATTGTATTACCACTTTGTGTCCAACTAAACGTGTTGGTTTCTGTTTCCTGTACACAAGTAACTGAGTACTCATATTCTGTTGTGGAACCTGCAACGAGCTCTAATGTGATATCTGCATAAGATCTATTGGTGGCAGTTCCCGATCCATTTCCATTAAATAAAACAGTTTCATTTTGATAACAATTGGTTTCACTCATTACATTATTACTAGCGGTTCCGTCTTCATTAAAATCGAATCCAGTTTCTGTAGTAAAAGAGGTAAGTTTCCAAGTTCCTTCTAAAGAAGTTCCAGAATCACCATCATCATCCTTTTTGCAACTAAAAAGCAAGCTTGCTATTAGTAGTGTAAATACAATTTTTTTCATTTTTATTATGTTAATTTATTAAGAGTGCAAAGCAACACATAATTACTTTAAAAACTCAAAATAGAATCATAATGTTTACAATACAAATCGATAGGTAGCTTTAATTAAAAAAGTGTTCTGTGGGCGTTGACTTAAAAGTTGATTATCAATAATAGTATTAAAATTGTTATTTGGATCGCCAATGCCAGTGATGCCTTGCGACCAGACTAAAAATATTTCGGAACCCGGAATATATTCCCATCGCACAACTAAATTTGATCGAAACTGTACAAATGAAAAGTTTGGGTCTCCAAAAGAATAATCGGTAGTACCATCTTTATCTTCATCTACATTGTAAACCCCCTCCTCAAACGAAATTTGATTATTATCATACCAAGTAACTCGATCGTTTAAATCTTCTGCAATGGGGTTATTTACGTAATTAAAGTTGGAGTACTTCGCGTTAAATATAAAGGGTTGCCCGTAATATTGAATGGTTAAATTAGGGTTGATATTATAGTTAACTCTTAGCGTGGTACTTAAAGATTCATTATCAATTTTCCCTAATACATACCGAGGCGTTCCGTTGAAAGACCTTTCAGTTACGTATTGCGTTTTATTTGGGTTCTGCTCGTACTCTGTAATAAGTGATAAACTTAGTGTGTTTAATGGTTGGTAAAAGAACCTTAATACATATCGCTGAAGCCCAAAATTTTGTTGTTGCGACCAAGAATTTACATGGCCCACGTGCATATTAAATTTCTTTCGACCATCAGTACCAGCAAACAAATAGAAATAATTTTCGTCGCCCCATCGCCACCTTGGTCCTCCTCGTAATACAGTGTTGCTAAAAATTCTTGGTTTATGGGCCGCTCCACCTTCGGTCCACCAATTGTTTTTCCAATTTACATATCCATTTAATTCATATTGAATTCGGTTATAGTTTCCTTCAAAATCGAAGGACGTAAATTGGTTTAAGCCAATATTTGCTTGTCGAAACCAGCTAGTTGGGGTATTCCAAAACCGTCGTACATTTGCATATTGTCTTATTTCATCTGCTTGACGCAAAAATCCTAAATCGTTCAACTCTAATTCTGGTGAGCGCCAATTGCCTCCAAAATTATACCTCCAGTTTCCTCCACTTCCCTTTCCAATTTCAAATCGCCCTCCAGTTCCAGTAAGTGATGTCTTGTTAGGGTCCACCTCAACATGACTTGCATCTACTCGTTGAAAAAGGTGGGTTAATGAATATTGTGTGTTAGTAATAGCTTCGGCAGAACCACGTACATTACTAATAACACTACTTCCTTCTACATAATATTTTCGGTCTTTCCAGTTATGCTGAAAATCTAACCCGCCCGAATAGGCATGACTATGTAAAAACTGAAGATTATCTGCCATATTTCTTGTAGTGGCTGTAAAAATTCCTCCTATATAACTATTCCTATCATTAAAATCTTTTTGTACTCTTCCCACAAAGTAGTTGGTTAAAGGCTCTACCAAAACTTCATCTTCATTTCCTTCTTCATCAACAAAGTCTGCATATTCATTGGCAGTTACACTTTCCAATATGCCCAATGTCCATCCATCTTTTGTTTTTCCGCTTAATTTGGCAGCTCCCAAAATGGTTGTATTGATAGGGTCGTCTGCAAATTCTGCACCTTCACCATAAGCTGAACCTTGAGGGGTTCTACCTATTCTTCTAGAAAAGAACAAATTGTCCTGATTTCCAGCGAAATTATAATCGAATATATTCTTGTTCTCCACAAAGAAGGGTCTTCGTTCCTGAAAGAAAATCTCAAACCCATCTAGTGCAATTGCTCCTGGATCTGCATCTACCTGTCCAAAGTCCGGATTGATCGTTAAATCGACAGTTAAATCATTGGTAACTCCAATCTTCGCGTCTAATCCCCCCGTTAATTTGGTGTCGCTCCCATCTCTATATGGATTTCCAGTTTCGGCTTCATAGGTATCTAACTGAGCCACCGTATACGGCTGAATTTCCAACTGTTTTTGAGGTTTTAATCCTATTAAACCTCGCAATTCTCCAAACTCACTTACCCACCCTGGAGGGTTAGCAGCCACCGGTTGCCAAAGAGAGCGTTCTTCATTTTTAAAATAGCGTCGTGTAGATTGAAGCCCCCAAACTTGTTCTTCGTTGTTACCAAAACGAAGTTGGCTTAATGGAATTCGAATTTCGGCGGTCCAGCCTTCCGTGTCAATTTGTGTATCTACATACCAAATAGGGTTCCAACTGGAATCCCAATTATTTCCATTATTAGAAATAAATTCATCTCCCTTAACTCCAGAGGCTGAGATAGTAAAGGAAAACCCTGTACGGTCATCGTTATAACTGTCAATATTTATTTCTACCCAGTCTCCCGGAAAATCATCCCGTCGTCCCATTCTTCTTTCGATGGTTGATGGATCTTTTTCATAGCATTTAAACGCTACATAGAGATTTTTATCATCGTAAGCTATCTTAAGTTTGGTCTGTTCTGTAGGCGCAGTGCCCACATCTGGTTCAAACTCAACATAGTCTGAAGACCATTCCACAACATTCCAAGCTTCTTCATCTATCTTTCCATCTATGGTAATTTCTCCTTTACCAACAATGGAAGCCGTAGTATAGACTCTTTTTTCATATTGTTTTTGATTTATTTCTGAAGCTTCTTCTTGGGAGAATGAAAGACTAGAAATAAGAATTGCGATGGGCATAAATGCCCTTTTCTGGAAAGACATATTGGCTAGTTTTGATTTGATTGATGATATAATAGACTTAAAGTACGTTTGAATGTGACAGTTAAATGGAATTATTAAGAGAATTTTAACTTTTTTAACGTACTTCAAAAAAAATATATGCCTGTTTGTTTTTCAAATAAATAGCATTACATTTGCACCCCTCTTAGAGAGGATTATCAATGATTTATTAACTATTGACAAAAAACTAAATGGATACATTAAGTTACAAAACAGTGTCTGCTAACAAAAATACCGTTAACAAAGAATGGGTATTGGTAGATGCGGACGGCCAGGCATTGGGTCGTCTTGCCAGCGAAGTGGCTAAGTTACTTCGTGGAAAACACAAGCCAAATTTTACTCCTCATGTAGATTGTGGAGATAATGTAGTAGTAACTAACGCTGCTAAAATTAATTTAACTGGTAAAAAATGGGATGCTAAATCCTATGTTCGTCACACAGGATATCCTGGAGGACAACGTACATTAACTGCTAAGGAAATGTATACAAAAGATCCAGCGAGATTGGTTGAAAAAGCTGTAAAAGGAATGTTGCCTAAAAATAAATTAGGTGCAGCACTTTTCAGAAACCTAAAAGTGTATGTAGGTGCGGAGCATGATCAAGAAGCTCAAAAACCTAAAGTAATTAACCTTAACGATACTAAGTAATGGAGACAATACACAAAATAGGAAGAAGAAAAACTGCCGTGGCTCGTATTTACCTTACTAAAGGAAAAGGTAAAATTACTATTAACAACCGCGAATTAGATAATTATTTTACTACCCCAACATTACGTTACAAAGTGCAACAGCCTTTAATGTTAACAGATAACGAAAAGGCGTTCGACATTAAAGTAAATGTTTTTGGCGGTGGTATTACTGGACAAGCCGAGGCTGTTCGTTTGGCAATTTCACGTGCAATGTGTGAAATTAATGAAGAACACAGATTGGTTCTTAAGCCAGAAGGGTTACTTACAAGAGACCCAAGAATGGTAGAACGTAAGAAATTCGGTCAGAAGAAAGCTCGTAAGAAATTCCAGTTCTCTAAACGTTAATATACCCAACAAGATTGGATATCTCTTCCCGAGATATCCAATCTTGTTACTAAGTTCATATTTTTATTATTAATTAAGCTGTTAGTCCCACTCTGCCGGGTGAGACAATTAGTTTAGCATCTAAATCAAGTCTGCATTGCAGAAAGATTGCTATCTATTTATTACAGAACGTAAACTAAAAACAAAATGGCAAACAACAATCAAGTCAAAGAATTACTTGACGCTGGTGTACACTTTGGACACCTTACTCGCAAATGGAATCCTAACATGGCCCCATATATCTATATGGAGCGTAACGGAATCCACATTATCAATCTTTACAAAACAGCTGCAAAACTAGAAGAGGCTAACGAAGCCCTTAAGAAAATTGCTGCAAGTGGACGTAAAGTACTTTTCGTAGCTACAAAAAAACAAGCAAAAGACATCGTTGCAGAAAAAGCAAAGAATGCCAACATGCCTTACATCACAGAAAGATGGCCAGGTGGAATGTTAACCAATTTCGTAACTATCCGTAAAGCAGTTAAGAAAATGGCTTCTATTGATAGAATGAAGCAGGACGGAACCTTCAACACACTTTCTAAAAAAGAAAGATTAGCAGTAGATCGTCTTCGTGCAAAATTGGAAAAAAACTTAGGGTCAATTAGTGACATGAGTCGTCTTCCAGGGGCTCTATTTATTGTAGACACTACTCGTGAGCATATTGCTGTAAAAGAAGCTCAAAAGTTAAATATTCCAATTTTTGCTATGGTGGATACCAATAGTGACCCTCGTCCAATTGATTATGTAATCCCATCTAACGATGATGCTTCAAAATCTATCGAGAATATTATTGGAAGTGTAACCGCAGCAATTTCTGAAGGATTAGCAGAAAGGAAATCTGGGAAATCTGAAGATGATGATGCCGAGCCAAAAGCAGCAGTTAAGAAAACTGCAAGAAAAAGAGCCTCAGTAGCATCCTCTGCTAGCAGCGAAGAAGAATAACTAAAATTATAAAATTCACTTTGTTTTTTGAGAAATCAAAAGACCTATAAAAAATAAAAAACTTGAAAACGATGGTAAAAATAACCGCCGCACAGGTAAACGAATTAAGACAAAAAACCGGAGCCGGTATGATGGATTGTAAAAAGGCATTGGTTGAAGCCGAAGGCGACTTCGACAAAGCCATTGAAATCCTTCGTAAAAAAGGTCAAAAAATTGCTGAAAAAAGAGCCGATAGAGATTCTAGTGAAGGTGCTGTAATTGCAAAAGTGAACGACGCTGCTACTAAAGGAGTGATTGTTTCATTAAACTGTGAAACAGATTTTGTATCTAAAAATGACTCTTATGTGGAGATGGCTCACAAAATGGCAGAAGTAGCTTTAAACACTTCAACTATGGAAGAGTTTCTTGCGGCAGAATATGAAAACGGAATGACAGTTCAGGAAAAATTGACTGAGCAAACGGGTGTTATTGGTGAAAAAATCGAAATTGGTGGTTACAAGACTTTGGAAGCTCCTTTTGTAGGTTCTTATATTCACGGAAACAAAATTGGTGCTTTAGTGGGCCTTTCAAAAGCATTTGATGGTGCTGCCGAAGTTGCTAAAAATGTTTCTATGCAAGTAGCATCTATGGGTGCAACAACGCTTTCTTACAAAGATTTCGATCCAGAATTTGTTGCTTCAGAAACTGAAGCACGTATTGCAGTCATTGAAAAGGAAAATATTGAATTAGGAAGATTAGGAAAAACCCTAAAAAACGTTCCTAAATATATTTCTAGAGCACAATTAACCGATGCTGTAATTGCCGAAGCTGAAGAAGCTATTAAAGCTGAATTGAAAGCCGAAGGAAAACCAGAACAAATTTGGGATAAAATTCTTCCAGGAAAATTGGAGCGTTTTATTGCTGATAACACAACCCTTGACCAAGAAAAGTGTTTGTTAGACCAAAACTTTATAATGGACGAAAAACAATCTGTAGCACAATACGTTGCTAGCAAAGGAGATGTTTCCATAGTTAATTTTGAAAGAGTTTCTTTAACTCAGTAAAAAGAACTCCTTCTATAATTTTAAACCGCTTTGAAAAATTTGATTCAAAGCGGTTTTTATTTTGCCCCAATTCATCATTATTTTTATTTATTTTTGCCATACTAATAAACCTTTAGGTGGCATCGAAACTATAGATTTTAAATCAAGTTTATTGTTTTTGATACCATTGACAGAATAATTTAACTCTCGCTTAGCGAGTAAATTACCACTATGCAATACAAAAGAATCTTACTTAAACTCTCTGGAGAAGCCTTAATGGGACAGCAACAATATGGCATTGACCCAATTAGACTTCAGGAATATGCCAGTGAAATAAAACAAATTGTAGAAAAAGGAGTTCAAGTTGCCATTGTTATTGGGGGAGGAAACATCTTTAGAGGTGTTTCTGGCGTGAGTGGAGGAATGGATCGTGTTCAAGGAGACCATATGGGAATGTTAGCGACGGTTATTAACGGCCTTGCTTTGCAGAGCGCCCTAGAAAATGACGGAGTACAAACGAGACTTCAAAGTGCCATTAAAATGGATGAAGTTGCTGAACCCTTTATACGAAGGAGAGCCGTTCGTCATCTCGAAAAAGGACGCGTGGTCATTTTTGGTGGTGGTACTGGAAATCCATACTTTACAACAGATTCTGCCGCAGTACTGCGCGCCATTGAAGTGGAAGCAGATGTTATTTTAAAAGGAACTCGTGTAGATGGAATTTACACAAGCGATCCAGAAAAAGATGTGAATGCAACTAAATTCGATTTTATTACATTTGATGATGTTCTAAGAAAAGGTTTAAAAGTGATGGATACAACTGCATTTACATTAAGCCAAGAAAACGAACTCCCTATTATTGTATTTGATATGAATACCAAAGGAAACTTATTAAAAGTAGTTTCTGGAGAAAATGTAGGAACAAAGGTTAATTTATAATTTGGTCTAATTTTTGCCAAAACGATTAAAAAAATTAAAATGGAAGACGAAATTCAGTTTATACTTGACAGCACCGAGGAAGCTATGAAAAATGCCTTGGTGCACCTCGAAAAAAAATTAGTTACCATAAGAGCTGGAAAAGCTTCACCAGCGATGCTAAGTGGTGTAATGGTAGATTATTATGGTACTCCGACCCCACTTAATCAAGTTGCCAATGTAAATACTCCAGACGGAATGACTTTAACTATTCAGCCATGGGAAAAAGCACTTATTCCTGAAATTGAAAAAGGAATACAAATTGCCAATCTTGGTTTTAACCCCATGAATAATGGAGAAAGCGTGATTATTAACGTACCACCTCTTACCGAAGAGCGAAGAAGAGAATTAGCCAAACAAGCGAAGGCTGAAGCCGAAGATTCTAAAATTGGGGTTCGAAACGATCGAAAAAATGCTAATAACGATATTAAAAAATTGGATATTTCTGAAGATTTAAAGAAAAATCTAGAAGACGATATACAGAGTATGACCGATGAACACATCAAAAAAATTGATGCCATTTTAGCTAAAAAAGAAGCAGAAATAATGAAAGTCTAAAAGGGTAAACATTGTTACTTAAAACGTTTAAAAAGAGTGGTGTAATTACCACTCTTTTTTTTCAAAATAATAACATATTGATTCCTTTGGAATCCTTTGTATTTTAATACCTTTGCCCCAATTTTAAGCATCCTTTTTTGAACAAACTATTCAGTATCGGGTTTTGGAGTGCGGTTGCTCGTTTTATACTTCGCAATAGAACGCTCATTATTATTTTCATTGCAGCAATGACTGTTTTCTTTGCGATGCAATGGAAAAACATGAGGTTTACCTATACTGAAGCGAACCTACTTCCAGATGACCACAAATACAATGAGGAGTATCAAGAGTTTTTAGATAAATTTGGAGAAGAAGGCAACCTTATCATTATAGGGATTAAAGATTCTACCCTCTTTACCCCTGATAATTTTAAAGCCTGGACAAAGCTTTCAAAAGACCTTTCAGAATATAAAGAAGTAGAACTTTCACTATCTATTGGAGACCTTCAGAAATTAGAAAAAAGAGAAGATACAGCTGCATTTCAGTTAGTCCCCTTTATAAATGATTCTGTTTTAGATTCTGAAAAACTGGAACGCTACCGCTATGAGCTTTTCAACAAATTACCCTTCTATGAGGGCTTGGTATATAGTCCAAATAAAGAATCGGTTCGGACGGCAGTCTATTTAAAAAAGGATATTGTGAATACTCCTGCCCGAAGGGATTTCATCATTAATGACTTAATCCCGCTCATTGATGCTTTTGAATTTGAGACAGGCATCAAGGTGTACACTTCAGGAATGCCCTATATTCGAACCCTTAATTCGCAAAATATTATAGATGAAATAAGGTGGTTTATTGGTGCCGCATTATTAGTTACCTCCCTAATATTTTTCTTCTTTTTTAGATCTTTTAGAGCCACCTTTATTTCAACACTTGTTGTAATTATTGGGGTCATGTGGTCATTTGGAGTATTGGGTTTATTGCATTATGAAATTACGGTACTAACAGCTTTAATTCCGCCACTTATAATTGTTATTGGTATTCCTAATTGTATTTTCTTAATCAATAAATACCAGCAGGAGATTAAACTCCATGGAAATCAGGCAAAATCGTTACAAAGGGTCATTGCTAAAATTGGAAATGCAACTTTAATGACCAATGTAACAACAGCTTCAGGATTTGCTACTTTTATTTTAACCCAAAGTAAGCTTTTAAAAGAGTTTGGTACGGTAGCTTCCATTAATATTCTTGCCATTTTTCTTTTAAGTCTATTTATCATTCCCATTGCTTATAGCTATATGGCTATACCTAAATACAAGCATCTAAAACACCTTAATAAGCGTTGGATTGGAAGGTTTGTTTCTTGGATGGAACGTATGGTAAGAGAGCACCGAATTGCCATTTATATAACAACCATCGTATTACTTTGTACAAGTATTATAGGCATTTACAACATTAAGTTATCTGGTAGTCTTATTGAAGATATGCCTAAAAACAAGCCCTTCTTTCAGGACATTAAATTTTTTGAGAAAGAGTATGAAGGTATTATGCCTCTTGAAATTTTGGTGGATACTAAGCGTAAAAAAGGGGTTATGAACTTGGCTACACTAAAACGTATGGATGAACTTCAGAATTATATGGAGGAAATTCCAGAGTTATCTACGACGCTTTCTGTAGTTCAGCTGGTTAAATATTCGAAGCAAGCCTATTACAATAACAATCCAGAGTATTACCAATTACCAAATAGCCAAGAAAGAACATTTATTCTTTCCTACGCGAAGAGTAGTACCAACGATACAAATTTATTATCAAGCTATGTTGATTCTACGGGACAATATGCTCGTATCACCACCTTTATGAAGGATACGCAAACAGAGCGTTTTGATAGGATTGAAGAGGACATTCGTAGTCAAATTGAAAAAATATTCCCGAGTGATCGATATAATGTTTCCATTACTGGAAAAGCTTTTGTGTTTGAAAAAGGAACAAAATATTTAGTTAATAATCTTTTACTCTCCCTTTCCTTAGCCATCTTTTTAATCGCATTATTTATGGCTTGGATGTTTAGAAGTTTTAGAATGATTTTGGTGTCACTTATCCCCAACTTATTGCCATTGCTTATTACCGCTGGCCTTATGGGATTCTTAGGGGTTCCAATAAAGCCTTCTACGATTTTAGTATTTAGTATTGCATTCGGGATATCGGTAGATGATACCATTCACTTTTTAGCAAAATACCGCCAAGAATTAATAGCAAACCATTGGAAAATTAAAAAATCGGTTTATGCGGCATTGCGTGAAACAGGGGTGAGTATGTTCTATACCTCTATTGTTTTATTCTTTGGGTTTTCTGTGTTTACGATTTCAAGTTTTGGTGGTACTGTTGCGTTAGGCGCCTTAGTTTCGGCAACCTTATTATTTGCCATGCTGGCTAACTTATTATTATTACCCTCATTATTACTCTCATTAGAACGAAGTATCGCTAATAAACAAACCTTTAGAAAGCCAACAATCCAGATTCTTCCAAGTTCTGACGAAGAAGTTGAAGAAATTGAAAAAGAGGAACAAGAAAACACAAATGCGTAATTTTTAAAAAACAGAAAAAAAGTATCTTTACGCCTTCAAAATTAGGAAGCATGCATAGAAAAGAAATTAAAGAAATATTACAAAGTAAGCCTTCACCAAACTCCATTTCGGTGTCGGGTTGGGTGCGTTCTTTTAGAAGCAATCGGTTTATCGCATTAAATGATGGCTCTACCATCAAAAACTTGCAGTGCGTAGTTGATTTTGAAAATTTTGACGAAGCTATTCTAAATAAAATTACCGTAGGTGCTGCCATTAGGGTAGAAGGAACATTGGTCGAAAGTCAAGGTCAAGGTCAAAATGTAGAAATTCAAACCTCAAAAGTTGAAATATTAGGCGAAGCAGACCCCGATGAAGTTTCACTAACGATTTTACAACCAAAACGTCATACGCTTGAAAAGTTAAGGGAGCAAGCCCATTTGCGTGTACGCACCAATACCTTTGGAGCGGTGATGCGACTTCGTTCTAAATTGGCATTTGCTATCCATGAATACTTTCAAAAAAACGGTTTCAACTATATGCACACTCCTATTATTACAGGAAGTGATGCCGAAGGAGCCGGTGAGATGTTTCGGGTAACAAATTTAGACCCCAAAAATCCACCTTTACATGAGGACGGTTCTATAAATTACAAGGAGGATTTTTTCGAAAAGGAAACAAACCTAACGGTAAGTGGTCAATTAGAAGCCGAGACATACGCTATGGGCTTAGGTAAAGTGTATACATTTGGACCCACATTTCGTGCTGAAAACTCCAATACATCGCGCCATTTAGCTGAATTTTGGATGATTGAGCCTGAGGTTGCTTTTAACGATTTGGATGCCAATATGGACCTTGCTGAAGATTTTATTAAGTATGTCATTCAATATGCATTGGATCACTGTCAAGAAGATTTGGAGTTTCTAGAAGAGCGACTACTTACTGAAGAAAAAAATAAGCCTCAGGCCGAAAGAAGCGAAATGAAATTAACCGATAAGCTTCGGTTTGTGTTAGAGAATAATTTTGTTCGAATTACATATACTGAGGCTATTGATATTCTTAAAAACAGTAAAGAAAACAAAAAGAAGAAATTCAAATACCTTATTGAAGAATGGGGCGCTGATTTGCAAAGTGAACATGAACGCTTTTTAGTAGAAAAGCACTTTAAATGCCCCGTTATATTATTCGATTATCCTGCCAAAATAAAGGCCTTTTATATGCGTTTAAATGATGCGGATGAAAAGGGGAGAGAAACCGTTAGAGCCATGGATGTTTTGTTTCCAGGAATCGGTGAAATTGTTGGGGGTTCACAGAGAGAAGAACGGTATGACGTGTTGAAAAAGAAGATGGAAGTGATGGGCATTCCAGAAGAAGAATTGTATTGGTATTTAGATTTACGAAAATTTGGAACCTGCGTCCACAGTGGATTTGGACTAGGATTTGAGAGGCTGGTATTATTTGTTACGGGAATGGGAAATATTAGAGATGTTATACCTTATCCAAGAACCCCAGGTAATGCTTCCTTTTAATTATACAAAACCAGAGATATTAAATCCAGTTCCGTAGTTTCGTTGCTGGATTTTTTTTATTTTTATAGAAAGGTCAATTATTTTATGTTAAAACAACAACTTAATTTTAAGTTATCACAAAAGTTATCTCCTCAACAAATCCAGTTGATGAAGTTAATTCAATTGCCAACACAAGCCTTTGAACAACGCATCTCACAGGAATTGGAGGAAAACCCTGCCTTAGAAGGAGGAAAAGATGAGAAAGATACCTTAGAAAATGACGAGTTTGACAATGATGAGTTTGACGATTATGATGATGGTAACGAAGTTATTGAAACCGACATAAATGTAGATGATTATTTGAGTGATGACGAAACTCCAAGTTATAAACTCTCAGCTAATAACTACAGTGCAGATGATGAAGAAAAAGAAACTCCGTTTGCTTCGGGTACCTCATTTAATCAATATCTTTTACAACAATTAAACACCTACAGGCTTGATGACGAAGCATTTGAAATAGCGCAGTTTTTAATTGGAAGCGTTGATGAGAGTGGTTATATAAGAAGAGATATCGAAGATATTGTAGATGACTTAGCTTTTACTCAAAATATTTACACCTCCAAAGAACGCATTGAAAAAGTGTTAGGTATTGTCCAAGAATTGGATCCCGCAGGAGTGGGCGCAAGAAATCTTCAAGAATGTTTATTAATTCAGTTAAAAAGGAAAGAAGAAGAACCTTCGGTTCAACTTGCCACAAAAATCATTGAAACTGCTTTTGATCAATTCACAAAAAAGCATTACAAAAAATTAATTTCAAAATTCGACATTTCCGAAGACCAACTTCGCGAAGCCATCCATGAAATTGAAGGGCTCAATCCAAAACCGGGGGGTGCCTATTCGGGAAACACTAGAATTATTGAACATATTGTTCCAGATTTTGCTATTAAAATAATTGAAGGTGAACTCGATCTTACTTTAAATGGTAGAAATGCGCCAGAACTACATGTCTCTAGAGATTATAGTGACATGTTAAAAGGCTATAAAGAATCCAAAGAGAAATCAAAATCTCAAAAGGATGCGGTCATGTTTATTAAGCAAAAACTCGACGCTGCAAAGTGGTTTATTGATGCAATAAAACAACGGCAACAGACACTCTACGTTACTATGAATGCCATTATGCATTATCAAAAGGAGTATTTTTTATCAGGCGATGAACGCAGGTTAAAACCTATGATTTTAAAAGATATTGCCGATAAAATTAATATGGATGTTTCTACGGTTTCTCGTGTGGCAAATAGTAAATATGTTGATACTCCCTATGGAACAAAGCTCATAAAAGACTTTTTTAGTGAATCGATGAAGAATGATCAAGGCGAAGATGTTTCTACAAAAGAAATCAAGAAAATTCTTGAAATGACCATAGCCGAAGAAAACAAGAGAAAGCCTCTAACAGACGATAAATTGGCAAAAATTCTAAAAGAGAAGGGCTATCCTATCGCAAGAAGAACCATAGCAAAATATAGAGAACAACTGGATTTACCAGTGGCCAGACTTCGAAAAGAAATTTAATGAACCATTTTCTTAGATTAGGAGCGTATGTGCTGCATCCATTGCTAATGCCTTTTTTAGGCGCAGCAATTTATTATATAATTACACCTAGGTACGTAGAAACAGAAACTATAGGCAATAAACTATTAGCTATTGCTATCATTACCGTATTTGTACCTATAGTTACCTACTTTTTACTTCGGAACTTAAAACTTGTTAAGTCGATAAAACTCGAAGAAGTTGGAGAACGAAAAATCCCGTTAATGCTTCAATGCGTCCTCATATTTTTAATAATAAAAATGGTGTTTGACGCTTATATTACACCAGAACTTTATTTCTTTTTTGTAGGCGTATTGTTTTCAACATTTGCTGCATTATTCTTAGTCGTTTTTAAAATTAAAGCAAGTTTACACCAAATGGGGATTGCTGGACTCACCTTTTTTGTCATAGCATTGAGTATTCATTTTAAAATAAATATGCTATTTTGGATTGGTGCATTAATCTTTGCCAATGGGTGGGTAGCATCCTCGAGACTACACACCAATTCACATACCAAAATAGAGCTTATTTTAGGTTTTTTTTTAGGTGTAATACCTCAACTACTTATGCTAAATTTTTGGTTATAGGATATAGAAGATGATTCCTATTTTAAGTGGATTAAAAGAAATACTTTCGTTAGTATCCTCTATAGTAGCATTCTTAAAGAAAGGAAGAATACTATAATTAGCATAGAAGTTAAATGTCCCATAACCAAAAGCCAATGTCGCTCCCAAACTTAATTTTTGAAATTCAGGAATCTTAGTTTGCGAAACCGTATTATCAGTTTGTTTAAACTGCGATCGATACCAATAGGTATAACCCGGCTTTACACCTGCATATACTCTCCAAAATTTATAAACAGTTGGTGTTGAGGTTCTCCATCTAATTTCAAAAGGCAATTCTATGGAAGCCGTCCTAAAAACATTTGAAGTATAATCTACAGAGTCATCCAAAATACTAAAAAGGGTATTTTCGGATGAATCTTCTCCTATAAAAAGATTTTGCCCATATTGGTCAAAACTAAGACCAATCCCTATTGCAATAGCAACATTACGTTGTTCGTTAATAGGCATATCTCTTAAAAATCCAAAGTGAATTCCACCAGAGACACCCTTAAAATTAAATCCACTTGGTGTTTTTGTAACCATATTGTAGGTCACACCCGCATAAAACTGATCTTCTCTGTATTTAGAATCCACGATACTATCCTTTATAATATCCTGTGAATATAAACTGAAGGAAAGGACCCCAAAGAGAAAATAAAGAAGTATCGTTTTACTATCCTGCATATTGTAAATATAATTAATTACGTTCCAAATAATGTCATAAAAAAACGCCTTACTCTATATTAAAGTGTAAGGCGTTTTAATAAATTATTTAATTTATTAATTTTCCAATTGATTTCCTGGAGTAGTTATGTAAATTAACTTTAACAAATTTAAATCTCTAAGTTCTTGTTTAATGTCCGTAACCAAACCGGTATTGGTTTCTTCATCAACTTTAAGCGCAACCATTACCTTATCTTGAAGTTCTGGGCGTAGTTTTCTTCTTAATTCTTCTAAAGCAAATTTAATGTTTGAAACATCGGTAAATTTATCTCCAATTTGAATTTTAGCCTCTTTCCCGAACTTTTCATATCCAGCACCAGGTTTACCTGCATAAATAAATACAGATCTGTCCTTCTTTAGTTTTTCTACTTGATCTCCCTTTGGAAGCTTTTGTTGCACCAAAAGTTGGCTATCCCTTAATACGGTAACAACCATAAAGAAAAACAGTAACATAAACACAATATCTGGCAATGATGCAGTATTTACTGCAGGGATTTCGCCGCTTTTTTTCTTTTTAAATTTTGACATTTCTTACAATTTTAAGATCCAGATTTTTTGGGTTCTGCTTCTGAAAGTTTTAGAGGAATTAAATCTTGAACCGTTTGAAGCTTTTCTTGAATCGACTCCACTCGCTTTTCATCTGTAATATCCCCTTCATCAATCGCCTTTTTCATTTGAGTATACTTCCAACCATATAAACGCTCAGATTCTCTATCTCTTAAAAAATTATAGGCAGCCACTAATTCATTTTGAACTGCTATATACATTTTATAGGAGGTTAATCTATCATTCTGAACAGATATAACAGCTTTATCTGGATTATCTGAAGATTCTGGAGATCTCTTTCCTTTGCAAAAATTACAAAACTCTGGTGATCCAGAGGGCGCGCCCCCATTATCGATAAATTCGATCGCGGCTTGACGCAAATCTTTTAAATCCATTAATTCTTCTTCTACAAGAAGTTGATCATGCTTATTCACATTAACTATAAAGAGATTCTTCTGCTTTATAATTACATCTGGAGTATCCTCTATTTTTGGAGGCAATTGTCTAGCAATCCCTTTATCTTTTTCAATGGTTGTAGTAACCAAGAAAAAAATAAGTAGTAGGAATGCTATGTCTGCCATAGATCCTGCATTAACTTCGGGTGATGCTCTTCTTGCCATTATTTAGTTACTCTTTTAAGTCCGCTTAAAATCATGGCTCCAATAGCCAAAACACCTAAAATGTAAAACGTATTTAATCCTGCTCCAACCCATTTTGAGGTTGTTTCAGTTACATTTTCGGTTATTATTAAATCTTCCGGTAAGCCTTCTAAACTTCCACTAGACATAACATATCCTATGATTGCTATGGCCAAAAAAGCACCTACTGTGATAAGTGTTTTCTTGATATCTCCAGCAAAAACCCCCTTAAGAACAAATACAAGCACAAATGCTAGAACTAAACCTAAGATAATATAGGATGTATATAAGGCTCCATTTACAGATCCAGCACTCTCTCCAGCTTCAATAGCTGCATCTCCAGCGCTAAGAATCATAACGAAAAATATGATTCCAACAACGCTTAAGATAAGTGCTAAAATTTTAATTATTTTATGTAATCCCATGGTATGGTACGATTTTAATTATTTTTTGTTTTTGTAATCTACAAGCATATCTATTAGAGTAATAGATGCGTCTTCCATGTTATTTACAATACTATCAATTTTGGCTACAATATAGTTGTAGAAAATTTGAAGAATAATCGCCACGATCAAACCAAATACTGTAGTTAAAAGTGCTACTTTAATACCTCCAGCTACTAAAGATGGGTTCATATCTCCAGCTGCTTGAATTTTATCAAATGCTTGAATCATCCCAATTACAGTTCCCATGAAACCAAGCATAGGTGCTAATGCAATAAATAATGAAATCCAAGATACATTCTTTTCTAATTGTCCCATTTGTACTCCTCCATAAGATACCACAGCTTTTTCGGCTGCATCGATACTCTCATCTGCACGATCAAGACCTTGATAGTAGATGGAAGCTACTGGGCCTTTTGTATTTCTACAAACTTCCTTAGCTGCTTCAACACCACCACTATTAAGGGCGTCTTCAACGCTGCTTGCAAGTTTTGAAGTGTTCGTTGTAGAAAGATTTAAATAAATAATTCTTTCGATAGCAATAGCTAATCCAAGAATTAAACAAAGAAGTACAATCCCCATAAATCCAGGACCTCCTTCAATGAAACGTTGCTTGAGCTCTTGATGAAACCCTTTGGATTCTGTTGCCGTTGAGGCTTCTTCCTCTTGAATAATAGTTACGGTAGCCGCTGAAGACAAAGATTGTACACTTGTTGGTAAAGATTGTACAGCGGTTGCGTTTACGTTGCTAGTGCCTGCAAAAACCATTGCGGCAATTGCTAGAATAGAAAATAATTTTTTCATTGCTATCGACTTAAAGTTTGTTTTTAGTTAAAGGTTTAAAGATATAAAATTATTTAGTTAATCTGCAACAATTAATTTGCGCAGTCTTAATTATAGTCTTGTTTTATAAAATGGTTGCCCTATTTTTTACTTTTATAACCAAGATTATAATTTTGCAGAGAGGAAGGGATTCGAACCCTCGATACGCTTTTGGCGTATACACACTTTCCAGGCGTGCGCCTTCGACCACTCGGCCACCTCTCTAAATTCCTTTTCCCAAAGGGAGGGCAAATAACAAAAAAAATAATACTTAGGGAAATTTTTTAGCGGGTTATTTAATCCATTTCTCCACAGAGTGACTTTTCAAATAAAGTTTTAAATTCTGAAGGCTTTACACTTTCTCCTAATAGCAACATCATTTTTCCTAATGCCGCCTCGGTTGTGATGTCCTTACCAGAGATAACACCAATCTTTTTTAAATGTGTGCTTGTTTCATAAAGTCCCATTGCCACACTTCCTCCGGAGCATTGCGTTACATTTACAACAGGAATACCTTTTGAAATAATTTTTGACAATGCATTTGTTAACCAAGATTCATTGGTTACGTTTCCACTTCCAAAGGATTCTAATATTACTCCTTTCAGCTCCTTCCACGAAAGTAAATGAGTTAAGGTGTCTTCATTTAACCCTGGAAACATTTTTATTAATAAAATCTGTGTTTCCATTTTTATGTGAACTTTCAACTCCTTATTACTTTTTAACTTCAACAAAGCGTGGTCGTTAAAAACAAGATGCACTCCACTTTCGGCTAAAGGCGGGTAATTTAAAGAAGCGAACGCTTCAAAATGTTCAGCATTAATTTTTGTGGTTCTGTTCGCTCTATATAACTTGTATTCAAAATAAAGGCATACTTCCTGTACTTTTGGTTTTCCCTTTTCCTGTACTGCGGCAATCTGAATGGACGTAATTAAATTTTCTTTGGCATCGGTTCGTAAATCTCCAATAGGCAATTGCGATCCAGTAAAAATAACTGGTTTCGATAAGTTTTCTAACATAAAACTTAATGCTGAAGCAGTATAGGACATAGTATCACTTCCATGTAATACAACAAAGCCGTCAAATTTTGAATAATTTTCTTCAATCATTTCAGCCAAACGAACCCAATATTCAGGTTTCATATTAGAACTATCGATTGGGTAATCAAAACTTTTTGTTTTAATATGGCACTCCAAAAGGTGAAGCTCTGGGATGTGCTTTAATAATTCATCAAAGTTGAAATTCTTTAAGGCTCCTGTTTTAAAATCCTTAATCATCCCAATGGTCCCCCCAGTATAAATAAGTAATATGTTAGGTTTGCTCATTATATGCCGAATATTTCTTTTGAGTTTTGAGTGGTGATTTTGGCTACTTCGTCTTCAGTAATACCGTATACCTCTGCCACCTTTCTACAAACTAAGCTAAGATAACTACTTTCGTTACGTTTTCCGCGATTCGGAACTGGCGAAAGATAAGGAGCGTCGGTTTCTAATACAATATGCTTTAAGTCAATTTGATTTAAAAACTGATCTATCTTGCCATTTTTAAAAGTTACCACTCCCCCTATTCCTAATTTCATATTAAACCCAATCGCCCGTATTGCCTGCTCATAGGTTCCAGTGAAGCAATGAAATATTCCGAAGAGTTTTTCATCGCTTTCCGTTTCTAATACCTCAAAAATTTCATCGAAGGACTCTCTACAATGTATTACTATAGGTAAGTTGTGTTTTTTTGCTAATTGAATTTGCCTTTTAAAAGCCTTTTTCTGAATTTCTAACGTACTCTTATCCCAATACAAATCTATCCCAATCTCCCCCACAGCAAAAAAGCTTCTTTTTTTAAATTGGTCCTCGACAAAGTTCAACTCCTCTTCAAAATTTTCCTTTACCGAAGTTGGATGCAGCCCCATCATTAAAAAAACATTCTTGGGATATTCCTTTTCCAATTGATACATAGCGTTGGTATAACTAGAATCGATTGCCGGAATAAAAAATCTCGTAATTCCTTTATTAAAAGCACGTTGCATCATTTCAGCACGGTCTTCATCAAAGGCTTCGCTATATAAATGGGTATGAGTATCGGTTAACATATGCACAAAACTACTATTTTGTTGTTTATATTTACCAAAAAACCTTTGGTGACTCTTAGAAAGCTTTTAGAGCAAAATGGATTTGAGAGAATTCCATTAAAAAAATTAAAAACAGGACATTATAAACTTAAAGTAAGAGTAAATTCTGTTTTAGGTGATTTTATTTTGGATACAGGTGCTTCAACAAGTTGTATTGGCATTATGGAAGCAAGCTTTTTTAAATTAATTTCTGAAAAAAGTGAAATAAAAGCTGCCGGAGCTGGAGCAATTGATATGGAAACCCTGGCCACCAAAAGCAAAACCTTAGAAATTGAAAAGATTAGTCTTAGTAATTATGAATTTGTCCTTTTCGACTTAATTCACGTAAACCAAGCACTGGAGCAAGTTGGGGAAACTCCAGTGCACGGAATCTTAGGAGCAGATATTCTGAAAAAGCTACATGCTGTAATTGATTACGGAAGAAATTGCGTGTATTTAAAAAAATAATAACTCCTTTTTTTTTATTAAATTTATATACTCCCCAAAAAAATGAAGCTTGAGAACGAACGCATGCCCTCTTATTATTCTATCCATAGTCATTTTTTTTGGCACATCCTCATTTGCTCAAAACATTGAGTATTACAAAAAAATAGTAGAAACAACTTCCAATAAAACTGAAAAACTTGTTGCCTTAGATTCAATTATTTCAATGGAAGGAAGGAAAGATGTTGATCAGTTTGTTAAAAACTGTGAAGCATATATTGAGTTGGCCAAAGAACTGGATAGTGTAGAGGCTGCAACTAAGAAAATGATTGGAATTAGTTATACACTTACCTCTATTACTAACCAACCTGAAAAAGCCAGAAGAATGATAGATGAGTTGTTAGCTAGGAAATATAAGATTAACGATTCTTTTCTATTGGGAAGTCTTTACCTTAAACGAGGTGGGGCGAACTACAGACTAGACCTCGAAGAAGCGACAGAGGATTACAAAAAAGCAATTGAAACCTTCAGCGATAAGGATTCCCTTTATAAAGCAGATGCCTATTTATTTAGTGGTCAAGCATACTCAAATTTAGGAAAGTTTGTCCCCGCAGGTGAAAATTACAGAAAAGCCTATGAGTATTTTGAAGCGCTTAAAGACTACGAATACATGGTTTTTGCCCAACAAGGGATAACCACAATGTATAGTATGAATGGGTTTTATGATAAAGCTAAAGAAGAAAGAGAGAAAAATATTCAAAAACTCAAAGAACTAGGATTGGAAAAAAATATACCTATTATGTATTATAATCAGGCACTAGATTATAAAAAAATGGGCAAAAGAAATCTTCAAATTGAGTATTTACTAAAAGCCTATGATTATATTAAAAATGATGTTAACAACAATATTATTCTTGCAGACAGGACCTATGTATACTCTAAACTCATTGGGTATTATATTGAAGAAGGAGACCTAACCGAAGCAAAAAAATACCTTGATTTAGTCCAAGAAAATCACGATCCAAATAGTAAAGACCTACTTTATTCTAGCCACTATAGTGAAATTATGGCAAGATATAATTTGGCATTGGGAAATAATGCCAGCGCTTTACAATTTGGTGAAACAAAATTGGAGGCCGCAAAAACGATGCGCTATGAAGAGGATATTATGTATGCCGAGGAATTACTTTCAGAAATATACGCACGCATGGGTGATTTTGAAAACGCTTTAGCCTTTAAAAACTCCTCCCAAACACTTAAAGATTCTTTATATAACAATTCAACTGCGAATTCTTTAGCCTACTACCAAACACTTTATGAAACTGAAAAAAAAGAAAGTGAACTCATTGCAAAAAATGCGAGTATTCAGCTTTTAGAAAAAGACAATGAAGCTTCGCAACGCCGACTTATATTTATTACCTTTTCACTTATTTTATTTTTTGGATTTGTATTTCTATATAGAAATAGAATGCAATTAAAAAACAAAAAAATCCTTCAAGAAAAGTTTAGTCAAGAATTACTTGTATCTCAAGAAGAAGAGCGTAAAAGGATTTCGAAAGACCTACATGATGGTCTTGGCCAGCAACTATTATTAATTAAAAATAAAGTAGTTAAAAACAATGATAATGAAGCAAAAAACCTGGTAGAAACTGCTATTGAAGAAGTGCGAGGAATTTCTAGAGACCTCCATCCTTTTCAACTTCAGGAGTTAGGCATTACTAAAGCCATTGAGATGACTCTTAGTCAAATTGATGAGAACACAACACTCTTTATATCCTCTGAAATAGATAATATAGATAACATTTTCGACAAAAGACAAGAAATTAATATTTTCAGAATTGTTCAAGAGTCCCTAAGCAATATTATTAAGCACGCTAATGCTGAAGCTAGCAAAGTAACTTTAAAGCGAAATTTACATTCTATTATTTTAGAAATTAAAGATAACGGCATTGGTTTTGATTTTTCAGAAAAATATCAAAACATTAAATCTATGGGACTAAAAACCCTTTTAGAAAGAACCAAGTTCCTTAATGGACAAATGAAGGTAACATCTAAAAAAAATCAAGGAACTACCATAGAATTTATTTTCCCCACAACATGAAAAACGAATCTATTATAATAGCAGATGATCATCCACTTTTATTAAAGGGATTAAGCGACTTTTTAATTGAAAAAGGCTATAATGTTGTTGGTAGCGGAACTAATGGCAGAGAAGCTTTTAACCTTATCAATAAATTAAAACCAGACATTGCCATTTTAGATATTCAAATGCCTTTTATGTCGGGTCTTGAAATTGCCAGAAAATGTAATAATAATGGAATAGAAACTAAAATTATCCTTATCACGTTTCACAAGGAAAAACAACTCTACAATGAGGCAAATGACCTCAATATTTATGGCTACATTTTAAAAGAATTTGCACTAGAAGAAATTGAAAATTGTTTAAAATCGGTTGCTGAAGGCAACCCTTTTTTCAGTCCAAAAATAAGTGATGTCCTTGGGAGCAATTCTAAAAAAAATAATATTTTGGATGTATTAACTCCTTCAGAAAAGAAAATACTTAAGCTCATTGCCATGGACAAAACCAACAAAGACATTGCATCGTTACTTTTTATCTCCTACCGAACAGTAGAAAAACATCGCAGTAATATTATTTCCAAACTCAATTTAGAGCACAAAACAAATAGTCTTCTTATATGGGCGAAAGAACATCAAGAGAATCTTCAGTAGAAAATTACGTGTTTCCACGTATTTACTTTTAGACTTTAAATCTTCAATTTTACAGTGTACAAATTAAACGTATGGATTTGGATTTAAAAGTTAAGAAAGAAGGGAAAAAAAGGCTAGCCATTTTTATCATCTCCGTTCTTATTGTCGCGATCATATTAATGAATATCGTGAATTACATAGTATCATAGATAGGTTTATATATTTTCAACTAACTAACCAAAAAAGCCCAACTAAATGTTGGGCTTTTTTACTATCTAAGGCATTTTTTGGTTATAATTCTAATGCCTTTTTAACATTATTGTTCATTAGTAATTCTTCTGGGTTTTCTAATGCCTCTTTTACAGCTACTAAAAACCCTACAGATTCTCTTCCATCAATGATTCTATGGTCGTAACTCAAAGCCACAAACATCACAGGTGCAACAACAATTTCGCCATTTTTAACTACTGGACGCTCTACAATGTTATGCATTCCTAAAATACCAGATTGTGGTGGGTTAATTATAGGGGTCGAAAGCATGCTTCCAAAAACTCCTCCATTAGAAATTGTAAACGTTCCGCCCGTCATTTCATCTACCGTAATTTGACCATCTCTTGCTCTAATAGCTAATCGTTTTACCTCATCTTCTACTCCTCTAAAAGATAAATTTTCAGCATTACGAATTACAGGCACCATAAGTCCTTTGGGTCCCGAAACAGCAATTGAAATGTCTTTATACTTGTAGGTTACTTTGTAATCTCCATCAATCATCGAGTTTACATCTGGGTATAATTCTAAAGCACGTACAACGGCTAAAGTAAAGAACGACATAAAACCCAATCCTACTCCGTGTTTTTCTTTAAATGCTTCTTTATATTGCTTTCTAATTTCGAAGATAGGCCCCATATCTACTTCATTAAAAGTAGTTAGCATGGCCGTTTCATTCTTTGCCGATACTAATCGCTCCGCTACTTTTCTTCGAAGCATAGAAAGTTTTTGTCTTTCTGAACCTCTATCGCCATCCCCTGGTGAACCCATAGAAGGCACGGCATTTAAAGCATCTTCTTTGGTAATTCTACCATCTCGCCCAGTTCCAGATACTTGCTTTTCTGAAATTCCCTTTTCGTCGAGTATCTTTTTTGCCGCGGGCGAAGGGGTTCCCGTTGCATAGGATTCTTTTGTTGGAACCCTATCCTCAACAATCATTTTCTCTTCTACTTTTTTAATTTCTTCTTTTGCAGACGATTTTCCTTCAGGCTTTGCTGCATCCGTATCGATTAAACAAACGACTTGACCAACGGCTACCGCTTCACCTTCTTCGGCTTTAAGGGTAATAATTCCACTCGCTTCAGCGGGAAGTTCTAAGGTAGCTTTATCGCTATCTACTTCTGCAATGGCTTGATCTTTTTCTACGTAATCACCATCTTCTACTAGCCACTGGGCTATTTCAACTTCGGTAATGGATTCTCCCGGTGAGGGAACTTTCATCTCTAGCATAGTATGTTATTTTTTCCTAATCGGAATTTATTTAAGGTGTTTCAAAAACACTATCAATCACTTTTTTATGTCTTGCCTTGGATCGCGTACTACTTCCAGCAGCTGGCGAGCTATAAACGTTTCGCGAAGCCACTCGTAGTTTCACTAAGTTAAAATTCATAAGTAAATATCCCCAGGCACCCATATTACGCGGCTCCTCTTGCGCCCAAACATAATCGGTTGCATTAGGATATGAATTAATAATAGCTTTAATTTTATCTAAGGCTAATGGGAACAATTGCTCTAAACGAACGAAGGCCACATCATCTCTTCCGTTCTCCTCTCTTCGTTCCAATAAATCATAATAAAACTTCCCTGTACAGAAAACCAACGAAGTAACTTTCTTTTTATCTACCGAAGTATCATCGATTACTTCCTGAAATTCGCCTTGAGCTAATTCTTCCTTAGTCGAAACAACTTTTGGGTGACGCAACAAACTCTTTGGTGTAAATACAATAAGTGGTTTTCTGAAATTCCACTTCATATGTCTTCTCAATAAATGAAAAAAGTTAGCTGGAGTTGTTACATCTGCCAATACCATATTATGCCTTGAGCACAATTGAAGATATCGCTCCATACGTGCACTGGAATGCTCAGATCCTTGTCCTTCATATCCATGAGGCAATAGCATGACCAATCCGTTTTGCACTTTCCATTTAGACTCTGCAGCGGAAATGTATTGATCCAGCATAATTTGAGCACCATTGGAAAAATCTCCAAATTGTGCTTCCCAAATGGTTAATGTTTTTGGGGCGGCCATCGCATATCCATAATCAAATCCAACAACTCCGTATTCTGAAAGCAGTGAATTATAAATATACATTTTGCCCTCTACACCTAAATTATTATGAAGGTTTATTTCTTCCGAATCGTCTTCCGTTTTAATAATGGCATGCCTGTGTGAAAACGTACCTCTCTCTACATCTTGGCCCGAAATACGAACGTTAAAACCTTCTTCCATAAGGGTCGCATAAGAGAGTAATTCTCCCATGGCCCAATCCAATTCGTTGGTTTCAAAATAACGTTGTTTTCTATCATCAACAATACGTTGAATCTTTTTTATAAATGTCTTATTTTCAGGAAGTTTGGTAATACCTTCGGCAAGCTTATCAAGTGTTTCTAAACTGAACTTGGTATCTGTTTTAGTTAAAATATCCTGAAGATTACCAAGCTTATAAGATTTCCAGTCATCTGCTAAAATTTCAGTAATTACGGTTTTATCTTTCTTACGAGAAGCTTCTAAATTTTCCTCTAAATCTAATTTATATGTGTCCTCTAATTGCGAAACAAATTGGGCATCAATAATCCCTTCCTTCGCCAACCTTTGAGCGTATATATCTCTTGGGTTTTTATGTTTGGCAATTGCCTTGTATAATTTTGGTTGTGTAAATCTCGGTTCGTCACCTTCATTATGACCATATTTTCTGTAACCCAAAATATCTAGGAAGACATCTCTTCCAAATTTCATTCTAAAATCTAATGCAAACGAAAACGCATGACAAACAGCTTCCACATCATCTGCATTTACGTGCAGTACCGGCGAAAGTGTTACTTTACCAACATCGGTACAGTAGGTTGAGGAACGTGCATCTAAATAATTTGTCGTAAACCCAACTTGGTTATTTGCTACTATATGAATGGTTCCACCGGTTCTATAGCCATCTAATTGTGCCATTTGCACCACTTCGTAGACCACACCTTGACCCGCAATAGCGGCGTCTCCATGAATTAAAATAGGTAATATTTTTTTTTCATCACCTCCCCATTGGTTATCCAGTTTGGCGCGTGCAATACCCTCAACAACCGCATTTACGGTCTCTAAGTGAGACGGATTGGGAGCTAAATCCATTCGGACTTTTTTACCTTTATCGGTAGATCGGAAACTGGTCCATCCCATATGGTATTTTACATCGCCGTCGAACAACTCCTCCTCATCGTATTCTTTACTATCGAATTCGCTAAAAATGGCTTCTGGAGATTTTCCGAAAATATTTGCCAATACATTTAATCGCCCTCTATGCGCCATTCCCACCACAAAATGTTCAATTCCTTTTTCTGAACCTTTCTCAATTAAAGTATCCAATCCCGGGATAACAGAATCCACACCTTCAATAGAGAAACGCTTTTGGCCTACATATTTTGAATGAAGGAAGGATTCAAATGAAATAGCTTCATTTAATTTTTTTAGTAAATGCTTTTTTTCTTCGGCAGAAAATTTAGGATGATTATCATTTACATTTAACCAATCCTGAATCCACTGAATTTCATTAGGATTACGAATATACATATACTCAATCCCAATCGAGTCGCAGTAAATAGCTTCTAAATGGTTAACTATATCTCGAAGGGTCGTTTTACCTAAACCAATAATAGACCCTGCTTCAAACTGAAGGTCCAAATCTTCCTCTCCCAGTCCAAAATTTCCCAATGCCAAAGTGGGTGTATACTTTCTACGTTCACGAACGGGGTTTGTTTTGGTAAAAAGGTGTCCTCTATTACGATAGGCGTCGATAAGTTTAATAACTTGAAATTCTTTTAAAACTCCCTCTGGAACAACAGAACCACTTTCAATACCTAGAGCTTCTAAAGATCCATTTTCTATTCCAAAATCAAATCCTTGAAAAAAAGCACGCCAACTTGGCTCAATAGTATCTGGAAATTGAAGGTATTTATCATAAAGCTCTGCAATGTATGAAGGGTGCACAGCATTTAGAAAAGAAAATCGATCCATAGTAAAAAGTCGGGCTCTAATTTTTGAATAAAGCAAGTACAAAAATACAATAAATCCAATAATTACTATGAGCGTTTTTATATATTTATAAATGCATTAACTTTTAGCATCAAATTATGAAGATTACCATTCGTTTTATCGTCTTTTTTTGTTTTCTAACATCGTCATTTTGGGGTCTTAAAGCCCAGGATGAATCGTTTAAATTTTGGGATCATGTAAGGTTTGGGGGTGGGCTTGGATTAAGTTTTGGAGATGGTTTTTTTAGTGGAACTATTGCCCCAAGTGCTATTTACGAATTTAACGACCAATTTGCTCTAGGTGTGGGACTTAACGGAACGTATAATAGCTTAAAAAACACCTATAAATCTACCATCGTTGGTGGTAGTGTACTTTCTCTATTTAATGTAATTCCACAATTACAGCTTTCGGCAGAATTTGAAGAATTAAATGTTTCGAGAAAATATGATACTGCTTTTGCTATCCAAGATGAAAATTATTGGTATCCGGCCTTATTTTTGGGAGCTGGTTACAGAAACCAAAATTTTACTATGGGAATTAGGTACGACCTTCTATATGATTCTACTAGAAGTATTTATGCAAACGCCTGGATGCCTTTTGTGAGAGTCTATTTTTAAACTTGCCGGTTCATTAAATATTTAGCAAAAATCCTGAGCTTCTCCTTCTTGTCCTCTGAAAGATTAAGACCTTCAAGAGTGTTAAAAGCTTTTCGTGTATATTTTTCAATCTCCATTTGCGTTGCCTTACTAGCACCACTTGCTTCAAATATCGCTTTTACCTTTTCTACTTTATGGACATCATTTTCAGATTTGTTTTGAAAAAGAGCACTTAAATTGGCTACATCATTTTCTGTCCCACTTTGCAAGGCGGTTAAGAAAAGAAAGGTTTTTTTATTGGATAAAATATCGCCCCCCACTTGTTTTCCAAAGGTTTTTGGGTCTCCAAAAGCATCGAGATAATCATCTTGTAATTGAAATGCAATTCCTAGATTTCTTCCAAATTCATAAATATCTTCTTTATTTTTTGCCGATGTTTTTGCAACTATTGCTCCCATTTTCATTGCAGCACCCACTAAAACCGCCGTTTTATATTCAATCATTTTTAAGTACTCGGGAATAGAAACATCATTTCTGGTTTCAAAATCGACATCGTATTGCTGTCCTTCACAAACCTCAATTGCCGTTTTGCTAAATAATTTTGCTAATTGTTGAAAAAATATAGGTTCGTATGCTTCAAAATATTGATATGCTAAAATAAGCATGGCATCCCCAGAAAGAATACCCGTGTTTATATTCCATTTTTTATGAACCGTTTCTTTACCTCTCCGCAATGGTGCCTCATCCATAATATCATCGTGAATCAAACTAAAATTGTGAAACAACTCGACTGCCATTGCTGCAGGCATGGCCTTTTTATAATCGCCTCCAAAAAAATCACAAGTCATTAATGTTAGCACAGGTCTAAGTCGCTTTCCTCCTAAAGAAAGAATATAATTAATAGGAGTATAAAGTTGAACTGGTTCTTTATTTACTTTTCGAGAATTAAGCGATTTTTCCAATTCAATCTTAAAGAAGTCAAGTTCTTTCATATAAAAATTTGTCGCTAAAATAAGGTTTGAAAATGAAATGACTTCACAAATGGTTCTGAAAATCACCAAATGTTAAATAATTGTAAAACTTTGGAAACTTCTATTGTTTTTAAAGTTTCCTTGTGGTACTTTTGCCCCCTTATTATGAAAGAAAAAATTATACAAAAAGCAGCAGAGATGTTTATAAACCTTGGTTTTAAAAGTGTGACCATGGACGACATTGCTAAGGAAATGGGCATCTCAAAGAAAACAATATATACACATTTCAACAATAAAACCGAGCTTATTAAAGAAACCGTGTTAAGTGTTTTTCATTCTATTACTTGTGGTATAGATCACATTATGTCTTTAGATAAAAATCCTATTGAAGAGCTTTATGAGATGAAGAAGTTTACCATGCTTCAACTTAAAAATGAGAAAGCATCTCCGCAATATCAACTTCAAAAGTATTACCCCGAGATATACGCTATGATTAAAGAAATGAAGTTTGAAAACATGAACCAATGTACAGTAGATAACCTTAAGAGAGGTGTAGAAGGTGGGTATTACCGTAAAAACATTAACATCGACTTTATTTCAAGAATATACTTTTTGGCACTCAGTGAAATTAACAACGAAACTATTTTCCCTACCCACCAATTCCCTAAAATTATGATTATGGAAGATTATCTAGAATATCACCTTAGAGGAATTGTAACAGACAAAGGAAAAGAAATACTAAACCAATTCATCAATACAAAAAACAATGACTAAAAAACTTATCTTATTCATTTCTGTTTTCTATTCGGTTGTTGCATTTTCTCAAGATAAGACCTATTCTTTTTCTTTGGAGGAAGCGGTTTCTTTTGCGCTAGACAGTAATTACACTGCCTTAAATGCTAAAAGAGATATTGCAAAAGCCATCAAAAAGAAATGGGAAACCACTGCCACGGGACTTCCGCAAATCAACGGAAATGTCTCGTACAACAACAATTTAAAACAGCCTGTTTCTTTAATTCCATCTGAATTTTTTGGAGGCGAGCCTGGCACTTTTTCACCTGTCGTTTTTGGCACAAAACAAACTACAAGTGCAACAGCAACACTAGAACAACTCATTTTTGACGGTAGTTACCTTGTAGGACTACAGGCAGCAAAAGCCTTTTTGGATTATTCTGAAAATGCAAACGAAAAAACACAGTTGGAAGTTCGAAAAGGTGTTATTAACGCCTATGGAAGTGTTCTACTTGCCGAAGAATTAGTCGCAATTTTTAAGAAGAATAAAGAGAATCTTGAAAAAAATCTCTTCGAAACTCAGAAAATTTATGAAAACGGACTCACCGAAGAAGAAAACGTAGAACAACTAGAAGTTACGCTTTTGGATATTGAAACCAACCTCAACAATGCAGAGCGAATGGAAGGTATTGCCAAGCAAATGTTTAACGCATCACTTGGGATTGATATTAACGCCAAAGTTATTTTAACCCAAAATCTCGATGAGCTTACTAAAGAAAATATTCAGTTAACTACCTTAACAGAAGATCTTTCTATAGAGAATAATGTCGACTATAAAATTGCATACAACCTTACCGAACAACGTTCGTTAGAAATGAAATTGGAAAAAAGTCGTGCCTTACCTCGCCTTTCGGCCTTTGTTAATTATGGCACTCAGGCAAATAGTGATAGTTTTACCTTTTTAGACAATGATCAAATTTGGTATCAATCCTCCATTCTTGGGGTAAGTATGAACATTCCCATTTTTAGTAGTGGCATGCGCGGCGCAAGAACTCAGCAAGCCAGAATTGCTTTGGACCAATCAAAAACACAATTGGAAGAGACCATTCAAAATGTAAAGCTTCAGTTTGACTCCGCAAAAAGTGATTACCAATTTAGCATCGATAAGTACGAAAATGCCAAGAAAAACCTAGCACTAGCAGAACGTATCGAAAATAAAAATCAGATAAAATTTACCGAAGGACTTTCAACAAGTTTCGATTTACGTCAAGCGCAAATACAACTTTATTCTGCCCAGCAACAGTATTTTCAGTCCATGCTTGATGTAATCAATGCCAAAACACAACTAGAAACAGTATTAAATACTGTACAATTCAACAACTAAAAAATTAGCCACATAAAAACACACTCATGAAAAAAATATCCATCCTATTTCTTACAGCCTTAGTATTGGTTTCCTGTGGAGGGGATAAAAAATCAACTGAAGCTATTATTGAATCTGGAAATCTAGAAGCCATACGAGCAAAAAGAGCAGAAATTGTAACTAAGCAAACGGAAATTCAAGAAGAACTAAAAACGATAGATGAAGCCATTAGTAAATTGGATACTGTAAAGCACGTACCTTTAATTACAAGTATAACAGCAAAAGAAGAATTATTTAACCACTTTTTTGAAGTACAAGGAAGTGTTACTACAAAAGACCTTTTGGTGGTAACACCAGAATATAATGGTATTCTTACTAATGTCTATGTAAAAGAAGGGCAAAAAGTGAGTCGCGGACAAGCCTTAGCAAAAATTGATGACGGCGGCTTAGGGCAGCAGTTAGCACAACTAGAAATACAAGCAGAATTAGCAAAAACTACTTTTGAGCGTCAAAAAAGATTATGGGATCAAAAAATAGGAAGTGAAATTCAATACCTACAAGCCAAATCTAATTACGAAGCCCAATCTAGAGCTGTTAGTCAATTGCAACAGCAAGTAGCTAAAACAATTGTTAGAGCACCGTTTTCTGGAACTATTGACGATGTAATTACAGAGCAAGGTAGCGTTGTAGCAGCTGGCCAAACACCACTATTACGTATTGTAAATTTAAACAATATGTACATTGAAACCGAAGTTCCAGAAAGTTATATAAGTGATGTAACCAAAGGAAAAACTGTTATGGCAGAATTTCCAGTTTTAGGAAAAACCTTTGAAACGCAAGTGCGACAAGCAGGTGATTTTATTAATCCAGCCAATAGAACATTTAAGGTGGAAGTGAGTATTCCCAACAAAGATCATTTGGTAAAACCAAATCTTACAGCCAAACTTAAGATTAATGATTACACCAATGAAAAAGCCATCTTAATTCCGCAAAGTATTATTTCTGAAAATGCACAAGGGGAACAATATGTATATGTTGTCGACAACAAGAATTCTGAAAATGAAGGAATTGCCAAAAAAGTGATTATTACCACAGGAAAAACACAAGGAGATGTTATTGAAGTGCTTTCTGGCATAAAATCTGGCACCGAAATTATTAAAGAAGGCGCACGGAGTGTAAAAGACAACCAGCCTGTTAAGGTAATAGAATACGAAGAGTCAACTTCAAAAAACTAACAACCCAACAAAAAACTAAAACATGACCGAAAGACAGAAAAAAGTCGATAAAGAGTTTAAACTCTCCTCATGGGCTATTAACAATAAGACTACAATATATGTGCTTATTTTGGTTTTCTTTTACTTAGGGTTAAGTGCCTTTTTTGATATGCCTCGAGAAAACTTCCCAGAGGTAAATGAAACTAAAATTTATGTTAGTACAGTATATCCAGGGAACACTGCAGAAGATATTGAAAAACTCATCACCGATCCGTTAGAAGATGAGTTAAAAACGGTAAGCAATGTGGTTGAAATTACTTCCACTTCTTCAGAAGATTATTCCATAATTATAGTGGAATTCGACGAAAACATTACCGTAGAAGAAGCCAAATTAAAAGTAAAGGATGAAGTAGAATCTATAACAGCAGGTGAAGATTGGCCTACGTTTAATGAAGCTAAGGTAGAACCAGATGTTTTTGAGCTGAGTCTTTCAGAAGAAATTCCAATTCTAAATATTAATATTTCGGGAGATTACCCAGTTGAAAAACTTAAAGAATATGGGGAGTATCTTCAGGATGAAATTGAAGACTTACTTGAAATAAAGGAAGTTGCCATTAGAGGTGCCCAAGAAAAAGAAGTAGAAGTTGCTGTGGATATCTATAAAATGATGGCTTCACAAGTAACGTTTAGTGACATTATTGGTGCTATTAACTCGGGTAATGTTACTATGTCTGCTGGAAATATGATCGCCAGTGGACAAAGAAGAACCATCCGCATTCTTGGTGAGATTGAATCCCCCTCGCAATTAGAAAATTTTGTAGTTAAATCTGAGAATGACAACCCTATTTATTTAAAGGATGTTGCTACCGTAACTTTTAAAGAAGAAGATAAAACGACTTTTGCAAGGGAGTTTGGCGCTCCAGTTGTTATGCTAGACGTTAAAAAACGTGCTGGGAAAAACATGGTGGCGGCGGCCGAGCAGATTCAAATTATTGTAAAAAATGCAATTGAAAATGTATTTCCACCAGATTTAAAAGTAACCATTGCAAACGATCAATCTTCGGTCACCATTGGCCAGGTTGACGACCTAGTAAATAACATCATTTTTGGGGTAATCCTAGTTGTAACCGTATTGATGTTTTTCCTTGGTTTCAAAAACGCCATATTTGTGGGGTTTGCTATCCCTATGTCCATGTTTATGTCGTTAATGATTTTAAACATGTTTGGCATCACCCTAAACACTATGGTATTATTTGGACTTATTATGGGTCTAGGAATGCTTGTGGATAATGGTATTGTAGTGGTTGAAAATGTGTATCGCTTAATGGATGAAGAAGGCATGTCTCGCATTCAGGCTGCCAAAAAGGGTATTGGAGAAATTGCTTTTCCTATCATTATTTCAACAGCCACAACGGTAGCGGCTTTTATTCCTTTAGGATTATGGCCAGGTATTATGGGAGAATTTATGATGATTTTACCACAAACCCTATCTATTGTTCTAGGATCATCACTCTTTGTAGCTATTTTCTTTAATTCGGTGTTAGTCTCTCAATTCATGAGCATTGAAGATAAGGACATGCCACTTAAAAGAATTATTATTTTAACCAGTATCATGGCCTTACTCGGGCTCATTGTATATTTTGTTGCTGGTGAGTACAGAGCCTTGGGAACCTTAATGGTTTTTACAGCCATTATGCTTTGGATATATCGATTGTTTTTACGTAAGTTGGCCAATCGCTTCCAAACGGTTACTCTCGTAAAGCTTGAGCGTTTTTATGAAAAAACCCTTCGCTGGGCATTAACAAGTTGGCGCCCTTATGCAATGAGTATAGGTACCTTCTTATTATTAATTATTGCTTTTGTCACATTTGGAGTTTCCTTAGGAACCCAACGCACTAAAGTAGAATTTTTCCCAGATAATATTCCTAACCAAATTATTGTATATATAGAATACCCAGAAGGTACTGCCATTGAAAAAACCAATGCCATTACGAAACAAATTGAAGAACGAGTCTATCAAGTTTTAGACAATGAACAGTACAAGGATGGTTCGTATAATTTCTTGGTAGAAAACGCAGTATCTCAAGTAGGTGAAGGAGCTGGAAACCCACAAACAGACGGAGGTTCCGCCGCCGAAATGCCTCATAAAGCAAAAATTACTGCTTCCATGAGGGAGTTTAAATACCGAAGAGGAGAAAACAGTGAGCTTTTGCGTCAAAAAGTTCAAGAAGCATTGGTAGGAATATATCCTGGGGTTTTAATCTCTGTTGAAAAAGATGCCGCTGGACCTCCTGCAGGAGCACCCATTAATATAGAAATTGAAGGCGATGATTATGACCAATTAATTAATATCGCAGAACAAATGCGTGAGTATATAAATACCAAAAATATTGCCGGTATAGATGAACTCAAAATTGATGTAAACAAAGACAAACCTATTACTAGGGTTGTGGTAGATCGTGAAAAAGCTGGAGAGCTTGGTGTGAGTGCTTCACAAATTGGCCAACAATTACGAAACTCTATTTTTGGTAGTAAAGCAGGAATTTATAAAGAGGATGGTGATGACTTTGACATTTACGTTCGTTTCAATGAAGAGAATAGATACGATAAAAGCGCTTTATTTAATCAAAAAATTACATTTAGAGACATGGCTTCGGGACAAATTAAAGAAATCCCAGTCTCTGCGGTAGCCGATTATGAAAATTCTTCTGGGTTTAGCGCTATTAAGCATAAAGATACAAAGCGTGTGGTAACAGTATATTCGGCATTGGCACCAGGATATACAGATGCAGGCGCGGTGGTAACACAAATTCAAAATGAGATGCGAAGTTTTGAAAATATGCCGAATAGTGTAAAAGTAGATTATACGGGGCAAATTGAAGAACAGAATAAACAAATGGCCTTTTTAATGGGTGCCTTTTTTACTGGATTAGGTTTAATCTTCTTTATATTAATATTTCAATTTAACTCCATTTCAAAACCAACTATTATAATGTTGGCTATTTTCTTAAGCTTAATTGGCGTTTTCGGCGGGATTGTAATTACGGGTAGTGCCTTCGTAATTATGATGACTATGGTGGGTATTATCTCGCTCGCTGGAGTAGTTGTTAACAACGGAGTTGTTTTACTGGATTACGCTCAGTTATTAATTGACAGAAAAAAAGTAGCGCTTGACATGGACGAGGATGAATATTTAGACATAGATGATTTATTAAACACAATTGTTCAAGCAGGTAGGGCCCGTTTACGCCCAGTGCTTTTAACAGCCATTACAACCATCTTTGGTTTAATACCACTTGCCATTGGATTTAATATTAACTTTTTTACATTATTTAAAGATTTTGACCCTAACATTTATATGGGAGGGGATAATGTTGTGTTCTGGGGGCCTTTGGCTTGGACAGTAATTTATGGATTATTTATTGCAACATTTTTGACACTGATTATTGTCCCAGTACTTTTCTTTTTAATTACTAAATTTAAAATATGGTTACGAAGAAAGACACGACCAGTGATCAAAGAAATTGATGAAATAACAACTGAAGCTTAAATCCCAATTTTATAAAAAAGCCCTTCAAAATTCTGAAGGGCTTTTTTCATTTTAAAAATTAAATATACTTATTGATTTTCTGTTAATGGAATAGGGAATGAACTCCAAACATCGTCGGGGTTACCTTCGCTATCTACTCTATCAATAGGCAAGGTATCCAATCGATTATATCGTCTCACATCAATCCAACGATGTCCTTCTGCATACAAAGAATACCTTCTTTGAGTAAGCATTTCTTCTATTAAAGATTCGGTATCTGTTGCTCCAGTATAAGGGTCTAAACCAGCACTTGCTCTTATTACATTAAGCGCGTTTACTGCTTCACCAGGATTTACAGTAATATTAGCTTCAGCATATAAAAGGATTAGCTCTTCATTACGTATCATTGGTATTGCATCAGAATTTGATGAATATAAAAACACAGAGTAGTCACCTGTTAAATTATCCAATGTTAATGCTTCGCTACGTTGCGCTACTTTACTAAGTCTACTATCCCCTTCCTCAGCATCTGCTAAGAAGGAAGGATGCATAATCCTAGCACCTGCTGTGGTAGCTTCAACAGGGAAAAACATTGGATTCAATAATCCTGTTTGGTCTGTTGAAAAATTATAATACAGCCCTGTGGAAAGATCGGATCCATCCAAATTAAAGAATGAACTTCCTAGGTGTGATAATACTGCAGAGGCGTCTCCTTGATACGCGGCAACCCGTGCTGCTAGCGCATGAGATACTTGAGCAAAACTCGATGGAGTGTTAAAAGCACCAAAGCCAGAGGTTAAGGAAAATGGAAAACTCCCTCCCCCATTGTTTAGGTCTGAGGCGGCATCTGTTAACATAGTTCTAATAGCAGAAAGTGCTTCGCTTTTAGAAACAAATGCTCCAAGATTGTTGGCATCAGAAACATCTATTCGTATTCCGTTTTCATCTGTTAAGTTAAGGTTTAACAACAATTCGTGAGCAATAAATGTTTTCAAGAAACCTCTTGTTGCATTTATTTCCTGAGTTGTAAATTGACCCGATAAATCTTGACTATCTAAAAAGCCTAAAATCAAGTTAGCATTTTTAACTGTTCTATATCGAGCTGCCCAAGGAATGGTCAAGTAAAATGTGTTGTTATCTAACACGGCGTTACTTCCTCCTAATAGGTCTGATGTAAATCTAGGATCGGAACTTGAAAACCTCCAATACTCTCTTCCTATAACGCCACAATCGTCAAAATAAGTACCAAGACCAACTCTAGAGCTATATAATACTCCAGATACTAAATCTTGCAAATCCCCTCGAGTAAGACTTTCACTAAAAGCATCTACTTCAGGATTATTTAAGTCTGAAAATTCTTCTACGTTACAAGAGAAAAACGTTCCTGTAATCGCGAGTAAGAATAAAAATTTATATATATGTTTTTTCATAATCATTTTATTTTAAAAGTTAACCGCTATGTGGAACAAAAATCTTTTGGATGAAGGAAAAGGAGTCACCTCTACTCCAGTAAATATGGTTCCTCCTCCAAAGTTTGAAACTTCTGGATCGTAACTATTATAATCAAATATGTTAATTATATTAGTTCCTGAGAATCCAAATTTCACAGAATCAATACTTCCATTAAGTACATTTGCTAACATCTTCCCTGGTACAGTATAATAAATCCCCAATTCACGCAAACGCAAATACGAAGCATCTTCTACAAATACTCCTGCAGAAGACCCCAATTGGCTTACTCTATATGGACCATTACCAAGTTCCCCATTAGGATCTAGGTCTATAGTATCATAATCATGACTGGTTCCGTTAAGATCTGTTAACAAGGCGCTTAAGTTAATATTATCACCTCCTTTTTTCCACTGAAACAAGAACGATAAGTCAACATTTTTATATCGCAATGAGTTATTGACACCCATTTGGAAATCAGGTTCAGAATCTCCCCAAACTTGGAATCCGTTGGGACCTGGATTTGGTCCAATTCCAACAATTTGAGTGGCGCTAAATCCTTCTTCAATTCTGTACGTCCCTAAGGTTGCCCCAAAAGCACCTACATTAAATGGCTCTACATCCAATCTTGTGATTTCAGATTTATTCTTAAACCAGTTAACCCCTATATCCCAAGAAAAGTTATCACTTTCAAAAGGAGTGGCATTTAAACCTAATTCAATCCCTTTATTTTGTAATTCTCCAGCGTTAACAAATTCTGTTGTAAATCCAGAAGATGGAGGTAAAGAAGAATTTAAAATTAAGTCATCGATTGTTTTAATATAATAGGTTCCAGATAATGAAAGTCTTCCGTTAAAAAAGCCTAAATCTGTACCAAATTCTAGTTCCTTTTGTCTTTCTGGATTAATGGCAGCATCTCCTCTTACCCCGCGTAAACTAATACCAAGTAAGCCTTCGGTTGTAAATGATGTATAGGATGTAAATAATGCCCCAAACGGAGGGAAATTACCAGCTTCTCCATAGGCCGCTCTTAACTTAAACTGATTCCATTTTGAAGATTCACTCCAGAAACCAAATTCATTTAAATTAATTGCCAATGATCCTTTTGGATAGTAATATAATTTATTAGCATCTCCATTATTTGAAGATTTATCTCCTCTAAGACCTGCTGTAACAATAAACATATCTTGAAAGTTAATTTCCTCTTGAACAAAGAATCCTGAATCCTCCTGTTGCAACCTAGTCTGCACAACTCCTGTGTTTGCCGCTTGATCCACATTTGTTTCAGAAGCAACTAACCCACTAGCAGTAATTAATTGTGTGTTTGTATCAAAAAATTCATTGGTAATACCTGCTTGGGTTCTAAAATTAATATCATTATTAGTGAAAAAATTATGAACTAAAAATGCAGATAAGTTGTAGTTTTTGTTTTGTGTATCTCCCTGAACCGAAACACCATTTAATCCACCATTGCTAGGCTTCATAAATTGTAAATCTTTTGGAAAAATTGCTCTAGATTGTTGACCGTAAAAGTCAAGACCCCCTCTTAAAATTAATTCAAGGTTCGAACTTTCAGCCTTATAAATATCCATATTCATGGAACCTCCCATTATGATACGATTTACTTTCTCATTATTAGTCACTCGCTCAATAGTCTGTAGTGGATTTGAAGAGTTGTTTGGATGGTCTGGGAAAACTCCATCTTCGTTTGGAAATAATTTATCCCAAGGTCTCGTTGCTGTTAAAGCAATCCCTATAGTTGTTCCAGAATTATCATTATTGAAGAATCCTCTATTTGAAGACGAGTAAATATAATTGGAACTAAGCCCAAATTTTAACCAATCTGTGGCTTTATGATCTAAATTAAGACGGAATGAAATTTTCTCATATCCAGAATTTTTCACAATGCCTTTGTCATTATTATGACTAACACCTGCATAAAATTTAGACTTTTCATTACCTCCACTCATATTAAAATTAGTGCTTAACAAAAGACCACTATTCCCAAAAATCTCTTTTTCATAATCCACTAGTGAATTACTATTTTGAGCAGCTTGAAAATCGTTAGCAGCACTCTCACCAAAAGTGTCTAAAACTCTATCATAGGTATAGTCTCTTACACCTAATAAGTTTATGGCTTCTGTCCATCCAACAGATTGAGAAAATCTAAATTTTGTTTCTCCAGATTTTCCTCTTTTGGTTGTAATGATAACCACCCCAGCTGCCGCTCTAGATCCATAAATAGCAGCTGCAGATGCTCCTTTTAAAATTTCGATATTGGCAATATCGTCTGGATTAATATCTGCTATACGATTTGTTGGGTTATCTTGATTTGAAGCACTCCCACCGGCCGCCGCTGCAGAAACTGCATTTAACCCTGCTGCAAATGAAGAGTTATCTACATACACTCCATCAATAATATATAATGGTTGTATGTTTCCTTGAAGTGACGTTGCTCCACGAAGTTTAACAGATAAACCTCCTCCAGGAGCTCCCGAATTGGCACTAACAATAGCACCAGGAAATTTACCATATAACGCCCCATCTAAAGTAGGTGGAGGTGTTATCCCTGTTATGTCTTCGGCAGAAAGGGAAGCTACTGCATTAGCAGAATTACTCCGTTTAACAGATGTAGCCAATCCTGTAATAACAACCTCTTCTAAAGATTCTGCAGATTCCTTTATGGTCACATTCACTACCCCAGCTGCTGATACAGACTGTTCGAATGTTTCATATCCAAGAGAAGAAAACACTAATGTCGCTGGAAGACTAGAAACCTCAATGCGATAATTACCATCCATATCAGTAGTTGTACCATTGGATGTTCCTTTCTCAATAACGTTTACAAAGGGAACAGTATCCCCTTTATCGCTGTTTACTTTCCCCGAGAGTGACACCTGTGCCACCATCAAAAAAGGGGAAATTAATAAAAACAGGAGTATCCTGAATTTAAAGTCGTTTTGTTTCATAGTTTTTGGTTTTGAGTTTTATCCAACTAAGTTACTAAAGATTTATCAATCCTCATCGATTACGATACGATATTTATAAAATGCAAACAATTGAGATACCTTAAAAAATTGCAATCTCTATCTTAACTTCTTATTACCTTTGCACTTTATTTTTAAAATCATGTATAGAACACATAGCAACGGGGAGATAACAAAAATTAATATTAACGAAACCGTTACCCTATCTGGGTGGGTGCAAAAATTACGTAATAAAGGATTTATGATCTGGGTCGATCTTCGTGATCGTTATGGGATTACCCAATTAATTTTTGATGAAGAAAGAACTCCTAAAGAAGTTATGGAAGTTGCTTCCAAACTTGGGCGTGAATTTGTAATTCAAGTCACTGGAAAGGTGATAGAACGCGAATCTAAAAATCCAAATATACCTACAGGAGATATTGAAATATTAGTTTCCAAACTTACTATTTTAAATAATTCACTAACACCTCCTTTTACTATTGAAGATGAAACCGATGGTGGAGAAGACTTACGCATGAAATATCGCTATCTTGATATTCGTCGTAAACCTGTTCGCGAGAATTTAATTTTTCGTCATAAAGTGACTATGGCAGTTAGAAATTATCTTTCTGCTAAGAATTTTGTAGAAGTTGAAACTCCTTACCTTATAAAATCAACCCCTGAAGGGGCTCGTGATTTTGTCGTTCCAAGCCGAATGAACGCCGGTCAATTTTATGCGCTACCTCAATCTCCCCAAACCTTTAAACAATTATTAATGGTGGGAGGAATGGATAAATATTTTCAAATTGTTAAATGCTTCCGCGATGAAGATTTACGTGCCGATAGACAGCCAGAATTTACCCAAATAGACTGTGAAATGGCATTTGTGGAACAAGAAGATATCCTGAATACATTTGAAGGGTTAACACGACATTTACTAAAAGAAATTAATGGTGTTAACATTGGGGATTTTCCAAGAATGACATATGATGAAGCCATGAAACGCTATGGAAATGACAAACCAGACATTCGTTTTGGAATGGAGTTTGGAGAATTAAATGCAGTTACTCAACATAAAGACTTTAATGTCTTTAATACTGCCGAATTAGTGGTGGGAATCTCAGTTCCGGGCGGTAATTCTTTTACTCGAAAAGAAATAGATAACCTAATAGACTGGATAAAACGGCCACAAATTGGCGCTATGGGAATGGTCTATTGTCGTTATAATGATGACGGTACTTTTAAATCTTCCGTAGATAAATTTTATACCGAAGAAGATTTAGCAAAATGGGCCGAAACAACAGGAGCAAAACCTGGCGATCTCATTTGTGTCCTTTCCGGTGAAACAAACAAAGTAAGAACTCAGCTAAGTGCTTTACGAATGCACCTTGCAGAACGACTAGGGCTTCGTAAAAACACAGAATTTGCTCCCCTTTGGGTTGTCGACTTTCCATTGTTAGAGTGGGATGAAGACACAAAGCGTTACCATGCCATGCACCATCCCTTTACTTCTCCAAAGCCAGGGCAAATGGAGTTATTAAAAACCAATCCGGGGGATGTAAAGGCAAATGCGTACGATTTAGTTTTAAACGGAAATGAAATTGGAGGAGGATCTATTCGTATTCACGATAAAGGAATCCAATCAAAAATGTTTGACTATTTAGGCTTTACTCCTGAAGAAGCAAAATCACAATTTGGTTTTTTAATGGATGCCTTTCAATATGGTGCCCCTCCTCACGGTGGAATCGCGTTTGGATTGGATAGATTGGTTGCCATTTTAGGCGGACAGGAAACTATTCGCGATTTTATTGCATTTCCTAAAAACAATGCAGGTCGAGATGTCATGATAGATGCACCTGCGGTTATAGATAAAGATCAATTAGATGAATTAAATTTAAAAGTAGTATTAAAACCCTAAGTTTTTAAATCCTGTTACGGCAGGATTTTTTTGTATGCCCACACAAAGAAAAACATTGCTTACTCGTTTTTTGATATGGCGCTTAAAGCACATATCCCATAAGCAGTTTGTTTTTATCGTAAGCATTTTGGTAGGTTTTATGGCTGGGATTGGTGCAGTAATCATCAAAAACTTAACCCATTTTATTCAATCCTTATTGGAAGGAAAGTTGGTTAAAGATTATCATGCCGCCTTCTATTTTATTTTTCCAATTATTGGGTTTACTATCGTCTATCTTTATATTAAATATGTTCTTCGTAATAAAGTAAACCACGGCATCCCATCTACGCTTTTTGCCATTTCCAAGAAAAAAGGAATAATGAAACGGTTTCAGATGTTTGGAAGCCTTATCGCAGCTCCAATTACGGTAGGGTTTGGAGGATCTGTTGGACTAGAAGGACCCACTGTTGCCACAGGTGCAGCGTTCAGCTCCAACCTTTCAAGATTTCTTCATTTAAATCAGTCAACACGCACATTACTTATAGGTTGCGCTGCTGCCGGAGCTATGGCCTCTATTTTTAAAGCACCTATTGCAGCTATCATTTTTGCTGTAGAAGTATTTAGTTTAGATTTAACATTGGCCTCATTAATTCCTTTACTGTTAGCTTCTGTTTCAGCTATCATTACCTCTTATTTTTTCTTCGGAAATGATATTCTTCTTCCTTTTTCAATTGAAGATTCCTTTGAGTTGAAGGATATTCCATTTTATATTATTCTAGGTATTGTTGCCGGTTTTGTCTCTATTTACTTCACTGAAATGTATGAACGTATTCAGAAATTTTTCGACAAAATTGCCTCTCCCATAAAGCGTCTTATTATTGGTGGATTAGGAATTGGAATACTCATTTATTTTATCCCACCTTTATATGGGGAAGGATTCGATATAATGAATAATCTGGTACAAGGAAACCCAGAAGCCGCATTACAAAATAATTTTCTCGATTTAGATTTATCTAACAGTTGGACGGTGATTGGGTTGCTGGGTGGATTGGTATTCTTTAAAGTCATTGCAACTTCCCTAACCTTCGGTGCTGGAGGTGTTGGAGGTATTTTTGCCCCTACCCTATTTATGGGAAGCATTATGGGCTATACGGTTGCCAAAATTTTGAACCAATTAGGGTTATCTTTTAATATTTCTGAAAGTAATTTCACCCTAGTCGGGATGACAGGTGTAATGGCTGGAGTACTTCACGCGCCCCTAACCGCAATCTTCTTAATTGCCGAAGTAACCGGTGGATACGAACTTTTTATTCCGTTAATGATTACGGCGGCCATCTCTTTTTCTATAACAAAATACTTCCATCCTCATTCGGTTTATACCATGGAGTTAGGACGAAAAGGGGAGCTTATTACACACAATAAAGACCATGCTGTACTCACATTAATGGATATTCAATCTGTCGTGGAGCAAAATTTTATTTCTATTAATCCAGAAATGACTCTCGGAGATATTGTACATAAAGCAGTAGTAAAATCTAACCGAAACATTTTCCCTGTGGTCCATCCCGAAACCAATACTCTGGAAGGAATAATACTACTAGATGACCTACGCCCTGTTATGTTTGATCAAAGTTTATATGCTGAAGTTACTGCGAGAGATGTTATGCAAAACCCATTGGCAATTATTGATTTAGAAAAGGATAAAATGACTGATGTTATGAAAAAATTTCAAGATTCGGGAGCATGGAATTTGCCAGTTGTTTCTCAAAATTGTTATTTTGGATTTGTATCAAAATCAAAACTTCTAACTGCCTACCGAAGAAAATTAATAGATTTTTCAGGAAAATAGATGAAATACTTCTTAATCATATTATTTATTGCCATAGTAGTTGCCTTAATTACGGGTTACTATGTTAAACCAGATGATCCAAAAACGGGTAATTTACTCATTGGGCTTTCTGTTTCTGGATTATTTTTAGTCCTTATGCCTTTGTTTGTCTACCATCGTTGGAAGAATAAAAATGTAAAAGACTACATGCTTACCAAGGAAAATATTGAGAAAATGCAAGCATATAGTAAAGACAAAAAGCTATAAATCAGGTATTATTTTAAAAAAAATTTGATAATTTCTTCATTTTCGAGTCCATAATTATACTACCTTTGGGATATTATTAATTTATTTTTTTATTACAATGGAAGGAACAGTAAAGTTTTTTAACGAATCAAAAGGTTACGGATTCATCACCAACGATGAGACCGGAAAAGACATTTTCGTACATGTAACCGGACTTAATGGCGAAGCCCTTAACGAAGGAGACAAAGTAGAATATGAAGAAGAAGAAGGAAGAAAAGGAGTGGTAGCAGCAAAAGTTCGCGTTATCCACGACTAAGATATATTTGTAACTAACCGAATTTGAAACCCTCCCGAGTATAGCTTCGGAGGGTTTTTTTAATTTAAATTTCTTTTCTCAATAAAAAAACGTTTCAATAAATGCGAGGTCTCCTCTTTCATCACACCTCCTATCATTTCAGTTTTTGGATGAAGTTTCGTCTTTAATGCAATACACCCTCTCTCAGTATCACGAGCACCAAAAACCACTTTAGTTATCTGACTCCAAAACAAAGCACCAGCGCACATTTGGCAAGGCTCAAGCGTTACGTAAAGGGTACAATCTTTTAAATATTTTCCTCCTAAAAAATTTGCTGCTGCAGTAATGGCTTGCATTTCGGCATGTGCCGTTACATCGTTTAGCGCTTCGGTAAGATTATGGGCACGAGCAATAATCTGATTTTTACAAACCACCACAGCACCTATGGGAACTTCACCCTTTTCAAAAGCAGCTTCAGCTTCATGCAAAGCTTTTTTCATAAAATAGGCATCGTCGAATGGCTGTAACATAATTTAAAATAGATATTCAAAAATACAAATTCAAAAAGTCTTGATGATTAAAAAGTGGGAATAACTGTATCTTTGCTTCGTGCAAAAAAAATTACTAGATACAATTCAATTTCCTAAAGATCTTCGGAAGCTTTCTGCAGATCAACTACCTCATCTTGCACAGGAATTACGTGATTTTATTATAAATATCGTAGCCACCAAAGAAGGACATCTTGGTGCTAGTTTGGGTGTTGTAGAACTAACAATTGCACTACATTATACTTTTGATACCCCTAATGATGTCTTAGTTTGGGATGTAGGTCATCAAGCTTACGGACATAAGATATTAACTGGCAGAAAAGATATTTTTCACACTAATAGACAATTAGGCGGCATTAGTGGTTTTCCTAAAAGAACCGAAAGCATTTACGATCCTTTTGGGGTGGGTCATAGTAGCACAGCCATTTCAGCGACATTGGGGATGGCAATCGCCGCTCAGCTGAAAGGAGATTCTAAAAAACAACATATTGCCGTAGTTGGTGATGCTTCAATTGCTAGCGGAATGGCCTTTGAAGCGTTGAATCATGCCGGAGTAACCAACACTAACTTATTAGTAATTTTAAATGATAATGCCATAGGAATTGATCCAAGTGTAGGTGCATTAAAAGAGTATTTAACAAAGGTTACCTTAGACACCATTCCCGAAAGTGACAATATTTTTGAAGCATTAAATTTTAATTATTCTGGTCCTATTGATGGTCATGATTTAGACAAGTTAATTCCTGAATTAAAGAGATTAAAAAATGTCCCTGGCCCAAAAATTTTGCACGTGATAACGACAAAAGGAAAAGGACTTCGTCAAGCGGAGGAAGATCAAGTTACCTATCATGCACCAGGAAAATTTAATGCAGATACGGGTGATTTGATTCCAAAAAGTAAAGAAATGCAACCTCCAAAATTTCAAGATGTATTTGGAAAAACCTTGGTAGAGTTGGCATCAGATAATGAAAGAATCGTTGCCATAACTCCCGCTATGCCAACTGGAAGCTCCCTAAAATATATGATGGATACCTATCCCAAACGAGCATTTGATGTAGGCATTGCAGAACAACATGCGGTAACATTAGCAGCAGGACTTGCTACTCAAGGAATGATTGTCTTTTGCAATATATATTCTACTTTTTTACAACGGGCATTTGACCAGTTAATTCATGATGTTTGTTTGCAGAAGCTTCCAGTCATATTTTGCTTAGACAGAGCTGGGATTGTTGGAGAAGATGGTGCTACACACCATGGTATCTTTGATTTAGCGTATTTACGCTGTATTCCAAATTTAATTGTATTTGCCCCAAGGAATGAAGAAGAACTTCAAAATATTTTATATACAGCTCAATTGGGTTTAGACAATCCAATAGCCATCAGATACCCACGTGGGAGAGGAAATATAATAGATTGGAAGAAACCCTTTTCCAAAATTGAAATAGCCAAAGGTGTCTGTCTAAAGGAGGGTTCAAAAATTGCTGTTCTATCTATTGGAACGATAGCCAATAATTGCACTGAAGCTATTTTACATACAAGCAATCCTAATCTGATTGCACATTATGATTTGCGGTTTGTAAAACCATTAGATGAAGGATTATTACATAGTGTTTTCAAAAAATACACAACTATTATTACAGTTGAAGATGGTAATAAAAAAGGAGGTTTTGGAAGTGCTGTTTTAGAGTTTGCATCAGAGAATAATTATACATCTACTATTGAGATTATAGGGATTCCTGATATTTTTCCAGAACACGGAACGGTAGAACAACTTCAAGATTTAGCAGGAATTTCTTCAGAAAAAATAAATAACACACTCGAAAAATATCTTTAAAAAAAATGGGCTTTTCAATTAAATTGAAAAGCCCATTTAAAAATAAGTATTCTATTATTATTTCATAATTAATTTTGAAGTATGAGTATAAGTATCTCCTTCAATATTAACTAGATAAATTCCAGTAGTTAATTTAGAAGCATCTAACGTTGTTAGCGTTCCTAAGTTTACTTTTTGTGAATAAACGGTTCTACCGTTCATATCCACAATAGTTACAGTAGTTTCACCTAAACTAATTTTTGACGCAATGTTTATCTGTCCACTTGATGGATTAGGGTACACATTAAAGTTACTGTCAAAATTAGCATCGGCGATACCTAGTAAACAAGTTCCAGCTGGTGGTAAATCAAAAGCTTCTACACCATCTGTTGTTGAACCTGATGATCCTTGGCTTGCACTAAAACCAAGTCCTCTTCGAGCGAATGCTGCCCAGATAATTTCGCAATTTGCTCCAGCATTTGCCAAAGCATCTGCTTGTAAAATAGCATCTCTACCATCTATAAATCCAGGGTTACAAGCTTGTAATTTCATACCATCCATTACTAATTGAAGAGCGATATTATTTCCTCCTGTGCCATTATAAATATCAGCATCAAAACCGTATTGGTCAATTAAATCCCAAGTCATTTCCCATAGCATTGTTGCCCATACAAATCCTACACCATGTGGAACGGATACATTTCCATTTACATCGGCATAGGTATAATCATTTACTCCAAAGTCTGTGCTATAGGGAGCCTCTCTTATTCCATTTGGATTACTAGAAGCATATGCTGCTAAACCTCTAACATCTTCTGCTTGATCACCTGTTTGCATGGTTAACATTAATCCTAAATAATCACTCCATCCTTCACCCATTTGTTCTTGATTATTTAAACAACTGGTATTGTTAGGCCCACCTGTTAAACGATTAGAAACACCATGACCATATTCGTGAACAACAATTTCATTGTCAAGAGAGCTATCTAAGTCTGGAGGAATATTTTCTCCTGAGATAGTTCCGTTTACAGTATTTAAAAGTGCTTCAGCTATAATTGCTTCGCCGTCAACATCTGAAACCATAAACATTGGAATGGTAACAGAGGCTCCAACAGCTCCTGCTCCCATAACAATTGGAGGGCCAGCTACATTATTAACCATAATAACTGCCACTGCACCTTCATTTTGAGCAGCAAGTCCCTTAAACCCAAATTCACATTCACCTCTTCTAATTACAGCAATTTTTCCACTTAATGCTCCTCCATTAGTAATAGGATCACAAGCATCATTAGGGTCTGTTGAGACTCCAGAGTCATCATCTTCAACAACAACTAAATCTTCTGTGAGAGGTGGGAAAGGAATTTCTCCTCCAAAACCAGCTGGCACACCTTGGTATACTCCAGCTAAAGGTCCATTATTTATGGTAAGAATATCTACAGGTCCAGCGCCTCCGCCATCCCAAATAAACATTTGCATTCTTGGGTTACTACCATCTGGAGGGGTTGAAAAGTTTGCGTTATTTGTTCCAGAACCATCTTGTGTATCTGCATACACCCCATCACCATCATTTCCTGGATTACCATAATTATTTTCTTGAAAGTTTCCACTTTCTTCGTCAAAACCATATTGATACAAAACATCGTGGATAATGTTATTCCAATAAAATAAATTTACTGTTGAAGCATCCACATAATTGGCAGGAGGTTGAGGTAGCCCGAATGGAAAGTCAAAATTTAATGTTGCTCCTCCATCTGGAGATGCTCCAGTACCATTATTCCCGTTTTGGTCTTCCATAGCCCAAACGTTGTTTCCTCTTGTAATAGTAAATTCTGCTCCTCCAGCACCATCTGTATCGTGCCATCCAAATGGAGATGCAGTAGCATCCTCTGGACTAGTTACAATTACATCTGCTCCATCTAAAGGATTACTAAATGGTATTGGGAAAACTCTATACTGAGCCCCACCAATAGAAAATTCGTTTTCATTTTTAAATAAAATGCTGTGCTCAACTTTGTGCCCATGACTACCAGCACCAAAGTCACAATTTACAACCCAGTCTATAGTATCAATAAGTTCACCAGATAATGCATCAATTCTAACACTGTAATAGTGGCTTGCATCTAAAAGGTAAATACTTAAATCCCAAGATAAACGCAATGTTTGGTCTGGCATGGGTTGATAGACAAGTTTTACTGGAATTTCATTTAAAGAAATATTTCCGTTATTGAACAAATAATTTAATCCATTATTATCAATAAGCTCCAGCTGTGAAGGAGAGTTAATCCCCAAATTCTGCGCGGCTCTTGTAATTGCTGCCTCGGCAGTAATGGATGGAGTTGAAGCGTTCACTTTTGATGACGCATCATCAATAAAAGAAACATTTGCGTTTACAACTAATCCAGCTTTAATTGCAAAACTAGAAACAGAATTGAATACGTCAATTCCATTAATGGTTTGACCCGCATAAACATTATTTACGTTCATGCTTTTTGAAAAACTTTGAGAATAAACAGTTACCTGTTCCACATCTCCAGCGGTCAAGCCTAACTGTGCTCGATTATTGTTTAAGTACGATTGGATTACCTGTGTATAATCCTGAGCTCCTGCAATGCTCACCGTAAGAAATGCAAGCAGGTAGAGTAATTTTTTCATAGTTTAGTTTTTAGTTAAAAAATTAAGGAAGCTAAATATAATAGAAATTTCTGAAAACTCACTACTTTATATTTTAGAAGTTTATATTTTTCCATTCATCTTTTGGAAAAGTAATAATGCATTACCATCTGTAAGCTTTGAAATATAATTGCAACAAGTCATGAGATAATTATAAGTACTATCTTTAGTGTCCATATTTAGTTGCGAAGCAGAGAGTAGTAGCTTATCGTAATGTCTAAGCTGGTTATTTTGTTTTCTTTCAATAGCTTGGGTATACCCATCCAAAAGTGTTGTTAGTATTTTATACCCTGCAATCTCTTTTTCAATAACTTCCTGACTTTTATAAACTTTTTCAACGCTCACTTTAATAATATCCTCTATTTGTGGAGTGTATTTACAGTGGTCTAAAAGAGAATTACCAAATTCTCCATTTAAAATTTTTTCTTCATTATTAATAAATACTGAAACAGCTTCTTCAATTAAAGTGTTTATTGCTAATGATCGCAAATAAGCAAGCCTATCTGAAGCCTGGGTTAACTTAGTATATTTCTTTTTCTGAATTGTATCTTTTACAAGATTTACTAGATATTCTAAAGCGAATTCTTCTTCAATTAATCCTAAATTTATTCCGTCTTCAAAATCAATTAGTGTGTAGCAAATATCATCTGCCGCTTCAACCAGATAGGTTAAGGGATGCCTACTATATCTATTGTCTAGTTTTTTTATTAATCCTAACTCATCGGCAACTTCATTAAAAAAGGAAATTTCACTCTGGAAAACACCATACTTTTTATCGGCTATATGCGTGGTTGGTTTTTTGGGGAGTGATTCTTTTGGGTATTTCATAAAAGCACCAAGAGTTGCATAAGATAGGCGTAACCCACCTTCAACTCCATCTTTAGTTTCAGTTAAAATTTTGAAGCCATTTGCATTCCCTTCAAAATCCACTAAATCTTGAAATTGCTTATCTGTTAATTCTTTTTTGAATCTGCTTCCATTTCCGTTTAAAAAATAATTGCCAATTGCTTTTTCCCCAGAATGACCAAAGGGTGGGTTTCCTATATCGTGCGCCAAGGATGCTGCCGCTACTATAGCTCCAAAATCATTAAAACGATACCCATGGGTTTTTTCCAAAAATGGGTGCTTTTCTAAAATCGCTTTTCCAACAGCTCTTCCCAAAGAACGCCCAACTACAGAAACCTCTAAACTATGTGTTAAACGAGTATGAACAAACGAAGTTTTTGATAGGGGAATTACTTGTGTTTTATCTTGGAGACTTCTAAATGCTGAAGAAAAAATAATTCTGTCATAATCTACTTCAAAACCCAATCGAGTTTCGTCTTGTTCTATTCGTAATCGTTTATTGGTATCTCCTTGTCTTTTTAAAGAAAGGAGTTTTTCCCATTGCATCATACTTAAAATATTGAAGATGCAAGATACTTAATTCAATCATTTTTTTAAGGTTAACTATTTAACATTTAGATAACCTTGAAATGACTTAATCATAATTTTAGATTAACATCAACTTTACATAACAGGGTCATCTTTGCCACGTGAAATTAATCAAGATAATGAAGAAACTTTTTACAATTCTAGTTTTAGTTTTTACAGCTTCAACTTTTGCACAAGAGACAGGTACTTTGGTTGGAAAATTAACCGACAAAGAATATAGTAACGAACCGCTACCTTTTGCAAATATAATCATTAAAGGCACTACAACAGGAACAACCTCGGACATTGACGGTTTATATAGATTGGAAAATTTGAAAGTAGGTACTTATACTGTATCCTATAGTTTTGTAGGGTATGAAACAGTAGATATAAATAATGTAGTCATAGAAGCAAATAAGGTAACCACCATAAATGTCCCAATGGGGGCCAGTGCTGCAACATTAGATGAAGTAGTTATTAAAACAACTACCAAAAGAGAAAGTGAAGTTGCTTTACTCCTTGAACAAAAAAATGCTACAACCATTAAACAAAGTATTGGAGCAGAAGAATTATCTAGAAAAGGAGTAAATGATGCCGCTGGAGCGGTTGCTAAAATCTCTGGAGTTTCAAAACAAGAAGGTGGTGGAAATGTGTATGTAAGGGGTCTTGGAGATCGCTATCAAAATACTACTTACAACAACTTATCTCTCCCATCAAATGATATTGAAAGAAAAAATATCAATCTTTCTCTATTCTCATCAGATATTATTCAAAATGTTGCCGTAAGTAAAGCATACGACGCTCAATTTTATGGAGATTTTGCTGCAGGAAACGTAAACATCACTTCAAAAGATTACGCTGGAAAGTTTTATATCGATGTACAGGTAGGCTCAGGAATAAACACTACAGCCTCTGGGAAAGCTTTTGTAAAAAGTGAAGGAACAAGCTTTTTTGGATATTATAACCGCTATGACAACAACCCATTTGCAGTTGTTTTATCACACGGAGTTGATCCAGTAGCAGCCTATGAGCCTATTGCTTTAAGTGCTGCTATTTCTGGAGGAACTACTTTTAAGTTTAAAAATGATTCTCGATTAAGCTTATTCTTTACAGGGTCTTTCAGTAATAATTTTGAATATCGAGAAGGGGAAGCTACAGATTTTAGTACTGTGGAAAAGAAAAGTTTTCCAAAGGCTCAGGAATATGAGTATGGTACTAACACTACCGGAATGATGAATTTGGTTTACAAAATCAATAGTGACCATAAGGTAAGTTTCAACTCTCTTTTTGTGAATGATGCCACAGATGAAGTTGGATACTTTGGTATTGATGGTGGGGGAAGAAACAGAGATGCTATTTTGGATACCGATAAAGGGTTTTATCAAATGAACGTTCAATTTGAGCAAGATATGATTTTTGTAAACCAGCTTATTGGTTCGCATTCAATCGATGAAAAATTTAAAGTCGATTGGGGTGTTGGTTACAATAAAGTATTTGCTCGCCAACCCGACAGAAAACGTATTACCCTTGAGCGCTATGATTTAGCCTTAGACGCAGATGAAGCAACAAACCCTTCTTTTTTCAATAATATTAATTTCGATAATCAACGTTATTTTCAAAATATCGAAGATGAAGAATTAAATAGTCGTATTAACTTAGAATATACTGCTTCTGAAAAACTAAAATTCAACTTTGGATACAACGGAAGAACCAAGGAGCGCTATTTCGACAATATTCGTTATGGTTACGAAATCATTGAGCCCAATACTCCAGCTTTGGATGTCAACAACTTCAATAATGTATTTACTTTAGAAAACCTTGGGATTGTTTACAACACTTTTGTTTTCAACCCAATTTACCCAGAAGGAGGAATCGACAATACTAACTATCCAGGTTTAAACGAAAACACTTATACTGGAAATCTAGACGTACACGCTGCCTATATTAATACAGAAATTGCTTTAGGGGATAAATTTTTGATCGTTCCTGGATTTAGAGCAGAGTCTCTAACCCAATCAATAAAATATGATGTTATTAACTTAACCGAAACCGATCCAGGTTTTAGAAAATCGTATGAAAATTTCTACTTACCAAGTCTTAATTTAAGATATGCATTAAACGATGAACAAAACTTACGTTTTTCTGCAAGTCAAACAGTTTCTATCCCTGAGTTTAAGGAAGTAGCTCCCTTTGTGTATGAAGATGTTTCTAACCGTGTTGGAGGGAACCAAGACTTATTATCGGACCCTTCTTTTTCAAAAATCTATAATGTAGATTTAAAATACGAATGGTTTTTTGGAAGAAGCGAATTGCTTTCAATTGCTGCTTTTGGAAAACAAATTAATGACCCTATTAACCGAGTGATTGCAAATGACGCAACTGGAACACAACGTTATTTTAGAACAGGAGATAAGGCAGAGGTGGTTGGAGCTGAACTTGAAGTGAGAAAAAATATTTTAGTAGATGAAAATCAAGAGGCGCAGCTCTCTGCTGGATTCAATGCTACCTATACATATACCAAGCAAGATTTAAAAAGCTCAGAAGGAGTTTTCACCACTACTTTTGAAGAAGGTAGAACTGAAGAACTTCAGGGTGCAGCACCCATAATTGTAAATGCAGATATTAACTATAGTCCAACTTTTGGTAATTATAAACCTACTCTTAATGCAGTATTTTCATACTTCAGTGATAGAATTGATGCAATAGGATCTGGACAATTAGGAAATATTATTGAAAAAGGCGTACCCACACTAAATCTTGTTTTCAAAAACAAAATAGGAGATAATTTAGAAGTAAACGCAAGTGCATTTAACTTACTTGACCCAAGTATTGAATATATAAGAGAAACCGCTACAGGAGACATTTTTGTCACCTCTCCAAACGGAAAAGGAATTGCTTCTTACAAGAAAGGAATAAATCTATCATTACAACTTAAATACAAATTTTAATAACCGAAAACAATAATTTAATTAATACGTAAACAAATGAAAACTAATTATTTTTTTTTAAGTCTTGCTACTGTCGCATTGCTTTTTGCTTCTTGTCAAGCAGATGATACTGCCGATATTGTAATTACAGACAATAGCACGACCATAAACAACGAAGGTGGTTCTGGTGGTACAGATACTAGTAACCTAGTAGAAATTGGTGGTACAAAAACTGAAGATTTTACTTTGGAGGCAGACAAAGATTATGTGCTTACAGAAGCATTAATCATGACTAACGGAACTACCCTAACAATTCCAGCTGGAACGATTATTAAAGCTAATAATGGAGCGGGCGTATATATCGCTATTGCTCAAGGTGCTAAAATTATGGCTGAAGGTACTTCGTCTCAACCCATTGTGCTAACTTCTAACGAAGCTACTCCAAACGCTGGTGATTGGGGAGGATTAATTATCCTGGGAAAAGCACCCATTAACTCTGTCGTAGGTGGCGATGCTACTTCTTCCTCAGAAATTGGAGGTTTACCTTACGGAGGAAGTGATGCAAGTGATAACTCAGGAGTGATAAAATATGTTCGTGTAGAGTATTCTGGTGGTGCTGCTGACGCGTCTTCAGAAAACAACGGTTTTTCTTTCTATGGAGTTGGAAATGGAACTACTGTAGAATATATCCAAGCTTTTGAAGGGAAAGATGATGGTATAGAATTCTTCGGGGGTACTGTAAATGCAAGTTATATTTCTGTAATAGGATGTCAAGATGATTCTGTAGATTGGACCGAAGGGTTTACTGGCACTTTAACTAATGTTTATATTGAGCACGGCGTTTCTCACGACAAAGGAATTGAAGCCGATGGTTTTAATACCGATATCGGAAATAACTCAAGCCCATTATTTTTTTCAAAACCAAGTGTAAACAACGTAACAATAGTTGGCAGAGGTTCTGCCACAGAAAACGAAGCGGTACGTCTAAGAGCTGGTACGCAAGGTATTTTTACTAACATGGTCATCCAAGGATTTGAAGAAGGTTTTGACCTTGACGGTGATATGGCAGATAATCCAACTGGACAGGGTGTTCTAAATGGCAACTTAAGTGTTACCAACGTCACCTTTACAGATGTTATCCTTAAAATGAAAAATGACACTGAGTTTACCTTTACTGAAGCAGATTTTATTTCTGGTGATGGAAATGGAACTGGTGCAGATTATGACAATTGGAAAGCGGGTTGGACTCGTAACTAATTTATATTTTGTTCTCAACAAAAAAGGCTCCACTTTGGAGCCTTTTTTTTAATCAAGTTTGGTAGAATTATTCATAAAATGTAACTGCACCAGTATTGATATCATACATAGCTCCAATAATCATGATTTCACCATTTTTCTCCATTTCGGAAAGTATTGGACTTTCTGCATGTATTCGATCAATAGTAAGTTGAACATTCTTTTCAGAAACCGCATCCACAAATTCAGCATTGGCCGAATTACGTAAACTTTCATCTTTAGGCTCGGTAACAGCATTTACTGCAGGCGTTATTTTCTGAATAAGTTTTGTAAGGTTTCCCATTTCGGCATGGTCGCAAGCCCCTTTTACAGCGCCACATGCGGTATGTCCTAAAACAACTATGAGCTTTGTTCCAGCCAATTTGCAAGCAAACTCCATGCTTCCTAAGATATCTTCATTCACAAAATTTCCAGCAATCCTTACGCTAAATATATCTCCTAATCCTTGGTCAAAAACTAACTCTGCAGAAACTCTAGAATCTATACAGCTTAAAATGGTTGCAAATGGAAATTGCCCATCGCTAGTATCGTTTACTTGCTCTAAGAGGTTTCTATTTGCCTTTAAGTTATTTTGAAATCGTTCGTTTCCTTCTTTTAAATATTGTAATGACTTTTGAGGCGTCATTGTAGCCTGTGTTTCTCTAGTGTGTGCTTTCATACTCTTTTATTTTAGTTTGTAAATTGTTCGGTTACTGGTCTTAATTTAAAAAATTCAATATAACTAGGAGGGTTAACAACCGTCCCTCTTTCAGAAATTAACTTAATCGTAATATTTCTTTCCTTAGCTTTATACGCAAAATCATCTAATATTTCAATAATATCATTATCCAAATATCGAGTTTTTCTTACGTCTAACTCAACATATGAATCACTAGGGATTCTATCCAATTCCTTTAATATTGCTCCTTTGTTAAAAAAGGTCACTTCCTCCGCTAACGTCATTTTCAATTTCTGGACTCCATTACTTACATCCTCTTTATGCAGGAAATGGGAATTTTGATAACTTTTAATAAGAATTACAACAATCCCTACTAGTAATCCTAATCCTATTCCATATAAAAGATCAATAAAAATAATCCCCAAAACTGTTACCGTAAAAGGTACAAATTGTTTCCACCCTAAATCATACATCTTTTTAAATAATTGCGGTTTTGCCAATTTATAACCAACCACAAGTAAAATTGCTGCAAGTACAGAAAGGGGAATCATATTAAGCAATTTTGGTATCAATATGATAGAAATTAATAGGAAAAACCCATGTATAATGGTGGACATTTTACTCTTTCCTCCAGATTGGATGTTAGCAGAACTCCTCACAATTACTTGTGTAATAGGCAACCCTCCAATTAATCCCGAAATAATATTTCCCGCCCCTTGTGCGAAAAGTTCCCTATTAGTAGGTGTAACGTTTTTATTTGGGTCAAGTTTATCGGTTGCTTCAACACAAAGCAGAGTTTCAAGACTCGCTACCAAAGCTAAAGTAAATGCCACAATCCAAATATCTTGTTGGGTAATGACTGAAAAATTTGGAAAACTAAATTGTCCTAAAAAAGAGGCGGCATCCTCTGGAACAGGTACACTTACCAAATGTGATCCTGCAATGGAAAGTGAATCATGAGACTTTGTAAGTGCATAAAACGCAATCCCCACAATCACGGCTACCAAGGGTCCTTGAACTAATTGAAATATCTTTCCTTTTTTAGACAACACTTTTTCCCACAGGATTAATATTCCTAAGCCAACTATACCAATTAAGGCAGAGCCGGGGATGATGTTATTAATGGTCTTAATAAGACTTGAAAAAGTATTATCTCCTGAAACTTCAAAAAAAGCAAAATCTCCTTCTGGATTTGGATCATATCCAAAAAAATGGGGGATTTGTTTTAATATAATAATAATTCCTATTCCTGTTAGCATTCCCTTTATCACAGAAGAAGGAAAGTAATATGCAATAATTCCAGCTTTTAAAATTCCAAACAAAAGCTGTATTACACCTGCCAATACAACAGCCACCAAAAAATTTTGAAACCCACCTAAGGTTCCTATGGCTGTCAATACAATGGCTGCTAATCCTGCCGCAGGACCAGAAACTCCAATTTTAGACCCACTTAAAGATCCAACAATAACCCCCCCTACAATACCAGCAATTAAACCTGAAAATAAAGGTGCTCCACTGGCAAGGGCAATACCTAAACATAACGGCAATGCTACAAAAAATACGACAATACTCGCTGGTATGTCATTTCGTAACGATTTAAACATATTATAATAGATTAGTGGTTTGAAAAAATACTTTTCAAACAGATTTTATATTAATTTTTTAAAAAATCGAAAAACTAACTAATATGTTCTGGGGGAGGTAGAAAAACTTCTGAAGTGTGTATATAGCGCCTTTCAACGTAGGCAGTATTTAATTCCTTTTTGGGAACATAAACATGAATATGAGAAACGTAATCGGTAATTGAAAATATTTTTTCTTTCGCCTCTTCCTCCTGAATAGTTATAACAATTGGAGCAACATCTTTAGCACACAACTGAAAAACAGAAGGTCCTAACAACGCTATGATGAAAAAAAGCGAAAAAAAGCTATGTGCAACCGATTTTAACATGACCCCAAAAATATATATTTTAAAAATTTTCAAATCTTATTACTTTGTTAAAGTTTTAAATATATCCCATAAACAAAAAATGCCTCAAAATTGAGGCATTTTTTGATTTGTAAGTTTTTGTCTTTAGTTGGATATCACAACAGCATCTGTAATCTTAAAAGAAGTCACTTTGGCAACTTTAGAATTGGAGTAATTTACCTCCTTAATCTCATTACCTTGGTAAAAATACCATGTACCAACTTTGTTTCCCTTGTTGTAGTGAGCTACAGCAGTTTTATTTCCTACTGCATCATAACTTATCCATTCACCCTCTAGTTTATTATCCAATGTGTAAAAACCAGTTTGAGCTACCATTCCATTTTCATGGTAAAGCGTAGCTTTAATCACTTTTCCTTCTTTAACAAATTCATCTTGTACTTTTTCTTGTGAAAAAGCCGACCCTGCTAAAAGAGAAATAGTAAATACTACTAATAATTTTCTCATGATAAACATATTTTAAGGGTTAATAGCTCAAATTTACAAAATTGGTAACAATTAATAAAGGTTTGCATAACATTAAATTAACATTGAATTATTATTAAACTGATTTTCAGTGCTATATATGCCTTTTCAGCATTAAAGAGAAAACTTAATATTTATTTAATATTTAGATGACGATTTAGCTATACAGATGGCCTTTATTTGTTTTTGTGTTTAATACACATACACATATAAATCGTTAAGTTTTTGTCGACTAGATTTTATCAATGTGTGGGGTCGCCCAATGGGCGACCCTTTTTGTATAATATTTTTAAAAATAACTTATAGGTAACATTCAGTTAACATTGGTTTAAGTTCTTTGCACCGACAAAAACTTAAAACGATTTACATGAAACTTTTAAAGTTTGCCATTTTGGCAATTTTATTTTCCACACTTACTATTGAAGCTCAAGAAATTAGTGACACTTCATTTGGAAAAGGAATCATTAATTACACTGCAAAAGATAGTACTTTTAGTATCAAATTTGCTCCAAGGATTCAATTTCGTTCTGAAACGAACTGGGATTATAATGGTAATAATTATAATAGCCCAGAGCATAATTTTTTAATAAGACGTGCTCGTTTAAAATTTGATGGATGGGCATACTCACCTAAACTTGAATATAAAATTGAATTAGGTCTTTCTAATAGAGACATATCAGGAGCAAATGAATTTAACCGAAATACGCCTAGATATATATTGGATGCGGTAATTATGTGGAATTTTTATGAAAATTTCGAATTATGGGTAGGGCAAACAAAATTGCCAGGAAACGTAGAACGTGTTGTTTCTTCAGCAAATATGCAATTAATAGACCGATCCTTACTAAACAGCCGCTTCAATATTGACCGCGATATAGGAATGCAATTACGTCATCACGCAAATTTGGGCGGAGATTTTATAATTCGTGAAAAAGTTGCTATTTCACAGGGAGAAGGAAGAAATATCACCGAAGGAAATGAAGGTGGGTTACAATATACCGGTAGATTAGAGTTCCTTCCATTTGGATTATTTAAATCCAATGGAGATTATTTTCAAGCAGATTTAGCTAGAGAGGCTTCACCAAAATTAATGATAGGAGTAACTTACGATTTAAATCAAGATGCTGTAAAAACAAGAAGTAATTTAGGTTCCTATATGTTTTTGGAAGATGGCTCTTTATACGAAACCGATATTACCACTTTGTTTATTGATACCATGTTTAAATACAAAGGTTTTTCATTTATGGGAGAATATGCTAATAGAGATGCCGAAAACCCTGTAGCCATCGAAGCAGACGGAACCGAAACTGGAGATATTGTATTAGTAGGTAATGCATTAAATTTACAAGCTGGTTATTTATTTAAAAATAATTATGAAATTGCAGGAAGGTTTACTAATACAGATTATAATAACATTACTAGTAGACTAGGTGAAGAACAGTATACTTTAGGTGTTTCTAAGTATATTGTAGGCCACAAACTTAAAGTTCAATCTGATGTTAGTTATACTACGTTAGAAGGTGATGCAGATAGCATTGAATTTAGAATAGGTTTTGACCTGCATTTTTAATAAAACGTAACAATTTGATAACAGGTAATCATAAATTAATTAAGAATTTTGCCCGAAAATAATTTTTAAAAAATGGATAATATTTACATTTTAATGCTTGTAGCTTTAGCGGTTTTAGCTATTGTTGATTTAGTTGTTGGTGTTAGTAATGATGCTGTAAACTTTCTAAATTCTGCAATTGGTTCTAAAGCTATTCCTTACCGTACCATTATGATTGTTGCGAGTTTAGGAATTTTTATTGGAGCCGTTTATTCCAGTGGGATGATGGAAGTTGCTCGTAAAGGGATTTTTATCCCTGGAGAATTCTATTTTGATGAAATTATGATAATATTTTTAGCCGTAATGATTACGGATATTTTATTACTAGATTTCTTCAATACACTAGGAATGCCCACTTCCACTACAGTATCCATAGTTTTTTCTTTACTAGGTGCTACTGTAGTAATGGCGCTTATAAAAATTGGCGCGTCCTCTTCGGAAACGATGGCTGATATAGGAAATTATATAAATTCTGAAAAGGCAATAGAAATTATCACAGGTATTTTACTTTCAGTAGTAATTGCTTTTACCCTAGGAGCACTGGTTCAATGGTTATCTAGGCTTGTATTTTCGTTTCATTACGAACAAAAAATGAAGAATTTTGGGGCCATTTTTGGGGGTTTAACCCTAACCGCAATTAGCTATTTTATCTTTTTTAAAGGACTTAAAGGAGCTCCAAATTATAGTGCTTTTAAAGAAATTCTAGCTACAAATTTTTGGATAGTAATAGGAATTGGGTTTCTTTTTTGGACTGCCTTTTCAATATTATTTACTAAAATATTTAAAAAAAGCATCCTATTGGTAGTAATAGCAATTGGGACATTTGGGTTAGCATTAGCGTTTTCTGGAAACGATTTAGTTAACTTTATTGGTGTTCCTATGGCTGCATACCATAGTTATGAAGCTTGGTCTGTCTCTGGAGAAGCGGCGAATGCATTTTCAATGAATGTTCTTGAAGAAAAAGTCCCTGCAGAACCTCTTTTACTATTTGTCTCTGGTGCTATAATGGTATTAACACTTTGGTTTTCCAAAAAAGCAAGAACTGTTACCGAAACAGAAATAGGACTCTCTAGACAAGGTGACGGGGCAGAAAAATTTAATCCTAACATCTTATCTCGTGCTGTTGTTAAAGGAAGTACAAAATTAGCTTCATTATTAGGGGGTGCTATACCTCAGTCAACACAAGATAAAATTGCGAAAAGTTTCGAAAAACCAGAGGTAAAAATTCCAGCTGGTAAAGCTCACGAAATACCTGCATTTGATTTGATTCGTGCTTCTATAAACCTAACGGTAGCTGGTATTCTTATTGCCATTGCCACTTCAATGAAGTTACCTCTTTCCACTACCTATGTAACTTTTATGGTAGCTATGGGTACCTCATTGGCAGATAGAGCTTGGGGGCGTGAAAGTGCGGTATATCGAGTAGCAGGAGTACTAAACGTCATTGGAGGCTGGTTTTTTACAGCATTCAGTGCTTTTTTAGCCGCGGGAACCTTAACCTATATCATTTATATAGGAAGAGGACCTGCTATTGCTATCCTATTATTAGTCGCATTAGCATTATTAATAAGAAATTATTTGTCACATAAAAGAAAAGGAATAGAAAAACTAGACAAAACTGGTTTAAAAAAGTCTGAAAGTAAAACGGTACAAGGAATTATTTCTGAAAGTGCAAATAACATTTCAAATGTTGTTTCCAGAACAAATAAGATTTATACAGAGGTAATTAAAGGTCTTGCAAAGCAAGATGAAAAGAAACTTAAAAAGACAAAGAAGGGGGTTGAAAAACTCGATAATGAAATTGAAGATTTAAGAAATAACATATTCTATTTTATTAAAAATCTTGATGATACAAGTGTAAGAGGTAGTAACTTCTATATCATTATACTTGGATATTTAACCGATGTGGCTCAGTCCTTAGAATACATAACAAAAAAGAGTTACAAGCATGTTAACAATAATCACAAGGCCCTAAAATTTAATCAAATTAAAGATCTTCAAGAAATAAATGCTTCATTCGAGCACCTACTAATGGATATTGTAAATATTTTTGATACCAAGGATTTTGAAAGACTTGAAGGTATTTTAGACCGAAAAGAAAAGGCTTATGCAGATATCTCAGCAAAAATTGAGAAGCAAATTCAAAGAACTAGAACGGAAGAGTCTAGTCCAAAGAATACCACACTTTATTTCAATTTATTAATGGAAACTAAAGATCTTGTGACAGCTCTTATCCACTTAATGGAAGAGTATTACAATAGTTATAAAAAGAATTAATTTGTTTAAATTCTTAAAAAAAACCTCCTTTATTGGAGGGTTTTTTTATGTTCCATTTTCTAATAAACTATCTTTAGTAGTAAATAACAACTCTGCTACGATGATGAGTTTCTTAATAATATCATTAACAGTATCATTATCATTAATTAAAGAAGAAGCCATGGAAACACTAATGAGATTTTGACGTATTAAACTATTAATAGATTCATTAGAATGATGGTATTCCTGTTCTGCTTCTTGTTTTAGCTTTCTTAATTTTAAATAATATTTATCTTTCTCATCTTGCTCAGCGAATAGATAAATTACTCTTATAACTTTAGCGATTTTTTTTCGGTATTTATAGTATTCTTTTTTAACAAATTCATTTTCAGAATTAAAGTACTTAGTAACATTCTTATTTAGCCCAACACAATTTTTAACTATCTCTACCATAACTCTATTGGCTAATTTAACTTCCGAAATTTCTTTGGTTTGCTTTTGGGTAAGTTTTAAACTACTCTGCCCCTTTGTTGCATACTCAATAATCTTCCCATAAATATTTTTTACTTTGGTGTAATACAAATTATCTACATCCGTTTTTAAGTCTTGTTTATTCTTCTTTACTACCTTTTTAATTTTAGTTTCAGATTTTAAATCTGTTGAAATAATATTCATTGCTTTTGAAACTATTTCAAGAATTGAATTTTCAAACAAATATTTCGATTCATTTTTTAATGAATGAATTAATGTTTCTGGAAATTCCAGAACGCTATTCATAAGAAATTTAGGCTCATCCATTTCTTTCTCAACAATTTCTTTTTCTGGCACTAATCGTTCCACAATTTTTGCTATAGGCTTGATGAACCACATCAATAAAAATGTATTACAGATATTGAAAATAGTGTGAAACAAAGAAATTGCAACAGGAATAGCAGCAGCAGTAAGATAAGGAGAATCCGAGCCTGCTTTTTCTGAAACCCAAGTAACTAATTTTAGGAATGGGTAAAATAAAATCAATACCCAAATTACCCCAATAATATTAAATAAAAAGTGCGCTCTTGCCGTTCGCTTTGCTTGGAAGTTTGCTACTATTGCAGCTAGATTGGCCGTAATGGTTGTTCCTATATTTTCCCCTAAAACCATAGCAGCAGCCAACTCGAATGAAATCCATCCTTGTGCAGTCATAATTAACGTTAGTGCCATAGTAGCACTGGATGACTGAATTATTACAGTTAATAATGTTCCTATAAGTAAAAAGATTAATATAGACCAAAAGCCTAAATCTGTGTAGCTCGTTAAAAAAGCTAAAATCTCAGGATTGCTTTTAATATCTGGCACAGCATCTTTTAAGAATTGTAATCCTATAAATAAAATGGAAAACCCAATTATAAAGGCACCCCAATTTTTTAATGAAGGCTTTTTTGAGAAAGTAAAAGCAAAACCAAAACCCACTAAGGGTAATGCAATAGCACTCATACTAACTTTAAACCCTAAAATTGTTATTAACCAAGCTGTAATTGTAGTACCAATATTGGCCCCCATAATAACACTTATTGCTTCTGTAAGCGTTAACAATGAAGCGTTAGAAAAACTAACAACCATAAGGGTTGTCGCAGAGGAAGACTGTATAACAGAAGTAATTAAAAACCCCGTAAAAATACCCATGTACTTATTGGAAGTCATGGTTGCCAATATCTTTCGCATGCGATCGCCAGCCAAATTAAGAAGGGCGTCGCTCATTACTTTCATTCCGAAGAGGAAGAGACCCAGAGACCCAAATAATTGTAGAAAGTCGGTAAACCCGTAATTCATAAATCGTTGTTCTTGCCAGGTTTAAAAATAGCAAAATTGAATTTTCTTGAACTGATAAAAATCAGATTTCAAAAAAGTGACTTTAATTAGCGATTAAAGTGAACATTTTAAAATAAAAAAGGAGCACCGATGGCGCCCCTTTTTAAATACTTAGCTAATTTTTTTAGGTTTTAGATAGTCTATAAATTAGTGTTTTATATTTTTTGATTTCTTCATCAACAACATTTTCTTCATCATAAAATGAGACATTATCAACTCCAAAGTTTTTAGTTAAACCAAAGTCTCTTCTAAATTCATTTATTACTTTACGTTTAACATAGTTTGGCTTTTTCCCTATAAAATATTTAGACTTTTTTAAAGTAATATTATCGTAATGTATAACACCAAATAATTTCTTTTTTTCAACTTTTTCAATAATAAGATGCTTTCCTTCCAATTTGTATTTTAACCCATAACTATCAAGTATTTTTTTGAAAGAAGCAAATTTAATTTTCTCGCCAATATATTTCTTTTTTGGTATGGCGTTTTTCTTCAACCAAAAAGAAATATACTCAATGTTATTATCATCACTCCAATTCTTTTGATCATTTAATTTAAAATCCTCATAATATTCTTTTGAATGAGAACTCAATATATTTTCGGCTATACAAATTAATAATTTATATAATTCTGTCGGGTCTAAATTTGGCTTTAAAACATGTCCATTTACACTGAGATGTTTAAACATAGACAAAAGAGCAGCTCTTTTATTACCATTATGAAAAGCATGGTCTTTTACTAATCCATAAACCAAAGTAGCGCAATTCTCAGAATAGCTAGCATATTTAAATTCATCCCCAATTCCTGTGTGTTGTCTGTGAACAGCACTTTCTAACATGTTTGGATTTTTAACTCCTTTCGGTGAAATTGGCTCCATATCATGAAACTCCAAAGCATTTTCAGTTAATAAATCATGTAATTCCTTTACGCAATCAACTGTTAAAACATTTAGTCTCCCGTTTTGTGTTTTAATATTATCTATCATTCTATAAAATTTAAAAAGGAGCGCCCTATGGCCCTCCTTTTTATTTAAACTTAACACTTAAAAATTAAGAACCACACATTAAACAATCTTCATCATTTTCGGCTGCATTCTTAGACTGCGCCAATAAATCTTTAAGTTCTTTTGCTGTTAATGGTTTTTCTGAAGCAGCAGAAACAGCCTCAACTTTTGCTTCGGCTACCGCTTCCACAGGTTCTTTTTTGGTTTCATTATTTAAGGTGAACTTAATAGCATCTACAGCACTCTTCGTTCTTAAATAATACATTCCTGTTTTTAAGCCACTCTTCCACGCGTAAAAATGCATGGATGTTAGTTTTGCCATATTCGCATTTTCCATAAATAAGTTTAGAGATTGCGACTGATCTATAAAATATCCTCTATGACGAGACATATCAATAATATCTTTCATACTCAACTCCCAAACCGTCTTATATAGTTCTTTTAACTCTTGAGGAATTCCTTCAATATGTTGGATAGATCCATTGGCACGCATGATTTCTTCTTTTAAATCATCATTCCATAAGCCTAATCCAACCAAGTCTTCTAACAGGTGTTTGTTCACTACAATAAATTCTCCAGAGAGTACTCTACGGGTATAAATATTGGAGGTATAAGGCTCAAAAGCTTCGTTGTTCCCTAAAATTTGAGAGGTAGATGCGGTAGGCATTGGAGCTACTAACAATGAATTACGAACCCCATGCTTTTTAATGTCTTTTCTCAATTTTGCCCAATCCCAGCGACCGCTTAATTCTTCGTCTTTAATATTCCAAAGGTTGTGTTGAAATAATCCTTCAGAAATAGGAGAACCTTTATAACTTTCATAAGGGCCATCTACTTTAGCTTCTTCCATAGAAGCTGTTACTGCCGCAAAATAAAGTGTTTCAAAAATTTCTTGATTCAATTGTTTTGCCTCGTCACTTGTAAATGGCATGCGTAGCATAATAAATGTATCTGCCAATCCTTGTACTCCTAAGCCTACTGGACGATGACGGAAATTCGAATTTTGTGCTTCAATTACGGGGTAGTAATTCCTGTCAATTACACGATTCAAATTCTTTGTAACCCGTTTGGTAACTCTAAAAAGTTCTTTATGGTCAAATTCACCATTTTTTACAAACATAGGTAACGCAATAGATGCCAAGTTACAAACAGCCACTTCGTCTGGAGAGGTGTATTCTAAAATCTCTGTACAAAGATTTGAAGAACGAATGGTTCCTAAGTTTTTTTGGTTGCTCTTACGGTTTGCTGCATCTTTATAGAGCATATACGGTGTTCCCGTTTCAATTTGAGATTCGAGAATTTTCTCCCAAAGTTCACGCGCCTTTATCGTTTTTCTGCCCTTATCCGCTGCTTCGTATTTAAGGTACAATGCTTCAAATTCTTCACTGTGCACATCAAATAATCCCGGACACTCGTTAGGACACATTAAGGTCCACTCTGCATCTTCCTGCACTCGTTTCATAAACAAATCTGGAATCCACATAGCATAGAAAAGGTCGCGAGCTCGCATTTCTTCTTTCCCATGGTTCTTCTTTAAATCTAAAAAGTCGAAAATATCGGCATGCCACGGCTCAATATACATGGCAAAACTTCCTTTTCTCTTTCCTCCTCCTTGGTCCACGTATCGTGCTGTATCGTTATATACACGCAGCATAGGGACAATTCCGTTTGAGGTTCCATTGGTTCCTCCAATGTACGATCCTGTTGCTCTAATGTTATGAATAGACAGTCCTATACCTCCTGCAGATTGTGAAATTTTTGCAGTTTGTTTTAAGGTATCATAAATGCCGTCAATACTATCTTCTTTCATTGTTAGTAAGAAACAAGAAGACATTTGTGGTTTTGGCGTTCCACTATTAAATAAGGTTGGCGTCGCGTGCGTGAAGAATTTCTTCGACATCAACTCATACGTTTCCTTCACCGCAGCTAAATCGTTTAAATGAATCCCAACCGATACACGCATGAGCATATGCTGTGGACGCTCTGCAATGTTTCCGTTTAATTTTAATAAATACGAACGCTCTAGCGTTTTAAAACCAAAATAATCGTAGTTGAAATCTCTATTGTAAATAATAGCAGAGTCTAGCTCATCTGCATTATTTTTAATGATTTCGTACACTTCATCACTTAAAAGAGGGGCTTTTTTCCCTGTTCTTGGGTTGACATATTCGTATAAATCTGTCATGACTTCAGAAAAAGTCTTTTTGGTATTTTTATGAAGGTTAGAGACTGAAATTCTTGCAGCTAACTTTGCATAATCTGGGTGTGAAACGGTCATGGTAGCGGCAATTTCTGCGGCAAGATTATCCAATTCACTAGTGGTAACACCATCGTATAATCCTTCAATAACGCGCATGGCAACCTTTACGGGATCCACTAATTCATTGAGTCCATAACACAGTTTTCGTACTCGAGCCGTAATCTTATCGAACATTACGGGTTCTTTCCTGCCATCTCTTTTTACTACATTCATTTTGCTAGAGGTTTTTTAGTTTTTTGAAAAAATTATTTCTTACGCAATCATTAAAAGCGCATTATCAAAGCTTTAAAAAAATCCGCCCTTTGGGGAACAGACGGAAATTATTTAAAAGTCTGCGTCGAAACTTATTTTATTCGACTCTTTATCCATGTTTGTTACACCAGCTTTTTGGTATTCTGAAACTCGCTTTTCGAAGAAGTTGGTCTTCCCTTGTAACGATATCATATCCATAAAGTCAAACGGATTGCTGGAGTTATATTCTTTTTCACATTGAAGTTCTACCAATAATCTATCGGTTACAAACTCCAAGTATTGTGTCATTAGCTTTGCATTCATCCCTATTAAGCTCACTGGAAGCGATTCGGTGATAAACTCTCTTTCAATATTAAGAGCATCTACAATAATTTCACGAATGCGTTCTTTTGGCACTTTATTTACCAAGTGGTGATTGTGAAGATGTACTGCAAAATCACAGTGTACTCCTTCGTCTCTAGAAATTAATTCATTAGAAAAAGTAAGTCCAGGCATGAGCCCTCTTTTTTTCAACCAAAAGATAGAACAAAAAGCTCCCGAGAAAAATATCCCTTCCACCGCAGCAAAGGCTATAAGTCGTTCTGCAAAACTTGGGCTATCGATCCATTTAAGCGCCCAATCTGCCTTTTTCTTTATCGCTGGGAAATTTTCAATAGCATTAAAAAGCTTGTCCTTTTCCTTATCGTCTTTTACGTAAGTATCTATCAGTAACGAATAGGTTTCACTATGAATGTTCTCCATCATGATTTGAAATCCATAGAAAAATTTAGCTTCACTGTACTGAACTTCATTTACAAAGTTCTCTGCCAAATTCTCATTTACAATGCCATCACTAGCAGCAAAAAAAGCAAGAATGTGCTTTACAAAATAGCGCTCGTCATCACTCAATTTATTGGTCCAGTCGGTTAAATCTTGATGAAGATCTATCTCTTCTGCGGTCCAAAAACTGGCCTCACTTTTTTTGTACCATTCCCAAATATCGTGGTGTTGAATGGGGAAAATTACAAATCTGTCTTTGTTTTCTGCTAAAATGGGTTCTACTGCACTCATGTTGTCCTTTCCGTTTTTAAAAATTAATGAAATTTTCTTGTTACTAGGGACTAACAAATATGAAAAAAATTAAAACGGAAATGGGGGAAAGTTGCTTTGGGTTTTTAACAAAGTTTTCAACACGTATGTAAATGTATTGTTATTATTGTTTTGTTAAAAAATCATTTTAAATAATTGTAAATCAATGTATTACAATATTTTTGATGAGTTTATAAACAATCTGAAAATTAGCAGTTGAAAACCCTAAAAGCTGCCCATTCTACTAAGCGTGAGAAACAATTTTATACTGTTTTAACGCGCTTATTTTTTAACAAATTTGATTGACCATTTTTTTCATTTTTTTAAGAAAAAAAGAAAACCAGAGACTCACTCTGGTTTTAATTAGTACTAAAAATGAATAAAATTATCCCAAATTTTGAACATCTAAATCATCTATCGTTTTCCATGTTTCATCTAAATCCATGTTACGACCACTAGCATTTATATAAAAACGATCATCTTGCATAAATTGGATAGTACAATTGCTTCCGTCTTTACGATATTCTTCAATCGCTTTTACACCCTTCTTTTTTATAAATCTTTTTACTTGTGTTTCCGTTTCTTCCTCAAAATCCTGTGAAAAGAGCATGCGCATTCCTGCGGTAGCTGCAGCTCCCATTTCGCCTGCACCATCAATGACTTGTATTTTAAATGTTTTTGATTTGTCTTCGTTAGAATAACTTGCTTCAATAGATGCAATTTTCATAAAGCTAGTTTGCCCAGCTTTGAAAGAAGTACGTTTCATACCGTTAATTTCATCTGGCAACCAAGCTTTCAGTTCGTCATTAGTAAGGGGTGTTATCTCTTTTAATTCTTCGATATCCCTTTGCATATCGTTGAGCTCCTCAATAGCACTATTGGTATTGCTGACATTTTGTTTAGCCTCTTTAATTTTTTTTGAAACTGGATTATCTTTACAGCCAACAAAAAACAATAAGGCTACAATTAAAAAGAGTGATTTTTTCATAATTGGAATAGTTAGTAGTTAGACTACTAAAATAATGAAAATGAAGTGAATAGCAACTAATAATCTGAAGCAACTTTCTCTAACTCTTTATACCAGTCTTCCCCAAACTTTCTTATTAAAGCGTCTTTTACAAATTTGTAGACCGGCACTTTAAGTTCTTTACCAAGCGTACATGCATCATCACAAATAGGCCATTTATGATAGTTTACAGCCGCAAACTCACTGTATTGCTGTACTCTCACGGGGTATAAATGACACGAAATCGGTTTTCTAAAATCAACTGCGCCCGCATTATATGCATCTTCAATACCACAACTAGCAATTCCTTTATCGGTAAATGTTACATAGGCACATTCTTTACCATCTACCAGAGGCGTTTCCAACTCATCCAATTCGTTTACAATGTGCGTTCCTTGGTTTTCAATGGCAGAAATTCCTGCGGAGCGAAGGAATGGTTTCACTTTGGGATAAACTTCCTTTAAAATTTCAACTTCCTCTTTAGTAACAGGCGCTCCCGCCTCGCCTTCGATACAACATGCGCCTTTGCACGCATGCAAATTACAGACGAATTCTTTTTCGATTAAATCTTCGGATACTATGGTTTTCCCTAGTTGAAACATGTCGCAAAGATATTACTTTACAACAGAATTGAGAAGATTGTAATACTAAATAGATTATCCATTTAAAACCACTAATTTTGCACTTTAAACAACCATTAATGGAACTCAATTTTAAGCAAATTGCCACCGCAAGTATGATTTTGTTTGCCGTTATCGATATCATAGGAAACATCCCTATTGTGATATCCTTACGAAAGCGTGTTGGACATATTCATAGCGAAAAAGCATCTATTATTGCAGCCGTTGTGATGACGATGTTTCTTTTTTTAGGAGAGAGCATATTGAAGCTTATTGGTATTAATGTAAATGAGTTTGCTGTGGCTGGGGCCTTTATACTCTTTTTTATTGCGTTGGAAATGATTCTCGGCATTACCCTTTTTAAAGACGATGGAAGTAGCCCCGATATGGCTTCGGTTTTTCCTTTAGCATTTCCTATGCTTGCGGGACCAGGAACTCTTACAACACTGCTTTCTTTAAGGGCAGAATATGCCTTGGAAAATGTAATTGTTGCCGTGATTGTAAACGTTATTATTATTTACATTGTTTTGAAAACCTCAGGAAAATTACAACGGGTTTTAGGTAAAAATGGAATAGCCGTTATTCAGAAAATATTTGGAGTAATTTTATTAGCCATTGCGGTAAAATTATTTACCTCAAACATTCAAGAATTATTTAATTAATTTGAAATGAAAATCTTTAGGTATATTATTATTGTAGTAGCATTAGCCTTACTAATTTACAATGCTACCAAGCTTAATTTCGAAAGTCTTTTTGAAGGAGACAGCAAAGTTGCAGTTATTTGTATATTAGCCTCTGCTTGTGCCATTTTACTCATGGTGATTCTAAACATTTCGTATAGAATAAAAGGAAATAGAAAGGTGTAAATTACTTCTCCGCTGCCTTTTTTTCTAGCTCCAAGACTTTTTTTAGCATAGCATCGTCTGCATTTAGAATAAACTCATACGCATTGGGTCCGTATAATTGCTGCGCAATATTGGCTTTTAAAGCCATTTTTAATTCTTCTTGGTAGTTACTTAAATCTATTTGTGCTTCCTGAAGCCTTGAATACACTACAAAATCTTCGGCCAATTTATCAGACACTTTATAATTCTTTTTGAAGTCTTCGTAAGATAATTTGTTAAACTGAGACCGGTTGTTTTCTAAATATTCAAAAATGAAGTAACTCATAAACCCATTACGGCTTACATAATTGAGTGTTTCATTTTCAATGCTTGTATCCTTTGGGATAAAAACATCTGGGATAATTCCGCCGCCACCATAAACTACTTTCCCTTTTGGGGTTACATACTTTAAAGAATCTGCTACCTTCATACTATCTGCGTGAATGAGCTCCCCATTTCTATAGCGGTTTTCGTAATCGCTGTAATAATTGCCATTTCCTTCGCCATAGGGTCTTTGTATGGATCTTCCTGTTGGGGTATAATAGCGAGCAATCGTCAATCGCACAGCACTTCCATCGCCCAATGCCATTTCACGTTGCACCAGTCCTTTTCCAAAAGACCGACGCCCAATAATAATTCCTTTGTCATTATCTTGAAGGGCTCCTGCTACAATTTCACTTGCCGAAGCAGAGTTTTCATTAATTAAAACATACAGCTTTCCTTTTTCGAAATCACCTTTGCGCGTGGCATAGCTTTTATCTTCATCACCCGCTTTATTTTTGGTAATTAACATGAGTTTATCATCTTCCAAAAATTCATCCAAAACTCTTTCGGCTGAAGAAATATACCCCCCTGGATTATCGCGTAAATCTAGAACCAACGTTTTCATTCCTTCGTCCTGCAAATCGTCTAAGGCATTTTTAAATTCGGCATAGGTGCTTTCAGAGAAACGATTGATTTTAATATAGCCTGTCTTTTCATTTAGCATATAGGAAGCATCCACACTAATAATGGGAATTCTTCTTCGTTTCAGTTTAAAATCGAGTAGCTTTTTCTCACCCTTACGATAAACCTTTAAATCTACTTTCGAATTAATTTCTCCTTTCAAAAATTTTGAAATACTATCCCTATCGATACTTTCTCCAAACAATTTTCTATTATCGGCATATAAAATTCTATCTCCCCCTTTAATTCCAACTTTTTCAGCGCTTCCTCCTTCAATGGCACGAATAACGGCAATAGAATCCTTGTACACATAAAAGCTAACTCCTATTCCCACAAAATTACCACGCATATCATCGGCATTGTCTTCGTATGCAGATACTGGGATATACACCGAATGTGGATCGAGATTTTCGAGAATACCATTGACCGTAACATCTACAATGCTATCGGTATTTACGTTGTCGACGTATTCGTAATCAATATAATCAATAAGCCTATTGAGCTTGTCTTTTTTTGAATTGGTTGCGAAAATTTTTTCGTTGTTGTCCTGAAAATTAAGCTTTGACCCAATAAATACTCCTACCGCCACGGCAATTCCTATATAAAGAGGTATGTATTTTTTTGAATGTCCCATGTTAATCCAACTCTGGAATATGTGTTATTTCAACGCCAGCTTTCTGTAAAAATTTTATCCCAGAGTCATCTTTATAAGCCTCGTTATACACCAATCGAGATATCCCCGTTTGATGTATTAACTTACTACATTGCTGGCACGGCGACATGGTAATATATAATGTCCCTCCTTTACAAGATTGTGTGGATGAAGCCACTTTCGATATGGCATTGGCTTCGGCATGTAATACATACCATTTTGTGTAACCATCGTCGTCTTCGCAAATATTTTCGAATCCTGTGGGAGTACCATTATACCCGTCACTAATGATCATTTTATCCTTTACAATGAGTGCCCCAACCTGTCTTCGCTTACAATAGGAAAGTTTACTCCATTCGCGCGCCATACGTAAATACGCAATGTCGTATTTTAATTGTTTTTCTTTCTTCATACTACTAATAGACAGCGAATTTACTTGGAAGTTACGTCGCTACAAAAAAAGTGGGTGTTAAATGTTTCCGAAAAAAATAAAGATACCTTAAAATGGCCAATTTTCAATAAGCATAGGGATTGCCATTCCTATGACAATAGAAGAAACAATCATAATCCAATCTCGTTGCTTAAATCTAAAAAAGGTGTGCATAAAATAGCCTAAAACCATCACAAATACTACAATAATAAGTTGTGAAAGTTCAATGCCAAGAGCAAATTCAATCAATGGCATCACTTCTTTGTCATCATTTATCTGATTAAAGTAACGCCCAAAACCAAATCCATGGATAAGACCAAAAAACAAAGTGACTATAAAAAGAACAATAGCTTTCTTTTCCTTTAACCCTCTTTTTAAATTGAAAAGATTATAAATTCCTGTAAAAATAATGGTAACAGGAATTAAAAACTCTATCCATTTCGCAGTGACTGTCACTACTTCATAATGAGTTAGAAAAAGTGATAGTGTATGCCCTAAAGTAAACAGTGAAACAAGTGCTAACAATCGTTTCCAAGATGTTAAAGTATATGCAGCACAAAGTACTATAATAAACAATACATGGTCATAGGCCTGCCAATCCAGCACATGTTCTAATCCTAATGTAAAGTATAACCAAAATTGGGACATTTATATTCAAATTTTCAATGAAAATAAAGAAAATTTATATCTTACCCCTATTAAAATTGATAGATTATTATGAGTATCCCCAAAATTCTTTTTGCGTTTTTATTTATTAGCACTGCTGTATTTGCACAGTCTGAAGCTTTCACCTACGATATGGAAGGCTTACATCCTAACTATCTAGTAGTAGAAATGGAAGGCATGAGCCAAAGTTCGCTTTACAAAAAAGCACTTGCTTGGTCCAAAACTGGAAATAGAACTGTTATTTCATCGGAAGACGGAAAAAAAGTTGTTTTTCAAGGAGAAAAAGAAAATGCCATGTGCTTTACATTGATGGGTAAAAAGTCGTGTAACGCTTTGCGATACCAAGTAGAAGTAGCCTTTAAAGAAGGAAAATACAAATTTGAAGTGGTGAGTTTGGAGCAATATGGCCCCATAAACGATACGGGTAAAAAGGGATGGTTCCCTTTTGAGTTAGACAAAGCCCCAGATGCTTTTTACACTCGCGGAGGCGAATTAAAAAAAGAATATACAGAAACACCACAAAACATTTCCGACTTGTTTAATAGCCTAAACGAAGCATTTAAAAAAGGACTCGCAAAAACAAAAGAAGAAGAGGCCGACGAGGGTTGGTAACAGCTTAGCCTTCTTTAACAAATAATTCCTATCTTTAGTAGTATTAATCTAATAACTGGGGAGTTATGAAAATAATTCTAATACAATTTTTTGTTTTATTCTTTGGTATTTTATCTCATAGTCAAAGTTTAGAAGACAATTGGCACATTAAACAATTAGTAATTAATGGAATCACATATGATGCTCCCATTAATGAAGAGGCAAATTTTGTGCTATTCATTTATTGGGATTGGGATATATTTGTTTTTGACAATTATCATTGCGGAAGATTGGTTAATGCCTATGGTGGTTTTTGGTTTGATGAAAATACTATTTATCTATATAAATTAGAATATAGTTTTGAGGATTGTGCTTTTGAAGAAAATACTGTGTTTAGCAACCTTCATTTCAATTTCTATTTAGACGACAGCGACCAAGAATATGAGTATTTAGTCGAAACTAACTCTGATAGTGACCAGCAGCTAACAATAACAAATGAATTTGGTGATCAAGCCATTTATGTGAATCGTCAACTAGATATTTCTAGTCATAAAATTGAAGTTATTTCCATTTCCCCAAACCCAACCTCAAAAATACTTTTTATTTCTTCTGAAAACCTACAAATGGAACAGCTTTCAGTATTCAATCTATCAGGGCAAAAAGTGATGGAACTTGAAGAAGTTATTACTGAAATTGACGTTTCTTCTTTACAAAACGGAATCTTTTTTTTAAAGATTACTTCTAAAGAAGGGACAACCATTAAAAAATTTATGAAACAATGAAAAAGTTGATTTTAATTAGTATTGTAACATTCCTTTTTAATTGTCAAAAAGGAGTTGCACAAGAGCCACATCCAGAATTACTGGATAAAACATGGTTTTTATCTCAACTTACATTAGATAATATTGAATACAATGTAAATGATTATGGATACGACCCCCCAGTACATTTTATTACACAATCATCTGGAGAGATATTTTTTTTCATCGATCAACCTACAGCTATTGGTTGTAAATTTATAAATATTTCCTTCTTCGAAAATCCATTAGCCTTTTTATTACCTTATGAAGGTGGATGCTTAGCTGATAACGCCTGCTACCCTGATGATATACCTTGTTTTGAAATTTACAATCTTCATTACTCCTTTTATATAGACAGCATAAATACTGTAATAACCTATGAAATTATTGAAAATACAGATGGCTCCCAGTCATTGCGAACAACCAATTTAAATAATGACCAAGCCTATTATAATAACTTCCCTTTAGGAGTTGAAGACTTATCAAGTATTAAAATAAGTACGTATCCCAACCCAACCTCAAATACTCTTTTTATTACTTCTAAAAACCTGCAAATGGAACAGCTTTCAGTATTCAATCTATCAGGGCAAAAGGTGATGGAACTTGAAGAAATTACTAATGAAATTGACGTTTCTTCTTTGCAAAACGGAATCTATTTTTTAAAGATTACTTCAGAAGAAGGAACCGCCATTAAAAAATTTTTGAAAAAATAAAGCTCTTCATTTCTGAAGAGCTTTTCTGTACCTTGGGTGGGAATCGAACCCACACTCCGAAGAACACGAGTTTGAGTCGTGCGCGTCTACCAATTCCGCCACCAAGGCTTAATTACAGTGTATTTTTAATTTCTCTGAGCTGTTCCTTACCAACTCCAGATTTCCAATATTTTTCCCGCTTTCGAGCTTCAATCCGATTGGGATGAACTTCTTTATATAAGAGCACAAAAGGCGCATAAGGCTTTGTTGTTCTTTCTAATCCATTATTATGTCTAGAAATCCTTTGTTCAATGTCTTGAGTCATTCCAACATAAATATAGTTTCGATTTAAACTCAATAACGCATATACCCAAAACATCGCCATAAATTTTGCTTAACTGAACATCAAAATTAATAAAAAAGAACGTATCTGTACCGCCCCTGCCTGCCGGCAGGCAGGACCAAGGCTTCACGGGTGGGCAAAAATAAACAATTAATTATAAATTGTTAGTAAATCCTTCTTGCATTTTTACGAAAAAATACCTCATAAGGTTACTTTTGTATTCAAATAAATACCACCAATATGTCTGCACCTATTCCAGAACCTAAAATTTTTGCTTGCAAACAAAGTCAGGACCTTGCTAAAGATATCGCTAAAGCCTTTGGCAGTGACTTAGGTAATGTTATCACTTCAACCTATAGCGATGGTGAGTTTCAGCCCTCTTTTGAAGAATCGGTTCGTGGAAGTCGTGTATTTATTATTGGATCTACATTTCCAAATAGTGACCACTTGATGGAAATGTTGTTAATGTTGGATGCTGCCAAAAGAGCTTCTGCTCGTCATATTACCGCAGTATTACCCTACTTTGGTTGGGCGCGTCAAGACCGTAAAGACAAACCTCGTGTGCCCATTGCAGCTAAATTAGTCGCAAAAATGTTGGAAACCGCTGGTGCCACTCGAATCATTACCATGGATTTACACGCAGACCAAATTCAAGGGTTTTTTGAAAAACCAGTGGATCACCTTTTTGCCTCAACTATCTTTTTGCCCTATTTAAAAAGTCTTAATCTTGAAAACTTAACCATTGCATCTCCAGACATGGGAGGTTCTAAGAGAGCGTATGCTTATTCAAAAGCATTGGAAAGCGATGTGGTAATTTGTTATAAGCAACGAGAAAAAGCAAACATTATCTCCCACATGGAATTGATTGGAGATGTTACCGGTAAAAATGTAGTACTCGTTGATGATATGGTAGATACAGCCGGAACCTTAACAAAAGCTGCCGACTTAATGATGGAACGAGGTGCTTTAAGTGTTCGAGCCATTTGTACACATCCTATTCTTTCTGGGAATGCTTATGAAAAACTACAAAAATCGAAGCTTGAAGAGCTCATTGTAACAGACTCCATTCCACTTCGCCAAAAAAGTGATAAAATAAGAGTATTGACTTGTGCCAATTTATTTGCCGATGTGATGCTTCGGGTAAATGAAAATAAATCCATTAGCTCCAAATTTTTGATGTAATTCTATTTGAAACTACACTAATGACAATTGCTCAATGCACGGTTTCAACACAGATAAAAATACATTCATAAGCTTTCGATGATTCAACCCTCGCTTTGCGAGTAAAAAACTTTCTTTTCAGTAGCTTTTTTCAGAAAAAAAACTACCTTTGCACCCGCTTTAGCAGTGGCTAAGCATTATTTAATCATTTAAAAAACAAAAATGAAATCAATTACAATTAACGGACTCAAAAGAGAAAGCGTGGGCAAGGTAGCTACCAAAGCCTTACGTAATGCTGGAAAGGTTCCCTGCGTTGTTTACGGAGGAGATACACCTATACACTTTTCGGCAGACGAAATTGCATTTAAAGACTTGGTGTACACTCCAGATGTACATACAGTTGTAATTGCACTAGAAGACGGAACTAAGGTAGAATGTATCCTTCAGGATATTCAATTTCACCCAGTAAACGACAAAATTATTCACATAGACTTCTATCAAATCTTTGATGACAAAGAAGTAACCATGGAAATTCCCGTACGTATCGTTGGAAACTCAAAAGGTGTTAGAAATGGTGGGGTTTTACGTATTGTAAACCGTAAACTTCGTGTAAAAGCATTACCTAAAAATCTTCCAGATTTTATTGAAGCAGACATTACTGAAATGCGTATTGGTAACAAAATGTACATTACTGAAATCGAGCAAGATAAGTTTAAAATCATGCACGGCGAAAACACAGTAATCTGTCAAGTGAGAACTTCAAGAACGGTTATTGCTGACGAAGAAGAGGAAGAAGGAGAAGAGGGAGAAGATGGTGCAGAAGGAGAAGAAGCTACTTCAGAAGCTGCTCCAGCAGAAGCTCCAGCCGAAGAATAAATCTTCTATTTATAAGAATACACAAAAGCATCCTATTAAATGGGATGCTTTTTTTATTTTTACTGAAACGAATTGAAAAATGATTGAGTTTTTCAGAAAACTACTTGGTTTAAAAAAAGACGCCCATTATACTGAAGGTGATTCCATGAAAAAATTCTTGATAGCCGGATTGGGAAATATTGGCCCCAAATATGAAAATACACGTCATAACATTGGCTTTAAAATTGTAGATTTTTTAGCCCGAGAAAATGATCTTACTTGGGAAACAGCTAAGCTAGGAGAGGTTACAGTTCACAAAAAGAAAGGAAGAAGCTTTTTGCTACTTAAGCCAAGCACGTATATGAATCTTAGCGGAAAGGCCGTAAAATACTGGTTAGACAAAGAAAATATTCCTTTGGAAAATTTGTTGGTAGTTACCGATGACCTTAATTTACAATTCGGAACGCTTCGTGTAAAAACTAAAGGAAGTGACGGCGGACACAATGGATTAAAAGATATTCAAGATGTGTTACAAACTACTCAGTACAACCGATTTAGATTTGGAATTAGCGATGCGTTTTCAAAAGGGAGACAAGTAGATTATGTTTTGGGAGAATGGGATGATGAGGAAACAAAAAAACTTCCCGAAAGGCTTGAAATGGCAAGTCAAATTATTGAATCCTTTGGCCTTGCAGGAATAAAAGAAACCATGAATACCTTTAACGGAAAATAAATTGAAAGAACACAGTCCATCTTCTGCTTTTAAAAATGAAAAAGGCACCGTTGTCACTATTGGCACCTTTGATGGCGTCCACATTGGGCATCAAGCCATAATTAAGCGTGTGGCGGAAGCAGCTCGAAAAAATGATTTAGAGTCGGTTTTGCTTACTTTTTTTCCGCATCCAAGAATGGTGCTTCAAAAGGAAATCGACATAAAATTGCTTAATACACTTTCAGAAAAAAAAGAACATTTAGCACAATTAGGTTTGGACCATTTGGTCATTCATCCCTTTACACAGGAATTTTCTCGCCTCACAGCAGTTGAATATGTTCGTGATATTTTGGTGAATCAATTAAAGGTTAAAAAAGTGATTATTGGCTACGACCATCGTTTCGGGAGAAATCGTACCGCCACTATCGAAGATCTACGAGAATTTGGAAAAACCTATTCCTTTGCCGTCGAAGAAATTTCGGCGCAAGAACTTGACGAAGTTGCCATAAGTTCTACCAAAATTAGAAAAGCACTCGAGATGGGTGACATTGAAACTGCAAACAGCTTTTTGGGATATCGTTATACACTAAAGGGACATGTGGAAAGTGGCAAGCAAATTGGGAAAACTATGGGCTATCCCACTGCCAACCTTAAAGTGGAGGAATCTTATAAATTAATTCCAAAAAATGGAGTGTATCTAACACACGCTAAAATTGATGGAAAACCCTATTATGGACTTACCAGTATTGGCACCAACCCCACAGTAGGAGGAAAAAACACTACTATTGAGACCTTTTTTCTTGATTTTGATGCAGATTTGTACGGAAGTCAATTGACTTTGGAATTCATTACTCACATTAGAGATGAAGATACCTTTGAGTCCTTAACCCAACTTAAAGAAGCCATCCAAAAAGACGAAACTTTTGCTAGAATTTTTCTGAAGGAACATGAATGATTTTTTATTCAAAAGAATTGATAATACGGGACTATCGCTTTGGCGGATTGTCTTTGGCTTATTAATTTCTATTGAAGCCTTTGGCGCTATTGCCACGGGTTGGGTAAAACAAACACTGGTCGAGCCTCAATTTACTTTCAACTTTATTGGTTTCGATTTTTTACAACCTCTTCCTGGAAACGGAATGTATTTCTATTTCGTTCTCATGGGATGTTTTGGAATTATGGTAATGTTGGGTTACAAATACCGTTGGAGCATGGCAGCTTATGCACTTATGTGGACTTGCGTGTATTTAATGCAAAAAAGCTCGTATAATAATCACTATTATTTAATGATGTTGTTGTGCTGGATGATGGTCTTTTTTCCAGCCAACCGATACTTATCATTAGATGCCAAATGGATTCCCAACTTTAAAAAATACAGTATGCCGCGTTGGGTTTCGATGGTTTTTATTGCGCAAATTTGGATTGTTTTTACCTACGCATCTATTGCAAAAATGTATCCCCAATGGTTAGACGCCTCTGTACCTGCATTATTTATGAAAGGCAAAAAAAGCTATTGGTTAATAGGCGAATTGCTTCAGCAAGGATGGGTACATTATGGTATTGCTTATGTAGGGATTTTGTTCGATTTAATTATTATCCCACTGTTTCTTTGGAAACGAACAAGAGTATTGGCTTTTTGCCTTTCGTTGTTTTTTCATTTGTTTAATTCCTTTGTATTTCAAGTGGGAATTTTTCCGTATATGAGTATTGCTTTTGCACTCTTCTTTTTTACACCAGAAACACTTATTAAACGCTTTAGATTAAAACGTCCTGTTTTTAAAAGTGACGAGGTCATAATTCCGAAATATAAAACCCTTGGAATAACCATTTTCAGTATTTATTTTTTGTTTCAAATTGGGCTACCATTGCGTCATTGGTTCATTAAAGATGATGTCCTTTGGACTGAAGAAGGCCACCGATTAAGTTGGCGAATGATGCTAAGAAGTCGAAGCGGACAGCTTATTTATTGGGTAGAAAACAAAGAAACCGGGGAACGAAATAACTACCCCTACCTCCCCTTATTAAGCAGCGACCAAATTAAAAGTGTAAAGACGAAACCCGATTTTATTTGGCAAATGGCGCAGCGAATTAAAAATATGGAAGCCGAAAAAGGGAACGATGTAGCCGTGTATGTAACATGTAAAGTAAAAATTAATCAAGGGACCTACCATACCTTTATTGACCCAGAAGTAGATATATCCTCTCAAAAATGGAATCATTTTAAACATCACGATTGGATTTTACCTTCTCCTGAGGATTATGCTAAAAAATAATAGAGAATAGCAAAAATACCATTCTTTAAAGCCTCATTTTTCCCTAACTTTGCCCTCTTAAATTTCTTAGGAATATGTTACAAGTAAACAACATTCGTGAAAACAAAGATGCATACGTAAAAGCCCTTTCTAAAAGAGGGGTTGATGCAAACACCATTCTTGAAGAGGTATTGCAAGTAGACGAAACGCGTCGTAATACACAAGCACAGTTAGATGAGGTGCTTTCACAATCTAATACACTTTCTAAAGAAATTGGAATGTTGTTTCAAAAAGGAGAAGCACAAAAAGCTAACGAATTAAAAGAGCAGACCACCCAATTAAAAGAACAGTCTAAAACATTACAAGATCAACTAAATGAAGCTTCCGAAAAACTTCAACAATTGTTATTTACCATTCCAAATATTCCCAATGAATTAGTGCCTGCAGGCCAAGATGAAAACGATAACGAAGAGGTTTTTAAAGAAGGTGATATTCCAACCTTAGATAGTGAGGCTCTTCCGCATTGGGAATTAGCAAAAAAATACGATTTAATCGATTTTGAATTAGGTGTAAAAATCACTGGTGCTGGATTCCCAGTTTATAAAGGAAAAGGGGCTCGCTTACAACGTGCTTTAATTACCTATTTTCTCGATAAAAATACAGCAGCTGGTTATACCGAATATCAAGTGCCTCATTTGGTAAATGAAGCGTCAGGTTTTGGAACGGGACAATTACCCGACAAAGAAGGACAAATGTATCATGTGGGAATTGACGATTTATATTTAATTCCAACAGCCGAAGTCCCTGTTACGAATTTATTCCGTGATGAGTTATTGGCTCACAATCAGTTGCCCATTACATGCACAGGCTACACCCCGTGTTTTAGACGTGAAGCCGGAAGTTATGGAGCACACGTACGAGGGTTAAACCGTTTGCACCAATTTGATAAAGTAGAAATTGTTCGTATTGAGCATCCCGACAATAGTTATGCTGCCCTTGACGGGATGGTAGAGCATGTAAAAGATATCCTTCGTGATTTAAAACTACCATATCGAATTCTTCGTTTGTGTGGTGGCGATTTAGGGTTTACCTCAGCGCTCACCTACGATTTTGAAGTATTTTCAACGGCACAAGATAGATGGCTAGAGATATCTTCCGTATCTAATTTTGAAACCTTTCAAGCCAACCGATTAAAACTTCGTTTTAAGGATGTGGATGGTAAAAACAAACTAGCACACACCCTTAACGGAAGTGCTTTAGCCTTACCCCGTGTCTTAGCAGGTATTTTAGAAAATTATCAAACGCCCAATGGAATTAAAATTCCAGAAGTGTTGATTCCTTATTGTGGGTTTGATATGATTGATTAAACTTCAAAAAAGAAGTTTTGGCATTTTAACAATCAAGGCACAAACTTTGCTGTTTTAGTAAGTAAGCAAATCGTTATCTTTACGCCATGCGCTATCTTTTAATTGGCTTTCTTTTATTTTTAAGTTGTGGGCTATTTGCCCAAAACGACCTCTTGGCAAAAAACTACTTTGAGCAAGGCGAATACGAAAAAGCCTTAGTGCTTTACAAAAGACTAGTTCAACAAAATAAAGGAAACACCCGTTATTTGGTGGATTTGGTAAAAACACATCAACAATTAGAACAATATAGCGAAGCCGAAGAATTACTAAAAGAATATACTGAAGGAAAACGCATCATTCCTCAGTTTTTAATAGAATTAGGGTATAATTATGCGCTTCAAAACAAAGACAGTATTGCTCAAATCAATTATCAAAAAGCGATTGAATTTGTAAAAGAAAGTCCTCCCTACGCATATATCGTTGGGCAGGTTTTTTCAGATTACAATTTGCTTGATGAGGCTGTGACAGTCTATGAAACAGCCATGATGCAGGATGATAGCAGAAATTATTACGCACAATTAGCCCGTATTTATGGCGAACAAGGCGAACTTGAAAAGATGTTTGAGACCTATGTAGAACTCATTAAAATAAATCCAACCTACAATGGAACCATCAAACGCAACTTCAGTCTTTACATTACTGAAGACCCTACTAATGAAGCCAATATTTTACTAAGAAAAACACTTCTAAAAAAACTGCAGCAAGACCCCGATGTCCTATATAATGAACTATTGAGCTGGTTGTTTATTCAGCAAAAGGATTTCAAAAAGGCGTTTATCCAGGAAAAAGCAATCTATGCACGTAGAGAGGAAAATCTCTCAGGCTTATTGGATTTAGGTAAAATTACCATCGATGAAAAGAGCTACGAGGACGCCAAGGAAATTATCCATTTTATAATTGAAAAAGCGTACAATCCGCGTTTAAAATTAGAAGGATACCAACAGTTAATGTATGTTGAATTAGAATTGGCTCAAGAAAAGGACTACCCGAAAATTGACGCTCAATACAAGCAGTTACTTTCAGAATTTGGAGATGATCGAGATACGTATTTACTTCAAATAGATTACAACGACTTTTTAGCGTTTCGGTACGGAAAAAAAGAAGAGGCGATTCAAAATTTAAAAGCATTGTCTAAAAAGGGGCTTACTATTTATCAAGAAGCCCGAGTAAAACTGAAATTGGCAGATATCTTAGTTTATGACGAAAAGTTTAACGAAGCCTTAATCTATTATTCCCAAGTTCAAAACAAAGTACAAAATGATGTATTGGCACAGGAAGCTCGTTTTAAAGTGGCACGAACCAGTTATTTTAAGGGAGATTTTGAATGGGCGCAGGTGCAACTAGACGTATTAAAAAAATCGGCATCACAACTCATCGCAAACGATGCTATGCAACTTAGTTTAATGATTCAAGATAATTCTTTAGAAGACTCTACACAAACGGCTTTAAAGAAATTTGCTACTGCAGATTTGAGAGCCCTTCAGAATAAGAATGTGGAAGCCATTACTCTTTTGAAAGATATTTTAACCAACCATAAAGGCGAGGAAATTGAAGACGAAGCATTGCTTAAAATGGGTATGATTTATGAAAAATTAAACCAATTTGAAAATGCCGAAGCTCAATATTTAAAGTTAATCGAGCTATACAAAGAAGACATTCTTGCAGATGATGCCCATTTTAAACTCGCAAAACTTTACGAAACTTACCTAGGGCAACCTGAAAAGGCCAAAGAACTATACGAGCAAATTATCTTTAACTTTCAGGATAGTATTTACTTTGTGGAAGCCCGAAAAAGATACCGAATGCTTCGCGGCGATGAAATAAATTAATTTATGTATATCTACAACGTCACCATAAATATTGAAGAAACTGTTCACGACAAGTGGCTGCACTGGATGAAGGAAGAACATATTCCTGCCATGTTGGCGACTGGGAAATTTCATAAAGCGCTTATGACTCGGGTACAAGTGGAGGAAGAAATGGGAGGCATTACCTACTCTGTTCAATATCGCACCGATAGCAAAGAGACACTTGAAAAATATTATCAAGAAGACGCCGAAACCCTTCGTGCACAAAGCAAACCCTTTGAAGGAAAATTTATCGCTTTTAGAACCGAGTTGGAAGTAATTAGTGAACAATGATTAAAAAATATTATGAAAAAAATTATTTGCTCTGGTACTTTATAAAAATAGGGGTATTAGCATTTATTATAGGGTTAATTAGTCTTAAGTATTTCTTTGGGATGCTAATTTTATTTATAATATTAATATTTATTTATCACTATATTTTTGACAATCTATATCCTGAACAAATTTCTAAACCCTTATTTAAAAAATTATTTCTCCCATTGTTCAATCCTAAAATAAATGCATTTGTTATAGGATTTGATGAAAACCACTTGGTTTTTAAAAACTTTAAAATCAATTTTAAAAAAATCAAAACATTTCATCCATCCTTGGGTGGTAGTGAACCCTATATCCTTATTGATGATAATTCAAAATTTGATATAAAGTCATCTTGGTTAACTAAGGAAGATTCTCAAGAGGTTGAGAAAATTCTATTAAAAAAAATTAATGAAAGATAAGGTTAGAGCCAAAAAACATTTAGGGCAGCATTTTCTTCACGATGAGCATATCGCCGAAAAAATAGGCAACACGCTTACCCTTAAAAATTACGATAAGGTGCTCGAAATTGGCCCTGGAATGGGTGTTTTAACCAAATATTTAGTGGCAAAACCTATCGAATTAATTGCGATGGATTTAGACACAGAATCCATTCAATATTTAAAAGAAAACTATCCCCTTAAAAATTTGACCATTCTTGAAGCCGATTTTTTAAAGTTTGACATTTCATCCCTTTTTGAGGATTCTCAATTTGCAATTACTGGTAATTTCCCTTATAATATTTCATCCCAAATTGTTTTTAAAACCTTGGCATGGCGTCATTTAATTCCAGAATTTACAGGAATGTTCCAAAAAGAAGTAGCGCAACGAATTTGTGAAAAACAAGGAAATAAAACCTACGGAATACTTTCGGTTTTAGTACAAGCTTTTTACGATGCCGAATATTTATTTACTGTAAAACCTGGGGTTTTTAATCCGCCCCCAAAAGTGGATAGTGGGGTGCTTAGGTTAACCCGAAAAGAGAACTACCAGCTGCCTTGTGATGAAGGTTTATTTTTCAAAACTGTAAAAACGGCCTTTCAACAACGCCGTAAAACCTTAAGAAATAGCTTAAAAACATTCTCTCTCCCCGAAAAACTAAAAGAAGATGCTATCTTTGCGCAACGACCGGAACAACTTTCGGTTCAAGAATTTATAGCGCTCACTCAAAAACTTGAGAGTCATGGCATTTCTACTAACATCTGAATTTGTTGAGCACATCGAGCAACTCATTGCTCAAAAGGATGGTAATGCCTTAAAAGAACTATTCCTCGACTTTCACTTTGCAGATATTGCCGAAGTACTTGAAGAACTTGACAGTGATGATGCAACGTATCTAATTAAGTTACTGGAAAGCGAAATAACTTCCGAAGCATTAATGGAAGTAGATGAAGATGTTCGAGAAAAAATTCTTGATCGTCTTTCTCCAAAGGAAATTGCTCAGGAGCTCGCAGAAATGGATACCGATGATGCGGCAGATGTTATTGGAGAACTTGATGAGGATATTCAGCAAAAAGTAATTTCAAAAATTAAGGATGAAGAGCACGCAGCAGATATTGTTGAACTCCTTAAGTATGATGAAGATACCGCCGGAGGTCTTATGGCAAAAGAGCTTGTTCGTGTAAAAGAAACCTGGACCACTGCAGGATGTGTGAGAGAAATGCGTAGGCAAGCTAAAAATGTCACTCGGGTGCATTCTATTTATGTAGTTGATAAAGAAGATAAATTAAAAGGAAGACTTTCCTTAAAGGACCTATTAACAGCTCCTGAAAAAGCTAGAATTAGCGATGTCTATATTCCTAAAGTAGATTATGTAACCGTGCACACCGAAGGAGAAGAAGTGGCTCGTATTATGCAACGATACGATTTGGAAGCTATTCCTGTGGTAGATGATCATGGTGTCCTAGTAGGAAGAATTACCATTGACGATATTGTAGATTTTATAAAAGACGAAGCCGAAAAAGATTACCAAATGGCGGCAGGTATCTCTAGTGATGTAGAAGCCGATGATAGTATTTGGTTGCTAACAAGAGCAAGACTGCCATGGTTGGTCTTAGGACTTTTCGGGGGATTAGGAAGTGTATATATCATGAAAGGTTTTGATGAAGCTATAAGCAATTACGTAGAACTTTTCTTTTTTACCCCTTTAATTGCTGCGATGGCAGGAAATGTGGGTGTACAATCGAGTGCGATTATTGTTCAAGGTTTGGCAAATGACAATGTAAAAGGGAGCCTTTTTAAAAGATTGTTAAAAGAAGTTGGGCTGGCATTAATTAATGGAATTGCATTGGCTGTTTTGGTAATTGTATTTGGCTATATTGCTGGACTAGATCAACGAGTTGCTTTCACTATCGCTATTTCCATGTTATCGGTTATTATCGTTGCTGCACTAGTAGGCACCTTTGTGCCTATTATACTAAATAAAAAAGGCATAGATCCCGCTATTGCTACAGGGCCTTTCATTACGACAAGTAATGATATTTTTGGAATTTTTCTTTTCTTCTATTTGTCTAAAATAATTTTAGGTTTTTAAACACGCTGCTTCTTTATATAAATTAGCTTGAAAATTTGTACTTTGTTTCAGTAATTTACTTGCATGAAAACAATTAACGTTTCCCAAAAATTCAGCAAATTTTCAGAGCATTGGTCCCCACATCAAATTGCAGTGGTAGACGACATGCAGGTACTTCTAGCTAAGATAAAAGGTGACTTTGTTTGGCATAAACACGAGGAAGAAGACGAGTTGTTTTTTATTCAAAAAGGAACATTGGAAATGCACTTTAGAAACAAAGTTGAAATACTTAAAGCAGGTGAAATTATTGTAGTTCCCAAAGGTGTAGAACACTGTCCTAAAACACAAAACGGAGAAGAAGTGCACGTGCTCCTATTCGAAAAGCTTTCTACAAAACATACAGGAAATATGATAACTGAAAAAACAAAAACTTCCTATCCCAAAATCTAAAAATGAACATTCTTCACCTCGATAAAAATCACCCTTTACTTATTGAAGAACTCAAAAAAGCTGGGTTTAACAATGTTGATGATTACACCTCTTCAAAGACGGAAATCGAAAAGAGTATTCATAAATATGATGGTATTGTAATCCGTAGTCGTTTTAAAATTGATAACACATTCTTGGATGCCGCAAAAAATTTAAAATTTATTGCTCGTGTGGGTGCGGGATTAGAAAGTATTGATGAAGAATACGCTCAAAAAATGAAAGTAACGCTCATAGCCGCTCCCGAAGGCAACCGAAATGCCGTAGGGGAACACACTTTGGGAATGTTACTTTCACTATTTAATAATTTGAATAAAGCAGACCGAGAAGTCAAGAAGGGTGTTTGGAATCGTGAAGGAAATCGAGGAGTTGAATTGGACGGTAAAACGGTTGGGATTATTGGTTACGGAAATATGGGTAAAGCGTTCGCCAAAAAACTGAAGGGATTTGATTGTACCGTACTTTGTTATGATATTTTAGAAGATGTGGGCGATAAAAACGCTACTCAAGTAAGCCTTCAAACAATATTTGACATGGCAGATGTACTAAGCCTTCACACGCCTTGGACGCCTTTAACCGACAAGATGATAAACACCCATTTTATTTCAAAATTTCAAAAATCCTTTTGGTTTTTAAATACTGCACGCGGAAAAAGTGTGGTTACAGTAGACCTAGTTTCAGCATTAAAAAGCGGGAAAATTTTAGGTGCAGGATTGGATGTTTTGGAATATGAAAAACTTTCATTTGAGTCGTTATTTACTTCAGAAATGCCTGAAGCTTACAAAGAATTGATTCTTATGGACAATGTTATTTTAAGTCCACACATTGCAGGATGGACGGTGGAAAGCAAAGAAAAATTGGCGCAAACCATTGTCGAAAAGATACTGGAAGAATTTTCATAAATTTAGTGAGAGAAAAATAGGTCATGCAATACAAAGCCAATACTCCCGAAGAATACATCGCTCAAATTCCTGAAGAACGAAAAGAACCCATAAAAAAGCTTCAACAAGTAATTAAAGAGAATTTACCAAAAGGCTTTGAAGAGACCATTCAATACGGGATGATTGGGTATGTAGTCCCTCATTCCATATATCCAGATGGATATCATTGTACTCCAGACACCCCTTTACCATTTATGAGTATTGCTTCACAAAAAAACTTTATTGCAGTTTATAGTTCTGGTTTGTATGCAAAAAAAGAACTTATGGATTGGTTTGTAGGAGAATATCCTAAACATTGTAAACGAAAACTTGATATGGGGAAAAGCTGTATTCGATTTAAAAAGATAGAAGAGATTCCTTATGGATTAATTGGTGAATTAGCTTCGAAAATGAGTGTAAAAGAGTGGATTTCAATTTATGAAACTGCCATTAAAAAATAAATAATTATGAAAAAAAGAGTCACAGGAATTGGCGGATTATTTTTTAAAACTAAAGACCCTAATGCCACAAAGGAATGGTATAAAAAACATTTAGGTTTTCCAACAGATAATTGGGGTTGTACCTTTTGGTGGAAAGACAAAGAAGGCAAAGATTGCTCGACCCAATGGAGTCCCTTTCCCGAAGACACCAAATATTATGCGCCATCAAAAAAGGAGTTCATGTTTAACTACCGGGTAGAAAACTTGGTAGAATTACTTAAAGTTCTGAAAGAAGAAGGTGTTACCATTGTGGGGGAAATGGAGGAATACGATTATGGGAAATTTGGTTGGATTATGGATGATGACGGCAATAAAATTGAACTTTGGGAGCCAAAAGATGCCGCATTTCAATAAAAATAACCCTTATTAAAAACTAATGGAATTCTGGTATTCAGGGTTTTAAAAATTTTAGTACTTTTATTATTCAACTTTAACCAATTTAATCATGTCTGAAGAAAACAACGAAAACCTAGGCGACGAAATAAAAGATACTGCCAAAGAAATAAAAGACGAAGCAAAAAGTACTGCTAGCGAATTTAAAGAAGGCTGGAACGAAGCCACAAAAAGTGGTGAAAATAAAAAGTTGGTTGCCGGACTTTTAGGAATATTTTTAGGAGCTTTTGGAGTTCATAAATTTATTTTAGGATATCAAAAGGAAGGATTTATCCTATTAGGAGGAACACTATTAGGTATTGTAACTTCCTGTATTGTTATAGGAGTTTTCATCTATATGGCTACGGGAGTTATAGGACTAATTGAAGGCATTATCTATCTTACCAAAAGTGACGAAGAGTTTTACCAAACCTATCAAGCCAACAAAAAACCTTGGTTCTAAAATTGTAAAAAGCTTTCAAATAAACCTTGAAAGCTTTTTTATTTGTTCATATTATCGTAATATTGCATTATTAAAATTATAAAATCATGGGCGTTTCAAAAAGATATTTACATTCTATGCAAGTGAATCAGCTGGCAGATCTTGCAAAAGTACTTTCGCATCCTGCTAGAATTTCCATTTTAAATTATATTGGAGATTGTGAAGGTTGTTTGTGTAAAGACATTTCTGAAAAAATTAAGCTCTCTCAACCCACCACCTCCCAACACCTTCAAGTAATTAAAAAATCCGGATTATTAAAAAGTAAATTCAGTGGTAAAAGTCAATACTACACAATAAACAAAAACAAACTCACAGCATTAAAACTACTCTTTCAAGACTTTTTTGAAAGCACCGAACAAAAATGCTGCTAAATCCTTTACACTATGAAAACACAAGAATTTTTATCCCTTTTAGAAAGCCATAAAAACAAAGCATTGTTATTTGAATATGCTCCCGAAAAATTTGTAGGACCAAATTACCACATCACCGAAGTAAAGCACGTTAAGATAGATTCGGTTGACTGTGGTAGTGGGACGGATGCCTGGAATGAAACTATTGTTCAGCTTTGGGAAAGCCCTACTGAAAAAGGCAAAAGAGATTATATGTCTACTTTTAAAGCTTTGGGGATTCTAAAAAAAGTAGGGCAAATGAAGCCTTACGATATGAATGCAGAAATAAAATTTGAATACAGTAATGAGGTATTTCATACAGCGCAGCTATTCTTGAATGATTATACTATTTCAAATAATCAACTCATTTTAAATTTGGGGGTTCAACAAACCGATTGCAAGGCCAAAGAAACTTGCGGTGTCCCAGAACCCGCTATGGCAGAAACCGAAGGATGCTGCACACCAGACAGTGGCTGTTGTTAAAAATGGAATTCCTTCCATTACAAAAAGAACACTACCCTGCAGTATCAAAAATTTATTTTGAAGGGATAGAAACGGGCATTGCAACGTTTGAAACGGAAATTCCTTCTTGGGAAATTTTTAATGAAAAGTTTTTACCCGTTTGCCGATTTATTGCTAAAAAAAATGACCAAATTCTGGGGTGGTGTACTTTAAGTGCTATTTCAAAAAGAGAAGTGTACAAAGGTGTTGCCGAAACCACCATCTACATAGCCAAAGACGCTCGTGGAAAAGGTATTGGCAAAAAATTATTACAGCACTTGGTCTTTGAAAGTGAAAAGGCAGGATTTTGGACCCTTCAAGCACGTATTTTTCCGCAAAACATTGCGAGTATAGAACTACATAAAAATGCGGGGTTTAGAATTGTGGGCATAAAGGAAAAAATTGGACAACGATTAGGCGTTTGGCACGACAATGTAGAGTTGGAGCGACGAAGTAAAAAGGTACATTTCGTAAAAAACATTTAAGTACATTGCACTGATAATGGTTGCCAAAGCCAAATGGCACACAGGAATTTAAAAGAATTTGGAAAAGATAAGATTCAGGTTTTTAGTTCAGGAATTGAAACCAACTTACTTCAATACTGGAGCCGTATCCATTATGGCTAAAGTGGGTATTGATATTTCCAATTACAACTCTTTGTAAATAAAACCTCCTAATAGGTTATTTAAGTCATTTATTTTCATACTTTTATTACAACTAATCAACCAAATTATTTATTTCATGACTGATCTATTTTCTAAAAATAGAATCAAAAGTGAGTAACCTATTTTTTACCTACTTGCTAGAACGATAGTAGGACAAATTGATTCAATATTTTGGTTGATAAGGATATTTCGTGTTTAAACATATCTAATCCTTATCAAAATGAATCTAAAGCAATCTGTACTTTTTGGGCTTTTGATTACTGTAACGGCCCTTATAGCTTGGGAAATTTATTGGCGAAATCAAGGTTTTACCGCCACATTAGATGATAATGAAGCCCTTTGGGCTGTTCAAAGAGCAAAAGTTGAAAAGTTATCGAAAGAGGATGTTGTTTTGGTGGGATCATCGCGAGTTCATTTTGACATTCAACTGGACCAATGGGAAAAGAAAATGGATAGTAAACCCATTCAATTGGCTGCTGGTGGCTGCTCTCCTTTACCTGTATTTCATGATATTGTAAACAACTCAAATTTCAACGGAACTATTCTGGTTGGGGTTACTCCTGGATTATTTTTCTCCACCACGTTTCCAAAAGCACAGCCATGGGCTTGGCCACAGGCTAGGGTTGATTATTTTCATAATAGAACCTATGCCCAAGAATTAAATCACCTGTTTTCACTTCCCTTGCAAAACAGCTTCGCATTTTTAAGTGAAGTTGAAGGCGTAGATGGCATCAATTTAAAAGAGCTTCTGAAAAAAATTCACATTAATAACCGGGTGATAGATCCTATGCCTCCATTTCACACCTTTGAAGAGATTCGATTGGATAGAAATGTACGGATGCTTAAGCGCATGGAAACAGATACCGCCTTTGCCAATACGGTAAAAAAGGTTTGGAAGTTTTTTATGTCTGGAGAGGGTCCTCCTCCAGATAAGGAGGCTACTATGAATTTCTTTCTTGCCGATTTAGAGAAGTTTAAGGCCAGAGGTGGAAAAGTTATTTTATTACGTTGCCCATCAGACGGCTATTTAAGGGATTTTGAAAATACGGTAACCCCTAGAGCTACTTTTTGGGATGAATTGGTTCAAAAAGCAAATGTTCCTGCCTATCATTTTGAAGACTATACACAATTACAAAATTTAACCATTCCCGAATGGTCTCACCTTACCGCCAATGATGCCGATATTTTTACCAATGAGTTTCTTGACATTTTAATTAAAGATCAGGTATTCCTTAATTCTAAATCCAACTAATTATGTTATTCAACTCATTAAGTTTCATAGTTTTTTTGATTATTGTTTTAGCCCTTTATTATGCCCCTATCCTTACTTGGGTTTCTAAAAAAAGAATGCTCCTGTTATCGAGTTACATATTCTATGGATTATGGAATCCCCCATTGGTTATCTTACTATGGATATCGACCCTTGTGGATTGGATGGCAGGAAAAAAGTTGGCCATTGAAGAAAATAAACGAAAAAGGAAATTATGGTTATTACTAAGTATGTTTGTAAATCTTGGGTTTCTAGGATTTTTTAAATATGGAAACTTCTTGCTTGAAAATTTTACAGCTTTATTAAATGCTATAGGTATTGAATTCCAGGCTAGGCCTATGGACATTATTCTTCCTATGGGCATCTCGTTTTATACATTCCAAACCATGTCTTACACAATTGATATGTACCAAAAACGTACCGAACGAGCTAGGACGTTTTTAGATTTTGCGTTATATGTCACGTTTTTTCCGCAGTTAGTAGCAGGTCCTATTGTAAGAGCACAAGATTTGATTTCACAATTTTATGAAGAAAAGAAAGCAACCATAAATCAATTTCTTTGGGGTGTATTTTTATTAACGATAGGGCTCTTTCAAAAAGTAGTATTGGCAGATACATTACTTTCCAATACTGCAGACGATGTTTACGGAGCAGGAAAAGTCCTCCATAGTTTAGACGCCTGGACGGGCACCTTAGCCTTTTCAGGTCAAATCTTTTTTGATTTTGCAGGATATTCTACTTGTGCTATTGGAATTGCATTAATGCTTGGGATAATATTACCCGATAACTTTAGGTATCCCTATGCTTCCATTGGATTTTCAGATTTATGGCGTCGTTGGCACATTTCATTATCAACTTGGTTACGTGACTATTTATATATTCCATTAGGAGGAAATAAGCATGGGATTATAAGAATGTATGTTGCATTAATGGTAACCATGCTACTGGGAGGCTTATGGCATGGTGCTGCTTGGACATTTGTTGTTTGGGGAGCTTTACACGGGATTTATTTAGTTGTGGAACGCTTACTAAGAAGTAAAATTCATATTAAAATAAATGCTTTTAATGGTATTCTTCTGGCTTTCCTCACCTACACCCTTGTCAATTTTACTTGGGTGTTTTTTAGAGCTAGAGAATTTTCAACAGCAAAGAATATAATTGCATCTATGTTATTTATCAATGATGGAGGTGAGAAAATTGTTCCATCCTTCGATATCATTAAAGTTTTTGTGCTAATTTCCTTATTATTTATTTGCCATTGGATAATGCGAAATACTTCCATGAAAGATGTGTCTCTTAAAACCCCTGCTTGGTTATTAGGAGTGGTTTGGGGAATTATGCTGTTCCTCATTGCTATTTCACAAGGAAGTGGAGAACAATTTATCTACTTTCAATTTTAAAATAAGAATTAAGGCATAAAAACTTTAACTTTATAGAAACTAACTTTACCATTTTGGAAATTCTTATTAAAATACTCATAGGTTTTATTGCTTTTTTACACCTGTACTTTTTCTATTTCGAAACTTTTTCTTGGACCACAAAAGGCCCTAAAATCTTCAAAAGTTTCCCGAAAGACTTATTCCCCAAAACGAAATCCATGATGGCTAACCAAGGGTTTTATAATGGATTCTTAGCTGCGGGATTAATTTGGACCTTCTTCATTGAAAATCAAGCTTGGCAAAATAATGTGGCGCTTTTCTTTTTAAGTTGTGTTTCCGTTGCAGGGATTGTGGGATCAATTACCGTTTCGAAAAAAATCTTTTTTATCCAGGCATTACCCTCAATTATCTGTTTACTGTTTCTTTTAATTTAACCACCAATTAATTATTATACATTTTTAATAACCAACTTGTAATTGTGAATTTAAAAAGGTCATTTATCCTAGCTACCATATTCGGATTAATCTTAATTGTAGGGTGGGAATTATATTGGCGTTCACAAAACCGCACTCCCAACTTAGATGATAATAAAGCCTTATGGGCTCAACAATGGAGTAAATTTGAAACTTCTAATGAGAATAAGATTGTCTTTATAGGTTCTTCTCGAATCCTTTTTGATATACAAAGACCTATTTGGAAAAAATATACAAATACAGATGCGATAATGCTGGGGGTGCAAGGTGGCACGCCTTTACCAATATTGAAACAAGTTCTTGAAGACACTAATTACAAAGGGTTAATTGTTGTAGGGGTGGCTCCAGATTTATTTTTTTGGGCTTCTGAAATTGACGACTTTTCTTGGAAAAGATCAAAAGCATTACTTGATTATTCAAAGGATAGAACCTATGCTCAAAGAATAAATCAAAACCTTTCAATCCCTCTTCAAAAAAATCTCGCATTTTATCGTGACGGAAATGAAGAATGGAGTGATGATGTTGATTTGGCAACTCTTTTAAAAAATTTAAGGTCAGGAGAAAGAGCAGGTCCAATCCCTCCTCCCTTTTTCAATTTTGAAGACGTGCATCTAGATAGAAATGTTGAAATGAGTACAAAAGCTACCCAAGATTCTGTATTTGCAAACACTATTATTAAGGCTTGGGGGTTAGATGAATGGGAAAAAGAAATTGAGGATAGTGAAGAGTATAAAAAAATGCAGAAGGATATTGAAAATAAAAGAAATAAAGTCATTTCTTATTTTTCAAAGTATGCCGAAGAATATACAAGGAAGGGTGGGTCTATTGTCTTGGTGCGTTGCCCTTCTTCTGGAAAATATAGAGATTTAGAGCGTCGTGATTTTCCAAGAGAAGAATTTTGGGATTCATTGGTAAACAATACTAATTTACCGTCCATTCATTTTGAAGACTATCCCCAACTTATGGGATTAAAGATTCCCGAGTTATCTCATCTATCTAAAGAAGATGCCAATTTTTTTACATTAGAACTTATAAAGATTTTTAAACAGGAAGGAATACTAAGTAATAATACTCTCCAGTAACTATTCTTTTAATACAATCCGCAACGTACTTTTCCTTATGCTAAAATAAAATATGATTTTACACCTCTTATTTTCATATATTTAGAGGAACTAAACTAACCTCCATGATTAAATTCTTCCGCAGGATAAGGCAACGCCTTGTATCTGAAAATAAGGTTTCAAAATACATACTATATGCTATAGGAGAGATCATTCTTGTAGTGATTGGGATACTCATTGCGTTACAAATCAATAACGCCAACGAAGTAAGAAAAGAAAGAGCCAAGGAGATTCACTATTTAAAGAACATTAAAACCGACTTACAACTTAATATCGATAATATTGAAACATTTATTGAAACTCGAAATAAGCAAATTCTATCGGCAAGCACAGTTTTAGAATATTACGAAGGCAAACCTCTGGAAGACCTAAATGACTTAAGCAATAATCTTTTAAATGTGTATATCTGGAAAAAGTTTTACCAAATAAATAATACATTTCAAGAATTAACCAATTCGGGTAATCTGGCATTAATTTCAAACGATTCGATTAAAAACAGTCTTCTTAATTTGGATGCTATGTACAAAGAGTTAAAAGGTGAAGAAGAACATTATCGTTATGACACCGAATTACTCCTTTACGAACCTTCCTATAGGATTTTGGACCTTAACCCCATCACCAAAAAATTTACTTATGATGTGACGAAGGGACAGGCTGGTCAAGATGCTGAACTTTCCCGGGAAGATTTCGAAAAATTATTACAAGACTTAAATCATAAAAATGGTTTTGTGATGACAGTTTATGAATTCACTGTTATGAATAGCCAACTAGAAGCAATGAAAGAGAAATCTATTCAGCTTAAAAAATTAATCGATGAAGAAATTGCCAAATGATAAAATTCTTTCGAAAAATCCGACAAAGACTTCTTTCTGAAAATAAA